>Ga0111539_10005236_pt1 | contig 16803 bp, 13 predicted proteins | sample RhiMethybrSRZTD1_FD_79667 | JGI IMG/M metagenome (GOLD analysis project Ga0111539, IMG submission 79667) | Populus rhizosphere microbial communities from Tennessee, USA - Rhizosphere MetaG P. TD hybrid SRZTD1 (version 2) (version 2) | ecosystem: Host-associated > Plants > Roots > Rhizosphere >... | reverse complement strand
GTCGCGAGCGGCGACGGGCTCGTGCAGGAGTTCTTCGAGTCGAGCGGCGTCGACGCGGCGAGCTTGGTCGAGCACGCCGCGCATCGGGCTAGCTCGGTGTGATGCGCTCGGCCCCCTCCCCGAGCCGCACGAAGCCGTAGCCTGCCTTGCGCAGCGCCTCGACGACCGCGGAAAGCGCGGTCAGCTTCCGCTGCACCGGGATCCGCACGTCGTGCTGATGGGGCCGCAGCGCTTCGAGACCGTCGCCGGCGTCGAGCACGTCGATCCCGTGGAGCTCGATGTTCACCAGCGGTTCGCCGATGACCCCACGCGTCAGCCAGCGCGCGGCGTCCGGCCCCGCAGCCGTCAGCGTCGTGCCGATGAACGGCAGGCGCGTGCGCCGGGTCACCTGGATCGGCAGCTCGAGTAAACCCGAACCGCGGCGCCAATAGGGATGGCCGATGCGGTACGGACGCGCGGGAGCCGTGAGCACCCTGGGGGTGTCGAGCACCGAGTGCGAGCGGCGACCGCGAGCGCGGATCGACGCCAGCGCAGTGGCCTTCAACAGGTAGTATCCCGGGCTCGGAAACACCGAAGAGTCGTAGCCCACGCTGCACTCGACGAGCACGTCGAGCAGCGTCTGGTTGACGGTGTAGCCCGGGGCGCGAAAACCAAGCGGGCGCTGACCGGTCGCCCCCTCGAGCACGATCGCCGCCGTCTGCACCTGGCGGACCATTTCGTCGCGGCTCCGACGCGTCAGATCGTAGAGGTGATCGAGCGAGTGATTGCCGATCTCGTGGCCGCTTTCCGCGGCTTTGCGCAGGCGCGCGGCGTTTTCGGAGCGCGCCATGTCGGCTCCGATCGCAAATAGTGTGAGCGGCAGGTCGTGCGCGCGAGCAAACGCATCCAGGCGATCGAGAGCGACGTCGTAGACCGCGTTCTTGCCGGAGCCGGTCGCGGGCGCAAGTCCGTGGATCGCGTGGTAATTCGGAATCTCGTCGAGATCGACCGTGACGGCGCAGAGCAGCACGCGACACAGCCTAGCGAAAGAACGCGCGTACCGCCGCAATTACATGGTCGCGCTGCGCCGCGCCGAGCTCGGCGTAGAGCGGGATCGACAGCACTTCGCCCGCTGCCCGCTCCGCCTCGGGGCAGCTGCCGGCGAGCTCCAACGCCAAAAGCGCCGGCTGCCGGTAAGCGGGCTCGGGGTAGTGCACGGCGCACTCGATACCGCGGGCGGCGAGCGCCGCTGCCAGTGCGTTGCGCCGGCCATCGCGAACGCGCAGCGTGTACTGAGCGAAGCTCGCGATCACGTCGGGCGGCACCACCGGCGTGACCAGACCGTCGATGCCGCTCAGCGCCGCGGTGTACGCCGCGGCGTGCGAGCGGCGCGCGGCCAACCAAGCCTCGAGATGGGGCAGCTTCACGCGCAACAGCGCGGCCTGCAGCGCGTCGAGGCGAAAGTTGCCACCGATTGCCGTGTGCTGGTGTTTGCGCGGCGATCCGTGATTGCGCAAGAGGCGGCAGCGCTCGGCGAGCCCCGCGTCGTCGGTCGTGATCATGCCGCCGTCGCCGAGCGCCCCGAGCCCTTTCGTCGGATGAAAGCTGAACGCAGCGAGCCGGCCCACGCTCCCCGCGCAGCGTCCGCGATAACGAGCGCCGAGCGCCTGTGCCGCATCCTCGAGCACGGGGATCCCGTGTTTGGCCAGGGGCTCCAGATCGGCAGGGATGCCGAACAGATGCACCGGCAGAATCAGCCGCGTGTGCGGCCCGATCGCGGCCTCCACGCGCATCTCGTCCAGATTGAACGTGTCGGGCCGGATGTCGACGAAACGCGGCGTCGCGCCCGTGCGCACGATCGCCTCGATCGTCGCGAAAAACGTGAATGGCGTGGTCACGACTTCGTCGCCCGGCCCCACCCCGAGCGCCAGCATCGCGCACAGCAAAGCATCGGTCCCGCTCGAGACGCCGACCGCGTGGCGCACGCCGACCAGCGCCGCGATCTCGGTTTCCAGCTGCTCGACCTCGGGCCCGAGCACGTAACGGCCGGAGCGGGCCACGCGCTCGAACGCCGCTTTTAGCTCGGCCTCGAGCGCGATGTACTGCGCGCTCAGGTCGACCAGAGAAACCTTCACTCCTGCCCTCGCGCGCCGCCGATCAGCTCGAGCCGATCACCGGAGAGCGCGTAGCGTTCGCCGCTGGCCGGACACTGCGCGCGCCCCTCGGCGTCGAGCTCGAGCCGTTCGCCGAGCCGGCTCACCCAGCCGATCCGGCGCGCGGGAACCCCGGCCACCAGCGCGTACGGGGGCACGCTCTTTTGCACGACCGCACCCGCCGCCACGAAGCAGTATTCACCGAGCGTCACACCGGGCAGCACCGTGGCGTTGGCGCCGAGCGTCGCGCCCCGGCAGACGCGCGTGGTTTCGTAGCGGTCCTGCTTGGAGACGGCTGCGCGGGGCCGCGTCACGTTGGTGAAGACCACACTCGGACCGAGAAAAACCTCGTCTTCGACGAGGACTCCCTCGTACAGGCTGACGTTGTTCTGAACCTTTACCCGATCGCCGACGACCACACCCTTTGCCACGAAGCAGTTCTGTCCGAAGGAGCACTCTGTCCCGATCTGCGCGCCATCCATCACGTGGCAGAAGTGCCAAATCCGCGTTCCGGCCCCGATCCTCGCGCCGCTGGCGACGACCGCTGTGGGGTGAATGAACGGCGCCGGATCCATCACCAGGCTTCCTTTCCGCGGGCAAAGTAGCATGCTTCACGAGATGCGCGTCTTTCTGATCGGTGCGAGCGGACAGGTCGGACACGAGCTTCGTCTCTGCTTGCGCGGAACCGAGCTCACGGCGCCGGCGCGCAGTGAGCTCGACCTCGGAGATCTCGCGGCGCTGCGCGAGGCACTCGCTGCAGCGCGCCCGCAGGTCATCGTCAACTCGGCCGCCTACACGGACGTCGACGGGGCCGAAAAGAATCGCGAAGCGGCGTTGCGACTGAATCGCGACGCCGTGGCGCTGCTGGGCGAATACGCGCGCGATACGCGCACCGCGCTGATCCACTACTCGACCGACTTCGTCTTCGACGGCACGAAAGGAACGCCGTACGTGGAAGACGACGCGACCAACCCGCTCAGCGTCTACGGCGCCTCGAAGCTTGCCGGAGAAAACGCGCTGCGCGAGCTCGACGCTCCGGCGCTCGTGCTGCGAACGGCGTGGGTGTACAGCTTGCGGCGCAAGAGCTTCGTCTCCGCGATCCTGAGGTTCGCGCGCGAGAAGAGCGAGCTCAAGATCGTGGACGACCAGGTCGGCAACCCCACCTACTGCGCCGACCTGGCCGAAGCCACGGCGCGTCTGATCGACAAATTCGCGCCGGATCCGTACGCCGCGTGCGACTCCCGGCGCGGCGTCTATCACCTCGCCGGCGGCGGGAGCGTCGACCGCTTCCGATTCGCGCGGCGGATCCTCGAGCTCGATCCGAATCGCGACCAGCAGCAAGCCAGGGTGCTGATTCCGGTAGCCTCGAGCGAGTTCGTCACGCCGGCCCAGCGCCCGCTGTTTGCCCCGCTCGATTGCGGAAAAATCGAGCGCGAGCTGGGATTGCGGCTTCCGGCGTGGGAAGATGCGCTATCGCGAGCACTGAACCGGGGCAGCTGAGCTTCGCGCCCTTTATTGCCACGGACTTTACCCGCCGGACAACGCGCGTTACGTCATGCTCGATTCCGTCATGTCTGACAGAACCTTCTTGATTACGGGCGGGGCTGGCTTCATCGGTTCGAATCTGGTCCATCACCTGCTCGGGTCGGCTCCCGGCGTTCGCGTCGTCGTGCTCGACCGCCTGACTTACGCGGGGAACCTGGACAATCTCGCTCCGGTGCTGAACGATTCGCGGTTCGAATTCATCAAGGGGGATATTTGCGACCGGGCGCTGGTCCGCGTCACCTTGAGCCGCGTGCGGCCGCACGTGATCTTCAACCTGGCGGCGGAGTCCCACGTCGACCGCTCGATCGAAAACCCCGCCGAGTTCGTGCGCACCAACGTGCTCGGCACGTTCGAGATGGTGGACGCGGCGCTCGGCTTCTTCAAGAGCTCGGACGCGCCGGAGGGATTTCGCTTCGTTCACGTCTCGACCGACGAGGTGTTCGGCTCGCTCGGCGCCACCGGCCTCTTCAGCGAGCTTTCACCCTACCAGCCGAACTCGCCGTACTCCGCCTCGAAGGCCGGCGCCGACCACCTGGTGCGGGCGTACTTTCACACCTTCGGTTTACCGGCCATCACCACCAACTGCTCGAACAACTACGGCCCGTACCAGTTCCCGGAAAAGCTGATCCCGCTCGTTACGATGAACGCGCTCGAGGGCAAACCGCTGCCCGTCTACGGCGACGGAAAAAACGTACGCGATTGGCTCTACGTGCTCGATCACTGCGAAGGTTTGCGGCTCGCGAGCGAGCGCGGCGAGCCGGGCCAGACCTACAATCTGGGCGGCAATTCCGAGCGCACCACGCTCGAGGTAGTCGAGGCCGTTTGCGCCGCCCTCGACGAGCTCGAGCCCCGAGCGGCCGGCCCGTATCGCGAGCTGATCCGCTTCGTCACCGACCGGCCCGGTCACGATCGACGCTACGCGATCGACGCCACCAAGGCCGGTCAGACCATCGGCTGGCGGCCGGCGACCAGCTTCGATCAGGGCATTCGCAGCACGGTCGCCTGGTATCTCGAGCACCGGGACTGGTGCGAGCGCATCGCCAAGGGTATCTACCGCGGCGAGCGGCTCGGTCTCGAAAGGAAGAGCGCGGAGTGAAGGGTCTCGTACTTGCCGGCGGATCGGGAACGCGCTTGCGTCCGCTCACGTACACGGGCGCAAAGCAGCTGGTGCCAATCGCAAACCGCCCGATCCTATTTTACGTGATCGACAACCTGGTCGACGCCGGTGTGGTCGACATCGGCATCATCATCTCGCCGGAAACCGGGACCGAGATCCGCGACGCGCTGGGAGACGGCAGCCGCTTCGGGGCGCGCTTCACCTTCGTCCCGCAGGACCGGCCGGGCGGGCTCGCGCACGCCGTGGCCACGGCCCGCGGGTTTCTCGAAGGCTCCGATTTCGTGATGTACCTGGGGGACAACCTGATCGGGACCAAGATTCGGAGCGCGGTGGGCACGTTTCGCGAGCAACCGGAGCTCGGCGCCTCGGTCATGCTCAAAGAAGTGTCGAATCCTTCGCAATTCGGCGTCGCCGAGGTCAACGGCCACGGCGATGTCGTGCGTCTGGTCGAGAAACCCCGCGAGCCACGCTCGAACCTGGCGCTGGTGGGAATCTACCTGTTCCGGCCCAACATCTTCGACGCGATCTCCCGCATCAAGCCTTCGGCCCGCGGCGAGCTCGAGATCACCGACGCCATCAGCAAGCTGATCGAGCTTGGCAGCAAGGTGCAGTTCTCGCGCGTCGATTCGTGGTGGCTCGACACCGGTAAGAAGGACGACATCCTGCTCGCCAACGACACCGTGCTCGACGACTGGCTCACGCACGGCATCGAGGGCGAGGTCGACGCCGCGAGCAACGTCAGCGGACGCGTGCGCATCGAGCGTGGAGCCAGGGTCGAACGCTCGCGGATCCGCGGGCCGGTTGTGATCGGCACCGGTGCGCACCTGGTCGACGCCAAGATCGGGCCGTTTACCGCGATCGGCGAGGGCGTCGAAATCGTCCGCTCCAGCGTGGAACACTCGGTGATCCTGCCCGAGAGCCGGATCACGGACATTCCGCGGCTCGAGGATTCCTTGATCGGAAAGCGCGTCACGGTCCATCCGGGCGCGCAACGCCACGGCTCGCTCTCGCTGTGTGTCGGCGACGACTGCGTGGTCGAGCTGAGCAAGGACTGAACGGCTACCCCCGGGCCACGGGACGGACTAATACTGGGGGCGTGTCACCCGCGAAGACCGTCCTCGTCACCGGCGCTGCCGGTTTCATCGGCAGCCACAGCGCCGCCGCCCTGTTGCGGCGCGGCGACACCGTCGTCGGCCTCGACAACCTGAACGACTATTACGACCCGGTGCGCAAGCGCGCGAATCTGGCCGAGATCGAGGCTAGTCCGGGCTCGAACCGTTTCCGCTTCGTGCACGGCGACATCCGCGATCGGCGCCTGGTCGAAGAGCTGTTTTCGGGGACGCGTTTCGACGCCATCGTGCATCTTGCGGCGATGGCGGGGGTGCGGGCGTCGATCGACGACCCGTGGCTCTATTCCGACGTCAATCTGACGGGCACGCTGAACCTGCTCGACGCGACGGCCCGCCACGGCAAGCCGAACTTCGTGTTCGCTTCCACGTCGTCGGCCTACGGAAACACCAAGGTCATCCCGTTCGTCGAGAGCGACACCGCGGACCGCCCGCTCGCCCCCTACCCCGCCAGCAAGCGCGCAGCGGAGCTGATGGGGCACTCGTACCACCACATTCAGGGCGTCGACTTCACGGCCTTGCGCTTCTTCACCGTGTACGGTCCGCGCGGGCGTCCCGACATGATGGCATTCAAGGTGCTCGAGAGCATCCGCGTCGGCCGCGAGGTGCCGCTCTACAACAATGGGCAGATGCACCGCGACTGGACGTTCGTGGACGACATCGTCGCGGGCGTCGTCGCCGCCGCCGACGTGCGGCTCGGCTACGAGATCGTAAATCTCGGCCGCGGCGAACCGGTGCTGCTCGCCGACTTCGTCCAAGCGATAGAGGAGCTCGCGGGCAAGAAGGCGCGCCTCGTGCCCGCGCCGATGATGGACGCCGACGTCGCCTTCACCCGCGCCGACGTGACCAAGGCGAACCGCCTGCTCGGCTACTCGCCCCGAATTTCGGTGGGGGACGGCGTTCGCGCCTTCTACGAGTGGTACCAGAGCGCCATCGCCGCCAAATAGCCGGTTATTGCGCGCCGAAAAATGAATGGCGCGGGCGCCCCGCGCCACGGATACTTGTCGCTTTCCGGAGTTCTATTGATGGACATCCTTCAGCGTATCGAATCGAAGCAGGCTCGCGTGGTCGTGATGGGCATCGGCTACGTCGGGCTGCCGCTGGCCGTGGAGTTCGCCCGCGCCGGCTTCCGTACCACCGGTCTCGACTACGACCGCGAAAAGGTGCGCCTGCTCAACGCCGGCGAATCCTACATCGGCGACATTCCGACCAGCGATGTCACGCCGCTGGTGCAGGCGCGCAAGCTCGATGCCACGGCGGATCCGTCGGTGCTCGCCGAGGCCGACGCCGTCGTCGTCTGCGTGCCCACGCCGCTCAACAAGACGAAGGATCCGGACATGCGGTTCATCGTCGAAGCGACGAACGAGATCGCCAAGCACCAGCGCCCCGGCATGGTGATCGTGCTCGAGTCGACGACGTACCCCGGCACCACGAGCGAGGTGCTCGTGCCCAAGCTGACCGAGAACGGCTTCGATCTGGGGAAGAACGTATTCGTCGCTTTCTCGCCGGAGCGCGTCGACCCGGGCAACGAGCGCTTCAAGACCCGCAACACGCCCAAGGTGATCGGCGGCGCCACGCCGGACTGCCTGCGCATCGCGCAAGCGCTCTACTCCCACATCATCGACAATCTGGTTCCGGTCTCGTCGACGGAAGCCGCCGAGATGGTCAAGCTGCTCGAAAACACCTTTCGCGCGGTGAACATCGGCCTCGTCAACGAGGTCGCGATCATGAGCCGGCGCCTGGGTCTCGATCCGTTCGAGGTGATCCGCGCCGCCGCCACGAAACCCTTCGGTTTCATGCCGTTTTACCCGGGTCCGGGCCTGAGCGGGCACTGCATCCCGATCGATCCCTTGTACCTTTCGTGGAAGCTCAAGACGCTGCACTACCAGGCGCGCTTCATCGAGCTCGCCGACTCGATCAACAGCAACATGCCGGCTTACGTGGTCGAACGCGTGACCGAAGCGCTGAACGACCGCAAGAAGGCCGTGCGCGAAGCCAAGGTGCTGATCTACGGCGTCGCCTACAAGCGAGATGTGAACGACTTCCGGGAGTCACCCGCTTTCAGCGTGATTCATCACCTGCGCCAGCGCGGCGCCGACGTGAGCTTCATGGATCCACACGTGCGCTTCGCCGAAGAAGGCGGGATCAAGATGGAGAGCGTCGCGCCGAACGCGAGCTTCGCCGACTACGACGCCGTCGTGATCGTCACCGATCACAGCGCACTCGACCGCGAGCGCCTGCTCAGGGAGGCGCAGCTCATCGTCGACACGCGCGACTCGCTGCGCAACGTGCAGGGCGACCGCTCGAAGATCTACGGGCTCTGAACGATAAACGTCTTCGCGCCGCTCCACGGCGCGTTGCCGCTGGTGTTTTGCGCCTGAACCCACCATTTGTAGTTGCCCGGCACGAGCGTGACGCTGGGAGCGATCGCGCACTCCGCCGTGATCTCCGTACACGCAGCTTGTGCCGCCGTGTAGACGGTTTTCACGACGTTGCCTGAGGGCCCGTCCACCCACAGCCAGTAGCGCGTGGCGTTCTCCACTGCGCTCCACTGGTAGGTGGGACTGGTCGTCGCGATCGATCCCGCCGGGGCAGCCAAGGTCGGCACGCCGGTGGGCACGACGACTCCCGACGTGCTGACGGTGAAGGTCGCCCCAGCGCTCCAAAGCCCGGTGCCCGCGCCGTTGCGAGCCTGAACCCACGCGGTGAAGCTGCCCACCGGCAGCGCGACTCCAGGCGATACCGTGCAGGTGCCTCCCGCGCCACAGCCCGCGGCAGCGGCCGAATACCACTTCTTGACGCGGTTACTGCCCTGCCCGTCCACCCAGAGCTGATAGTCGACGGCGCCGCTGGCTGCGCTCCACTGGAAAGCCGGCGTGTCCGTCGTGATCGTACCCAGCGGCGCCAGCAGCGAGGCGACGCCCGGCGGCCCGAGCACACCGACGTCGAACGACATAGCGGCGCTCCAGGGACCGGTCCCGTAGGAGTTCTTGGCCTGCACCCACCACTTGAAGGCGCCGGGGGACAGCGCCGTCGATGGGGTGACGGTGCACACCCCGCCGCTGCATATCGCCGACGTGTACCAGGTCCGGATGACGTTGGCGTTCGCGCGATCCTTCACCCAGAGGAAGTAGTCCGTGGCGTTCTCCAGGGCGTTCCAGCTGTATGCGGGCCTGCTGGACACACCGCCGCCGTTCGGAGCGATCAGGGTGGGCAGCGCCGGCGCCCCGGGCACCGAAAAGTCGAGGAATGCGCCGAAGGCGCGCCAACCGTCGACCGGATTGTGCGCGCGCAATCGGAAGCGAGCGTTGCCAGCCGCGAGCACGGCGCTGACGCTCACGCTGCAGTCGCCAGCCGCGTTCGCGCAGCCCGCTTGCTCCGGCGTGTAAGCGGCGACGACTTTTCCGGCCGTGATCGCGTCATCGACGACCAGCTCGTACGAGTCCGCGCCCATCACCGGGCGCCAAACGAACGTGAACGGTGCCGGCTGAAGTCCGGTCGGCGCTATCGGAACCGGCGTGCAATCGGGATAGAGCGTGGCAGTGCGCTCGACCGGTGCTCCGAAACCGTCGTTCACGCGCAGCCGGAAACTGTAGAAGTAGGTCGCTTCGCCGCAGCCGAGCGGCGTTATTTCTGCCGTGCCCGAGCAGGTGTTACCGGCGGGTTCGGGGTGGCTGTGCGTATTGTGATGCAGCGTCGTTTCCCACGCGCACGATAGGGCCGAGGTGCTTTGTTCGGCGTCGGACAGATCGGCCGTGAGCGGGAGCGTGGTAGGCGCGAGCACGCTGTAGACACCGCCGTCGCGCGGGCTCGTGATGCTGACGTTCGGCGGCGTGTTGTTCACGGAAATCGTCAGCGGGGCCGTTCGCGTATTGCCGACGGGATCCGTTACGGACAAAACGACATTGAAGCGCCGCGGTCCGACGGCGGTGAAGGTGTGGCTTGCGCTGGCCGTCGTGACGGCGGGGGATCCGTCGTCGAAGTTCCAGCTATAGGTCAGCGCTCCGCCCTCGGGATCGCTGGAGCCCGCCGACGAAAACTGCACAGTAAGCGGCGAGGCGCCGTAGCTCACGTCCGCCTGGGCGACGGCGACAGGCGGCTGGCCCATGCCGGTGTCGTAGCGGACGCGGCGAACGTCCGACTCGTAGCCGATGAAGTAAAGTGCGCCGTCGACGGGATTCGTAGCGATCGCCACGTACCGGGCCGAACCGCTGGGCGCGAAGTCTCGCACCGCGATCAAGCGATCGTTCTCGTCGAAAACGAGATTTTTGATCCAGCGCTGAACGTAGTCGGCCTGAAAGTAGGTATTGCGATATTGGGGCGGAAAGTCCGTGCCCGTGTACCAGACGCCACCGATCGAAGCGGCGCCGCGGAACTCGGTCCCAGTCACCGGCGATGCGGGGTTACTCAGACGGAACGTGACGGCATTGCCCGAGGCATCGTAGGCACCGACGCGGGTCTCGGTGTTGCTGTGGTGCCAGGCCAGTGCCGGACGGTTGTGAACGAAGCGCGGCAGCGAGCTCGGTATCTGTTGCGTCGGATCACAGGAATTGGGAAATGACGGCGTGTTCGCAGTGTCCTGTACGAGCAAGTCCTTGAAGAAAAAGAAGGGCTTGTTGCAGAGGGGGCGTCCGGGCGGCGTCGTTCCATTGAGCGGATTCGGCGCATCCTGGTTGGCCGCGCTCGTCCCCATGTAGCTCGACTGCGCTGTCAGGCCTTCGTATGCCGGCCACCCGAAGTTCTTGCCGGGCCCGCGTACGACGTTCAGCTCCTCCCAGGTTTCCCAGCCGACGTCCCCGATGTAGATGGAACCGGGATTGGCATCAGAGGGGAGATGGCTGCCGGTCTCCGGGCGCAGCGTCATCCGATACGGATTTCTGAGGCCCATGGCCCAGACGCGCGAGCGCGGTGCCCTCGGGGCGGCCGGATCGTAGAAGGGGTTGCTGGGGACGCCGTCGCCGGTCGCGGGATCGAGGCGGAGCACCTTTCCAGCCAGCGAATCGACGAGCTGCGCTCGAAACGCACCGACGTTTTCCTTCGGTTTGATGATCCCGTCGGCAAGCCCCGTGTTGCTGCTGCCCGAAATCGTCCCACCCACGTCGGTCGTGTCGTAGCTGGCGCCATCGCCGCAAGTGACGAGCAGCGTCCCATCCTGGCCGAACACCAGGGATCCGACGCCGTGCGATTGATGCAGAATCGGGCAGCCCGTGCTCATGCTCTCGCCGAGCAGAACCAGACGGCTCGAGTAGTCGACACTCGTGAAGTTGTCGCTGCTGCGCGCCGTGTAGCGCACGATGCGACCAATCGTGTCGTGAAAATACTCGTTGTGCGTGGGGTCGTAAGTCGCCGTTCCGAAGTTCGTCAGGTAGTAGTAGTCGACGACGTAAAGCAGGTAGATGTAGCCGTTCGTCAGAAAATTCGGATCTAGGGCCACGCCCAGCATGCCGAAATCGCGCCAATCGCCGACCTCGTCACTGATGTCCAGAAGCGGCGTGGCAGCGCGAGCGGAGCCGGTGACCTCCCACAACCTTCCCGCCTTCTCCCAGACGAACATGCGGCCGTTCGCCGCGAACGTGATCCCGACCGCTTGATTCCAGGGACCCGTGATTGAATCTTCGACGAAACCCGCAGGTAGCGCGAACCTTTGCTGTCGCGCGGGCGGCGCGGGGGGATCGGCGCTGTCGCACCCGGACAACACCGCAAGCAGGCAAGACGCTACTGCGAGGCAGTTGTGGAACCGACCGAGAGGCATGGTTCTTCCCGTCCTCCGGAAGAGCACGCCGCCCGACTAGCGTCCTATCCGGACCTTTCGACTCGTACTCTTAACCTCGCAATGGGGAGCTCTAAAATGGTCATTTGTTGTTGTTCTCGAGCTCTCGAGTGGCTCGAGCCGCAAGAAAGCGGCAGCGCGAGGGCGCCCCGGCCCCCCGGGTTCGTCAGCGTTTTCCGGCCCGCGCTCGCGCTGCCATTCTTTCCGATGGGTCCCGCGTGCGGCGCCGATCACTCTTTTTTTTTGGACGCACACCGCCGCCCCCCCAAAAATGGGCGCTCGGGGGGCAAACGATCAGCCGAATTCGCTCACGATAGAGCGGACGTCGGCAGCGCCGAACCCTGGGGGCCCGCGGTCACGGGGTGTTGGCCCTTGCCCTGGATCAGCTTCCGCACGTGGTACGAGCGTTTGCCCTGGGACTCGAAGTAAGTCCGCGCGAGCACGTCGGCGACCAGGCCCAGGGACAACAGCTGGATGCCGACCACGATCAAAAGCACGCCCAGCAGCAACAGCGGCCGCTCCGCAAGTGGCGTCCCGTAGGCGAGCTTGTGAAAAGCGAGCCAGGCACTGACCAGAAAACCGAGCCCAAAACACACGAGCCCCGCCAGGCCGAACACCTGCATCGGACGCGCCAGGTAACCCTGAATGAAGCGCACCGTGATCAGGTCGAGCACCACGCGCGTGGTGCGGCCGATCCCGTATTTACTCTTTCCGTGCATGCGCGCGCGATGATTGACCTTGAGCTCGATCACGCTGACGCCCATCCAGCTCGCGATCGCCGGAATGAAGCGATGCATCTCGCCGTACAGACGGAGCTCGTGCGCCACGTCGCTGCGCAGAGCTTTCAGCGTGCAACCGTAGTCGTGGAGCCGCACCTGCGTGGTCTTGCTGATCAGCCAATTGGCGATCTTCGACGGCAAGCGCCGGCTGACGAGCTTGTCCTTGCGATCCGCGCGCCAGCCCGCGACGAGGTCGTAGCCCGCCTCGATCTGCTCGAGCAGCCGAGCGATGTCGGCGGGGTCGTTCTGCAGGTCCGCGTCCATGGTGATGATCACGTCCCCGCGGGCGTGATCGAAACCGGCCTGCATCGCCGCGGTCTGCCCGAAATTGCGCCGAAACCTGACGAGCGTGAGCGCGCCGTCGGTCTTCGCACGTTCCTCGAGCCAGGCGAAGCTCTTGTCGGTCGAGCCATCGTCGACCAGCACGATCTCGTACGAGCGGCCGAGCGGGTCCAGCGCTGCGTGCAGCTCGTCGAGCAGCCCGGGCAGGCTCTCTTCCTCGTTGTAGACGGGGATGACGACCGAAACGTCCATGGGCAAAACGAGCCGCACGATACCACGCGCGGCGCTCGCACGAGGATTAGTGGCCGTGTTTCAAGCGATCGTTCACCGCCGCGGCGCGCTCCCCGGAGAAGGGCCTCGCGACGAGCCATCCTGCCACGTCCACCAACACGGATGCGGCGCGCGAGGCGATCGCTGCGGCTACGGCAGGCGCCGGCCCGACCAGCGGCGCGAGACCGACCGAAATGAACGCTTCTCGCACGCCGAGCCCGCCCGGCACGACCAGCGCCAGAAAGCCCGCGATCGAAGCCAGAACGTACAGACCCGCGCCCGAGACTCCCGCGACGTGATTCCCTCCCACGGCGCGCGTCACCAGGTAGCCGTGCGCCATCCAGAGCAACCAGTAGCCCACGTGCGAAAGCGGCAGCAAAAGCGGCGCGATCGGCCCCGTGCCCTCGAGCTTCAGCCAGCGCAGCACGATCTCGGGGATCACCCGCCGGTCAACCGACAGCATGACCAGCGTGACCAGCGCAACCACCAAAAGCCCGAGCAGACCCCAGCGCCCGAGCAGCTCGAGTGCCCCGAACATCGCGGTCGAACCGTAAAGGGCGAAGAAGGCGCACGCTCCACCGACCGCGACGTAGCTCAGCACCTCGATCACGACCGATGACGCGATCGCGGAGGGCGGCGCGCCGATGCGCTCGGCGCCGGCCATCCGCATCAAGAGCAGGCCCACCTTGCCCGGCATGTAGCGCGCGATCTGACTCTCGAGATTCAGCGCCAGCGTGGGAACGGTCGGCAGCCGCGTGCCCGTGAGCCGCTCGAGCAGCCACTTCCAACCGAACGCGAGCACCGGCACGCTGATCGCCGCGGGCACCAGCGAGGCCAGCATCAGCGGCCACGCGATCACGACCTTGCTGGTCTCCCAGCGCAGGGCCAGGTCGCGCGCCGCGAACGCGACGAAGGCAACGGCGGCGATCGTCAGAAACAGCCGCAGAATCCGCGTCAGTTGGTATTTAGTTCCCACTACGCCGAATTTTCTTGGGCATGAGCTCGCTTGCCGCAAGAAACGCCTGGAACTCGCCCACTCGCCTGGCGTCGCATCCATCCTGTTGCCGAGTCCGCCGGTCTCGCCGGAGGTTACCGTGGCTCATGCTCTTTTGTGCCGATCGTGATCTGCTCGTGCCAAGGACGGTCGCTGTAGTGCTGGTGCTCACTTTCGACTGGCGACCATCAGCAGCGTCAAGCCGAGCGGCGGGCGGATCTGGTTTTCGACGTGCTTGAACCAAAAGCCGAGCGCTTGGCGCAACACGCGCTTGCCGAGCGAGGGCTTGCCATAGCGAAACGACTCGTTCACCGCGCGGCCGAGCACGCGCTGCGAGGCGAAGGTCGGCGCGACCCCGAGCAGATTCCAGTAGCGCAGCTCTTCGATCCGCAACGGATGCTCCGCAGCCAGCGCCCGGAGCTCCCGCGGCGCATAGCGGCGATAGTGCCCGATCTTGCGATCGCGCTCGCCGTAGAGCGCCATCATCGCCGGCACCGTGAGAATCAGCCGGCCCTGGGGCTTGATCAGGCGCACCAGATCGCCGAACGCGGAGCGATCGTCCTCGATGTGCTCGAGGCAATCCATGCTGATCACGTTGTCGGCTCCGGCGTCCTGCGCCGCGAGCACGTCGAGCGGCGTATTCGAGACGCGGCTCGGCTCGAGCCCCCGGCTGGCCAGGAACGACTGCGCCGCCTGAATCGTCGCCGCGCTCGAATCCACGCCGCGCGCGTCGAAGCCGCGTTCCAATAACCACGCCACCATGCCGCCCGCGCCGCAGCCCACGTCGAGCACGGAGCCAGGCCGCGTACGTTGGCTTACCAGCGCGAACAGATTCGCCGCGCGGAAGTCATCCAGCTGCACCTGGGAGAGCGCTGCTTGCTGGTGCTCGAGATCGCTGAGCGCCGCGGCCATTGCGTCCGGACCTTACCCTCGACGCCCCGTTCGTTGCACTAGCGTAGTGCCCGCATTCACGCCGCCTTCGGCGTTGCCCGGGCCCGGTGCGCCGTCGTACGCTCGGGGACGCTCGTGCTCTTCAACTCCCTGCATTACTTGGTCTTTCTGCCGGTCGGCTTCGCGGCGGTCAAGATTCGTCCCGACGCCCTGTGCCTCGGCGCGCGACCATGACGGAGAAAGGCATGTCGATGGTGACGGAGACGCCGGTGGACCTTCTGGCAAGAGAAGAGCGTGGCACGAAGAACGATCTGTTCCGAGATTGGCCCGTGCTCGTCGCCGGCGCGCTGACGTTCTTCGCGATCGCCGGCTATTACCGCGCGATTGGTTTCAACGTCGTCCGCAGCGACGCGCTCCACTACCTCGAATGGAGCCATCACTTCTGGATCGTGGAAACGGGCACGCACTTCCCGACTTATCCATTTTTGCTCTGGCTTCTGCGCTTGGCGTCCTTCGGCCTGCTCGACGGCGCGACGCTGATGCAGACGCTGACCTTGAGCGCTTACCTCGCGGGCATCGTCGTCGTCGGACAGATCCTGAGACACGTGAACCCCGCCGCGCGGCGTTTCGGCGTGATTGCGTATGCGCTCTTTCCCTTCGTCGGCGTGATGTACGCGGCGTACCCGGTCGGCGACGCGCTGTTCGGCCTGATCCTGATGAGCGCGCTCCTCGCGTTGGTGAAGCGCGCGTGGCTCCCCTTCGCGCTGTGCGTTGGAGTCGGCCTGATCTGTCACAAGGCGCTGTGGATGTCGCTCGGACTGATGTCGCTGTACGCCTGGCGGCGCGAGGGCTACCCGCTGAAAAACCTGCTCCTCAGCACGCTGCCGCTGCTCGGCTGGTACGCCTGGGGTTACACGCACCTCACGGGCCTCTGGATGTTCCGGCATCACGTCCAAGTGCACTTCACGCCGAAGAAGCTGCCGATCTTCGACGGCATGATTTCCCCCGCCCTGTCGGGCGGCGCGAAGGCGCTCGCCAAGACGGCGTACCTGCTCGCGCTGACCGCCACCGCCGGTTTTCTCACTTACCTCAACCTGCGCAAGAAGCAGTACCTGTGGCTCGCCTTCACGCTGCCGCCGCTCTTCATGGCGGTACTGCTCAACACGTCCGTGATCTGGTCGATGGCGCGCTTCGCCAAACCGCTCGCGCTCCCGCTCGCGATCGCGCTGCTGGCGGTGCCCGTGCTGACCAAGGCGCTCAAAAACAAGGCCGCTCAGGCGGCGATCGTCGCCGTGCTCGCGCTCACCCAGATCGTATCGGCGGTTTACGTCGATCAATTCTATTTCGGCGAATCGCAACGGGCCGGCCGCGTCAAGGCGCCGCGGTGAACTGATGGTCCAGTTTCTGCCGCTGCCGGCCCTGTGGCTCGCTTTCTACCTTCTGGGCCGAGTTCCGGCCGGCCACCTTCGCGGCTACGCAGTCGCTTCGATCTCGCTGCTGATTCTGGTCTGTTACGCGGGAGCCCCGACCGGCGCAGCCTTCGCGGGCATCGGGTTGGCGTTGATCCTCGCCGGATTGTGGCTGAAGGCGCAACCGGACGGCAGAACACGGCGACTCACATTTGCGCTATCGGTCGTGGCGACGGTGGGGCTGATTGCCGTCTTTCTCCAGTTTCGCGTTTACGTCCAGAAGTACTTTCTCGCGATCCCAAGCCTTTCTTACTTGGGTTTCCGCGGCATCGCCTGGCTCACCAGTGCCTACAAGCGGCGGCCCGTCGACCTGTCGTCCGGTCTGCTCCAGATGTTCTTCTTTCCATCGGTCCTGATGGGACCAATCACTCGCGTCGAGAACTTCCAGGAGCTGCGGCGGGACTACGAGGGCGTGCTGCGTCGCCTC
>Ga0111539_10005234_pt1 | contig 16805 bp, 12 predicted proteins | sample RhiMethybrSRZTD1_FD_79667 | JGI IMG/M metagenome (GOLD analysis project Ga0111539, IMG submission 79667) | Populus rhizosphere microbial communities from Tennessee, USA - Rhizosphere MetaG P. TD hybrid SRZTD1 (version 2) (version 2) | ecosystem: Host-associated > Plants > Roots > Rhizosphere >... | reverse complement strand
CACGGATCGCTTTGGCACAGAGCGCCCCATAGCGAGCCAGTCGCGGCGCGCATGGGCTCGTCCTTCGGCGAGAGTGCGGAATCCGTGGTGCGGTGTGGCACACGTGCCAACGGGCACGCAATGTGCGAACGGATAGATCTCAGTCGTCGCCAGACCCGAATCGTGACCCTAGTCCGAGTGTCTCGTCGAACCCGCCGAGGCTCTCAGGATTGCCTCGCGAACCGGGGCTTTTTCGACTCGGGAATAATCTCGTCGATCTGCCACTCTTTCTTGAGTATGACCGTACAGAGAAATCGGAGCGTGCAGACCGCGATTTCGAGCGAACTGGGCGCGAGCTTTCTTTCGCAGGTCAGGTACAGCTGGTAGGTGCGAATCTGGTCGGGACCCTAGGCCGCCGGGGAGTGATGAAAGTACTGGGCGAAACGGTGGGACGCTCTCCGCGTATGTGCCTTGCGTGTTTAGCACAAACCGGAAGTTACTCTCGTTCAAACACGAACACGGCGCCACGTCCAAAGATACCGGATCGCGCTTTGGTGACGAAACCCAACGTCGAGAAAGAATGCGCCAGGTCTTCGATCCCATCTATCGTGGACGCGTGGAGTTCGATAATTACCATGCCACAACGAATGAGCGCCGCAGAGTCGGACGTCAGTAGACCCTTTTCCGCACCCTCGATGTCGCAAACGAGACTGAACTCGTCGATTTCGTGCTCGGACAGGATCGCCCAGAGTTCGTACCTCTTTATCTTTTCAACGGTGGCGCTGGCTCCCCCCACTCGCGAAGTTTGCGATTCTTCGACACTGAACTCGACGGTGGTACCGCTGTGCGAATAGTCGATCGCTCCGTGAATGAAGCGGACATTGCCCTGGGGTGCATTGATGCTGACGTTACGTTTGGCTTCTGGGATCAACGCTTGATTCGCCTCCACACAGATCAGACGACGGTTTAGCTCAAGTTTGCGCGCAATGTGACTCGTCACGACGCCAAGGCTGGAGCCCAGTTCAATCACGTCTCGGTCGGAGGGTAGGTATTTTCGAACGAACGAGACTTCATCTCCCTCGTAGAAGCCCCAGAAGAGATCGGCCTTCATCGTAGGAGTTATGAAGGGCGCGTGGGCGTCAATCATGCAATCGCCGACAGGAATCACATCACGATAAAAGCGGCCGACCGCCGTACCCACCGCCGGCCGACGCAGAATTGCGTGGACGCTGTTCTTGGCGTATAACGCTGCGTTTTTGAAGCGTCTGAGGCCCATGCGGCCGAGCTTACAGGATTACGGGTATCGTAGGCGCATCCATCTAGACAACTACAACCGTCAAGCACAGGCGATCGCCGCCCTTGACATTCTTCAGGGGTTTGGAGGTTCCATGGAGCCGTCAGCTGCAGCAGTGCACGCCGCCTGATGGTAGTCGGTCCCTTGCAGGGCCGCGAGGTGAATCCCAAACCTGCCTTTGATTTCGCGAGAGCAGCACGAGCGGAAGTGTTGGAGCTCAACGGGCGGTGTGGGCCTCAGGCGCCGAGCTAGCGCCTGCTGAAATGCGGCAACGTATCGAACGTCTGAAAACCGGCCACTGTGCGTAGCGGTTGTCAGTCATCCTTGAGGATTCGACTGGGCCTTTAATCCGAACGTCCCCGAAGACGAAAGATCGTCGAATTAGCCAGCCGAGATGCTGGATGGCTTCGGAGACTTGCGCCCCCCCACACCGCGGCATCAGGACCGGTCGGTTCACGCGGTTGACTTCAGCTCGCCAGCCGGAACAGAAGGGTCTTCCGATCCATCGGCGTACGGAGTCCGGCCGCGAACCCTCGAAGGAAGCCTCCGATTCTCGACAGGCCGCTCGGCCGTCTCAATCGCAACAGGTCGTGGATCGGCGGCCACAGCGCTTGGACCGAGAACAACCAGAGCGCGAGCATGAGCGCACTGAGGTGACCAGCACGAATCGGTTTGGCACAGAGCGCCCCGATAGCAACCCAATCGCGGAGCGCATGGGCCCGTCCTTCGGCGAGAGTGCGGAATCCGTGGTGAAGGATGGACACATGGGCGGTGTGGTACACGTGCCAACGGGCAAGCAATGTGCGAACGGATAGATCCCAGTCGTCTCCAGACCCGAATCGTGACCCTGGTCCGAGTGTCTCGTCGAACCCGCCCAGGCTCAGGATTGCCTCGCGGCGCAGGGCCATTCCGGCGCCGAGCCCAATTCCGTGGCGAGCCTCAGCAAGCGAGCTGAGGCGTCGATCTGACTGTCGTTCGTAAGCCGGAACATATCCCGCGGTCCGGTCATGTCCGGGAGCGGTGACGTTGCAGAACACAATTGCGGCGCTCGGCTGCGACTCCATCACGCGCGCCATGTCTCCCACCCAGCCCGGCGGCGCCTCGCAGTCGTCATCCGTGCAGACGACGATCTCGCCGGCCGCCAGGCGCAGCCCCTCATTCAGCGCGGCGCCCTTTCCCCGTGTGCGCGAACGCCGGTATATCAGGCGGGGATCAGCACCGAACTCGTTGAGCACTTGTTCGGACGCGCGCCCCTCACTCTGGTCCATGACAATCAAGTGGAATGAACCGTCCTCGGTTCTAAGCAGCGAGCGGACCGTGCGAAGCAGAGACTCAGGACGATTTCGCGTTGAGACGAGCGCTGACACCATGGCTGCCCATGAGAGTAACAGGCTTTCCAGGATGACGGCGACCGGTCTGCACAAAGACTCAGACGCGAGGCGTGCCTCACTTGCGATCGATAATCGTCGGAGCTGTGGGATTGAAGATGGTCTCCAGAATCGGCAGATCAACCAGCATCAGGATTGACATCGCGGCGGCGCAGCAGAGGACGGCTGCCATCAACTTCGGCTCACGGTAGAGTCCCTCCGGTCGCTGAACGGCGCTGTCTTTCTTGAACGAGAGGTCGAGGTAGAGTGCCATCACGAGTGCGACGAGCGGAAACGCAAGGACCAGTTCGAGCCGATAGCGCATGACAAACGCGCCGAGAAACAGCATGGCGGCAGAGCCATAGAACATGATGGAGACGATCAGTCGCTCCTCGGTGTAGAACGCAAACGACTTCCGATATGCGGCAGCCGCCGTGCGCTCGCCGATCTCGCGGTATTCGGCGTAGCGCTTGATCGCCATGAAGTAGCAGCCGACCATCCAGTAGCTCAATAGCAGCGACGCCGGTGCGACGGTTCCTGACGATCCGATGAACCAGCCCGCGAGCATGCGCAACGGGTTGTTCACCGCCTCCGAGAGAACGTCAACGTACGGGACGTCTTTGCTGCGAACGGGCGGGATGTTGTAGATGCATCCCATCACCCACAGGACGAACACCGTGAGGGCGAACGGCCTCGACACGAGAAATCCCAAGCCGACGCCGACGATCATCAACGCAATCCACTCGACATAGGCGAGCGGAACGCTGACCCGCCCCGACGGCGTGGGCCGATTGCGTTTCACGGGGTGCGACAGGTCCGACGGCGCATCCAGCACTTCATTGATGACGTAGTTACTGGACGCGACCAGGCAGACGGAAATCATGCCCACGACAATGCGCGTCCACAGTCCATCACTCGCTCTCGCCGCATCGACGCCGATCGCCGCAATAAGTCCCGGAAGGACAAAGACGTTCTTGACCCAGTGATCGATGCGTGCGATCTGAATATGACCGAGGAGTGTCGGACGCGCGCGGACGGCCGGTGACAGCGTGCCGGATTCAGATTTCATGTCAACGACCTCGCTGAAGTCATGCGACGAGGCCCCGTAGCCGCTCGTTGCCAAGAATGAGACGGTGGAGCTCGTCGAAGCTCGCAAATTCGAGGTGAGTAACGGAAGTGCGCGGCGCGCGCGAGAGGATCGCGCATGGCACACCGGCGGCTTCGGCTGCAGCCGCATCGACATCGACCCGATCGCCGACATACAGACTGTTGAGCCGATTTGCCGCGAGCCGCTCGAGTGCGATGCGCAGCCCACGCGGGTTTGGCTTGAAAGCACCAATTTCGCGAGCCTGTGCGCAGAGTGACACCTCGAACAAGTCAGCGAGGCCGAGCGCGGCCAGCTTGGCATCGGCCGGATAGTCGGAGAGAGCCCCAAGGCGCAATCCGCTTGCGCGGCAGGCCTGCAGGAATTGGCGGAGACCGGGTTGGATGCATTTCCGCAGAAGCGCCAGGGGCTCCTGCTCCATCCAGCGATCGACGTACGCCACCACCGAGTGTCGGTCGATATTGGTCTGTTCGCAGGTGAGTCTGATTTGGGCCGTCGCCACGTCACCACTGGTGTCGTGGCGCAGCTGCTCCTGGGCGCGACGATAGGCGCGGAGTGCCGACAAGGTTCTCCAGCCTTTTACCGGGTGCCCGGCATGCGCCGTCAGAAGGCGCAGAAGCATGGCGCGCCGCAAGGGACCCTGACGGTAGAGCGTACCGTCAACGTCGAAAACGATCGTCGTCAACTCACGATCGCGGAACAGCACCCTAGCCACCGGCCCGCTGAACTCCGGAAAATGAGCGGGTCCGCGCCAAACGCGACCAGAAGGGCAGGTGCCGGCATTGTAAAGAGGAACCCCTCAACGTTTTCAGATGGAGATCAGCAACTGACGCGGTCCTCTCAGCTCTGTTCATGGCATGTGGGGAGCCACCCAGCGAAACCAGTATACATTTCGAATTGAGTGAATCCAGAAACCGGGTCGAGAGCACTGTGTCGCGTCGAGAAGCGGCGTGCACTCTGCACAGCGGGCTGTTGCCGCACCGACCCGAGCGACGCGAAAGGTGCTACGATCCCCGCCCATATATGGCATTCCGACTTGGTTTCGTCATGGAACAAACGTTGGGCCAAGTCACCCACACGCAAAACTTCCAGCGCTGGGTCGAAAGGGACCACGATGTCATTCCAACGTGGATTCCGATCCCTTACGAGGCCCAGGATGGGTGGGATCGGGCGCCGCTCATCAGGAGCAATTGGACCGTCCGGGCCAGCCTTGCGGCTAGAGCACGTGTTCAGCGTGCACTCCGCGTCGAGCAGCTCGATGGACTGTTGTTTCACACTCAGGTCACCGCACTGTTTGCTCATCGCCTGATGACCAAGATCCCGACGGTCGTCTCGATGGACGCGACACCGCTCAATTTCGACACCATCGGGAAACCGTACCACCATCGACCAAGCAGCTCCGCGCGAGTGGAAACAATCAAAAACGCGCTCACCCGTCGCACGTTCAATCGCGCACGGAGACTCGTCATCTGGCATCGATGGGGGAAGCAGTCGCTGGTGAACGATTACGGCACCGAGTCGGATAAAGTCGAGGTCATTGCTCCCGGTATCGACTTGGATCGTTGGAACTTCCCGCGCTCGACGGCGCCACCCCCGCGTCCCGTTCGGCTCCTGTTCGTGGGCGGGGACTTCCGCCGCAAGGGCGGTGAAACGCTGCTCGGTGCGTTTGGCCGGGACTTGTCACGGGATTGCGAGCTCGACATTGTCACGCGCGAGAAGATCGATGTGACCGGTCTGAGTAATGTGCGTGTTCATTACGGGTTGGGTCCCAATGTGCCTGAGCTGCTCGCACTGTACGCGCGCGCCGATCTGTTCGTCTTTCCTACGCTCGCGGACGTCCTACCGCTCGCAATCATGGAGGCAATGGCGTCGGGCTTACCGGTCGTGACGACAGATGTTGGCGCCATCATGGAACAAATCGACCACGAAGTCACGGGGCTGCTGACGACACCGGGCGACGTCAATTCCCTGGCCGAAGCAACGTTGCGTCTCGTGAAGGATTCGGAGTTGCGGTGCACGATGGGCGCCGCCGCTCGTCGTGTGGCCGATGAGCGCTTCAACGGCTCGCGGAACTATCCTCAACTGCTGGCGGTTTGCAAGAGATGTGTGGACGAGGCCGCTCGACCGCTCCGTGCCTTTCGTGAAGACGGGCGCCCGGGCTTCAACTAAGACACGTGAGGCTGATCACGTCCTAACCGAGGACCTCAAGCTTCATAATCGCGTCAGGCAACACAACGTTTCCGCAATCCCAACGCCAAATGAAGAACGCCTGTCGGCGAGGTGAATAGATCAAGCCTGAGGGGGCAAACGGCAGAGTGGGGCCAACCGGAGACCAGGTAGCCCCGCCGTCGGCGGATATCATCAGATTGGTTGGTCCGAGAGCGACCAATCTTCCATTTGGAAGCTCGATCGGACGGACAGTTTGAAGATGGCTTCCGACACGTGTCCATGTCAGTCCCGAATCCGTTGATTTCAGGAGTCCATCACCGTGCGGCCAGTAAATGAGGCCTTTGGAAGTCACAAGGGGCGACCCGGAAGGTCCGAGCGCGCTGACCTGCTGCCAGGAAGCCCCGCCATTTGACGTTCGATAGATCCCACCAGTTCCGGCACCACCACCCGTCGTGTTGACGAGGTAGGTTCGAGAATTAATTATCAGAGGGGCCACCGAATGGTTTGAAGCATCAGGGAGGTTCGCGCCGATATTGGTCCACGTCTTCCCACCGTCAGTTGACCGCTCAACCCTTTGCGATTGCTCGTGCCCCCCCGCCAGCAGCGTGTTCCGGCTGGGATCGCCGAAATCAACGCTCACAAAGTCGTTGTGCGTGATCGAACCGAGTTGTTGGAACGTTGTGCCATTGTCCGTCGTTTTATAGATGCCGCCGCCGTTGTAGATGCCCGACTCCCAAAAGACGCTGGGACGAGCAGGATCATAAGTAATCCACAAGGGTCGATTGACAATCGTGGCAGATCCAGCGCCAGTTCCCAGTTGAGTCCAAATGCTGCCAGTCCTGTTGGCCCAAAGACCCTTAAGTGCGACGCCCGCAATAATCGTGTCAGAACCGGGCACCTGAGAAAGAGTAGTCAGGTTCCCGCATTCGGAGGTCATCTTGGCCAGGTTGCCTGTCGCATTCACCCACGTGCTTGGCGCTTGGAGAGGAGGAGCCGAAACGGCCGGAGGTGCGGTTAGCGTCAAAACACCTCGCGCACCGAGAACGATGGCGAAGATACTGCCCAAGTACAGAAGCTTTCCGTTCATGTCATTCACGTGTCTTAGCAAACCAAGTCGCTCGCCGTCTCGATTCGCTCACGAACGTCGGCCGGCCTCCGGTTCTCTTGGACTGGCGACGTCGCCTGCGCGCCAAGGATCCGCCCGAGGCGCTACCGGCTCGCTTGTCGATAATGCCAGATTTCGGCGAAGCCTGCACATGGCAGGCGCCTGAACGACGACTCCGAATACGCTGTCCACGCAGGGGCTTCGAGCGTCTTCTGGTCGCTGATGCGAGGAAAGACCGGATGAATGTGACCCTAGAAAAGGCGCCGGAGTCGGCCGGGCGCTGACGGCCTATTTTTTCAGCCTCACGGGTGACTTTTCTCCATAACGTTAGCCCTCGTCGCGCGGAAGCTCGACAAGGGGCCAGCCAAAGTAGCGATATCGCTGGCGTCAGTCGCCCAAGCCGATTACGCTAGACTTCCTGCGCGGCTCGCTGCTGCAGGCAAGCTTTGTGTCCTCACGCGCGTGTCAAGAGGATCAGCTATGAGTACAAGAACCGACGAGGCATGGGAATACTTCGGGAGGAATGATCCGTACTTCGGCGTACTCACTCAGGATCGCTTCAGCGCCACCAACCTGAATGAAGACGCCAAGGCAGAGTTCTTCGCAACTGGAGCAGCGTACGTCAGATCGATCCTGACGGTCGTCCGCGAGGAGTTCGATCCGGCCTATCAGCCAGGGAGGGCCCTCGATTTCGGGTGTGGTGTCGGCCGGCTCGCGTTGCCCCTGGCGCGTGTGTGCGGCTCCGTTCTCGGCGTCGACATTTCCGAATCCATGCTGGCGGAGGCGGCGATCAACGCCAAAGAGCAGAATGTCGAGAACGTGACGTTCGTCAAGGGCGACGACTCGTTGTCGAGGGTGTCCGGTACGTTTGACTTCATCCACTCCTTCATCGTCTTTCAACATATACCGCCGCAGCGCGGTACGGCCATCTTCCAGCGTCTCGTCAACCTGCTGAATCAAGATGGAATCGGTGTCCTTCACGTCACCTACTCGTTCGCCCGAAGCAGACCATCCTGGCGAAAAGTGATGGACGCCGTAAAACAATCGCTGCCGTTCGCAGTAGGGATCCAAAACGTCATCAAGGGCAACTCCTTCCGTGAGCCGGTCATGCAGATGAACGAGTACGACATCAACGAATTGCTTCGAATTCTGCAGGAAGCGGATTGTCATGACGTCCATCTCCGCTTCAGCGAGACGAGCGTTCAAGGTCACCCCTTCTATGGCGTGAGCTTGTGTTTTCGCAAGCGTGCTCTTGACGTGCGGAAGCACGCATGAGCGTCATCGCCACTAACGCGGCGGGCGGCAGCTTTCAGCGTTACCGACGAAAATGAACGCGGCGTCGACACTCACGTGAGCTTGCCTGCTTCCCCTGAACCTCGAACTGGGACTGAACACTACCAGCTAATCGTCGCGGCACTCGCGCTGACTGCAGCGCTGATCATGCTCTTTGGCGTCTTCCGATCGCAGACGATCGTCACCAACTCTGGGGATCCGTATCGGTACGGCGAGATTGCCCGCGGGTTCGTCGACCACGGCTTCAGCAATGTGACCCGTCGTGCTGCCTCCTTGTATCCGGAATTCATCGCCGTGGTGTATCGGCTGGGCGGCGGCAACTCGAGCGTTGAGTTCCTCCAGGGGCTCATGCACGTCGGCACGTGCCTCCTGGCGTTTGCGCTGGCGCGCCAGCTGTACAACGCGCGCACGGCGCTGATCGCTGGCGTGTTCTGCGCCGTCCACCCGATGCTGCTTCGCTACGTCGCCGATCTGCACATGGAGACGATGCTAACCTTCCTTTGCACGCTGACCGTCTGGTGCGCCGTCCGCTTTCATCGAGACCGGACGATCGCGAATGGAGTATTGCTGGGAGCGGTCGGGATGATCACGACGCTCACCAAGGGCGTCATCTTGCCGTATCTCATGGTTTTCGGCATCGTCTGCCTGCTGAGCGGGTTTCGCCGCGGGGGCGTGAAAGGGCTCCTTCCGGTCGTCGCGATGTTCCTCACCATGGGCGTTCTCCTGGCACCGTGGACGTATCGCAACTATGTAGTCAGCGGCGGTCGTTTCGTGCTGCTCACGCCTGGCGCGAGCGACTCGTTCTTGCGAGGGTACATTTTCACCCGCCTTGAATTCGCCACGCTGCAGCAGCCGCCGTACACCGTGGCCGAGAACGAGAGCAATGCGTGGTTTCGGCAGATTGCCCGTGACGCCGGGACCGAATGGGAGCGCGATGAGTTGATTGATGAGGCCAACAATGCGCGGGTCGCCAAACAGATGATCCGGGATCACCCGCTCGATACAGTGCGGAAGTGTGTCGTCGGGTTGTTTACCTTCTGGTACGAGATGACCTCACTTGTGAATTCGTTGGTGCCGGCGGTCCTGGCATTGGGGGGCTGGGCGCTCGCCATTATTGGCCTCCAGCGGGCGCATCGCGAGCAGCGGCCATCGTGGCTGATTCTTTTGCCGATCGTCGTCATGAACGTGTTCGTGGCAGCGCTCATTCCTCTCGGACGCTACTCGGTGCCGATCTTACCGTGCCTCATGATTCTGGCTGCATACGGTCTGGATACCCTCACCAGCCGTGCCCGGCCGGGCGTAACTGCCAGAGCTCCTGCATGAGCGCATTCCTTCGACGGGCTGAATGAAAATACTCACCTTGGTCTACGGTGGCGTCGGCCAGCCCACAGCCGACGAAGTGGACCGCCTGGTGGCTGCCGACCAATGGCCGCGCGTCCGGCTGTACGAAAGGCAGCTCAACTCCGACATGCTAGACGAGCGGGACATCATCGCGCTACGTAGCGTCCGGCGTCTCGTCTACCGGGGCCTCCCGATTGGTGTTGCCCAGGCCTTTGAAGCCTTCACACGACGCCGTCGTTACGATGCGATTGTGTCGTGGGGGGAGCGTTTCGGCCTTCCGCTGGCGGCGATTCTCAAAGCAACCCAGGCGCGCATGCCGCATATCGCGTTGTTCTCCTGGATCTCGACTCCGAAAAAGGCCGCCGTCCTCCGGCACGTGCATTCCCACATTCACCGCCTAGTACTCTGGTCTTCAATTCAGTACGAATTCGCGGTGAACTCGCTAGGGATCCCGCCCTCGCGCATCGTCGAGCTTCGCTGGCTCGTCGACCAGAGGTTCTGGCGGCCGATGCCGGGTCCGACGGACATGATCTGCGCCGTCGGGCGCGAGATGCGTGATTACTCGACACTCGTCGAGGCGATTCGTGGTCTGAGTGTGCCGTGCCATATCGCGGCAAAGGTCGACCTCGGAAAAACCGATCAGTGGATGACCGATCTGCGCGATCCGACGGTTCTGCCGCCGCACATCACCGTTGGCTCCAAACCGTACCCCGAACTCCGTGCGTTGTACGCGCGCTCTCGATTCGTTGTACTGCCGCTGCACCCCACCGACACCGACAACGGCGTCACCGCAATGACCGAGGCCATGGCCATGGGTAAGGCCGTCATTTGCACGCGCGTCGACGGCCAACGCGACGTCCTGCAGGATGGCGTCAACGGCATCTTCGTTCCGCCTCGAGATCCGCGCGCGCTCCGCGAGGCCATCGAGTATCTCTGGATGCACCCTGAGGTCTGCGAGCGCATGGGCCAGGCAGGCCGCAAGCATATCGAACGGTTTCACACGCTGGATCGCTTCGTGATTGCTGTGCGGGGGGCTGTCGAAGACGCGATCGCCGAAGTAGGCGCGAGAAGTCAACCCGTGCGACCGTTTCAGGCTCCGTGACGTGTCGTCGAACGTGATGCACTGAATCAGTGCGGTTCGACACCCGCGCCCGTCTGCGGAAGTACCGGGCTGCGTCGACCGAACCCGTGGCGGAGCGCGTCGGTATCGGCGAGGGTCACGAGGCCGACGACCGCGGACATTGCTGCGAACGTCAGCACGCACAATGGAATTCCGACCAGGGGGCTAACTGACGGAAGGACGCGCATGAGGAGAATCGTGGCCGCGCCGGCGGCCACGGCCCGTAGAACATCAACGACCATGGCGCGTTCGAGCGCGTGACGAATCATGACAACGGCTGCTGTCACCATCACGAGCTCCCCGCCTGCCATGGCGACGACGATTCCGATTCCGCCGTTGGAGAAGCGGGCCTGAAACCATGAGATGAGCACCCACTCGAAGGCGGTCGTCACCACCACGGCGATGATCTTGGCCTTCGCGAGCTGGCCTGCTTTTCCCGCGGCCATGATTGCGTAACCGAACAGCATGTCGATATAGATCAGCATTAGCGCCGGGGCAAATGCCCGCAGAATGTCGGCGGCCGGCCCGAACTTTCGTTCACTGTAGAGAACCCCGATCGCGAAGTCGGCAAATAGATACGTACCAACGGCTCCGAGCACCGCCAAGAACAACAGGGGTCGGAAGGCAGTCCGCAGCGCTCTTGTGAACTCACCCGGCTGGCTTGCCGCTCTGGCCAGTTGTGGATACATCGCGCCGCCCATAATCAGGGCGGGCGCCACAAGAGTGTTTGTGATCGCCCAAGCCGCGGCGTACCACCCCATCACCTCTTGAGGTACAAGCGCGTAGAGAATGTTGGCGTCAATGTACGGCTGCACCGCTACTGCGAGAGAGATGGCCATGAGCGGCGCACCGTGGCGAACAAGCTCTCGGATCGTGCTGCCCGAGACGTGAAGAGGCGGAAACGCGAGGCGACGATACATCGCCATGGCGACCACAAACGTAATCGTTCCCGCGGCCGCGTAGACCGGAATCAGTGCGACGAGCCGCCCGCCGAGCGCAAGACAGGCCAGAGCGAGCGCCAGCGTGCTGAACTTGAGTACAACCTGAAGGAGGGCATCGTACCCCATCCGCTCGCTTCCCCGAAACACCCAGCTGCAAGAAAGGCCTAGATACTGAGGCAGGTATCCGAGAATGAGCGCGCCGGTCAGGATGCTGGTACGCAGGTCGTAGCCGAACACCCAGGTCAAGGCGACGGCGAGTGCGCACGTGATCAGCGTCATGCCAAAACGAAGAGCGGTCACGCTGCCGAGGATTTCACCAGTGCGGTGGGGGTGGATCGCGACCTCGCGTATCACGTACGGGCCATGCCCCCAGTCGACGAACACGAACGCAAACGTCGCAATGGAATTCAGCAGATATAACAGGCCGAAGTCGGAAGCGCCGAGAGTCCGTGCGATCGCTGCGCTCTGAAAAATGGTCAAAGCGGTCGTGGCCACCTGCCCCAGTCCGAGGTGAAATATGTTACGCAGCAAAACGCTGCGCCGGGGCACAGACATCGATTCGTTCGGTTGTTTATTCAAACCCGACATCTCCTCAAATCGTCTGGGGCCGAGAACGAGAATTCTGCTTTCATTGTCGGGCCGCATCGCGGTCTAGGCACGCCGGCAAGCGTCGCGAGGAGCATGAGCCCGATGTTTCATGCAATCAGGTTGCCTCGTTCAGGTGGCGAGAGAGGCCAGCGCCAAAATGCCGCGTCGTTAGGTGCAGCATGCATGTAGCTTCTCGACGCGGCACAGTGCTCTCGATTTCCGGATTTGCTCATGCCTATCGACACGCCCAGGAACAGCTGCGGCGGCAACGCGCAGGCTTTCGTGCATGACAGTGCAAATCCGCGCGAGCACAACCCAAAAATCCCTGGCTCGAGCGGAAGTCCATACTTATAATTTGATCTGGGATGAGTAGAGGTGTTCTTCTTTGCATTCTTGTCATCGCCCTCGGGGCCCGCGATTTCGTTCCGCTCCCCGTGCATGCTGCCGCTCTTCCGGCGGCCACGTGGATAAACGTCACCGGCAACCTCGCGAATATGGCATCGGAATGTGGAAACCTGACCACGATCTCTGCGGTGCCCGGCTCCGACACCGTCATCGCGGGTATTGCGCTCAGAGGTCTTTGGGCGAATATTAGCGGAAGCACCTGGTCTCAGCTTGGGACGGGGGCCGGCTCGGCCACGATCACCAATCGACCTATGTGGATTGCTTATGACCCTGCCCATCCAGGGACATTCTGGGAATCGGGTATCTACAATGGCGGTGGGGTCTTCAAGACGACGAACAACGGCAATACGTTCCAGCAGCTCGGCTCCATTTCGCATAACGACTATGTGAGCGTTGATTTCGGCGATCCTAACCGACAAACGTTGCTCGCTGGAGGGCACGAGCAATCGCAAAGAGTTGAGCGGTCCACTGACGGGGGACAGACCTGGATCGATGTCGGAGACAATCTTCCCGCTAACACAAATCATTCAACCCATCCGCTAATCGTTACCTCTCAGATCCATTTGGTCAACACGGCAGGTTGGAATGGCGGAACGGTTGGCGTCTATCGAACAACAAATGGTGGAACTTCCTGGCAACAGGTCAGCGCGCTCGGACCTTCGGGGGCGCCGCTCGTGACTTCCAACGGCGCAATTTACTGGCCATACGGCGATACCCTATTGAAGTCAACGAATTCCGGATTGACCTGGACTCAAGTCGGAAGCAATCTCCGATCGATCACACCGATCGAGATGCCTGATGGGACATTGGTCGCTGCCGGCACAAATAATCTGGTGACATCATCTGATGGCGGATCCAGTTGGTCGCCGCTCGGACCCGCCCTGCCGTTTGCCCTCACAAGTCTGACCTATTCACTCAACCGCAAAGCCTTCTTCATTTCGCACTGGGACTGCGGCGGTGAGGTATTGTCTGATGCTGTGATGAGTCTGGACTACGCCTTTTCGACAGTTCCCGCCCCGCCGGGGAATCTCAGAATTCTGCCAGGCCACTGACGCTCGACAAGACGATCTGCGAGCGTTGACAACCCGTCTACCGTATACCTGAAACGCGGGTAATGCTCGGGTGGCGATGATGGCAGGGACTCGCAGTGCTCGCTTGACAGCTGATGGCAGCGGTAGGAAGTGCTGCACCGGAATGCCAGCCCCGCAACCAATCCCCGAACGATTGCAGTTGCGACCTATTGATGACGCCTCGTAATCTGCTTTCCGGCAGTCGAGACTACTGAGAGATGAGGCGAAGGTTCGCTGGTACGGCTGGGATTGCCGCCCCGGGAACGGGGGCTGCCGCCACCAGGACAATGTTTACGTTGTGGACACCCAGATCCACGTCACTCGACAGCAAGATGTTCTGTGGTCCCCCGACCAGCTGATTCAGCGGTACAGGGACTGCGAGAGATCGCTTGCCCGGCAGTGGTGACGACGGCGGCGGAACAGCGAAGCTGTTCGCGTGCCCGTTGATTCTGTAATTGAACGTGGAGGGTTGAGTAGGAAAGTGTCCAAAGTTGAACAGCAAGAAGGCACTGGAAGCTGCCGCTATGTTCTGCGTCGTCATCGGTAGCGTCGTCAGGTTCGCCGGACTCGTCGGCGTCGTATCCCAGCCGATTTTGTAGAGGCCGCCGCCGAGGGCCGTCGTCCGGTCGAGCACGTCAAAGCTGAGATCGCGATAAGTCGCGGGACCGTCAAAGGCTACGTTGTCCCATGTAAAGGTGTGATTCTTCTGGTTCGGGAAGAGCGGGTCGTCCGGCTGAAACGCCTTCTCCGCGTTGTAGTGATAGTCGCCGATCCAGATAAGCCCACGCGTGAAGGACAAGTCCGCGTTGCGGATGGTGTTGATCAGCTTCAGCGTCCTGGATCCGGCGTCGCTCGCATACACGTCGATATTGTTTTGCGAGATGCGGATCTCGACGTGGTTGAGGCCGCCGTTCGGGCCGCTGCTGAGGGTCGCGCATCCCGTCTCGCGGAGCTGCATGCCCGTGCTGTTGTTTTCAAAGTACGTGCGATCTTCCGGAACATAATTCCGCACGGCGATCGCCGATCCAACCCGCCACCCGGCGCGCGTGCCCGCGGGACACGACGCCTGATTGCCTTCAAGCCGAAGGCCGAAGCCGTGCCGAGGAAGCGTGCAGAGATCGCACGGGGTCAGGTGCGTGGATGGCGCAGGGATCGGCTGGTCGGTGATCCAGAACTCCGGCCACGCTCCGTGTCCGCCGGTCGTATCGTTCGACACGTCGAACGCCACGGTTCCGGTCCGGCCAGCGAAATCGAAGGGCTGCTTCGGGTACATCGCCAATACGGTGACGTCAGTGTTGTCGTCCACGCTCTGGCGAAGTTGGCCGTTACACACAATCACGTCAGTGGCTCCGACCGACGAGGCTGGCTGCGGACCGTTGCAGCCCTCCAAGATCGAATCCTTCCAGGTGACATTCCCACCGGCCAGGCGCGAAACACCCCAGACCGTCCCGTTCAGCTGCCCCGAACGGTTGGTCACCGGTGACGGGAAGTCAAATGTGTCGCAGAAGATCGCGGGCGTGTCGTTGAGCTGCATACCACAGCTGCTGGCTTGACCGGAGACGGCGTTTCCCAACGACAAGAAGGCGGCGACCACGCCTGCCAATCCAATCAGTACAAAGATTCTTCTCACGATATGTCTGGTCATCGCGCGCTCCCGGTCAGTCTACGATTCGTCGCATTGCAAGAGCCGTACGTTGGCCCTGGTGGGAAGAACCTATCACGGCCGACTGAGCAACACCAATGCCGTCTTTCGGAGGAGACCGACTCGCCAGCAAGTGACCTGGCGGCATCGATTTAACACGCATGATGCTCAATTTCGCGGAGGAATTGACGGGAGGAGCGTCCCGGCGATGACAAATATGTCAACCCCGCTACCAAACTGACGACCGAGGACTGCCGGTTGGGTTCGTGATCGAATTACATACCATGCAGAAGATACGCACAGGCCTGAGCGACGTCAAAGGAGTCCGGCGCGTGCAGTCCGAGGATTTTCGGCCTCACAATGAATGCCTCAGCCTGATGAGGGCAGTGTTCCGGCTGCGGTCCTGAAACTCAGTGAGGTTCATTCGGTTCCCAATACTGGGGATAATGTGTGCCAAGCCTCTGAATCACAATGTCCCTCAACAATCGGCTCGTTCTTGGATCAGGAGTGTGGTCCTGGCTGTTAACCCGCTGAAAACCCAGAACGTGCGGCACATGCACGCTGCTCCAGAGGCTCCGGCTCCGGACGGCCGCACCGCACCGTTGCACTTTCCGTCCCTCGACGGGTTGCGTGCTGTGAGTTTCCTCATCGTGTTCTTGGCGCATTCAGGTATCAGCGTAGTTCCAGGCGGTTTCGGTGTAACGATCTTCTTCTATTTGTCAGGATTTTTGATCACCACCCTGATGCGGATGGAGCGTGACAAGACGGGGACAGTGAACCTTGGACACTTCTATCTGCGCCGGGCTCTACGAATTCTGCCGCCGTTCTACCTGATCCTTCTGATGGCCATTGGCCTCACGCTGCTGAACTTTCTTCCTGGCAAATTAGATCCGACCGTTTTACTCATTCAGTCGCTCCATGTTTCCAATTATTGGTTCATTTGGCATGGATCCGACGGTGCGCCGATAGGAACTGTCCCGTACTGGTCGTTGGCCGTTGAAGAGCACTTCTACTTGGTGTTTCCGATGCTGTACCTCGGCCTGAACAGGCTCCTGCGACGTCACACTCAAGCAAAGGTCCTGCTGGCATTGTGTGCTGTGGTGTGCATATGGCGCTGTATTCTCGTGGGTGTTTTGGGGGCAACTAGCGACCGCACGTATATGGCGTCGGATACGCGCTTCGATTCGATCTTTTTCGGATGCGCGCTGGCGATTGGAATGAATCCAGTGCTGGATGCTCCTTTCGGCAGCGATCGGCTCTGGAAATGGCTCCTCCTGCCCGGCGCCCTCGCCCTGCTGATCTTGACGTTCGCGTACCGAGCGGAATGGTTTCGCGAGACCATCCGGTACACGCTACAGGGTATCGCGCTGACGCCGGTTTTTGTAT
>Ga0111539_10005233_pt1 | contig 16808 bp, 13 predicted proteins | sample RhiMethybrSRZTD1_FD_79667 | JGI IMG/M metagenome (GOLD analysis project Ga0111539, IMG submission 79667) | Populus rhizosphere microbial communities from Tennessee, USA - Rhizosphere MetaG P. TD hybrid SRZTD1 (version 2) (version 2) | ecosystem: Host-associated > Plants > Roots > Rhizosphere >... | reverse complement strand
GAGAGCCCGGCGTCCTTGACCGCCGCCATGATGCGGTCGGCGTCGCGGACAGCGGCGGCGCCGGCGTTCCCCGTGTCGACGAGGACCGATTCGCCTGAAGGTGTGACCCACAACTGAGCGTTGCCGCCCTCGACGTCGACGACGTAGATGTCCAGGCCCTTCGCCGCCCGGGTCTGTGACGCGGGAAACGCCACGAATAACGAAAGAGCCGATAGTAACGCCAGCGCTGCGCGCATCAGATCGCTTGATAGTGGTCGCACTCGACTACTGTCGCTGCCGGCCAGGCATGCGCGGGTCGTCTTTTTCGTTCTCGACGCAGTAATGCTCCAGCAGATCGGTATCGGGCAGGAGCTCCTCGACCACGCTGAAGGTGATCGGGCGAGTGAATGTCGCGGGATCGGTAATGGTGATCGTCAGATCGAGGTGGCCGTAGTCACGCCGGCGGAATCGCTCGTCGACGCGCATCTCGGTGCTGTGTGGCGTGCCACGCGCATCGAGCCAGCCACGATCGTTGAAGCCGGTCGTTTCGATCACGAGCGTGTCGCCGTCCCAATGCCCGACCGAATAGCCTTGCCAGGCGGGTGAGGGATCGACCGGCGGCTTGCGTCCATCCATGAAGATCTGCCGGAACGTGGCCTCGACCTCGTAGAGCATCACGATGACGCCCCGCGAATGAATGATCTTGAAGGGCTCGGGCAAGAGATCCCCGTGGATGGGCCCGTCCGGAAGGCAATTGGTGTACGGATTGAAGGTGCCGGGCTGCGTGTGCTGGCGAAGCCGTTCGGCGCCAGCCGGTGTGAGCGGCTGCTCGTCGGGTTTGAAGTCGGACAGGATGTTGCGGAAGTACTTCGAGTTCGGCGACTCGCCCAGTCCGAAGAGCCCGCCGGGAGCACGTGGTTCGGCCTGAACCTGCCAGATCCCGGAGAGGTCGGGCTTGCCATCCAGCATGGGCACGGGCCCGGTCATGTTGATCTGTCCGTCGGGCGTTCGCGGCGCACCGGCCATCGGCTGATGCAACCATTGCGCGCCTGCGGACAGGCCCACCCCGAGGCACGCGACAACAGCGAAGACAGTGAACGGAGTGCGACCGCGCATTGCGCAATTAGACCACAAGGTCACCACGAGAAAGTCACGCGACGAACGCGTCGGTCGACATTTCCAACGACGGGCACCTCTTCTTCCGTTAGCATTCTCTCAAACCCGACGAGGTGGTCATGAAGGCATTGTTCCGAGGGCTGGTCTCGGCGTCGATGGTCCTCCTGTGGGCGACCTCCACGCTGGCGCAGACCGCCGACGACATCATCGAAAAGCACCTGGCGGCGACCGGCGGTCGTGCCGCAATCAGCGCGGTGAAATCGCGCGTCATCACGGGCGCGATCAGGATCAGTACGCCAATCGGAGAACTCGGCGGCACGATCGAGGGCTACTCGAAGGCGCCGAACAAGACGCGGACGCTGATCAAGGTCGACCTGTCGTCCGTGGGCGGGGGAGCCGTGATCAACGATCAGCGCTTCGACGGGACGACCGGATACCTGATCGACACACTCAACGGCAATCGCGAAATTACCGGTGACGCGCTCGACGCCATGCGCAACGGCAGCTTTCCCTCACCGTTGCTGACATACAAGGAAAACGGTACGACAGCGGCGCTGGCCGGCGAGGAAAGCATTGCCGGAAAGCCCGCTTACATCATCACGCTGACGCCGAAGTCTGGTCCGGGCGTCAGAGTATTCATCGATCGCGAGAGCTTTCTTCTCGTCAGAACAGCGACGAAGATCAACGTGCCCCAGCTCGGCGGTCCCATCGAACAGGTCTCGGATTTTTCCGATTTCCGTGATGTCGATGGCCTGAAGATCCCGCATGTGACCCGCACGAGCAACCCGGTGCAGACCGTTGTGGCGACGCTCTCCAGCGTGAAGCACAACGTCGAGATCGACGACACCATGTTCACCCGCCCCTCGAGCCAGTAGCGGCGCGATCGTGATACCGTACGCGCGTTCCGGCGAAGACGTCCCCCTCGCCGCCAGGTCCAGTTATGCGACTCGTTCCCGATCCGATGGGCGAGGCCGCGCCCGCGCAGGCCACTGTCGCGGCGGCCGCGGCAACCGTGCCGCTCGATCCCTCGACACCCGACCTCAGCTTCCTGATCAACGAATTTCCAACGGCGATGCAATCGTTCTTCGGCACGCTCGACCGCATCGTCGCGGCGAACCCCGTGGCAGTGCCGCGCCTGATGGAGCTCGCCGGACTGGCGCGCGCTGGAACGTTGACGCCGGATCAGGGCGCAGAGCTGCAGGGGCTGAAGCTGCAGGCGCTTCGGCAGGGCAAAGCTGTCGGTGCGGTGATCGGGTTCTTCCTGAAATTCAAGCCGTACCCGATGCTGACCGAGATCCGGCAGAAGATGAAAGTGTTCCAGCCGGTGTTCGGACCGCTCGTCGTAGTCGACGGCGCAACCGTCCGTGAGGTCTTCGACCGTCACGACGAATTCACCGTCGACCCGTACGGCGTCGAGATGAAGAAGGTGATGTCGCCGGCCTACAACGGCGGCTTCGATACCTTCGTCCTCAGCACCGATGACGGCGCCGCGTTCGAACCGGACAAGAAGCTGCTGACGACCGTCTGCAATGAGCACGACGCCGGCAAGGTGACGTCGCTGCTGCACGAGGAGTGTGTTCGTCGCGTTGCCGCTGCCGTCGATCAGGCACGTGCGTCCGGCTCGCCGATGATCGACATCGTCCAGGCAGTGGCGAGATATGTGCCGGTGTTCCTCGGGCACCACTATCTCGGCGTGCCGGTCACGCCGCAGCCGGGCTCGTTCGAGCTCACGCCGGAGATGCTGACGTACTACGGTCAGCCGGTCGACGGCGTGGCCGAGACCGCGCTCGCTCGCGGGGATGGCGTGATTCCCGATGAGCAGACGATGTATCAGTGGATCAAGGCGGCGTTCCAGCACTTCTTCAACAACGTGCAGAAGGATCCCGTAGTGATGGTGCGGGGCCTGCGCTCGTGTCGTCTGCTGCTCGCGTATCTGCTGCGCGAGATCGACATTCAGCGGACGCGCATCAAGGCGGGGCAGCCGGTCGAAGACACGATGCTGACCCGGCTGGTGCGCTTTCAGCTCGGTCAGTCGGCGCCAGGCGCCGCCCGTCCGGCTGATCTCGATCCGCGCCTCGTGAGCGATCTCCGCATTGCGGAAAACGTCATGGGCACGATCGTCGGCGCGGTCGCGGGACAAGAAGAAGCGACCTGCCGCGTGTTCGACTCGATGATGAAGCTCCAGGCCGGCGAATACACATCGGCGGGCGCGGCAGATCACCACTACGGCAGCTTCGACGAAGTCCGTCACCTCGCGCTCAACGTGATGAACGGTTCGCATGCGCAGCAGGCTCGACACAAGCTGTATCGCTATGTGATGGAGGCGTTGCGGCTCGAGCCGCAGGGCGAAGTGTTGCTGCGAAAGTGCGCGAAGGAAGGCGCACGCATTGCCGACGGCCGGCCGATCTCTACGGGCACGCTCGTGTTCGTCTCGCACGGATCGGCGATGAAAGACGTGCCGGAGCCGGACGCGTTCGTGTTGAACCGGCCGCGCGATCAGTCGATGCCGTACGGCTGGGGCCGGCACACGTGCCTCGGGCAGCACGTCTCACCGGTCATCATCATCGAATCGGTGGCCGCGGTGCTCGCGCTCGAAGGGCTCCAGCGTCCCGAGCCGAGACCGGGTGAGCGATCGTTCCCGCTCGAGCGGCGCTTCGGGCGGATGCAGCTCGATGACAACAACCTGTACGCGACGACGTTTTCGCTGCAGTTCTCCGATTCGGGAACGACGCGACAGTTCTATCCGCCGACCGCTCATTGAAAGTGTCAGGACGGTGCGTCGCGGACGTTACCGGTATCGCGGACCTTCCGCCTTCGCCACGGGCGACGGCGGGACAGGTTGTGCGCGAAAGAGGTCTCATGCTGAACGCCAGGTCCATCACAGTCCTCATGATGTCGGTTGCGGTTGTCGCGTGCGGGCGAACGACCGGCTATGACGCTCCCGAATACAAGGCCGCCGCCGACGCAGCCAAGAGCGGATTCGTCGCTCCACTGCAGGACGACTCCGCTCCGGACATCATGTCGTGGGTCGACGGCCAACCAGTCACCGACTGGAACGCGGAAATCCAGAAGCGCGATCGGGCGATCGACGGATACCTCAACGACTCGGATCCCGGACGCGCGGAGAAATACGGCTTTCGCAGTGGCCAGAACCCGAAAATGGCATGGGACTGGTTCAATAACAACCCGGTCGGCTTCAACGGCGTCCCGTACGTGCTGCTGAAGACGATGTTCGATCTCGATCCGAACGATTCGAACCCGACGCTGCGCACGATCGCCCGCATCTGGAAGCACCAGGCCACGGTCCCGACCGCCTCCGGCGGCGAGGCGTGGACGATGGACCACATCGGGATCAGCCCGCGACCGAGCGATTACGACAACGGAGTCGCGCGACCTGCGAGTCCGGCATCCGTGCCGTATGGATTCGCGTTCGAAAACCCGCAGACGTTTGCACCACTGGATCCCGCGCGGCGCGCCTTCATCGATACGCGGCTCGGCGCACGTGAGGTGGCGCAGAAGGCGTTCCTGCTCGCGGCCAAGCTGAAGACGGTCGACCATGAGGAGAAATGGGAAACGGATCGTCCCGGCTTTGGCACGCCGGGCTCGATGGACCGCACCTTCTTCTCGTGCGCGGCGTGTCATGTCGGACGCGTGATGGTGAACGGCAAGATGAAGTTCCTGCCTGGGATGCCGAACACGCAGATCGAGGCGCAGTACTACTCGAAGCTGCTGATGTTGAGCGGCGCGGCGCTGGTCAAGTCGGGCTTCGACGTCACGTCACGCGTGCCGGTGAATCCCGCGAAGATCGAGGTCAATCGCGACGCGGTGCAGGCACTCTACGCCGCCATGATCGACAAAGCCCTGCACCATCCGGAAACGCTCTACGGCGATTCGCCGGAGGCGATCGCGCGCGGCAAGCAGCAGACGCTGGCGGTTGCCAACACGTTTCCCGACGTGATGAAGGATCTCGTGGCCGTCGCGGTGAAAACGCACTTCATCTACTACGTCGTCGCCAGTAACAACGCGTACAAGGCGCCGCTGCCTGATGTGCTCGAGGATCGTCCCGGTCAGATGGATGCATTCGGCATCGCCTCGGGCCTCGTCGCGATTCACACGCGCCGGCCGGACAACAGCTACATGCAGTTCGTCCAGCGCGACAATCCGAAGAGCCCGTTCTTGATTGGCTTCTCCAAGGCGAACGGATTGCCGACTGATACACCGGGCATGACGGAGCCGGTCACGGATCTGAAAGCGGCAGGGGATCGCGTCGTCAAGAATCTCTCGGCATGGGCGCCTCCGGTGCCCGCACCGGTGGACGTGAAGAGCGTCAACTGGGCGAGGCAGCGCTATCACGCGAACTGGGATGGCAACCAGGGCGCGTCGTCGCGCACGCTGGCCTCCGGCGCGTCGGCGACCGGCGACCCGCGCATGGTCAACGTCCGGATTCACGAGCCGCTGAATCCGTTCATCAACAATCTGCCTGCGTCGCCGTATCCGTTCGCCAGCGTGGACCTCGCGCGCGCGAAAGAAGGGAAGGCGATCTTCAAGGAGCAGTGCGCGTCGTGCCACAAGCCGAACAACGAGACGATCTACCCGGCGAAAATGCTTGGCGTCGATCCGAACCGGACGATGGTCAACACCGATGTGTCGCGATACGGGTTGACCGCGCTGGTGATGGAGGCGTGCACGATCTACGGGCTGAACAATCAGGGCAAGCCGGGCGCGCAGTGGTGCATTCCCGAGGGTGACTGGAACGCGCGCCAGGACGAATACTTCCGCGACACGCCGCGGCGAGTCGCCGAAGGCACGAACGGCTACAAGGCAGACATGCTCCACGGGATCTGGGCGCAGGCGCCGTATCTGCACAACGGATCGGTGCCGACGATCGGTCAGCTGATGTGCCCGTCCACGCGGCCGGCGAAGTTCCTGCGCGGAAATCTCTATTACGACGAAGCGCTCGTCGGCTTCGAGTGGGTGAATCGTCCGACGGCACGATACGGTCCCAACGACACGATTCTCGTGAAGGAATACGACACGACGGTCCCCAGCAAGGCGAACACCGGACACACGTTCGGCGCGAACCTCTGTCCGGATACATCGGGTCTGGATCCGACGCGGGACCGGAAGGAGATCGAGACGCGCCTGCTCGGGTCGCGAGTCGGGGCGCTCCTCGCGTATCTCAAGACGCTCTGACAGGTTGCTGAAATACCCACAACCTGAATGCAAAATGCAAAATTCAAACGATGAGATTTGCGAGCAATTCCAAAGTTTGCATTTGTCAGAACCGGAAAAGGCGGTTCACCTTCACGATCAGCGAGCGTGTGGCCAGCGCAGGGAAACCGCGCGTCAGCGTGTCACGTTCATCGTTGTAGACGACGAACAGTTCGCTGCCCGGGCGATATTCCCATCGCAGGCGGGCGTTGGTGGCGGCGGTGTTGCTGTCCGAGTTGTGCTGAATGAGCGCGCTGACGAACATCCGCGACGTCATGGTGTATGTCACGCGGGCGCCGGTCAGATGCGTCGTGAACGATCCTTCCGCCAGATCGATCCAGTTCACCGAATACGACGGCTCGACGAAGAGCTGCGGGCCGAACGAGAGCCGACCACGCGTCGCGGATACCGCCGTCTTGTGTCCGCCGTAGAACGTGCCGTAATCGACACGCACGTTGCCGGTCATGCGTCGCTGGGGACCCGTGTTGAAGCTCACCGATGCGGTGTCGTAGTTGTAGCCTCCCGCCGGAACGATGGCATTCGACGCAATCCTGAACGGGAACGGAACGAGCTCGTAAGTGCCGCTGTACGTCACAGCAAAGCGGTCCGCGTTCTCGAACTCGATCGCGAACTCGGCGTCGCGATCGCGCGTCTCGGGTCGCCCTGAGCCGTCTTCGGTGTACGCGACACCAGCCGTCCACGACAGCTTCCGAATGACTTGGCTCGACACGAGGCGCGGACTGAACCGGAACTCCGCGTTGGAGCGCCGGATCCCGGTTCGGCGCACGTAGCCGATCTGGGGGTCGAAGCCGCGGCCGACTGCCACGCGCCCAAGCTGCACACCGTACCGATCGCCAACGTAATCGAGTTGCGCGCGATAGCTGGTGTCGTCGGCGCGAGCGGGTCCGCTCGTCTGCGTGCGCGCCCAGTAGCTCGAAATCGTCAGGTAGTTGAAGAAGTTGAATACTCCGTCCACGCCGTAGGCGTCGTTGCGGCCAGGTCCGATCGGCGTGGCCGAGCGTCCCGCATAGAGCACACCGACGCTGCTGCGGCGCAGCACGTCGCGCTTCAGCCGCAGGACCGAAAAATTGGTCGCTGGCGTTGCGCCGTCGTCTCTGGTTCTGATGTCGAGCAGCCCGAGGCTGTATCGGCCGGCGCGCCCGGTGAGCCGTCCACCACCGGCGATCGGTACCGGGCGCCCGGCGTTCAAGCCGATGCGCCGGCTGTAGAACAGAAGGGGCGTGTCGCTGCCCGTCGGAATACTGCCGCCGAACGCGAACGTCCCCTGGTTCTCCAGAAAGAACTCGCGCTTCTCGGGAAAGAAAAGACTGAATCGCGTCAGGTTGATCTGCTGCTCGTCGGCCTCGACCTGCGCGAAATCGGTGTTGTACGTGAAATCCGCGACGAGGTTCTGTGTCAGGCTGTACTTCACATCCATCCCGACGTCGCCGGTCACGTCGTTCGAGATCTGCGGCAGGACATTCACGTCCGTGGTGACGCTCGAGACGGCGTACGGCTTGATCTCGAGCTTCCTCGATCCGGACGGTGCTTCGATGCCGACCACAGTCCCGGCCAGCTGCGGCTGGCGCGCCGAGCTCAGTCCGCGCCATGGTGGCACCGGGACCAGCACCGAAATCTCGTTTCGCCAGCGAATGGTCCGCGATGCGTTGAATCCCCAGGTCTGCGCCTGGCCGGCGCGGTACCGCAGCGACTTGAACGGCAGCGCCACTTCGACGGTCCATCCTCCGTCGAACCTGCCCGTCGCCAGATCGTAAATGGGATTCCAGTCGGCGTTGTACTGGTCGCCCGTGACTTGCCCCTCGCTGCGTCCACCGAGTGAGTTGATGGTGAACGAGGCACCATTGCGCCGGTCGTAGAACGTATCCAGGAAGAAGTACACGACATCGTCGCCCGAGAACATCGCCGAACCGTCGCGACGCAGGTCCTTCGTGACGCGCCGCTCCGGCTGACTGTCCCACACGCGGAAGGAGATGTAGACGTTCTCCGGGTCGAATCCAAGCCAGACCTCGGTCCGTTCCGTGGCGGGCGCGCCGAGCTGCGGTTCGACCTGCGTGAAGTCGGCCATCGATGGCAGCGCGTACAGCGGCTCGTCGAGGGCGCCATCGATCCGCATCGACTCCATGACCCGCACGGCGCGAATGGTCGTCTGTCCTTCCGAGTCGCGCGTCAATAGCTCGAGCGGCTCGGACGAAAGCGGATTCTGAGCGGCCACGGCAGACGGTGCGAACAGGAGGAGGGCCGCTGCGAACGCACAGGCGCGGAGGCGGTTCATCGAGTTGTCGAGCCTCGCGAATCATACCCAACTCGTCAGGCCTCGCGGCCAGGTCTATCGACGCCGCATGAACGGATGCGGGTGCCACAAGCCAAACAATGAGATGATCTACCGGGCGAAGATGCTCGGCGTCGACCCCAATGACATGATTCTCGTGAAGGAATACGATACGACGGTGCCGAGCACGGCGAACACGGGTCACACGTTCGGTTCGGATCTGTGTCCGGATACGGCCGGCCTGGCGCGCCTTCTCGGCTCGCGGGTCGGGGCCCTGCTCGCGTATCTCAAGATGCTGTAGCGGGCACGGACCAATCGGTCGTCGAGCTCGCTCGGGAGGTTGACTGTGACGGGAACGATTCGATCGCTTCGAGTGGACAAGGGCTTCGGGTTCATCAAGGACGCGTCGGGGAAGGAGTATTTCTTCCACCAGAGCGCCGTTTACGGTGAAAGCATCGACAACTTGCGCGAAGGCGACAGCGTGGAATTCGATGTCGGCCAGGGGCCGAAGGGGCCACGGGCGGAAAACGTGCGCCGCACGTCGACGTAACCGCCGCGTTCGCCCTCATCGACCGCCATCTGCATGTGTGCATGCGCTGGTCTGGAGTTTCATGCCTCAAACAGTCGAGGTAAGCCTCAGGATTCCTTCCCTGCGCATGAAGCGGGCGGGGAAAGATGTCGTCGAAACCATCGCCAACAGTGACGTGCGCTTCTGGAAGCGCATCGAGCTCGAGGCCGCCCCGAAGCCCGGCGATGTTCTTGAAATGGTGGTCGGCTCCGGCGGTGCGTTCACGTGCGAGGTGGTCAGGAAGGACTGGGACGAGGGCAAGAACATGTTCGTCGTCGCGTGTCGATATTCCAAGCGATCCATTTCAGCCGCTGAATACGAGGAGCTGATGAACGCACCTGACTGGCAGGTGCGTTCGCTGCTCTAGCCAGAACCGTCGTACTCCCTGACACGTGCCTACCATTTCGTGCCCGCTGTGTCGCAAGACTCTGGAGTCAGGGCCTGAACACTGCCCTCACTGCCATATCCGCCTGCCGGGCGCGCGGCCTAAACCGCCGGCGCCGGCAGCCCGCCGCGCCCCGACGGCTAAACTCGGGCGCCGGGCGCCGTCTACAGCTGCACGGAAGCCGGATGGTCCGCAGCTGCAGTGCCCGGCCTGTGCGCATCCGATCGATCGCGCCGATCGATGGTGCCGATGGTGTCACTGGCCGGTGAATCGCAACACCGGCGAGTGACCGGCTGCCAGCCCCGTGTGGTATACCATCACGCGTCATTCATGTTTTTCCGCGCCGGACCGGCGACGATAAGGAGCGAACATGTGCGATCAGGATCACTTTGAAGACGATCTCAAGGAGTTCGAAGCCAAAGGACTCGTGACGCGTCGCCAGTTCGGCGTGCTGCTGGGCGCGGGCGTGTCGATGCTGCTGCCGCAGGTCGTCAACGCCGTCGCGGTGACCGAATCGGAAGTCACCGTCAAGACGCCGGACGGCATGTGCGACGCCTATTTCGTTCACCCGGCGACCGGCACGGCGCCCGCCGTCCTCGTCTGGCCGGACATCTTCGGGCTTCGACCGGCGTTCCGGCAGATGGGGAAGCGTCTGGCTGAATCCGGCTACTCGGTGCTGGTCGTGAATCCGTTCTACCGGACGAAGAAGGCGCCGACGGCCGAGAACGGCGCCGCGACGGCAATCCCATCGCTGATGCCGCTGGCGCAGTCGTTGAACGCGACGACGCAGATGACCGACGCGAAGGCGTTCATCGCGTGGCTCGACATGCAGCCGTCGGTCGCGAAGAACAAGAAGGTCGGGACGCAGGGCTACTGCATGGGTGGGCCAATCGCGTTCCGCACCGCAGCAGCGGTCCCCGATCGCGTCGGTGCGGTCGCCTCGTTCCATGGCGGCGGACTCGTCACGCCGAACGCCGACAGCCCGCTGACGCAGGCGTCGAAGACGAAGGCGCAGTTCCTGGTCGCGATCGCCGCCAACGACGACATGCGCGCGCCCGACGAGAAGAACGTGATCAAGGAAACGTTCATGAAGGCGAACCTGCCGGCGGAGGTCGAGGTCTACACCGGAGCCGCGCACGGCTGGTGTCCGCCGGATTCAGGCGTCTACAACATGGCGTCGGCCGAGAAGGCGTGGACGCGCCTGCTCGATCTGTACAAGAAGGCGCTCGCCTGATTGCGTCGATGTGGGGCGGCCTTCCGGCCCGCCCCACATCCTCCTCGTCATTTCCGATCGATCAGAACGACATCCGAGTTCTCGCGGACCTGATCGAACACAATCTCCCGACCATCCGGCGACACATCGAAATCGCGGACGAGAAAGTCGCGTGCGAAGTCGGTCAACGCACGCTCGGTCCCTGTGTCCAGATCGACCAACGCAAAGTTCTTGTGTGTGACCTCGCCGCGCAACAGGACCAGCGCGTGCTGGCCGCGAAGAAACGCGATCCGTCGTGCGCCACGACTGAGCGTCAGTTCCTTGAACGGGCGCGGCTTTCCATCGAGTCCGACCGCATGAACCTGGAACGTCGTCCCGACGTCGGGGCCTGAATAGAGCAGCCAGTCGCCCTCGGGTGCCCAGGTCGCGTCGACGGAGTGATGGCCGACCAGCGGCGTCGGCGCGCGGCCATCGAGCCACACGCGCACGAGTCGAGGCTCGCGATCGAGGGTGACGGGAACGATCAGCGACCGAGCGTCGGGGGCCCACGCTGGAGCGCCACGAGGCTCGAGCGCCTCCGATACGACGCGCGCCGCGGAGCCGTCGGCGTTCATCACATAGAGCCGCGCTCGGCCGTTGGCGTCCGCGGAAAACGCCACACGCGATCCGTCGGCCGCAAGAGCCGGCCCACCGATGACGCGCGCGCCAGGCGCACTCCAAATCTCCGACGCGCCCGTGTCCGTCAGCTTCCAGATCCCTTCAGCCGGACCACGACCCGATACGTACAGGAGATAGTTCGGTCCATACCGGGGCGACCTGCCGCGCGTCGTCGGCAGCGTGACGCGAACTGCAGCATCCGGATCCGCCACGCCGGCGGTCATCGGCATCCGCCACAGCGTGCCGGTCTCGTTCGCGATCGTCGCGACGAGGCGCCTGGCGTCGGTGCTCGCGGCGATCGACGTGTAACGTTCGACACCGGCACTGAGCCGGTGCGGCATTCGTTGTTCGATGTCGATGCCGTAGATCCACGGTCCGGCGCCATCGGCGTCAGTCGCGACATAGACAAGTGTTCGCGAGTCCATGAACACGGGATGTGTCACGCGGGAGTTGTGCGACGTGATGCGTTCCGGCATGCCACCGCTCGGGGCGATGCGCCAGATGTCGAGTCGATCCGGCAGTGTGCCGTAGACGAAGTAGATGAACTGTCCGTCCGGCGACCAGACAGGAAAGTGCGCATGCGTGCCTGCGGGCGCGACCCAGATCTGACGCGGCGTCGCGTCGGGGCGATCCTTCACGAACATCGGATCGCCTGGTCCCGGTGTGTGATAGACGAGGCGACCGTCGGCCCGTGACCAGTCGTACTCGGCGACGCCGTCGAGATATGGCCGCGGGTCACCACCGAGCGCCGGCACTCCCCACACGCCGATGTCCGGCGGATTGCTGGTCGTCGACTTCCGGAACCATACCGACACGAGCGACGCGTCCGCCGAAAACGCGACGTCGCGCACGTCAGGGTTGTCGACGTCGCGAAGGCGTCCCTTCGTCAGGTTGTGAAATTCGCCCGTGCCGACCTGGGTCATCCAGAGATCGAAAACATCATCACGATCCGCGAGGAAAGCGACGAGCCGACCATCTCCCGAGATTGCCGCGGCGCGTTCGGTTCCATCGAAATCGGTGAGTTGCTGAAAACGCGCATCGGCGAGCGGGTTCTGCCATGCCGACTCGGTCCGTGGGAACACCCTCAGCACCAACGCAACACCGAGCACGGCAACGACGGCGAGCAACGGCCACCATGTCCGCGTCGATTTCTGCGCGCCCTCGAGGCCGATCGCGATCGCGGCGGCCTGTGATGGCAGTGAGTCCGCCGTCATGGGCGGGCGCCACGTCGTCAGAAGTGCAGCAGGAGACGCGTCGGGAGTTTCGGTCGATTCAGGGCCGAGGTGCAGCCGTCGGCTGATCCACGCGTCGAGCTCCGTTCTGAACGCATGCACCGACCCGAGCTTGTCGTGCACGTGGCGATGGACGGGCATGCCCTCGCGCTTCTCCCAGCGCTGGACCGTACTCACGTCGCGCCTCAGGTAGCTGGCGATCTCCTTCCAGGAGTCCAGACGATCAGCCGCATCGCGCGAACTGCTCGTCGGCGCTGGATCCTCGCTCACTAAGTCTCCCCTCGAGTCGGCAGGCCCGGATTCTAACCCGCCTTCGCCGGGACGGCTTCGGCGAGGCAGGCTTCCTGCCGCAATCAACCGCATTGCCCTGCAATCCACCGCATCGGCTCCGTCGCGGGGCCTTGCCGCTTGTCGGCGGCTATCGGCGACGACGAAAGTCGCGCCACGAGACGTTCACGCATCAGGGAGGGTGAATCACATGGGAAGAAAGCACGGACTTGCGGGTGGAGTCGTCACGGCGGCGATTGTAGGGCTCGCTCTCGTTGGAATCGTTCGGGCGACGCCCGGCTCGGGAACGACCTCGAGCGTTATCGGACCGCCGGCCACGTTCGATGCGTTCAAGGTCAAACGGAAGGCGAGTGACAACTGGGCGGTGGCGATCCAGGCACAGCGCGGCGTCTCGGTCGCGACGCAAACGATCACGTTTCCGCCCGGTGCCTACAGTGGATGGCACTCGCACCCGGGACCTGTCTTCATCAATGTGAAAGAAGGAACGGTGACGTTCTACGAGCACGACTGCTCGGTCAAGGTCGTCACAGCCGGGGAAGGCTTCCTCGACGTGGGCGATCATCCGCACTTCGCCCGCAACGAGGGGACGGTCCAGGCCGTCAACGTCGTGACGTACTTCATCCCGCCGAATACGACGACGCTGCGAATCGATGAACCGCAGCCGCTGACCTGCGCGATCCCCTAGCGCGCGACCGTGACCGTGACTTCCTCGTCGCTCGTCAACGCGCCATCGTCCGCACGCGCACGCAGGACGTAGGTGCCCGGCTCGGCGAATGTCGCGGTCACGGTGTACTTGCCGTCAGGCGGGACCTGTGGCGGTGTCCAGATCGGCGCCCACGGAGAGTTGGCGCCGGTCCGCGTGTCCTCCCACGTTTTGATCTGCACGGGATCGAAGGTGACTTTGCCCGCGCCTCTATAGACGAACCACGCGAGGTGCAGGCCGAGGTTCTTACCGACCGTGATACGCGAAGGCGGCAGCAGATTGATGTTCGGACCGCCTGGACGACCCGGACCCCCTCCTCTGCGTCTTGGCACACCGTCGTCGGTGACGACCGCGATCAGCGACACCGGTTGACCGACCTTTGCGTTCACGGTCTTCGGACCTTGCACCGCGATCCCCGGCGGTTTGTCCGCACGAAGCTCCGGATTGCTCGTGCCCGCGCCGAGCGCGCCGGTCTCCGACATGAGGTCGATGTTCTCGATCAGCAGGTCCGTTCGCAACGACGCATACGCCTTCTGTGCGTTGCCGCGCGTCGTCAGCGTCCAGATCATCTCCTTGTTGCCCCAGTCCGCGGGCACGCGCACTTTGAACATGAAGCGGTTGCGGCGCGGCTGAAAATGCGTCGGCTGTCCGCGGTCCGGTCCGCCAGGCTCGATGTTGTTGTCGGGGCCGATCGGAACGTCGAGCTCCTCCTGCCAGTTCTCGTTCATGTACCCGAACAGGAACGTGAAGGAGCCGTCGTCGTTCTTTTCCCATCCCTCGAAGGCGGGCCACACGGGCTGACCGCTGGAGTAGGTCTGCGCCGCGCTGCGGATCGGCAGCAGCCACAGCGCCGCGAGCACAATCGCAGTGCCCGCTGTCCGCGAAACCTTCACTGCGCCGACCCCGTTGGCTTGGTCAAGAGAGCCGGCCGCACCGTGTTGCACAGCGGGCAACCGATGATCACATCCTCAGTGGTCGACTGACGACGCTTGATCATCTCCTCCTGGAACTGTTCATCGGTCAGCGCAACCCCCTGACCGAGATCGATGAACATGTTGGCGACCGATCGATTCCCCGATCCCTGCCAGTTGCGCGCATCGGGCACGTTGCGATTCGCCGGCGAGTTGTCCATGTAGCCGATGATGTGGAGGATCGTTCCCTTCGGCAGCAGCGGAGTCGCATCATCCGCATAGTCGTAGCCACGCACCCAGTTGTGGTCGTAGCCGGAGCACGTCAGCGTCTGGATGGTGTAGCCCCAGATCGCCTCGAGGCACATCCGCGATCCTGGCGCATGAAGGTGCGGTTCGAAGGACGTGATCTTCGTGTGCTCCTGCAGCACGGTGTACGCGTGAAGCTGTTGATTGGCTTCATTTGGCCGAATCGAAATGTCGACGCCGTTGCCGAGGCTCCGGCTGCGCGACGCCCTGACTGTTGGCTGATAGCCCTTCGGATAGAACTTGAAACCAATTTCCAGGTGCGCCTTCGTATCGCGGCCGTTCGAGTGGAGATGAACGGAGCTCGAGACAATGCGCTCGCCGGCTTTCAACAGACGACCGCCCTCCGGCGGGAAGAAGTCGGCGCCGCGACCCACTTCGTGCACGGGCCACGCGGTGTTGGTCCCGCCGCCTCCACCCTGATCGGTGCCCCAGATCATGTGGTGGAATACGAACCGGCCGCCGACGGTCGCACGACCGCTCGGATCCTTGCTCGGCACGTCATTGATTTCGCGGACCTGCAGCGCGGCGACATAGCGGTCTTCCGGCAGACCGGTTGGCACCGCCTCGATCTCACCCCACCAGTCGGGCGAGTTGGCTTTCACGACGAGCTCCTGCGTCCTGACAACCAGGTCGGGCGGGCCGATCAACCACGTGTTGAGATCGTCGAACTTGCGTGGAGCAGGCATGTCCGCCGGATTCCCGAGCGGCGCGCCGTTGTCTGCCCACTTGCCGATCATCGCGACCTCCGCCTCGGACAGCGACGGGTCGTTCTTGTATTTCTGGATGCCGATGTTCTTCTCGATGTACCAGGGAGGCATCACGCCGCGATGCGGCCCAAGAGACGTGCGCCGCTGCATCGCGCGCGCGTACGGGCGTGCGTCCTCGTAGGTGACGAGCGACATCGGCGCCACGCCGTCAGGTCGATGGCAGTTCTGGCAGCTTCGCTGCAGGACGGGCGCGATGTCACGCGCGAAGGTGACTTCCTGCGGAATGTCCGCCGGAGCGGCATGGCCGACGACACGGGCGGCGAACGCCGCGGCGACCAGCACGAGCCCCATGCGTTTGAGCACGCTGCACCTCCAAGTGATGAGGTGCCTATGATCGCGCCTGGCCTCCCTTCGGCGCAAGTCTCAGCAATACTGCTGAATTGCGGTGTGAATTTATTGGCAACAGCCGTGTCCGATCAGCTTGAACGGCCGTCGTGCAGGCCGTACAACGCAAATGACCTCGTTCAATCTCCGCTGAGCCCCGGGAACCGTCATGGACGTTACCTACGCCGACATTGTCGCTCGCCGTGTGCCGCTCGTTCCCGACGAAGCGGTGGCGCTGGTCCTCGCCGCGTCGCGCGCGCGGAAACACACGTCCGACGGTGACGGCGCGCTGCCGCCGCTCGATCGCATTGTCCTGAACGGCGACGGCACTCTTACGCTGGCGCCGACGGACGCGGCCGACGGCGATTGCGTCGGGCAACTCGCGCGGCTGTTGCACGCGCTGCTCGTCCCCGACACCTCGTCGCGCCGGCCCGTTCCCGGACCACTTCTGCTTGTCGTGGCGAGGGCGGCGGGCGAGATCGACCTGCCGCGTCCGTCCGCGGCCGAGTTCGAGCGCCTGCTGTCCCGATACGGCGCCGCCGATCCCATGCTCCTCTCGGCGATCCATCGCCGATGTGTCGCCGCATGGAGCGCCAGGCGCACTGAGGTTGGGCGAAGAGATGCGGTGCGTGAAACCGCGCGTCCGGTGCCGGTCGCGATGCTCGATCACTCGCGTGCGCGCGTACACGCGGCAATGGCCGTCGCGGCTGCGGTGCTGATGGTGATCGTCGCAGTGCTGTCGTTCTATCGCTGGGTCGAGTTGCGGACGCCGATCCGCAACCGTGTCACCGGGGTCACGCATGACGCTGTACGGCCACGCGCCACCGATCGCGTGGGCGCTGCCGAGAGCCTGGGCAG
>Ga0111539_10005232_pt1 | contig 16809 bp, 10 predicted proteins | sample RhiMethybrSRZTD1_FD_79667 | JGI IMG/M metagenome (GOLD analysis project Ga0111539, IMG submission 79667) | Populus rhizosphere microbial communities from Tennessee, USA - Rhizosphere MetaG P. TD hybrid SRZTD1 (version 2) (version 2) | ecosystem: Host-associated > Plants > Roots > Rhizosphere >... | reverse complement strand
GGCTGGTCAATTGACGGCGGCGTCATCGAGACCAGCGGCGCCAGCACACGGCCGATACGCTGAAAGCTATTCACAAACTCCGGGTAGGTTCGCGCATCGTTTGCGGAAAATTTTTCGATCTCGATAACCGTCGCGCCAACATCGTTATAAATGCAGGAGTGTCTGCCATCGGGCGCGAGTGCGAGCACACGCGCGTCGGGCGTGATCATTTCCAACCCATGCCGCGACAGATTCAGATCGCCGGCGACTTGCGACGATAGTGGTCCTGCCGCATGGTCCAACGTCGAGCAACGGAACCCCGGCGCCAGCTCCTCAGTAACAGCACCGCCGCCAACAATCTCACGCTGCTCGAGCACAAGCGTCTTCAACCCACTCTTTGCGAGATAGCACGCGGCCACCAGCCCATTATGCCCACCACCCACAATTGTGACGTCGTATGCCATCCGTTTAAAAATCCGTTTGATCCGCGGCTAAATATCTTTCAGCAACTGGAGCGCAGAGTTACGTCCAGGGGCGCCCATAATCCCGCCACCCGGATGCGTCGCAGATCCGCACATGTAGAGATTCTTTATCGGCGTTCGATATTGCGCCCATCCCGGCGCGGGGCGCAGAAAGAAGAGCTGTTCCAGCGTCAACTCGCCCTGAAAAATATTTCCTTCCGACAAACCAAAATCGCGTTCGAGATCGAGAGGAGTCAAAACCTGCCGATCGCGAATCAATTCCTTGATGTTCGGCGCATGCTCGGCAATCGTGTCGACCACCGTGTTGCCAAACTCTTCGCGTTTCTCGTCCCAGTTTCCTTCCTTCAGGTTGTACGGCGCGTATTGCACGAAGCACGACATCACGTGCTTGCCCGGCGGCGCCACTGACGGATCCGTGAGACTCGGAATCACCATGTCGATGTATGGCCGGCGCGAAAACCGCCCATACTTCGCCTCGTCGTAAGCGCGCTCCATGTATTCAACGCCCGGTGAGATCGAGATCGCGCCACGCAGATGCGCTCCGGCCCCGGGCAGCGACTTGAAATTCGGCAAACCATCGAGCGCGAGATTCACTTTTCCTGACGAGCCGCGATACTTGTATCGCTTCAGATCGGTGCAAAAGTCGTCAGGCAAGTGCTCCTCGCCAATCATCTTCATAAACGTCAGACGCGGATCCACGCTCGACGAAACAACTTCAGCCCGGATCTCGTCGCCGTTTTCAAGCACGACGCCAGTGGCGCGCCCACTCTTGAGCAGAATCTTTGCTATCGGCGCCTCTGTGCGAATCTCAACACCGGCTTCACGCGCTGCATCGCCAATCGCGTTTGAGATCGCGCCCGTGCCACCGCGAGCAAATCCCCACGAACGAAACGCGCCGTCGATCTCGCCCATGTAGTGATGCAGCAGCACGTAAGCGGTTCCGGGTGAACGCACGCCGAGAAACGTGCCGATGATCCCCGAGGCCGACATCGTCGCTTTCAACACGTCAGTTTCGAACCACTGATCGAGAAAGTCGACGGCACTCATCGTCATCAACTGCACCTGGTTGTACTTGTCCTCATCGGAGAGCTTCTGAAAGCGACGGCCAAGGAACGCGAGATTCTTCCAACCACGCGGGTCGAGTGAAGTCGGATCCGGCGGCGTCATGCTCATGATCGGCTTCACGAAGTGGGCCATCTCGATCATGGCCTTGCCGTATTCGTCATAAGCCTCGGCGTCGAGACGCGAATGACGCGCAATCTCGCGACGCGTGCGCGCGTGATCGTTAACGCGCCAGAGATAATCGCCGTTTGGCATCGGTGTGAAAGTGCCATCGAGCGGAAGAATTTCGAGACCGTGACGCGGCAGATCGAGCTCGCGAATGATTTCCGGTCTCAACAGTGAGACCACATAAGAGCAAACGGAGAATTTGAAACCGGGAAAGACTTCTTCAGTAACTGCGGCGCCGCCGAGCACGTGCCTTCGTTCGAGCACAAGCACTTTCTTTCCGGCGCGCGCGAGATAGGCCGCGTTCACCAGACCATTATGACCGCCCCCGATCACGACGACGTCGTATTTACTATTCATACGTTTGTGTTTGCGAAGAAGGTGTCTTGCCGCAAATGCGTTAGGATACTTATAATCACTCGCCCTGACAAATACAGACCAGAAAATATCAGCAAAGATTAACAGCAGGCAGGCGCAGCGGTCAGGAGCACATTTTGTTTGCTCTGCTTCTGCTCCTGACTACTGCTCCTGCCGCTGTTAACGGTAGCTAAAACAAAGCCTAGATGCCTATTGGAACCGCTTTTCACGAACGAACATTTCCACTCTGCGAAAGTCTTAGCTATCGCGAGTGGTCTGGTTACTATGCAGTCAGTTCTTACGAGCCGCATCACGAACACGAATACAACGCCATCCGCAATGCCGCTGCGTTGATCGACATCTCGCCGCTTTACAAGTATCGCCTGACCGGCAAAGACGCGACGCGCCTTGTCGATCGCATCATCACGCGCGACATGCGAAAGGTGACGGTGGGCCAGGTGGTCTATACACCGTGGTGCGACGAGCGTGGCAAAGTGATCGACGATGGCACCGTTTCGCGTCTCGAAGAAAACACGTATCGGTGGACCGCAGCCGATCCAAGTCTGCGTTGGTTTACTCAGAACGCCACCGGCATGGACGTGCAGATAGAAGACATTTCCGAAAGCGTTTCCGCGCTGGCTTTGCAGGGCCCAACGTCGGGCCGTTTGCTCAAGAGTCTCGTGGAGGACGCCGACATCGCAAACCTCAAATACTTTCGCGTGACGAAAGGCACTATCGCGGGCGTGCCCGTCGAGATTTCACGCACCGGTTATACGGGCGATCTTGGTTACGAGATCTGGATGGCGTCTGATAAGGCAATCAAGGTTTGGGATGCATTGATGGAGTCGGGCCGCGCGTTTGATATTCATCCCGCGGGAATGCTGGCGCTCGACGTCGCGCGCGTCGAAGCAGGCCTGCTTTTGATCGAAGTCGATTTCAACAGCAGTAAAAAAGCCCTCGTTGACGAACAACGCTACTCGCCGTTTGAAATGGGACTTGGCCGTCTTGTGAACCTGGACAAGAATCGCTTTGTGGGCCAGGCGGCGCTGATGGAAGAAAAGAAGCGGGGTCATGCGCGCGAGATTGTCGGCCTCGAGATCGATTGGCCGCAGGTCGAGAGTCTCTACGAGGAGGTTGGACTGCCACCTGCAATTTCACCAATGGCTTCGCGCGTCGCTGTGCCCGTGTTCAAAGAAGGTATTCAGGTTGGCAAAGCCACAACCACCACGTGGTCGCCAACGTTGAAGCGCATGATTGCGCTCGCCACTGTCAGACGCGAGCACACCCGACCGGGCACGCGATTGCAATTCGAGATCACAGTCGAAGCCGTTCGTCATAACGTGCGCGCCACTGTAACGAAAACGCCGTTCTTCAATCCAAAACGGAAAACAGCCACGCCCGTCGTATGAACGCTCAATTGCGGGAGATCGTCGATCAATACGATCCGAACCTGGCGCTCGATGTGGCGTCGACGATCCCTGCGTCGTGGTACACCAATAAAGACTTCTACGAACTCGAGCGCGAAACCGTCTTCTCACAATCATGGCAGCTTGCTGCGCGCGCAGATCAGGTCGCAGAACCCGGCCGGTACGTCACGACTGACATCGCGGGTGAACCAATTGTGATCGTGCGCGGAAACGATGGAGTGCTGCGCGGGTTCTTCAACGTTTGCCGCCATCACGCTGCGGCGGTGATGACTGAGCCGGAAGGAAAGGCCGCTCAGCTTCGTTGTCCGTATCACGGGTGGACCTACTCGCTCGAAGGTGAATTGAAAGGCACTCCGGATTTTTCCGGCGTGTGTGATTTCGATCGTGCACAGAATGGACTCGTGTCGGTGGAGATTGCGGAGTGGGAAAACTGGATCTTCGTCAAGGCAGTTCAGGAAGTGCCGGAATCGTTGGCGGAGTTTCTCGGCGATGATCTCACGTCGCAAACAGGTGCGTTGCAGTTAAGAGATTTACACTGGTTTGAGCGTCGTCATTATCACTTCGATTGCAACTGGAAGGTGTTTGTCGATAACTACCTCGATGGTGGTTATCACGTACCTTATTTGCACAAGGGTCTCGACAGTGTGCTCGACTACAGCAAGTACATGATCGAGAACGGCGAGCACTACTGTTTGCAGTGGAGCCCGATCGTGACTGACGGCGCTGAAGCGCAGACGGGCGCGGTTAGAAAGGGCGATCGCGCGCTCTATTACTGGATTTATCCAAACTTCATGATCAACTGGTACGACGGTGTGATGGATACCAACCTCGTCATACCGCGCGGTGTGGACCAGACGGAAGTGATCTTCGATTTTTACTTTCCGGATGTGGTGAGCGAAGAGGCGCGGGCGCGGAATCATGCGAGTGTTGCGGTGGGCCAGCGCATCCAGGATGAAGATGTGGCGATATGCAAGTCAGTGCAGCGCGGGTTGAGCTCGCGCGCGTATCACGCTGGTCGATTGTCTGTAAGACGTGAGGCAGGTGAGCATTTATTTCATCGATTGCTGCATAGAGATTTGAGGAATGGTTTGACAGGATGAACAGGATGTTTCCAGGATTAACAAGATAGAATCCTGTCCATCTTGAAACATCCTGTTAATCCTGTCTACTTATCAACATGAAAACCCAAGGCCACCTGCTGCGCGTACTCGGAGTGGGATTTGGTCTCGCCGTCATTATCGGTAATACGATCGGCGCGGGGATTTTTAAGGCGCCGGGCGCGATTGCCGAGCAATTACCTGCAACTACACCTTTCCTGCTCGTCTGGGTTGCCGGAGGGCTTTACGCGTTGCTCGGCGCCATTTCAGTTGCCGAGCTCGGCACGATGATTCCGCGTTCAGGCGGCCAGTACGTTTTCTCCCGCTATGCGCTCGGTGAATATGCGGGCTTTATCGTCGGCTGGAGCGACTGGATCTCTTCATGCGGTTCGACTGCTGCCGTGGCGCTCGTCGTCGGCACGTTTGCGGGCGCGCTCTTTCCCGCACTTCAAGGAAAAGGCGTGGCGATCGCCGCGGGTGTGGCGATCGTCTTCGCACTGCTGCAGTGGCGTGGGATCGTCTGGGGCAGCAACATTCAAAACATCACGAGCTTATTGAAAGCGCTCGCGTTTCTCGTGTTGATCGCCGCTGCGTTTATCTTCGGCGGAGACGGTTCACTCACAAGTACACAAACTTCCACGATGCCCGTCATCACGATGACGGCCATCGTCGTGTCACTCCAGGCAGCGATTTACACGTACGACGGCTGGGCGGGCGTGATCTATTTTTCCGAAGAGGTTGAGAATCCCGGACGCGATATTCCCCGTGCACTTTTTGGCGGTGTGCTCGCGATTGCGGCGATCTACCTGTCGGTGAACCTCGCCCTGCTTTACGTGTTGCCGATATCTCAAATCGCGGGAAAGGAATTTGCAGCGGGCGAAGCGGCGACGGCGATCTTTGGCCGTTACGGCGACACGATCTTCCGTTGTCTCACAATTGTATCGATGCTGAGCGGCATAAACGCGCTACACCTGATGGCGACGCGCGTTGTGTTTGCGATGAGCCGCGATGGCCTGTTTACAACGAAGGCGGCTGTAGTCAACGAAGGCGGCACTCCGACGGTGTCACTGTTTTTGAGCGCTCTCGTGGCGCTGCTGTTCATCGTGTTTGGTGAGAAGTTTGAGACTGTGATCACAGTGCTCGCTTTCTTCTTCGTGGTGAATTACATCCTCTCGTTTGTTTCGCTCTTTGTGCTGCGGTATCGCGAACCCGAGAAGCCCCGACCGTATCGCGCGTGGGGCTATCCAGTGACACCGGCGCTTGCGTTGATTGGATCTGTGTTGTTCCTCGCCATTGCGATTCAGGCTGATACGAAGAACAGTGTCTACGCGCTAGTGCTGCTGGCGGTGAGTTATCCGGTGTTTCGCGTGCTGAAGTGGCTTAGTTGATGCGAGCGCCTTCGTTGTCGACGTCAAGGGTTCTGACAGTTGATTCGACTTTGAAACACTTCGCTATTCGCTGGCCAATTTCTTCCTCATTACTTTCAACTAACGCAACGATACTTGGCCCGGCGCCGCTTAGTGCGATGCCGAGCAGACCGTTCATTCGTGGCAATGCGAGGGCGGCTGCGAGACCGGGCACGAGTGATTCTCGCTGCGGTTGATGCAATCGATCGTGCATTGCTTCCCAGAGCGTGTCGTAACGCTGCTGCGCGATTGCGCCCACGAAGAGCGCTGCTCGTTGCAGGTTGTAGACCGCGTCAACGCGACTGACGGTTCGTGGAAGCGCAGCGCGCGCGACGTGTGTCGGCAATTGTGAATGAGGTGAAACGATAACTACTCGAACTTGAGAGGGCCAAACAAACTTTGCGGAAAGCACTGTCTTGTCGCTACCGATGCAGCTTGTAACAAAGCCCCCGTATAGCGCCGCGGCGACATTGTCCGGATGTGTTTCAAACTCGGTGGCGTAATTTAGAATCGTTTGATCCGGGATTTCTTTTCCGGCGATTAGCCCCGCGAGCCTGATACCCGCGACGATTGCAGCGGCGCTGCTGCCGAGGCCGCTTGCGAGTGGTATTTCGTTATGCGCTGTTATTTCGACCGGGGGCAATGATGTCCCCTCGCTTCGTGCTGCGAAAGACATCGCACGATAGATCAGGTTTATCGCGTTACGAGGCAGCGCGTCGTTCTCTTTTGCGCCCGTGGTGGTGACGTGACACGGTTGCGAGGCGTTCGGGACCGCGGTAACGCGAACCGTCAGGTACAGCTTGAGCGCCAGGCCAAAGCAGTCAAAGCCTGAGCCGAGGTTCGAGGTTGATGCTGGAACGCGCAGTTCGAACGTCATTTTTTATAGACAGGATTTACAGGATGTTTCAGGATTTACATGTAAATCTTGTTACATCTTGTAAATCCTGTCTCTACAATACCTCCCGAATCGCGTCCGCAGAGGCAGCAACACGAATCGGAGAATTCGCAAACCGGCTTTCAATCTTTCGTCCGTCCGGATCGGTTAGCGATTGATTGTGATACTTGATCACGTAGTCCGTATCTTTCAGCACATGCCCAGTCAACACCGCCACCACTGATTCATTCTCTTTAATCCCAAGCTTCCGAATGCCGGCAACAGTCGTTGCGGACGCAGGCTCGCAACCAATCCCATCACGTCCGATAACTGCCTTGGCGTCCGCGATCTCTTGCTCGGTTACAGTTATGACGCTCCCACCTGTCTCACTCACCGCACGCCACGCCTTCTGCCACGAAACAGGCGCGCCAATCTTGATCGCCGAAGCTAGCGTCTTTGGATGCTCCTCGTTTACAAACTCCGTGTGTTCCTCGTCTGAATAAAACCTCGCAAACGGCGCCGCGCCTTCAGCCTGAACTACAGTGATCTTCGGTTGCCGGGCTATCAATCCACTGCTAAGCAACTCGCGGAACCCTTTGCCAAACGCCGAACTATTACCCAGATTTCCTCCCGGCAACACGAGATGATCCGGAACTCGCCACTCGAGCTGTTCGGCAAGCTCAAACGCGACCGTCTTCTGGCCCTCAATTCGAAACGGGTTGATCGAGTTGACCAGATAAATCGACTCGTCCTCCGCCAGCTCACGAATCACGTTCATCGACGCATCGAAGTTGCCATCGATCTCAATAACCCTGGCGCCGTAATCCAACGCCTGCGCCAGCTTTGCATGACTCACCTGTCCGGCTGGGACGATAATCGCGCACTGAAGATCTGCACGCGCAGCATAAGCCGCGAGACTTGCGGCAGTGTTACCTGTGCTCGCGCAAACGACGAGCCGCGCCCCCAGTTTGCGCGCCTGCGTTACCGCGACAGTCATGCCGGTGTCTTTGAAGGAACCGGTGGGATTACAACCCTGATGCTTGAGTTTTAGCTGTGACAACCGGCAGTAATCAGCCGATCGTGGTGCGTCGTAAAGCGGCGTGTTTCCTTCTCCAAGCGAAACCACGCTCGCATCTTCGTCGAACGGCAGGAACTCGCGAAAGCGCCAGACGCCACTACGATCGCGTCGTGTTTTCCAACGTTCCCGTAATGAGTCGGGATCGATTGCGAGGGGTGTACGGCGCTCGATATCCAACAACCCGCCGCAACTTGAACACACATAGAGCCGAGCATCAAGACCGTATTCGGCATGACACTCGGCTCTAATGCAACGCTGAAAATAAGGATGATTGCTCAACGAAGAGCATTCTACATAAAAACAGGTTTAGAAGCTGAACCTAATCTGCGCGTCGATGCGGCGGTTGTAAGCCGGATTGCCGCCACCAAAACCTCCGAATCCGCCCGCAGTCGCAGTTGATTGTCCGAACAACGACGAACCGAGGTTGCCGATGGGATTGGCAAGGTTTGTGTGGTTCAGAATGTTATTGAAGTTCAGCGAGAACGTCAGATTGTAACGACCACTGCCGCCACCGCCTGGCCCACCGAAACCACCACCGGGCCCACCGCCGCCTGGTCCACCACCAAAACCACCGCGCCCACCGGCGCCGCCACCTCCCGGACCACCGCCGCCAGGACCACCGCCGCCAGGACCTCGCCCTGCCATGCCGCCGCCCATTATCGTGTTTCGCTGTCCGTCACGCTGCTGCTGATTCTGTCCGTTCTGACCTTGTTGCCCATTCTGATTCTGATTCTGGCGGTTGTTGGCATTCGAGCCGCCTTCAGAACCAAAGCTCCACGTCTTGCTCACGCGCAGGTTGGCGGTAACTGAACTCGGCCCTTCGGCAAAGTTACGCGGAATCATCACATCGCCGGGCGCAAACGTCAGTTTGAAGTTGCCATACGGCGTGCACTTGATGTTAACCACATCATTACAATCCGCACCGGCCGGCGCGAGAGCCGGTCGCTCGGTATTCAACGTGTCGCCATTGATGTCGCGGCCGAGCGTGATATTGAACGGACGGCCCGACTGCACGATCACGAAAGGATTCAAGCTGATGCCCCACGGGGCGCGGATGTTACCCGTCATAACGAAACGATGTCTGATGTCGCCCGAGGCGCGCCCGTACTCAGTGCTCAAGTCGTACGGGTTCGCCGGAAAACTTCCAACACCATCAGCGTCGCTGTTCGCTTTCGCAAAGACGTAATACGCATTCATCGTCAGGTTGCGATGGAAACGGCTGTTGAAGTTAACGATCAACTGATTCTGGTTGTAACGACCGCTCGACTCGTATTCGAAGATATTGCAACGCGGCGAAGGATTGATCTCGGGTGGAATGAAGTCCGCGCAATCCAGGGGTCGAATACCGCTCAATGGCAAACCGGGAACAAACGTGCCCGGCAACGGAGCATTCAACTGTCGCGTGCGCAACACGTGCAGCGTGCGAAGGTTGATGTAACTGGTCGCGATCGTCACATTGTGTGGCAACTGGCGCTCGACACTGATCACTGATTGCATCGTGTAGGGCGCTTGTAAGCCGTCCGCGAGCCGATAGACAGTTCCCGGCACTGCAAACTGAACTAGCTGGTCCGCAGTGGGAATCAACGGGAAGAAATCCGGATTCTGCACGGTGAACTGCTGCTGGTTGACGCCGTTCAAACGATTCGCGGTCATCGTCAGGTTTTCACTGATGCGCTCGTAGAAAATTCCATAGCCGCCACGAACGACGGTCTTCGACTGCTGGCCGCCCGGCTGCCAGGCAAAACCTACGCGTGGTCCAAAGTTGAAATTGCTATCGACGTTCTTCTGGTTTTCGTAACGCAGACCAAGACTGAGCGTGAAGTTGGGACGCATCTTCCAATCGTCCTGAATGTAGCCGCCCACATCCCACTGGCTCACCTCTGACTCCGGATTGCCGGACGACAAACTAAACTGGCTCGCACCACCACCCAACAATCTTATCTGCGCGCCGTTCAGTCCCTCGGCAACGAAAACCTCTGTACGACGAAAACGCTCGATACTGGTAACGAGCCCTATGCCTCCACTGGGCTGCTCATTCGCATCGAGAATCGGCCCGACGCCACCACCGAAGAATGTGTAAGTGCCGCCGAAGTTTTGCGGTGAGAACTGCGAGATGTTGACTCCGCGAAGACGAGCGCCAACCTTCAACGAATGGGTGCGGATTGCAAATGAAGTGTTGTTGGTTACTTCCCAGTCGTGAGTCGTGCTGTGCGCGTTGCCGACCTGCGATCCGCCGCCTATAAACGCGTCCTGCACGTTGATCGTCGGAATCGAATTGTCTGCGTTCTGCTGCGTCTGCTGTCGTTCAAACGAGAAACGAGTTTCGTTAACGATGGTTTTGTTGATGATTGCTGTTTCAGTGAGCTGAATGCCCTGCTCGCTGTTCTCACTGTCGTAGGCGCGCTCGGGCAGGTTGAAGCCGCCGACGCCTTGCAGGCGAGTGTTCTTCGCGTAGTTATAACGGAAAATGAGCGTGTGGTTTGGATTGATCTGGTAATCAATTCTCGGACTGAACGACGTGCGGCGACTCGGAATAGCAACGGTATCAGTAAAACTGACGATATTGTTATTCGCGTCGAGCACCTGGGCCACAATCAACGCGCCGTCGTCAATATCGCGTTTATCGAAATCGACGAAGAACGACGCTTTCTTTTTTGAGATCGGACCACCAAAGTTTCCACCATACTGGCGCGTTTGAATCGCCGCCCGCGAGTCAGCGAATGGATTGCGGGCGTTTAATGCGTCGTCGTTGAAGTTGAATGAAACCTGGCCGCGATAACGATCGGTGCCCGGGCGAGTCAGAATCTCGATACGACCAAAACCCAGACGATCGTACTCGGCTGAAAACGGATTTGAGTTAATGCGTATCTCGCGAATCGATGCGCGCGGAGGCAGGCGGCCACCGGTGAATCCATCCACGAAGATCTGACCACCATTTGGACCAGCCGAAGGACCAGCCAAAGCCTGTAACGCCGCCGCGAGATCATCCGGATCGTCCGGCAGCGCCTCGATGTCATCGCCTTTCAACACAACTGCACCGGCATTGTTTTCCGGTTCAGTGCTCACCTCGCGCGTGTCACTGTTCACAGTTACTTTCTGCTCTTCGATCGCGACTTTCAACGTGATGTCGAATTGCGCAGCCTTGCCGGCAGTGACTTCGACCTCGGGCGTTTCGGACATGGCAAAGCCCGCATTGATTGCGCGGACGGTATACTTGCCGGGAGCGAGGCCATTGATTGTGTAAGAGCCGGAATCGTTCGTAACCACCGATTTCTCGACGCCTTTGCCGTCAATCGCTGTCACACTTGCACCAACGATTGCGCCACCCAGCTCATCCAGCACCTGTCCACGCAACGATCCAGGGCGTTGCTGCCCTAGCGCAAGTCCAGGGATGCTTGCGCAAATGGCAACTAACAACACTATTTTCTTCATTCCGAAGCTCCTTCGAACACGATAGCTAATTTGGCGTGGATAGAGTGCGTTACGCCCAAGCTTGAGCGCGGATTGTATCGAAAAAGGTCGTAAAGAGTCTGTCAATGGATTGTAAAGTTTTGTCAGTTCCGGGGATTTGCGATTGACACTTCTTTACGCACGAAACCGGGCGATTCATGTAGGATTCCCCTTGCCTTAGGCCGTCCATATGTCATTCAATCTTGCTGAGAAGCAACCAATGGAACACGTCCTCGTCATTGATGACGATGTCGGCCTGTGCGAGCTGGTTGGAGAGTATCTTCAGCCTGAAGGTTATACGGTTGAAGCGATTCACAACGGCGAACGCGGCATCGATCGCGCCCTTTCCGAGGAGCACGATCTGGTTGTGCTCGACGTGATGTTGCCGGGCACGAACGGATTCGACGTGTTGCGGCGTATCAGAGCGCGTTCTCGTATTCCGGTTTTGATGTTGACCGCCAGGGGCGACGATGTGGACCGCATCGTTGGTCTCGAAATCGGCGCCGACGATTATCTTCCAAAGCCATTTAACCCCCGTGAGCTGGTTGCTCGAATTCGTGCCGTTTTGCGGCGCGCCCAGCCCGTTGAGTCAACTACTTCCGCGCGTGAGACTATCCGAGTCGGTGACATCGAAATGGACAGCAACACGCGAAATGTCCGCCGCTCGGGGGAAGTAGTTGAACTCACCGGAGTCGAATACGACCTGCTCGAAATTCTGCTGCGCAATGCGGGTCAAATAATCAAGCGCGAAGATCTGGTTAAGGAAGTTTTGGGCCGCGAACTATCGCCCTTCGATCGCAGCATCGACATGCACGTCAGTAACCTGCGCAAGAAGTTGGGCCACCAACTTAACGGTCTCGAGCGAATCAAGACCATCCGCGGCGTGGGTTACATCTACGGCGCCACAACGGAGAGAGAATGAGCCACAAAAAAGCACAAAACTCACATAACAGAAAAAAGAGATCGGTTTTCTCTTTTATGTGATTTTTGTGCCTTTTTGTGGCTAATAATATGAAGTTCCCGTTTCGCAACTTATATCTGAAGATCTTCATCTGGTTTTGGCTCGCGATGGTTATCATCAACGTCGTGCTGTTTGCGGCGTTCGCATTGACGCGTCCGACGCCGACGCGAAGGTCGTGGCGCGATCTCGCGCAGACTGGACCAAATGCACAGAAGGCGGCTGAAGTTTACGAGCAATCGGGACCACAGGCGTTGAGTGCTGCTCTACAGGCGACGGAAAAGTCTTCGGGTGTTGGTGCGACTTTCTTTGACGAGAGTGGAAAAGAACTTTCCGGGCGCGCGGTGCCGCAAGGTGCAGCGGAGCTGATCACGAAGGCGGCAGAGAGTCGTGACATCGAGTTTAACTTCGCCGTTGAAAATACCCTCGTCGCGCGGCCTGTTACGAGTGCGAAGGGACAGCGATACATTTATCTCGCTCACATTCCACGACCACCGTTCCAACCGAGCTTTCAATCCCTGGGAATGCGATTGCTCGTGGTCCTCGTGATCGGCGGCATCTTTTGTTACTGGCTCGCACGTTATCTCACGACGCCGGTGCTGAAACTCCGCGCGACGACAAACGAACTGGCCGAAGGAAATCTCGGTGCTCGTGTTTCAAGGAAATTGACTAAGCGTCGCGATGAAGTCGGGCAGTTGGGCCAGGACTTCAACTCGATGGCCGAACGTTTGGAGTCGATGGTGAAGGCTCAGCAACGTTTGCTCGGCGACATCTCGCATGAGTTGCGATCGCCGCTCGCACGTCTGGGCGTCGCGCTTGGTTTGGCTCGGCAGAGATCCGGGCCGGAAGCGAATGGCGCACTCGATCGTATTGAGCGTGAGTCAGACAATCTCAATGAGATGATCAGCCAGTTGCTGACTCTGACGCGTCTTGAAAGCGGCACTGATGGTCGTAAACGGACTAACGTCGACCTTGCGGCGCTGGTGAAGGAAGTTGCTGATGATGCTGACTTCGAAGCGCGCAGTATCAACCGCGCGGTGCATGTTGTTTCGAGTGAGCGCTGCTCGATAAAAGGGGTTGAGGAACTGCTGCGCAGCGCGGTCGAGAATGTCGTGCGTAATGCGGTTCGTTACACGCCTGAGGGAACGGCAGTCGAAGTCGCTCTGCGCAGGCAGAACGGCAACGCTGTGATTAGTGTTCGTGACCGCGGCAACGGTGTTCCGGAAGAATCGCTCGAGAAGATCTTTCGTCCGTTCTATCGCACCGAAGATGCACGCGATAGACAGAGTGGCGGCGGCACCGGCCTCGGCCTCGCGATTACCGAACGCGCCGTGCGAATGCATGGCGGATCGGTAACGGCTGTTAATGATATCGATGGAGGTCTGGCGGTAGAGATGAAGTTTAGACATGATGGACAGGATGTTTCAGGATGAGCAGGATTTCTTATCCTGTAAATCCTGAATCAATCCTGTTAATCCTGTCTAACAGTTTTTCTTAGTTTACGGCGCCTCAACTGCATTTCAACAAACCTCACCACCAGGATCCAAATCAACGCCGCCGCGAATCCCGCAATCACATCCGTGGTGTGGTGCACGCCCAGATAGATTCGCGAAAAACCAATCGTCAGAAACATCAACGTCGACACGATCCAGATCGCGGCGCGCACGCGTTTGGATTGGATTCGCGCGGTGAGTAGGGCCGCGAGAGCGCCGAAGAAGACGGCGCTCGTGAGTGAATGGCCGCTCGGGAAACTGTAAGTCTCAGGGAGCGACAGATTGAAGAACGGTTCCGGTCGCGCACGCTTGAAGGCGAGTTTCAAAGTGATATTCAACAGACCAGCGCCGATCATCGTGATGGCGAAGAGTTTCGCCTCGCGACCCCACTTCCTCATCGCAAATCGTACGACGACGATGATCGTCCCGATACTCAGCGCGATCGTCGACCCAACGAAGGAGAACCCACGCATGATGATCGTGAGCGTTGGCGACGCCAGTTGATGGATCGCCGCGCGTGTGGCTTCATCAAAGTGTCGCGTTTCGCCCTCGAGCACCTCGTCCGCGAGCCAGCCGAAGAAAATCAGTGTCGCGATCGCCGTCCCAAGGCCCAGCAACAATGATAGACTAAGAAACTCAAACCAGCGCTTTTCGTTTGTTGTCGAGTTCGACACGATTTCTAAGTGTAAATCATTTCGTGGCCAATCTTCCCAGACGAAGATTTCTCAAAACCATTGGCGGTGCCGCAGTCGCGACGGCACTCCCTCAAGTCATTCTCGGCGCGCAATCGCAAAAGCGTTCGGTGGCCGTCTTGTGGGAGCCGGAGTTTCGTGCTTACGAGGGCTGTGGCGACATCCCTCGCGAGGCTCTTCAAGCCGCGCTGGCAGACTTCACAGTTGAGTTCCTCGGCGAACGAGATCTAATCACACAACTGGACGCGACGCGTTTCGATCTGCTCGTTACGCCTTACGGTTCCGCTTTTCCGAAACGCATCTGGCCCGCGCTCTTGAAGTATCTGCGTGCTGGTGGAAACTGGCTGAACCTCGGCGGCGTCCCGCTTTCAAGACCGGTAGTGCGCGACGGTTCGCGGTGGCTAGTCGAGCCCGCGCAAGCTAGTTTCCACAAACGGCTCGGGATCACGCATTCGTTTGCTGTGGATACCTCGCCGTACAAGGCCGCCCAAATCGGCTACAAACCGGATCGCGTCTTCGAGTTGTACGTGAGGCTAAGCTCAACAAACAACGAACCCGACGAAGCAGGCAGCGACGGTCCCCATGAGGGGGTTGTCGAGCCGCTCGCGTCGATAGTCAACGGAGACGGTCGACCCGTGGCCGCGCCGGCGATTCAGATCGATCGCTTGCTTGGTGAATTTGCCGGCGGGCGTTGGGTGTTTGCTAACTTCAACGGAGAGATCGAAGCCAAAACGATTACGTTTCTTGCTGAAAGAGCCGCACGCGGCGCAACTCACTTTGAAGTGAAGAGCGACTTCGCGTCGTACAAACCAGGCGAAACTCCCAGCCTTTCAACTCAACTGCGACGTCCGAAAGGCGACCTCGCAAAACTCTCGCTTACAGACTGCCTTGTCGAAGTACGTGACAGCGCGGACAAGGTTGTGTCGCGTTTGAACTTCCCGCTCACGAAGGAGAATGAGAAAGCAACCGCATCTATCAAACTTCCCGACGCCGCAAAACTCGCACCTGGTTTCTACAAGATCCATGCACGAATAGACCTTAATTCTTATGCGCACACTCACGCCAACGGCTTCTGGATCTATGACGAGTCACTCCTCGCACGCGGCAAGGCGCTGACCGCCGACAAACATTTCTTTTATCGCGACGGTCGCGTGTTTCCAGTTACCGGCACGACATACATGTCGTCCGGCAAACATCGCCGTTATCTTTTCGAGCCGAATCCACTGGTTTGGGACACCGACTTCCGCGCAATGAAAGAAGCGGGCGTGAACCTCGTGCGCACCGGAATCTGGACCGGCTGGAAGAAATACATGCCCGAGCCCGGCAAGGTCGACGAAGCAGTGTTGCGCGCTTTCGACGCCTTTCTCTTAACCGCACACAAGTACGACATTCCCGTGATCTTTACCTTCTTCGCCTTTCTCCCCGAAACGTGGGGAGGCGAGAATGCTTATCTCGATCCGCGTTCGGTAAAAGCACAACAACAGTTCATCTCAGCATTCACCGAACGCTGCCGCCGCGTTGACGACCTCCTTTGGGACTTCATCAACGAACCGTCGTTCTGCTCGCCAAAATACCTCTGGAACTGCCGGCCAAATTACGATGCTCACGAACAGTCTGCGTGGAAACAGTGGCTGAAAGATCGCTACCCGGCCGCCACTGACGAGGAACGCCTCAGTAAACTTCAGGAACGTTGGCGCAGTAGTGACGAATCTTTGGAACTCCCGAAATTGCAGGACTTCGAAAGCGTCAACCTCATCGACGATCGTCTGCCGCTCAAGACACTCGACTACAGACTCTTCGCGCAGGACATGTTCATTCGCTGGGTTCGCCAGGTGACCACGGCCATCCGAAGCAACGGCAACACGAAACAGTTGATCACTGTGGGCCAGGACGAAGGAGGACTCGGCGACAGTCCAAACCCGCAGTTCTTTTTCGGCGAAGTTGACTTCATGTCGATTCACAACTGGTGGAACAACGACGATCTGGTTTGGGATAGCGTGCTGGCCAAGACGTCTTCGAAGCTGAACCTGGTGGAAGAGACCGGCGTGATGTTTTACGAGAAAGCTGACGGCGGTGCGCCGTGGCGTAGCGAACAAGACGTCAGCAATCTGCTCGAACGCAAGATGGCGCTCTCATTTGCCGCGGATGGTGCGGGATTCGTCGAGTGGATCTGGAACACGAATCCTTACATGAATTCGACGAATGAAGTCGGTATCGGTTTTCATCGTGTTGACGGAACGGCGAAACCGGAGCTCGAACCATTTCTGCGCATCGCGAAGTTCATGGGCC
>Ga0111539_10005231_pt1 | contig 16809 bp, 12 predicted proteins | sample RhiMethybrSRZTD1_FD_79667 | JGI IMG/M metagenome (GOLD analysis project Ga0111539, IMG submission 79667) | Populus rhizosphere microbial communities from Tennessee, USA - Rhizosphere MetaG P. TD hybrid SRZTD1 (version 2) (version 2) | ecosystem: Host-associated > Plants > Roots > Rhizosphere >... | reverse complement strand
CCGATCAATATACCATTGTGCCATACCTGGAATGTGTACACGCCGTTCTGGCATCTTTCCGTATCAATACTAAGTAGAAGATGCTTCTCATCGCCCTTTTCATAATCGAACTTGATTTTACGCGTGTAGTTTTTCTTGCCTTCATTCCTGGCATCAAAGCTGCCGGAGTCCCACACGGTACTTTGCAGCACCTGCCCGTCGGGTTTTACGAGTACTGTTGTAACCTCAGCACTGGTAAAATTGTTCACACGGTTTTGAACAATGAACGACGCTATAAACTTATCGGCTCTTTTGGCTTGTGAGGTGCTTTCTTCAGCCGCTCCCCTGGATTCGACAGCATCGATTTTCACTTCAGAAGCTACAAAAACAGAAGCCAGGCTCACCTTTTCATTCAATGCCTCATTCTCCAGGCTTAGCCTTCTTATATTCATCTGCAGGCTGTCGACGTTTTGGGTTAATTGGAGAAGCGTGTTACTCAGTTGTTTTTTCTCTTCTTCCATGGATAGTTTTTGACCACTGAGCTGATCCACTTTTTGCTGCAATTCGGCAATTTTCTTTCGCGCTTCCACGAGGTCTTCTGCAGTAAAATTCTGTTTACTCAGAATGTTGCGTATTTCCGATTTCAATTGTTCAATTTCATCCAGCCTGGTGGCAAGCCGGTTTTGAAGCAAAGCCGTGTTTTCCTGCGAGGAATCGAGCCTGGTATCAAGTTCCAAAATCGCCGCAGCATAAAGACTTTTTAAAGAATCTCTAATGGCGCGTCCAACGGAGGTTGAGTCTTTCACACTCAATTCGGTGCTTTGATGGACATATGTGGACTTGTCATAAAAATGATAGACCCATGTAAAGATCAAAATGATCGACAGAAGTACGAGCAGCAAAGGTTTCAAGTCCCTCATAACAGAATGTCTGAATCATTTCGAAGTTAAAGCATATTCAAATTGTATTCAAAAAGGTGAGCCGGCACATTGCACGTCGTTACAAAAAAAAACCGTCCCGATGTACCGGGACGGCTTGTCGCATTGCTGCAACGTGTTTTTAACCGAATAAACCACCTTTTTTCAGGGTTCTCACGCCTTCACCAATTTTGAACCCGTTATGATAAATTTCAATTTTGTAATCACCGCTTTGAAAATCTGCAGCACGGATTGGGAACTGAACCGCTTTACGTGTGCCTTGTTCATATTCTACAGGCACTTTAGTTGTGAACGGCTTGTCACCTTCTGTCCTTGTCGTCAAAGTAGCAGAACCCAAAGATGCATCAGAAATCACTTTACCGTCCGGAGCAGTCACCATGATGTACATGTCAGCAGGTCCTGATTTCGCGATACGGTTTTCAACATCGAAAGAAACAACCAGTTTGTCTACTTTTTTAGCAGATGAAGTTGTCTTTTCTTTACCGCTTCTCTTTTCGTTTACCGGAGTTATCTGGATATTCGAAGCGCTAAATGTAGATCCAACATCAACTGTTTGCGCAAGGGCTTCTTTTTCGAGACTGGAAGTCTGAAGGTTTTGTTCCAACACTTGTTTTTCAGTAGTAAGCTGGGTGTTGTTTGCTGTCAATTCCTGGTTTTCACCAGTTAATCTTGATACTTCTGCTTCAAGAGATGCGATCTGGTTGTTCAGATCAGCAATCATTGTCCTTGCCCTTTTCAGGTCAGCTGCAGTGGCATTCTTATCATTTAATATGCGCCTGATCTCAGCTTTGTTAGATTCAATTTGTTTTTGCAAAGCTGATTTGTCGCCCTGCAAAGAGTTGTTAGCACCAGTTATTGAGTCAAGACGCACTTCAGCATCATCATAGAGGATTTTCAATGAATCGCGCTGACTCATATAATTGTCAGACTGTGTCTGTGCAACCTGCAATGTTTCTCCTGATTTATTCTTATCGTACAGGAGATATCCCCAGGTACCCAATAAAGCAGCCGCGAGGATACCTATAAGCAGGTTCCTATTGCCTCTGTTTGGGCTCGAGGGTTGACTTGGTGGAGTCGCTGATGGATAATTTGTGTTTGTCATACTTTGGGTTTTTAAAAAATGAGTTTAGGTTTACTATGACTAATTAAGTTGATAGTTTTCAAAGGTTAATAATTTTGGTCGGAATACATTCGATGTCAATAATTCCGAAAACCGTGCCAGAAAATTATTATATGATTGCAAAAAGTTAATAACTCACTGCTAGCCGGGCCGCGGAAAGCCTGTAACTTAGCGTGTTATGGCGATAGATACGATATTGAATGAGTGGAAAAGCAGGACATTCAAGCCTGTTTATTGGCTTGATGGCGAAGAAGAGTACTTTATCGATAAAGTGGTGAGTTACGCCGAGCATGATATCTTAAATGAAAACGAAGCTGCATTTAATCTCACGATTTTTTACGGGCGGGATACTGGCTGGGCCGATGTAATCAATGCGTGCCGCAGGTACCCGATGTTTGCCGAACGGCAGGTAGTTGTTTTAAAGGAGGCCCAGCAAATGCGCGATATCGAAAAGCTGGAAGGCTATATTGAACATCCGTTAAGCTCTACTGTTTTTGTCGTTTCATATAAAGATAAAAAGGTGGATGGAAGGTCCAAACTGGCAAAGTTGCTGAAGCAAAAAGCTGTTTACATTACCACGAAGAAGATTTTCGATAGCCAGCTTCCGGAATGGACCCAGGAATTATTGCAGGAAAAACAGCTCTCGATTACACCCAAAGGGCTTGCATTGTTAGTGGACCATATTGGCAACGATCTTACGAGGATAGAAAACGAAATTGAAAAGATCTCTATCAACCTTGGCAAACGAAAGTCGATTACTGAAGACGATATCGAGCAGTTTGTTGGGGTTAGCAAGGACTTCAACGTTTTTGAATTACAGGCGGCCCTTGCAAAAAAGGACCTTTCCAAAAGCATCCGTATTATCCAGTACTTTGAGGCGAATCCTAAAGCCGCACCGATCCAATTTGTGCTTCCTTCTTTATACGGTTTTTTCAGCAAAGTATTCATGGTTTTTGGAGCCGCTAGCCGCGATGAGAAAACAATGGCTGCAGCGCTCGGCGTAAATCCTTATTTTGTTAAAGATTACCTGCAGGCGGCAAACCTTTATGAATACCAGGGGATAGAAAGAATCCTCCTTTTATTACATCAATACAACCTAAAAGGTATAGGCATCAATAATGTAGGGACAGAGGACGGATCCCTCATGAAAGAAATGGTCTGTAAAATCATTGCATAATATTTATTAAGTGAAATGCTTTTCTTTGCACAACTTTTTCATTGGAATATTCATCTAAGTACAAATAAAGAAACATGAAAAGATTTTTGGTTTTTTTGTCAATGGTATCGGCTTTCGGGTTGGTGAGCTGCGAAACACAAGGGAAATTACTTTAAAGGCTGATGGCAGCGGCACTTTGGTCACCACGACTGATATGAGCGGGCTGATAGCGATCGCAAAAATGTCCGGGCAGGGAAAAGAATTGGATTCCACTGAAAAGTCTGTTGATACCACCATTTCTCTCAATAAAATTGCAGACAGTATCCAGGGTCTTTCATCCACAGAAAGAGAACTGGTCAAAAAAGGGAAGCTGGGATTGAACTTAAACATGAGTGATGAAAAGCTTTTCACAAAACTTGAATTTCCATTTACATCTACCAGTGAAATTTCGGTGCTCGATCAGCTGTCTTTGCGCGTGATGGAGCAGGCTATGAAGAAGCAAATGGATGGAGACGGCGAGAATGCTCCTTCAATTCCGACTGATGAAATGCCAAAAGCGAATATGGACGATTATTTTACAATCACCTATTCTAAGGGCGTTATTGAAAAGAAGCATATTCCCGAGAAGTATGCAAAGGTGGAAGACGACAAGGGAATGCAGTCTTTAAAAGAAATGGCAGGCGAAGGTATGCCTATGAATACAACGCTCATCTATAATTTACCCAAACCCGCAAAAAAGGTAACAGGAAAAAATGTAAAGTTGTCAGAAGATAAAAAGAAAATTACCATTGTCAATTCAGTGGATGATTTTTTTGACGACGTATCGAAACTGGAATTCCGGATTGAATATTAACCGGGCGGCAATTAACTATTACAAAAAGGTTGTCCGAAAATCAGTTTGATGGACATAAACAATCGGCAAATTATTCAGGATTTTCTTTCAAAAAGTCCATTACCCATTGCCTATTGAACTCAAAGCACTTTCAAACTTTCAACCTTGTCAAGTCCAATTTGCGTTACAAGTTCAGCCAGCGAATTAAATTTTACTTCCTCGCGCAGGTATTTTTTTACGTATACCGTAAGAGTTCTGTCGTAAATTTCTTCCGAAAAATCAAATAGGTTGACTTCGATTACCCGCTTTTTCCCATCCACCGTTGGGCGAAAGCCAATGCTCATCATTCCTTTCAGTTTTTGACCTGACATGGTAAGGGAAGAGTCCCTGGAAAAGCCAGTTGAAGCATCCCCGGATACTTCAGCATATACAGCATAAATTCCGTTACCGGGAATGATTTTCTCTTCGTTATTAATTTTGAGATTTGCCGTTGGATATCCCAGCTTTCTTCCCAATTTGTCACCATCTACTACAATTCCTGAAAAGAAAAATTCATAGCCAAGCAGTTTGTCCGCAATTTCAATCTTTCCTTCCAGCAACGCTTCCCGGATCTTTGTTGAGCTGATGGCGATCTCATCCAATACATGTTTTGGTATTTCCTTCAATTGAAAGCCCTGTGTGGCAGCCATCTTTTCAAGAAGCAGGTAGTCGCCCTTTCTTTCTTTACCAAACCTGTGGTCGTAACCAATGATTATTGTATGGGGCTGAAATTTTCTGACCAGGAAGTTGGCAACATAATCTTCGGCGGGCTGATTGGCAAATGCGTCGGTAAACGGAACAACGACCAGGTGATCAATGCCAAGCTTTTCGAGCAATTGAATTCTTCCTTCGAGGGTATTTATGAGACGAATGCCCAAAATTGTAGAGGAAACCACTTTACGCGGGTGGGGGTGAAATGTAATGATAACCGTTTCACCCTTGATGTCCTTTGCCTCTTGTTTTAACTTGTCTATGATCTGCCTGTGACCAACGTGAACACCATCAAAGGTTCCGATTGTGATGACAGCTCTCGTAAATTTTGGCAGGGTGTCAATATCAAAATGGACTTTCATAAAACTTGTTACGAAGATAAGTCCCAACGATAAATGGCGCACAAAATCGAAAATACTTGGCCTCAACACTTACTTTTGCAGCGTTATTTTTTAAAACGGCTTTATTGCCCGTCTCCATTTAACCGTTAATGGTTTTGGCATGGCGGAAAGCCAGATATAAGAACAATGAAGAGCGAATTTTTTTACTCCGCTTCCGATAAAGGCGGTTTGTATGATAAAAGGGGAGTGTCGGCCCAAAAAGAAGAAGTTCATGCTGCAACCAGGAAGCTGGACCAGGGTCTGTTTCCAAAATCATTTTGTAAAGTATATGCAGACGTGCTCTGTGGCGACAAGGACTGGGTGAATGTGATGCACGCTGACGGTGCTGGCACTAAAAGCATACTCGCTTATTTGTATTGGAGGGAAACAGGAGATGTTTCAGTATGGAAAGGTATTGCGCAGGATGCAATCGTTATGAACCTTGACGACCTGCTTTGCGTTGGCATACATGATAATCTTCTGTTCTCATCCACCATTGACAGGAATAAGGGAAAGATCCCGTCAGAGGTGTTGGAAGCGGTTATCAATGGCACACAGGAGTTTTTCAATTTGATGAAGGAATATGGTGTCAACATTCATTTCATGGGTGGAGAAACCGCGGACGTGGGAGACCTTGTCAGAACAATGGCCGTGAATGGAACAATAACCGCCCGGTGGCCAAAGAACAAAATAATTACGAACGAAAAAATCGTTCCTGGGAATGTGATCGTTGGTTTATCGGGCTTCGGACGGGCTGATTATGAGTCGGAATACAACAGTGGCCTCGCAAGCAATGGACTGACCAGCGCAAGGCACGACGTTTTGCAAAAATTGTACGGCACAAATTTTCCCGAGTCATTTGATAGTTCACTGGATGATTCGGTCGTATATATCGGCTCTCACAGGATGACGGATAAAATCGACGTTGCCGGCGAGGCGACTGACGTGGGAAAATTATTACTTTCTCCAACGCGGACATTTGCACCGGTAATGAAGGTGTTATTGGAGGAGCAATTTGATTCCATACTCGGGTTAATTCATTGCAGCGGTGGCGGTCAGACAAAATGCCTGAAGTATATTCCCGATAAGGTTCGCGTCATAAAGGATAATTTATTTGAGCCACCTCTTATCTTTAAACTCATTCAGGAAGCAAGCGGGTCAAATCAGCGCGAAATGTACCAGGTATTCAATATGGGGACCCGACTTGAAATATATACGCACGAAAAGGATGCCGCTGAAATAATCGGTGTTTCAAAAAACATGGGAGTGGATGCCGCAATAATCGGTAGAGTGGAGGCGAGTAATAAAAAAGAATTGCTAATTTCTGCAAACGGTACCCAGATTTGGTATTAGATTCCACTTTGTTACCAAAAAATACTTACTCTAAGGCTGAGTTTCCTTTATTTTGCACCAAAAGAACGGATAATGGCAGAGCCGATCATTGAATTGAGTCACGTTAATATATACCAGGGAAATAACCTGGTGCTGCAGGATGTAAACCTTATTGTTAATAAAGGGGAATTTGTTTACCTGGTTGGAAAGACCGGTACCGGCAAATCAAGTCTTTTGAAAACATTATACGGGGAACTGACACTAAATGAAGGTGAAGCCACCGTGGCTGGATTTAGCCTGCGTAATCTTGATTGGAAAAAAGTTCCTTATTTACGTCGAACGCTGGGTGTTGTGTTCCAGGATTTTCAGCTACTCACTGATCGCAACGTAAACAATAACCTGAAATTCGTTTTGAAAGCTACAGGTTGGACGGACGAAAAGCTGATGGACGAAAAAATTCATGACGTGCTGGAGAAAGTAGGGTTGAAGTCAAAAGGCTTTAAGATGCCTTATGAGCTCAGTGGAGGCGAACAGCAGCGCGTTGATATTGCCCGCGCACTTTTGAATTCGCCAAAACTTATTCTTGCTGATGAGCCGACCGGGAACCTCGACCCGGAAACTTCGGACGAGATCATGAACCTCTTATTTCATATTTCCAAGGACTTTAACACCTCGATTGTAATGGCCACGCATGACTATATCGTTGTTCAAAAATTTCCTGCCAGGACGATAAAAACAGAGCGCGGAAAAGTAATCGACAATGCTACCATAACCATTGAATAAGCTGGCAGGCGTTGCGTTCATTGTTGTACGTTGTTGACAACAATTGCTTTCGAAGCATTATTTCTTCTCTTGTAAAAGGCTGTCGGTATAACTGAAGTATGATGGACACAAATGCGTTTGCTGTTGTTCCTATATGACACGCATCCTCCAGCCCCGATCCGGCAACCATCGTGTCATTTACAATGCAATGCCGTCCCTCAAAAAGGGCATGCAATAATTTCAAGCGGATGCCCGTCGATCTTTTGTTGAAGCAGGGAAGAACATGTATCTGTGCCTTTCGCACCAGGTCAGTCATTTCTGTTTCGCTTGGATTAGCAACCAAACATGTATGCTGGCAAAGGCCTGCTAATTTCTGCAACCTGCGGGACGGTTTTTTACCGGCAATTACCAGCGGTACTCTTGCTTTGGTAAATACTTTGCAAAGCAACCATAATGCTGCTTCTTCGTTTTCGGGCACAGAAAGATTGCCGTGGTACAGGCAAAGATTGCCCTGCCCTTCTGCTCCACACACTGTCTGCCACGCGGCAAAAGCAGGAAGAAATTCAACGTTATGTAATTTGTAATTCTGCTTCAATAACCGCACGTCATTGTCCGATATGCACGCATACAAACAATCATCGGGTAAATGATGACTGTATTTTTTCAATAACCTGCTTTCGTTATAAAAAAATATTTTCTTCAACAATCCATGTTCAGCTCTTGCCATCTCTTTATAGTAAACACTTTCTTCGTTGTGCATCCTGACAACGATCTTACGGTTGCGCCTGTCCAGCCTCGGCAAAATGCCGGTACAATGTATTCCCTCCAGTAAAATCGGGTGGTTGTCCTGTTGCAGCCGCTGAATTAAATCTTCATTTATACGTGACGAAATAATAAAGGGGGTGGTAAATGAAAAACCGGATTTGATATTTTCCCGGTGGTATACGCTGATTGTTTCACAAAATTGATTCAGCTCGTTGGGATTGCCTCTTTCATTGTAGCTGAAATAATGGAGATGAATCAGGATCCCCATTTTATGAAACGATTTTATACGATTCATCATATCGATCGCACCACCGTAATCAGGCGGCCAGGGCACGTCAAGACAAACGATATGAAGATGTCGGGTCACTTAGAAAAATATGATTTATAGAAAGCAAGAAGTTTTTTTTCTTCGTTTTGCCAGTTTAATATCTCACGCTGATGAAGACAGTTTTGCTGCAACTCCTTGTATAAAACATCATTCTCAAGCAATAAGTTCAATTGATGAGCAATATTTTTACTGCTCAGGTCCCCTGTTAGAACAGCAACTGGTTTCGACTTGTTTAATTCGCGGTAAACAGGATAATCGACGCAAAGTTGAGGTACACCCGAATGGAAATAATCAAAGAAGCGGTTGGCGAGCGAAAAATAATTACTTAACCCCTTATTTTCAAACAAAGTGAGACCAATATAGGCGCCCAGCGTGTAGTTAAGCAATTCAGGAGGCTCCACTTTTCCAAGAAAGCTGATTTTATTTTCAAGACCGCATTCTTTGACCCATTGTCGTGTTTGATTCATCAGGTTGCCATCGCCGGCAATGATGAGTCTTGCCTTCACTTCCTTCATTGCCGGGATCAATGTTTCAAAGCTCCTGCCTTCGTTAACGGCTCCCTGGTAGAGAATATACTTCTCCTTTTTTTCGGGAATCGCCAGTGGTCTTAAAACGGGAGCGTTCATAATGACCCCATATTCGCGGTCGTACATTTTACGGAACTCTTTCGCTATCGGTTCATTGACCGTGTAACCAAGGTCAAATGAAGGCACAGTTTTCTTTTCAATCGTTTTCCATATTCTATAAATTGCCGGCCGCTGCACAATTTCTTTCATTTCGCAAAAAAGTTCATGTGCATCATAGACTCTTTTTTTTCTCCTGATTACCGATACCCAAAGGGACGGGAGAATAGTATCCAGATCAATGGCACAAACCAGATCAAATCTTGTCAATAACAGGTAAATGAATAATCTTAGGTTAAACTCTGCATAGAACAATTTGCCTTTTGAAAAAAAGCAATGCAATCTCTTTTGATCGAATGTCATTTTTTTCAACGGTACTGAATCTTTCATTTTCCTACCCACCAGTAAAACATGATATCCCGCATTTGCAAGGGACGTGCAGATACGGATCATTCGCTGATCAAAGGTCAGATCATTTGTAACCGTGAAGACTAATCTTTTCATTCAACAATAAGCAGTGCCCAAATTAATTGGCGATACAGGAAGGAAATGCCCCTGATTACAAGGGTTAACACAGCGCCAAATATACATTGCCTGGTGCCAATAAAATAAGGCTGTCCCAAATCAGTTTGATTGTCAATTGTCAGCCTGAGTTTTTCGAAGGCTCGACAAATTCAATATGACAATTGTAGTGATCTGGGACAGCTTTTCGTCATGCAAACATATCTTATTGCCCCATGTTCATCCCCTCGTTGGCATTTTGTTCTGCCTTTGTGTTCTTGCGTTTAAACAGATTGGGATCAAATTTGCCAAACCGCCAGTTGAAGTTTATACGCAACACCTGGGCATCACGGCGGCGAAATGAGTCTTGTATGAAATAAGCAGATTCTGAATGGACATCCTGGCGACGCGTGCGGAAAATATCGTTCATATTCGCAGAGATAGACGCCGCCTTGTTTTTTAGGAATTCATACCTGATCGCAACATCTACTCCATAAGTAGGCCTCACATATCCCTGCGATGCGGCAGCGGGTCCTCCAAACCCACCTCCTCCAAATCCACCCCGTCCGCCTCCGCTGCTGCTGCTACCACCTGGTGGAAGAATAGTTTTGGACTGGTAATCTCCTGACAACTGTATAGTGATATTATGCGGGAGTTTGAAAGTGTTATTGAGTTTTCCAAACCAGCTCGCCAGCTTCTCCTGGTCCGGCTGCCCCGGATCATCAATGTCAATATCAGAGGAATAAATATTCAGGTTGGACGCGATTTCCCACCATTTGGTCAACTTATTCCGGGATATTAATTCAAGGCCCGTTACATAACTCGAATTGGCATTTGTATAAGTATTCAAAATAATAGTTTCGCTGCCGCCATTTACATCTTCGGCCACCTGGTACCGGGTTATCAGGTCGTCCGTGTACTTGTAATAGGCAGAGACAATCAGGTTGTCCTTGTTTTCAAAAGTCTTTTCATAAGACAATTCAACTGAGTTCGTGAATTCAGGCTTAAGCGCGGGATTTCCCCTGCTTGGATTCAGTTTATCAGAAGAATCCGTAAATGGAGTTAATTGCCAGAAATTAGGCCGGTTGATCCTCCTGCTGTAATTCAATTGCAATCCCTGGTCCTTCTTAAGTTTTTGTGATAAAAAAACACTTGGAAACAAACTTATCGGATAATTAGTATTGAATTCTTCGCCGGTCTTCAAAAGAGTACCGTCATAATCGGAGCTTTCAGCGCGCAACCCCAATTGATAGCCAAAGTTTTTTGCCTGGTTTGAATATGTGGCATAAGCTGCAAAAACATGGTCTTCGCTTTCATAGTCTGCAACTGATGATGGCTGCAACACCCACTGACCGTTGATATCGGTATAAAAAGCATTCGCGCTTTCATTGGTTCTGAATTGTGCCCTGGCGCCGGTCTCAAATTTTGATTTGTCGTTGATAGGATTTTCAAAATCCGTTTGCATCACGAGATTTTGATTTTTGCCATTCATCTTTTGTTGTTCAATGAGCACATCGTACAAGTCATATTGGGGAACGTTATAATAATTTGTGGTAATTAAGTTTGAATTGGAATTGGACATATTGTTATAAATAACATCGGCAGTCCATTCACGTCCCGCCTTTGGAAAATTGTGTTTGAAACTGACCGTGGATCCTATGTTTCGGAAGGCGCCCTGGTTATTTGCAACTCGTTCCATATACGACGAGGTCTTTCCGGCTGGGTGCAAAGTATCAATGAGGATTTCGCTGAGGAATTCAGGCTTGAATTCTCCTCTTGCAATCGTTACGTTTGCAGAGAGAGTATTTCGGTTACTTAGAAAATAATCAGCACCGATGCGGCCAAACCCAAAAAATCCTTTAGTCGTTGACTTATCTTTCTGGAAAAGTGTAGTAGTTGGGGTATCTACCAGGTTTTCTCTTTCGGTCGTTCCTGTGGCAATCGACTTTCTTTGATTAAACATTCCGCTTGCAAAGAAATTCACTTTTTGCTGCCGAAGATTAATATCACCGCCGGCGCCCACGCGGGCACGGGAATCAACGTTGGCTCTTAAATTTCCATTATAGCCAACCTTCTTTTCTTTCTTCAAAACAATATTCAGAATGCCAGCAGTGCCTCCTGATGCATCAAACTTCGCGGAGGGATTTGTGATCAGCTCTATCGAATGAATTGCATCAGCGGGGATTTGTTCCAGGGTTAAATTAGTTGGTTTCCCGTCGACCAAAATCTGCGGCGTGCTGTTTCTCATGGTAACGTTTCCGTCAATATCAACGTTGAGCGATGGAACATTGCGCATGATATCTACTGCAGTACCTCCTGATGACACGATATTTTTGTCAACGTTGAATATTTTGCGATCAATTCCCAGTTGTAATCCTGGCTTTTCAGAATTCACCGTCACATTTCCCAATATCTTTTCTTCAATTTCAATCCTGATATTACCAAGATCTTTATCGAGTGCACTGAGCATTGTGCGTGGGTCGCCGCCACGCTTTATATCGAATGATACCGTTTGTGTATATTCCTTAAACCCAATTCCCGTCACCTTAAATTTTAAAGGTCCAAAAACGGGAACGTTTTCGATGCTGAAATCTCCGTTTGCCTGGGTCAACATTCCGCCGATTACCGTTTCCTTTCTTTGTTTGGTAACAGTATCCATCCGGGTTTGCAATAGCTGAACAGAAGCATACTCAACGGGCTTACCAGTTGATGTCTCGACAATTTTGCCATATAATCGACCTGTAATTTGTGGACCAGATCCGCGGTTTCCGCCGGCGCCCGGGGGCTGGGCGTCAAGTGAGAACGCTAAGAGAATGAATGGAGCAGCAAGGATAAAGACTTTCATGGTTTTGATTCTAATGGAAGTTAGACGTGCTTACTAATTAAAACTTGCAATTGCCGGTGACAAATTAGTAGAAGATCCTTCTGAATGACGAACGAAGAAATAAAGTCAACTAGCCGGCAAACGAAATTATTACTAATTGTAATAAGTCAGGACCGCCACTAAAAGATGGTTGATATTCGAAGCAACTTTTTAGTCATAATATGCCGAACCGTACTTAAACCTTGTGTGAAATGTGGAAATATTATTCGGGAAACTGATGAACAATGTTTCTGGCAGGTCGTTAATCTGAAAGGCGTAAATGTTGTGGTCAGCAATAAGTGAAACGGTGTTTGGACGAGATAACTTAAAAAATGAGCCCCGGACTCAAAAGGCCGGGGCCGAAGGGGTGACCAATGGGTTTCGAACCCACGACCCTCAGAACCACAATCTGATGCTCTAACCAACTGAGCTATGGTCACCATTTTTTCGGCAGCAAAAATAGGCAAAAGAAGGTTTGTCAAAAAATTAAAAGCCCTCCTGTTGACCTGCGAAAAGCCTGTTCAGTTAATAAGATAAAATTGCCATGACCGCCTATCAAAAACCCGTGTTAAATGCCTGTAAAAGCACTAAAAGCAAGGTTTTTGCGTTATTTTTGGATTATGCGTGATGCAGTTAAATATTTATTGAATATGAAGCGACTCCCCATAGTAATAATGATGGTTATAGCTGGAATTTTCCTGGCATTTCAAACCCTGGGAACCGGTACTAAAACCCCGCCGGGAAAATATGAGGAGATATTAAGACTGGTAGGGGAAATGCTGACGCAAGCTCATTTCAGCCCACAGAAAATAAATGATGATTTTTCCGAAAAAATATTCAACAAATATCTGACTGACCTCGATCCCGAAAAGAACATGTTCCTGCAAAGTGATATAACTTCTTTGCAAAAGAAATATGGCAGTACAATCGATGAGGAGATCAAGGGCGCACCCGTTGAGTTCTTCCTAGCAGCAGGTAAGACATTTAATACCCGGATGGAAGAAGCCGCTGTTTTGTGTACGGAAATTCTTTCAAAGCCATTTGATTTTACGGTTGACGAAGAGGTGGTACTTGACGGTGATAAACTTGACTATGCATCTTCAACGGCTGAGATTAAAGAAAGGTGGAGAAAGAAAATGAAATATCTGACGCTTGAGCGTTATTCTGACCTTCTGGATGTAAGAGAAAAAAATAAGGGAAAAGAAGGTTTTGTCGTTAAGACAGATTCAGACCTGGAATCGGATGCCCGTGATAAAGTAAAAAAAGTGGTGGACCGTATGTTTGAGCGCTTCCGCTTTAAGTTTAATGATGATGACAAGTTCAATGTGTTTGTAAATGCCATTACAAACACCATGGATCCTCATACCGAGTTTTTCCCACCTGTTGATAAAAGATATTTTGACGAGGAGATGAGCGGGCGCTTCTTTGGAATAGGAGCTCAATTACAGTACGATGACGGTAATATCAAAATCAGCAGCATTGTGGCAGGTACACCGGCCTGGAAATCCAATGAATTAAAACCTGGTGATATTATTCAAAAAGTGGCACAGGGAAAAGAAGAGCCAATCGATCTGACGGGTTTTTTGGTTACGGATGCTGTTAAACTTATTCGCGGTAAAAAAGGAACTGTTGTGAATCTCACGGTAAAGAAAGCCGACGGTTCTGTCAAAATAGTATCCCTTGTAAGAGACGAAATAGTGCAGGATGAAACATTTGCCCGTAGCGCGATAGTTAAATCAGGTAATGCCAAGATTGGCTATATTTTCCTGCCCGAGTTTTACGCTGATTTTGAAAATTCCAATGGCAACCGCAGTTACATCGATGTGGCTAAAGAAGTCACCAAGCTAAAAGAACAAAGTGTAGACGGAATTATCATTGATTTGCGCAATAATGGTGGTGGATCATTATATGATGTGGTACAAATGGCCGGTCTGTTTATCGAAGATGGTCCCATTGTACAGGTCAAGGACAGGGACAACAAACCAAGCATTTTGAGAGATAAGGATAAGAATGTTTTGTATTCAGGTCCTCTTGCAGTAATGGTGAATGAATTCAGCGCTTCCGCTTCGGAAATTTTTGCTGCAGCTATCCAGGATTATGGGCGCGGGGTGGTAATTGGAAGCACTTCTACCTACGGGAAGGGAACAGTACAACGCAATATTGGGTTGGACCCGGAAACAGGTTTTTCAATGTCCAATTCTGACCTGGGTACCGTTAAGCTTACCCTGCAAAAGTTTTACCGTATTAATGGAGGTTCCACTCAATTGCGAGGTGTCTCTTCGGACATTGTTCTTCCCGATCAGCTTGAAAATTTGAAAGTGAGAGAAAAAGATAATCCCGACGCATTGCCCTGGGATGAGATTAATAAATCACCCTACACGGCCTGGGATGCGGGTTATGACCTCAAAACGATTCAGCAATTGAGCAACCTGCGTCTGGAAAATGATCCTACGTTTAAACTGATAAAGGAAAACACTGAATGGCTGGCAAGTCAAAACAATAAACAGTACTCACTTCAGCTGGATAAGTACAGGAAGGAACAGAAAAAAATCCGTTCAACACTTGCCCAGAATGATGCCCTGATGAAATTAAAAACTGAGATCAATGTCACATCGTTGCCGGGAGAAACAAACAGGTGGGCAAATGATACTTCCAAACAGGAAAGATTCAATCAGTGGATTAAGAATTTGCGGAAAGACATTTATCTTGATCAAACCGTGAAAGTGGTCGATGATATGATAAGCCAGCAAAACCTGGTAAAAGCCGGAAAGCCGGAAGAAGAGAAGCCCAAAAAGGCATTCTGATAAACTATTGCATCGCATCAAATAAAGTTATGATCCCGGGCTTCCCGGGATTTTTTTTCAGATGTAAACAACTTATTCGCTGTTCAAAAGTAGAGTGGGGGAGCTCATTCGTTCTTAAGTTCTCGCCATTAGCTTAATTGCAGGTGACCAGGATATAATATCCAAAAGCAGTAATAGGGGTATTTTATTTTGATCAGCAAATTTTCAATGATTCGCTAATACACTACGGTCGCCTGGTTTTGTTGAGGAAGATTGAAAAGAGCTTTATCGAAATTTTCATAAAACGGTTTGTCAGGGTCAATGCCCTTAATTCTCATGCCCCGACAGATAATCGTCGCAAATGCTTTCATCATCGTCATATAAATTTGGAGTTTGCAAACAGATCCGCAAATAGAAGACTTTGTTTCTCCACATCGGATGAACCGATATATTGAAGCTATAATAGTCGACTGTTAAGCTAATAGTGCTTTGTAAAGTTGTAAATGCACCAGCTTTATAGAAAAGCCTCACCGCAAGATCCAATAAGCTATTCCGATGGAGTAATCGCGATAAATAAGAAAGTGAGCCGGATTAACCGGTCTCGTTAAATAAGTAGATAAACAGAATTATGAAACGCTCCTGGCGAAGGAACACAAATTAAAGATGAATTATCTTCCTTGGTTTAGCCGACTTGATTGTATTAATGACTTTAAGCACTTCTTTCTTTTTGCACTCAACAGTTTTAAGTGTGATATCTGTATCAGGAATTCCCTCTTCTCCTGCTTTTATTAGTTCCTTTTCAAGGCAGGATAGATTAGTGATAACATTGGAATAGACGTTCTGGATGCTGTCCAGCTTAATTTCGACCAGGGCTTTGTTCAACTCAGTATTGACATGGTTCCAGTTAATGCTATCATAAGCAATTCGCAACTTATTTTCCATTTTCTCCCAGTCAAGTTTTTCGACAGCCTTTTTATATTCTATTTTCACCTTCTCTTTCTGGTGAGAAGTGAGTGCATCGGCGATACTCAGTTCAACAGTTTTCCATTGCTCTTCGGCGAGCACTTTCTTTGACGCGTTGAGAGCTTCCTGAACCTGTGCTTCTTTTTGTGGCGCAAGCACCGGCGCTACGTCTTCCTTACGGATGACAAACGCGAAAGAAAAAGGATTATTATTGATCAAAGGCAATGGTGTTATGGCGACTTCTTTTTCTATTTCTTTTTGCGCTTGCGTATTTTTTTGCGCGGGGGTTTTCTGTGGAGTGAAGATGTGCTGCTCTGGTTCAACTACAAGGTGATTCAATATAGCAATTGATTCCACTTCCCTTACATCATTTGCAGCCGTGCTAACATCATGGTATGTAGGAATTGCGTAAAGATGAAAAGGTCGTGTAAGATCGGTGAACATCCCCGGGGTTGCGCCGGTTTGTCCAGGTTTGCTGAGCAGTAGTAATGCGTTTATGCTGATAAAACAAAGTAAAGCCGCAACGATGCCCGCAAGTTTGTTAAATGATAAAGCGGGTTTCTTTTGAATACCCAATATAGATTCAATTCTGTTCAGCAATTCATTTTTCCTTCCTGCCGCTGCACCTACTGCAAGTGACGCTGGTGAATGAGATACTTTTTCCAGCTCCAGCAGGGCCGACGCATATCCATGTGGTTCGTACTGGAATTGCAATACAATCTCATCGCAATTTT
>Ga0111539_10005230_pt1 | contig 16809 bp, 13 predicted proteins | sample RhiMethybrSRZTD1_FD_79667 | JGI IMG/M metagenome (GOLD analysis project Ga0111539, IMG submission 79667) | Populus rhizosphere microbial communities from Tennessee, USA - Rhizosphere MetaG P. TD hybrid SRZTD1 (version 2) (version 2) | ecosystem: Host-associated > Plants > Roots > Rhizosphere >... | reverse complement strand
CGGAGCTCCCGAGTCGCTTGCCCGATGGCGTCCCGAAAGGCGTCCACGGGATCGCCGCCAGCGTCGGCCACGAAGGCATAGGTGAGGTGCGCGGATCGCTCCGGGATCCGGCGCAGGCTATCTGGATGCGCGCGGATCAGATCGTCAATAAACCGATCGTAAAGGAGCTGAGTGGTGGAACCGAGCAGCGTGCCAACGAAGAGACGCATGCAAGCTTTTGATCCCGCGATCCCGCGAGACTACTGTTCGAGGGCACGCAGGCGACGCTCGACAAGTTGGTTCGTCTTCAGCTGGACGTCGATGAACTGATCCAGCTTGCGCTCGATCCGGCTTGTCGCGGTGTCCACCCTTACAAATCCGGCGTCCATCTTCGCGTCGAGCCTCGCGATCGTCGTGTCGAGACTCGCGATCTTCGTGTCGAGCTTTTCGTAGGCGTGCTCGGTATACTTGCGCAGTTCGGCGAGCGGCTCCCTGAAAGCCTCGAACTGCCGGTCAACCGATTCAGACAACTGGTCCACCCTCTGTTCAACCACCTTGACCCGGACTTCGAGGTGGTCAATCCTCTCAGCCATCGCTCCACTTTCCCGCGAGTCTACCATCGTCGGTCTCCGATGAGCATGACGCATACCACCGGCCGGCGCTCGATTTGGCGGGCTCTCGTTGAAGGATTGGACCGAACCAGTTGCAGAATCAGCCCCCCGCGCTGAAGCTAAATGTGACGAATTCTGCTACGTGTTTCTTATGAGAGGCTCAGTTGCCTCGTCCGCGCATTCCCGCCCCAGTGTGAGACAGAACGCATCGATTCGCTGACCCTTCGCGGATCGATTGGCATCACAACGTTGGACCATCGGTCCCCGAATCGCGGCTGCAACTCGAGCTTCGAGAAGCGCTTCCGCGCATGTCCCTTATATTCATTACGCACGCGGCATTGCCGTTGCGATCGCAATCTCTTTCAGTCTGTTGATGCAATTAACCGGCGCCCCGGCGGAGAGCGGAGGCCCCGCCGAATTTCGGTGGCGGTCACCGGTGTGGTCGACCGTTGTCGTGCTCGCTCTCCTGGTGTTGGTTGGGGAGTTGGATCGCCGCACTGGCTCCGCCCCGGTTCAGCATCTCTACTACCTCCCGATCATTCTGGCCGCTCTCAATCTGCGGATGCGCGGCGGGCTGTTGGCCGCGGCTGGGGCGATCGTTCTCTACCACCTGGCGAACCCGCACCTGCTTACGGCGCGATACGAGCAGTCGGACATCGTCCAGATGACGCTCTTTGCGGTCGTGGGCATCGTCACCGCCAAGTTACGGCGCGATGCCGAACGGCTACGCAGGCTGGCGATGACGGACGACCTGACGGGCCTGCATAACCTGCGTTCGTTCGAGGCGGAGCTGATGCGCCTGCTGAAGGCATCGCAAGACAATGGAACGCCGATCGCGCTCCTCGTGCTCGACCTGGACCGTCTGAAGTCGCTCAATGACGTTCACGGTCACCTCGCCGGCGCAGAAGCGGTGCGCACCGTGGGGAGCATTCTCGCGGCACGTCTGTCCGCAACGTCTGTGGCCTCTCGGTACGGGGGCGACGAGTTTGTCGTGGCGTTGCCGGGGATCAGCCAGGCCGGCGCCGCAGACATTGCGGATGGCCTTCGCCGGGCGGTGAGTACGGTCGCGCCGGTGCTCGTGGGCAAGCCGTTCCCGGTTGCGACGCTCACGATCAGCATCGGCGTGGCATGGCTGCCGCGCGTGGGCCCTGATGTGGCCGGATCGGATGAGGGCTTCGCCGCTTTCGGCGAGGCGTTCTTTCGAGCGGCTGACGAGGCGCTGTATCGCGCCAAGGCAGGCGGACGCAATCAGATCTGCATCGACAAGGCGATGCAGGGATCCCGCGCCGGCGCCTATATCGGCTTGCCGAGCCGCGCCTGAAGCGTGTCGCGGTAGCCGCGGCTGAGGGTGAGCCGCGCGCCGGTTCGAAGCAGGACGACATATTCGCCATTGAACGACGACTGCATTTCCTGAATGCGATCGACGTTGACGATGGTCGAGCGGTGGATGCGGACGAATTGCTGCGGATCGAGTTCGCCCTCGAGGCGGCCCATGGTGTCGCGCACCAGGTGTTCCTGCGGCCCAACGTGAACGCGGACGTAGTTGCCGGCGGCCTCACACCAGTCGATATCAGCCATTCGCACGAACGCAATGCGGCCGCTCGACTTGATCATGAGCCGGCTGCGCCGCGGGCCATTCTGGTCGGGGAGGGCTGGCAGGGAAGCGATGCCAGAACGGCGCTGCGTCACCTGCTCACGAGCCCGGCCAAGCGCCGAGCGGAACCGCTCGGCACTGAACGGCTTCAACAGATAGTCGAGCGCATGCACTTCGAAGGCGCGCAGCGCGTACTCGTCGTACGCCGTGATGAAGACCACTGCCGGCGTCCCGCTCGTCTGGATTGTTCGCGCCAGATCGAGGCCGTCGCCGTCCGGCATCTGAATATCGAGAAACAGAAGATCGGGACTCGTGGACTCGATGGCCGTCGCCGCCTGACGCCCGTTGGCGCACTCGCCGACCAGCTCGATGTCGACTTCGTCGCGCAGCAGCGACACGACCCGCGCCCGCGCGATCGGTTCATCATCGACAACCAGGGTCCGAATCTTCGTCATGCGGCTCCCATCGTGACCGGTTCGGCCATCCCGCGGTCCACAGCAAAGGGCAGGCGGACGGTGACGCAGAAGCCGCCTTCCGCATTCGAAAAGACGAGGGCGTGGTCGTTGCGGTAGAGGTGTTCGAGCCGAGCCCGGGTATTGGCCAACCCGACGCCCTGGTTGAGGAGGGTGAGCCGGTGCGGCGGGACACCGTCTCCGCTGTCAATGATGCGAATCGTCAGCCTTCCGGCGTCGCGATCGGCATGGACGGCGAGTCGTCCCGAGCGTGAGTGAGGCGCAATCCCATGTCGCACGGCATTTTCGACGAGCGGCTGGAGCAAAAAGTTCGGGACGAGCGCGTCGAGAGTCTCCGGATCAATCGTCATGGCAACCGCCAGGCGGTTGCCGAACCGCACCTGCTCGATGTCGAGATATTTCTGGAGCAGTTCCAGCTCCTCCTTGAGCGGTACCTCCTGAAGGTTCTGCGTGTGCAGTGTCATCCGTAGCAGGTCGCCCAGCCGGTCCATCATGCGGTCGGCGGCGTCCACGTCGGTCCGCATGAGTCCCGCAATGGCGTTCAGCGTGTTGAACAGGAAGTGCGGGTGCAGCTGACGCTGCAGCGCCTGCAGCTGCGCCTCGACGAGGCGGGTTTCAAGGTGCGCGGAATCGAGCGATCGACGCTCTGACTCCCGCCGGTAGGCCAGCGCGTGCGCGAGGCCCACCAGGAACAAGTAGGTCATGAACAGCCAGTCGAGCTGTTTGAGGTACTCGATGCGGGTGACAAACCACCAGCCCCGTGACGGCGGCGTGGGCATGAGCAATGCGCGCATGCCGAGCATCGCCGCGGTGTGCACGATCGAATAGGTGAACGCCCCAGTGACATGAACCGGGACGAGCACGAACCAAGGAACGCGCCCGACCTGGTACCGAGTGGCCAGCTTGATGATGAGCGGCGCGAGGAGGGCGGGCACGTACCAGTACACGGTGTTCAAGAGGAGCAGGTGGAACACTGTCCCCTCGTCCATACCCGCGACGCGCGACAGCCAGTACGCCTGGATGGTCGACGAGACTGCAAACGCACTCGCGATCCACAGGCGCACGGACAATGGAATGCGGCAGCCGAAGTTCATCCATCCCACTATCGGTAATCCCCTCGAAATGGTCAAGGTCGCCGGCGGCCTGTGTGTGCAGGGCGAGCGGCGTTCGTCACCTGCTGGACGCGACTCGTCACAGGGAAGATGAGCCCGGTCCCATTCGTGTTGTGCCAACCGGATGCAGTGACGACGATGCCGTCTACACGGAGGGCGATCGGCGATGCGCGGATTGCTGGTGTTGCTTCTTCTTTACACCGTCGTAGAGGCGGCGGAGCCCGCGCTCCAGAAGCCGCACTTGCTGGTGAGGGTGAGGACCGAGGGGCGGGTCGCTCTCGATACCCGGACGCTCGCAAGGATTGCCACTGACGTCGTGGACGTGTGGCGCCCGTACGCGGAGATCGCGTTCTCGATGGCCGGCAGGGAGGCCATTCCTGAATTCGAAGACCAGCTGTCGCTTCCGTACGGCGACGAGCTCGAGCTCGTCGTCACCGACCGCACCCTCGCGGTGCGCGACACCGGGAGTCTGGGCTGGATCGAGTTCGTAAACGGCCAACCGGCGCGGACGATCACGGTGTCGACCACCGCCGCCCGCGCGCTGATGGAGGCGTCGAGCTGGAGCGGCCGGCCGCTGATGGCATTGCCGCTTGTCGTTGGTCAAGCCTTCGTCGAGGCCGTGCTGAGTCGCAGCATCGCGCACGAGATCGGCCACTACCTGCTTGGGTCGCGTGAGCACACCGCTCGCGGGTTGATGCGAGCGCGGTTCTCGTCGGCGGACATCCTCGAGCCCAAACGAGGCGCGGCCCGAATTGAAGCGGTCGATGTGCCCGCCGCCCGGATCGCCGCGAGACAATCGGCTCGACCTTCGTCGACTGGTGCGCCTCAATGAGCACGGCGGTGGCCGCGCCTGCGATGTTGATCGAGTATAGTGTCGCAGTTCCAGACTTCACCCGCCGCTCGCGAACATGCGCGACAAGACTACCGTCAGTCGGCTTGCGCCGAGCGCCCCCTTCTACCTTCTCGCCGCCGGCGCGTTTGCGCTGCTGACCGTCTCGCGCGCGGCTCAATCAGGCATGTTCCTCGATGGCGTGACCTATGCGTCGATCTCGAGGAATCTTGCGGCGGGAAAAGGCAGCTTCTGGTCTCCCTTCTACACCACGACGCTTTACGCGAGCTTTCACGAACAGCCGCCGCTGGGGTTCGCGCTTCAGGGCGTCGCCTTTGCAATCTTCGGCGACCATCTCGCGGTCGAGCGTGCCTATTCGATTCTGATGGGCAGTCTGATCGCGCTGTTGATGGCCCTCATCTGGCGTCGCACGGTTCAGGAGCGGGACTCCAGCTGGCTGCCCGTGATCTTCTGGCTGCTTCCGCCTGCCGTCAGCTGGTCGATCGTCAACAACATGCTCGACGTGACGCAGACGGTCTTCACCAGTTTCGCGGTCTACGCGTTCCTGCGCTCGCTTGACCGCTCCAGGGCATGGTCGATCTGGGGAACATTGGCCGGGCTGTCGGTCGCCGCTGCCGTTCTCAGTAAAGGGCCGACCGGGTTCTTCCCGCTTGCGGCGCCCTTCATCGCCGCGCTCGTCATGCGTGACCGCGCGCCGGCAGTGCTTGCCAGCGCCGCAGCGATGCTGTTCGGTGTGATCGGGGCGGCGCTACTGGTTCTCGTCCCGGATGTTTCGCGAGAGTCCCTGCAGACGCACTGGAATCACCAGGTCCTGGCATCGATACGCGGTGACAGGGGAGGAGCGGGGCGATTGAGCTCGCTCTGGCAGCACCTCGGCGCCCCGGTCGTCCTGCGCATGAGTGGACTGGCGCTCGTCGCGTGGGCTTGCGGACGCGTTGGCCAGCGAGACATTCCAAGCTCGAGGCGTCCTGGCGTCTGGACCTGGTTTTTCCTGGTCCTGGCTCTCGCCGGATCACTACCGATCATGGTCAGCGCCCGAATGAGTGGGCACTATTTCCTACCGTCCATTCCGTTTTACGCGCTCGGGTTTGCGAGTCTGTGCGCGCCGTGGCTCGGGCCGGCGATCGATCGTTGGGGGCGCAGCAGGAGGATCACGGCCGTTGTCGTCGCGCTCGGGCTCTTGTTCCTGGCCGGGTCGGTCGTCATCCCGCTCGCGGGCCGCTCGCTCGAGCCTCGCGACGTGGCGTGGATGCGCGAGTACCGCAGCGTGTCGCCCTCCATTCCGAGGGGAGCCATTCTGGCCACCTGCGAAGCTGTCAGAACCGACTGGGGACTTCACGCCTACATGCAGCGGCTCTTCGAGGTGAGCCTCGATCCCGATCGCGGGAACGAACGTCATCGATACTATCTACAGCTGACCGATCGCGACTGCCGGGCGCCGCAGGCGTGCACGTTGATCGCAACCACCGAGCGAATGGCTCTCTACGATTGCCAGCCTGAACCGCGATGATCGGGCGGCTTCTAGCGGTTTCCCTGGCCCTTCGCGGCTGCTTCGGCTTCCAGCAGCCGAGCGCCCCTGAGGATTCCTCCCAGTGCGTAGTTCCCCTCGTGGCAGGCGTATTCGTAAATCGGTTGATTGGTCGCCGGCCACGGAAATTCTCCAGTCCACGGTTTCGTGAACGTGGTCGGGTCGTCGATCGTGAATCTGTACAACAGCGTATTGGCGTCGACCCGTGTGAATCGCTCGACGACGTGCAGCTGCTCGGCGGATCCCCGGAACCTGGTCTTGTCAGTGAAGTTCGTCGTATCGACCACGAGCGTGTCGCCTTCCCAGCGGCCGATCGAGTCGCCATTCCACTTGTGAATGTGGGGCGGGAGATGCTGGCCGCCGATGCGAATCACGCGCGCATCGTGGACCATCTCGTTGAGAATCATGACGTAGCCGGGTGTTTGCACGATCTGCTTGAGGTTGTTGTAGAAGTAATTGGGCAGCGTCGGCGGTCCAGAGGTCGAGCTGAACCCCAGCAGGCATCGCTCACCGAGCGGCCGCTGCTCGGGGTTGTCGAAGGCGCCTGGCGCTTCGCCCGCCGTGGCTTCGTTCGCGTCTGGATTCGGCCCTCGGCGATCGGCGTTTCGCTTCAGCGCCGCGGGCGTCAATGGCGGAATGCGCCCATCGGCAGGATCCACAATGAGCGAACTGCGCTTGCGTCCGTCGACGGTAATTACCTGATCGCCGCGATCGATCCAGAAGTTGTTGTAGCCGCCGACGTTGCCGCCCACCCGTGGGGCCTCTCGGTCGCCCCGGCTCGGCAGCGCTCCGCGCGCCACGCGAGCGGTTTCACCCCGCTCCAGCACTGCCGCTTCCTCGTCAGTCAGCAGCAGTCGCCCGCCATACTGGGCAGGCCGCTCGATCGGCGTGATGGTGGCGATGTCGTAGGTTCCCTGAAGATCCGGGTGGCCGTCCGGCGTTCGGGGCATGACGTACCCGGCCGTTGCAGTCGCTGGGCGCGCCGGCGCCTGGCCGGCAACCGTTTCGAGGGCCAAGGATGCCATGATGATCGAGCCCGCCAACGCGACGCCGCCGGTCAGCAGTCTGTTGCGCATAATGAAGCTCCTCAAACCTCGAATCATTGTAATATGGCGACCGAAAGGAGGGCCTGTCTATGAGTGTTGTCGACGATCGTTGTGGGGACAGGTCCGCCTGCTCGAACTGACGCGTTAGTCCCTCCGCACGCGGGCCTTCTTCTTCCAAACAATTCATCGTGTTTCACGAAGGAGTGCCGACGTGTCTTCATTGGAACGTCTCGGGTGGAACCGTTTCTTTCAGGAACAGATCGGCTCCGACCTCGCACCGTTTCGCATGGCGCGGGTGATCGAAGAGCAGCGCGGCTTGTGTCGGGTGGCGGGCGACTTCGACGGTTGGGCGGACGTCAGCGGTCGGTTTCGCCACGAAGCCCGGTCCTCCGCCGAGTTTCCAGCGGTCGGCGATTGGGTGGGTGTCGCGGCGGATCCCGGCGCGGATCGCGGGGTCATTCATTGCCTGTTGAAGCGGAGCAGTACCGTGTCGCGCAACGCGGCCGGGCGGGTTGTCGACGAGCAAGTCCTGGCGGCGAATGTCGACACGATCTTCCTGGTAACAGCCCTCACCGACGATCTCAACCCACGTCGCATCGAGCGGTACTTGACGATGGTGTGGGAGGCTGGGGCGGTGCCGGTCGTGGTCCTCAACAAGGCCGACCTCTGTGAGGATCCATCAGCGGCGGCCGCGGCCATGCGCGCGCGACTCACGTTCATCGACGTCATCTCTCTGTCCGCGCTGCACGCGGAAGGACTCGATGAACTCAGTCCGTACCTCAGGCCGGCGACGACGATCGCGCTGCTCGGGTCGTCGGGTGTCGGAAAATCGACGCTGGTCAACCGCCTGCTCGGCCGCGATCTGCAACGCGTGTCCGACGTCCGGGACGGCGACGGGAAAGGGCGGCACACGACAACGTCGCGGCAGCTCGTGGAGCTGGCGGGCGGCGCGCTGTTGATTGATACGCCCGGCATGCGTGAATTGCAGCCGTGGGTCGACGAATCAGCGATCGATGGGGCGTTCGAGGATATCGCGCAACTCGCGACGGGCTGCCGGTTCTCAGATTGTGCGCATGCGGAAGAGCCCGGATGTGCCGTGCTGGAGGCGATCACGGCCGGCACGCTCGACATCCATCGGCTCGAGCACTACCGCCGGTTGCTGCGCGAGGCGGCGTTCGAGGTGCGGAAGCGTGATAAGGCTGCCGCGGCCGAACAGAAGCGCCGGTGGAAACGAATCCACCAGGCGGCCAGGGCGCTCTATCGCGACCGCGATCGCCGATAGCACGAAGCGCACAAAAGTCTGACGTCTGGATCAGGCCTCGTGTTGGTTCCGTCGGATGGCCATGACGGTGACATCGTCGGTGCTCTTGAGGCCCGATCTAAAAGCGGCGAGATCCTTCACACAGGCCGTCACCAGCTCGTGAAGGCCGAGGGCCCGAGAAGTGGTGGCAATCTCAGACAGCCGATCGCCGCCGTACTCGTCACCCGATCGGCTTTGGGCTTCGATCACCCCATCGGTGTACAGAAGGAACGTCTCTCCCGGCAACAGCTCGAGCCGAGTCACCTCAAATCGCTCGCTGTGGAACATGCCGACGGGAAGGCCGGTGGCATCGATGCGATCGACACGTTCCTCGCGGATCAGCAGCGGCGGCGGGTGTCCCGCGTTGCAGATGGCCACGGCCCCGTCACGAGTGGCTCTGCCGCACACGAGCGTCGCGTAATGGGCGGGCAACGCGCTTTCGCAGAAGAGGCGGCTAGCGCGCTCCATCAATTGATCGAGCGGAAGACCCATCAGAATGAGGGTTCGGAGCGTGGCGTGCAGGTGCGCCATCAGCATGGAGGCCGCAACGCCTTTGCCCGACACATCACCAATCATGAAATAGAGATCACCAGCGTCGGTCGGGACCAGGTCGCAGTAGTCGCCACTCACGACGCCGACCGGTTCGTACTGATAAGTGATCTCCCAGCCGTTGACGCGCGCATGGTCGATCGGCAGAAGCCGCCGCTGGATCCTGGCAGCCAGCTCCAGATCATGTTCGAGAGCACGCTGCTCGGGGCCGGTGAGGTGATCGAGGCAGAACCGCACGAGCGGATCGGCGATCACCCGCTCAGTTTCAATCGGCTCGAGACACGTCTCGCAGATCCCGAACGATCCGTTTTCCAGACGGGCGAGCGCGTCATCGGTTTCACCCAGGAGGCGCCCGAGATCCGGTGTGTATCCGGCACGAGCGATTTGGAGCTCCACCGTCTGGCGTCGATCGAGCAGTTGTTCGCGAACCGCGGGCTGGTCAGCAATCTCGGCCATGAGAGGATCTCCTCGAACCTACACTACCTCGACTCGTAGTGTTCCAGCCTGAGTTTCTTGCTGGCATCTCCATCCGATTCGGGCGGTACGATCGAATGCTCGCGCGCATCCCGCTCCGTTGAGAGCCCGGCTGTGCCCATCGATCGACGATCTGGCAGATTCGCGTCCGCCGAATAGAACAACTAGTGCCGAATGGCGCTGGGCGGCGCGATCGTGCGCGCCCGGGTGAGGGCCGTGGCGATGTTGGGGCAGACGTTATCGGGTCCAACGATCGCCGGGAAACCAGCTTGTTCCATCACGGCTCGCGGTTGTTCCCGCGCCCCGCAGAAGATCGCGGCGCGTCCGGACTCGCGCAGCCGGAGCGCGATGTCTTCGAGCGCTCGCAGCCCGGTCGCATCGACAGCGGTCATGTTGCGAAGACGAAAGATCACCACAGCGGGCAACTCGTCGATCGTGTCAATGACGCGATGCAGCTTGTCGGTTGCGCCAAACAAGAACGGCCCGTGGATGCGGAAGATCGTGACGTAGTCGGGAATGTGTTTGTCTTGCAGCACATGGACGCGGCCCTCTTCCAGGTACGAGGCCGTCACACGCGCGACCGTCGTGGTGCTCGAGACCCGGCGGATATAGAGCAGCGCCGCGAGCATCATCCCCACTTCGACGGCGACCGTGAGATCCGCAAACACCGTCAGCGCAAAGGTCGCTGCCCACACGCTGATGTCAGTCTTGGTCTGGCGCAGCAACAACGGGATCTCGTGCCACTCGCCCATATTCGCGGCGACGATGAACAGAATGGCGGCCAGAACCGCCATGGGCACGTGTCCGGCAAGGGGTGCGCCGGCGAGGAGGATGCCGAGAAGCGTCAGTGCATGGATCATCCCTGCCACCGGAGTACGCGCGCCGGAGCGGATGTTGGTGGCCGTACGGGCGATCGCGCCGGTCGCTGGAAGTCCCCCGAACATCGGCGAGATGATGTTGGCCACGCCCTGTCCGATGAGCTCGACGTTGGAGTTGTGACGGTCGCCGCTCATGCGATCCGCGACGACGGCTGACATGAGGGATTCGATCGCACCGAGGAGCGCGACGGTCAACGCCGGGGACAGTAGCGGGAGCACGAGCGACCACTGGAACGTGGGCACGTGAAACACCGGCAGCCCCGAGGGCACGCCGCCAAAACGCGATCCCACCGTGTCTATCGGCAGACCACCCAGCCACGCGATGGCAGTGCCGCCGATGAGGCCGACGACCGTGCCAGGTACAGACTTGACGAAGCGATTGGTCGCGAGCACGAGCACCAGGGTCAGCACCGCCAGCCCGGCGGCGGCAGGGGCGATGGTGTCGAGGTGACGGGCGATCGAGGCGAGTCGGGCCGCGAACTCGCTGGGATTCTCGGTCATGCGCAACCCAAGGAAGTCGCGAATCTGAGTGCTGGCGATGAGCACGGCGATCCCGTTGGTGAATCCCACGACCACTGGACGGGGGATGAAGCGCACAGCATTCCCGCTTCGTGTGGCGCCCAGCACGACCAGGATGACCCCCGCCATCATGGTGCAGACGTACAAACCCGACACGCCGTACTTGGCCACGATGCCGCCGACCACCACGACGAACGCGCCGGTCGGCCCGCCGATCTGTACCCGGGACCCACCGAGCGCTGAAATCAGGAAGCCGGTGACCACCGCGCAGTAGATGCCGGCCTGCGGCGTCAGTCCGGAGGCGATGGCGAACGCCATGGCCAGGGGCAGGGCGACCAGGCCCACCGTGACTCCAGCGATCGCGTCGGCGCGAAACGTCGCGACGTCGTAGTGGCGGAGCGCGAGCACGGATTTCGGCAGCCAGGGCGACAGACGTCGGCGCATCGACTACCTCCGGCGCCCTTCCCGTTGCAGCTCCTTCAACATCGATCGGCTTTCCGACAGCTGACGATTCAGGAACTCGCGCGACAGGCGCAGCACGTCTGCGATGAGCGGACTTGCCAGTGTGTAATAGGCTTGCGAGCCCTCTCGCCGAACCGTGACCACGCCTCGTCCGCGAAGCACCGCGAGCTGCTGCGACACGATCGGCTGATCGAGGGTCAGGACGCTTTGGAGATCCTGGACGGAGCGCTCGCCTGGGACGAGCTGTTCGAGGATGCGGATCCGTGTCGGGTTGGCCAGCATCCGGAAGAATTCACTCTTGAGCGCGTGGAGTGGAGTCGACATATATATATATTACTATATATCTGAGACTACCATCGCGCGTGGAGGGACCTCCGCTCATGAGCTCTGGAGAGCCGAGTAGAGGGCATGCCTCAGCGCTACGTCTCGCGGATCTCCGGTCAGTCGGGTCCCCAGGCGGGCCTCTGTCGGGCCAGCAGGGTCGCCAGCCGATCGACGTCGGCGACGACGTCACGATCGATGGGCTCGGCGAGCGCAAACAAGCCGGCTTGGTGCGCGAGGAGCTGGCGAACGGTGATCTTCTCCTTGCCCTGCGGCGCGAACTCCGGCCAGTAGCGGCACACCGGCTCCTCGTAGTCGAGCCAGCCACGGGAGTGTGCGAGCGCGAGGGTCATAGCTGACAGCCCCTTCGTGGCCGAATAGACGAGGACCATCGTGTCCTGCTCCCAAGGCTCGCGCATCTGCCTATTGCGGATGCCGCCCCAGAGGTCAACCACCTTCTCGCCACGGTGGTAGGCGCAACAGGCACCTCCAAATGCCCGGCGTCGGGCGAAGTTGGCAGCGAACGCTTCGCGGACTGCTTCGAAGCCACGACTCACGTACCCCTGAATTGCCGGAAGGGGTAATGGCCGGTCGCGAATTATCTGCGGGCCGGTTCGAGAATGATCCTGTTGTCTCGAAGCGATCGGCGCTTTGCTGAGAGACATGCCGCATGTCGGTGCATCCGCTGTGCCCATGCGCCGAAGGCGGACACCCTGACAATCAGAATCGAGCCGCGGCGCCGGGGTGTTCGTCGCAGTCCCGATTCGAAACGGCCATGCGCCGCCGTCATCGAGTCTTTATTTGAGCGGCGTCGAGAGCCGGTGACCGCGAACAGTACAGACCGGACCATGCTCGGGAAAGCCTAGAATAGGGGTCTTCACCGCCACGGACGCGCTGGCCCATCGTGAAGGTGCGCGGGAAGTTTCGATCTGATGGCGAAATATTTCGCAGTCGTCGATGTCTTCAACATGGAGACAGCCATGCCTGAAGCACCGGTTCTGTCGCTGGCGGCAGCGAGCCCCGGCTTGGCAACGCTGAGCGCGTTGAATTACTGCCGTTCCATCAGATGGGCCGGTACAAGTGGGACGGCTCGGCCTGGACTACACACTCAAGGACGTCGAACCTCCGACCACCGAGGCGGCCGAGCGGGCGTGCAAGGTCCTTCGAACGATGCCACAGCGAAGAGCCTCGCCGATCTGTTCCGGGATAACGTCAGGAAGTCCGAGTCCAACGTCGGCGCGGAGATCAACGCAGGAGGTCCAGTGTGAAGATCGGCATCGTCGGCTGTGGCATGGTTGGCTCGACCTCGGCCTACGCGCTTCTGATGAGCGGGGTCGGTCGCGAGATTGTGCTGGTAGACGTCAATCGGGCGCGTGCCGAGGCCGAGGCCAATGACATCTCCCACGCGGTTCCGTTCGCGCACCCGTTGACGGTGCGGGCGGGAGAGTACGCAGATCTCGAGGGAGCACGCGTGGTGGTCATCGCCGGCGGCGTGGCGCAGAAGCCGGAGGAAACGCGACTACAGCTGCTACAGCGCAACGCGGAGGTCTTCCGGCAGATCGTCCCGTTAGTGCTCGGTGCCGCGCCCGATGCGGTGCTGCTCGTCGTCAGCAATCCAGTGGACGTCATGACGCACCTGGCCGCGCAATGCGCGGCCGACTTCGGTGTGTCGCATACGCGAGTGTTCGGGTCTGGCACGACACTGGACACAGCGCGATTTCGCGCGCTTCTGGGACGACACTTCCAGGTGGATCCGCAGCATGTGCATGCCTACGTGATCGGCGAACACGGTGACTCGGAAGTGCTGGTGTGGTCGCAAGCCACGATCGCGGGACTCAGTCTCGACAAGTTCGGCGCGGTGTATGGCACCCCGATTACCGCAGCCAAGCGGCAGGAAATCGACGAGAACGTCCGCCACGCCGCGTATCAGATCATTGCCGGAAAGGGTGCGACCTATTACGGCATCGGCAGCGCAGTGGCGCGCATCGTCGACGTGCTGCTGCACGATCAGCGCTCCATCTTGACGATCTGTTCGCGCATCGCGGGAGTACCGGATTGCGACGGCGTAACGCTGGCACTGCCGCACCTCGTTGACGGCGAGGGGGTGCATGCAACGATTCCGCTGGCTCTCAATGCGACGGAACGCGAGGGGCTGCGACGGAGTGCGAACGTTCTGCGCGAGGCGATGGCGTCGCTGAATGTGTCATGAGCTGGGTACCATCACGATCGCGTGCCCGCCATCACTCATGGTGTGGGTGTACGACAGCACGGAAAGCCTCTCCGTCGCGATGCTCATACACGCGAGCCTTACCGCCAGCCTGTTGACTCTCAACCCTCTGGGCATATTAGAGCGCATCTTGTGGTCTACTCCTTCGCGCTCGCCGCCGTTCTATGTCTTGCAGCGGTCGTCTTTGCTAACCGCAAGAAGATCGCGAGACGACCGCCTCGCACGCGGGCAGCGTGAAGCGAGGTCGTCAAACGCGAAGGCCAACAGTTTCATGGGTGTCCTGCCACCCTGATTCGCGCGTCAACGACGCGGCAGCCATGTCCGGCGTTCAGTACCATGACCGGATTCAGGTCAAGCTCCGCGATTTCCCGCACGTCCTCGGCCAGTCGTGAGATGCGCAGCAGGACGTCCCTGATCGCGTCCAAGTCCGCAGGCGGGCGGCCACGGTGTCCCTGCAGCAACTGGATGCCGCGGCTTTCATGGAGCAATTCATCGGCGTCGCGATCGGTGAGCGGCGCCACGCGGAACCGCACGTCACGGAACACCTCGACATCGACGCCGCCCATGCCGAACCCCACGAGCGGACCAAAGACGGGATCGTGCGAGATCCCGACGAGCATCTCCGCCCCCTCCGGAACCATCGTCTGGATGAGCACGCCGTCAGCCGAATCGCTGCCGATCGCTGGCGGTGCCAGGTTCAGGATCTCGCTGAACGCCGATCGAACAGCTTGCGGCGTCGCCAGATCGAGATGGACCGCACCGAGCTCGGTCTTGTGCTGGACCTGTGTCGACGCGAGCTTGGCTGCGACGGGGAAGCCGATTGTCGACGCAAGCACGACTGCTTCCTCGGCCGAATGAGCGAGCGCGCTCGCCGGCACGGGCACACCGACCGCCCGCAACACGGCCGTCGTTTCACCCGCGGTCAGCCAGCCGTCGCCGCGATTCCTGATTGCCTTGCGGCAGATGCGCTGCGCTTCCTCGACATGAAGGTCGTCGAAGCTCCAGAACAGCCCGGCGGGTTGAGCGCGCCATGCCGCGTAGGCCGCGACTTTACCGAGGGCGCGCACCGCATTCTCCGGGAACACGAATGTGGGAACGAGTTCATTGCCGGCGCGAAGCGGTTCACCGCGAAGCGATTCCGCCATGATGCACGCGAGGATCGGCTTCTCTTGACCGACGGTCGAACGGCTTTCGACGATGCCGGCGCGAATGCCGTCGAGGACGTCGTCGGATCGCGACGGGTCGACCGGCGTGAAAATCACGATCACCGCGTCGGTTTCCGCCGCGGCGAGCGCCAGCGCCACCGCTCGGCGGTAATCGTCGGGGCCGGCTGATGCGACCATGTCGATTGGATTGGAGACGCTGGCAGTGGGAGGAAGGAAGGCACGGAGGCGCTGGCACGTCTCGGCTGAGAATTCTGCGGCCTTCAGTCCAGCGGCTTCACAGGCGTCCATCGCCATGATCCCGGGGCCGCCGGCGTTGGTTACGACGCCGATCCGCGTGCCTCTTGGCAGAGGCTGGGCGTCCAGGCACGCTGCGACGTCGAACATGTCGCCGATGGTGTCGACACGGAGGACGCCCGCTTGATGCAGCAGCGCGTCGACGGCGATGTCGCTAGCCGCGAGCGCGGCGGTGTGACTTCCGGCGGCCCGCGACCCAGCCTTGGTTCGCCCGGCTTTGATTGTCACGATCGGTTTGGAGCGTCCGACGCGTCGCGCGATCCGCGCGAAGCGCCGCGGATTTCCGAATGACTCGAGATAGAGCAGGATGACGCTCGTGCCCGGATCCTCCTCCCAGTATTCGAGGAGATCGTTGCTCGACACGTCGGCCTTGTTGCCCACGCTGACGAACGCCGAAAGGCCGAGATGCCGGCCGGCCGCCATTCCTAGAATCGCGATACCCAGCGCGCCGCTCTGCGACGAGAACGCGACCCGTCCGGGCGGTGGGACCACTGGGGAAAAGGACGCGTTCAGCCGCACTCGTGGATCGAGGTTGAGCAGCCCCATGCAGTTGGGCCCCACCATCCGCATCCCGTAGCCGCGAACTTTGTCCACCAGCGCGTCTTGGGCTGCCCGTCCGTCGGGGCCGACTTCAGCGAATCCGGCGGTGATGACAACAAGCGCCCTGATCCCAGCTGACGCGCAGTCGTCGACGACCGCTGACACGGCGGCTGGTGGTACAGCGATGATTGCCAGGTCGACCCCCGGCGGCAGGTCGCGAGCCGACGGACTGGTCTGAATCCCCTGGATGTCGCTGGCCGTCGGATGGACGACGTGAACTGGCCCCGGAAAGCCATTGGCGATCAGCGCCCGTAGGATCCGCCCCCCGATCTTGTGCGGATCGTTCGACGCGCCAATCACCGCCACCGACTCAGGCGCAAGCATCGGGCGCATCGACCGCACGGTCGCCAGGCTGCGGCGGCGCTCCGCCGATGCGACCCCTTGGGACGAAGGGACCAACGACCACTGCAGATCGACGCATCCGCGATCGGACTTGGACCGAATCTCGAAGCCGGAGTCACGGAACACGTCGAGCATCGCTCGGTTATCAGCCAACGTCGTGGCGACGAACCGATGGAAGCCGCTCTGGACCGCATGCGCTGCCAGCCGCTCCAGCAGCAGCGTGGCGAGCCCCTTGCCTTGAAAGGCATCATCGACCGCGAACGCCACTTCCGCCGAGCCGTCCGCGACGGCCAGGTATGAAGCGACAGCCACGAGGCGGCTATCAGTGCCGACTTGTCGGCATGCGACGAGCGTCAGGCCCCGACACAAATCTGAAGAATCACAGAACCGTTTGATGAGTGCATCGGGCGGTTCTCCAGCCGAGAGGAATCGTCGATAGTGCGATTCGGGCGACAAATCCCGAAAGAACAGGCGCATCGCCTCG
>Ga0111539_10005228_pt1 | contig 16810 bp, 15 predicted proteins | sample RhiMethybrSRZTD1_FD_79667 | JGI IMG/M metagenome (GOLD analysis project Ga0111539, IMG submission 79667) | Populus rhizosphere microbial communities from Tennessee, USA - Rhizosphere MetaG P. TD hybrid SRZTD1 (version 2) (version 2) | ecosystem: Host-associated > Plants > Roots > Rhizosphere >... | reverse complement strand
CGGCGTTCCTTCAAGATATTTGCTGACGGGATCATCAAGACCGAGCCGACCTTCCTGGACGAGCAGCATGATCCCGGTGGCGATAAATTGCTTACTGACCGAGGCGATTTTGTAAACCGTCTCCGGTGTGGCCGCTTTGTTGAATTTGATATTCGCGACGCCATAACCGGCCGCCTTAATAATCTCGCCGTCCTTGATGATGGCTAAAGAGAGGCCCGGAATATTCTGCCTCTTCAACTCGGCGGTGACGAAGTCGTCTGTTTTGTCGGCCCGAGCGAGGACGGGCGCTATGAGGGGTAACAGCACAAGAAAAAAACAGAGGATGCGTCTACGGGGCATAAAGACTCTCCTGTTGATTTGTCACTCTCGAATTGCTATGTCGCTCCATTTTACTTAAGTAGTATCCGTCCGAAAGGTCTAACAGTGAACTCTCGGCTATAGACCTTGGCCATTATCCGTAAGCATACACAGGGCGCAAGCTTGCTCTTTGGGTGAATGAGGTAGTACTTCACAGTATCATCTATGCCGGAATTGATCGGAACTCCTTTCGCGAGGTCTCATGCCGTCACCAAATACCGACAAGCTCGCCGTACTCGTCGACGCTGACAACGCCCAGGCATCAGTCATTGATGACCTGCTGAGGGAGGTGGCGCGGTACGGCACCGCCACGATCAAGCGCGCTTACGGTGATTGGACAACACCCAATCTCAACAGTTGGCGAGAAACTCTCCACCGTCTCGCGATTCAGCCAATCCAGCAGTTCCGGTTCACGAGCGGAAAGAACGCTACCGACTCGGCTCTAATAATCGACGCCATGGACTTGCTTCACGGCGGAAGAGTAGACGGATTTTGCCTGGTGTCATCAGACAGTGATTTCACGCGCTTGGCGACAAGGGTCCGGGAGGCAGGTCTTGCAGTTTACGGATTTGGGGAAAAGAAGACGCCACGCGCTTTTGTGGCAGCCTGCGATAAGTTCATTTACACCGAAATTCTTCGCGCACCGGTGACTAAACCCACTGCCATCGAGGCGCCACAGGAGCCATTGAAGCCACTTCTCATTGCCGCAGTAGCTGGAGCGGCGCGAGAGGATGGTTGGGCTCCGCTGTCGAATGTGGGTTCATTGGTCGCAAAGAGCAATCCCTCATTTGATCCTCGGAACTATGGGTGCGAGAAGCTTGGTGAACTTGTTCGTCGCCAGTCTTATCTTAAGGTGAAGAAAGTTGCAGCGACCGAGGGATCCCCAAATGCTCATATCTATGTTCGGAATAAGGAAGCCTAACCGTCCGTTGAACGGGCCTAATAAGAAACTGCTCCGACGGTTGATTCTTGATCGTGAGCTTGCTAGTTAAATGGTTGAACAAACCGAACAAGAGCGGCTTCATCGGAGCGGTGGCGAGCGCTTTTTAATGGGTGCGCTAGCCTCGGCACTATGGAGTTCTCTGACTGTGACCAAGATCCTGCCGCAGGCGGAAGCGATACTGATCGGTTGGACTGCCGGATTTCTAGTGGGCTACTGGCTTCCGCCACGACCAACCATCAGCTTCGTTCGGTGGACGTCGGAGCGGATTGCAATGATTGCTGTTTTCTATGCATTATTCTTAAAAACGCCACCTATAGTTGCGCCTTCACTCAATGTGTACGTCGCACATGGGATTGGCTTTGTGCTTTTCGTCGCGATTTATTTCGCGTGGACGCGACATCCCCAGAGCACCATAAGACTTGGTCGGGCATAACAAGCACTTGGAGTGGACTCGCCATGAGCAGGTTTCTTTGTTGAGTTGAGTGTGGGCGAGCCGCTCAAGCCCAGCGATAGTCGTCACTACACATGTTCCGCTATCAGCCTCCAAAATCGTCAGTGTGGGGACACCTTCTTCGGAAGATGCCGGCGGACCGTGCCAAGGCGCGGTTTCAGGAGTTTCTTAACACTGCCGTGGCAGAGCACAACTTCAGTTCAGCCAGTCTCACGATTCAGGATGCCTCCGGTGAGGTTGTTCCGCGCTATGAGCGTTTGGTTGGAAGCCCCGCTCAGAATGGTTGCTGCTTCTATCGTCTGACTCTTGAGCAGAGTGACAGGTGCCTTGACGAGTTGATCAAGGACGAGGCATCTGCTCCTGGCGCGACCAGCCGCTTCGCGCTTGCGCAGTTGTTCGAGATTACCAAGTGGCGGGTTAACGGGCAGGAGGTGCCCACGACCTCAAGCGTGAGTATCCACTTCGGCCAGTTGCCATGCATCTCGACTTTCTTTCAGTTCGAAACAGTCGAGCAGTTTTATAGCGTCAGGCGAGTGCTTGAGGACATTGGATTGTGCAAGCTCAATGAGAAACACCTGAAGCCTGTGAGGACCAAAAAGAAGTAACGTTTATTCGTAGTTGCGTGGGCGAGCCGCACAAGCGCAGCGTTCGGCGCTCACAGTGTCTTCCTTGTGGACCAAGCCAAAATAAACACATTGAAGGCTGTACTTCTCGCATTCCCTCTGGTGTTGGCGCTCACATCCGTTACATGCCGCTCTAATAGTGGACTGTTTGTTACTGGAGGCAATCCGCCTCAGTTCGAAATTAAACGAGGCTTTTTCGATGAGGTCCGAATCTTCCCAGTTTTTATGGTGGTCAAACTCAACTCAGATAACGAGAGGCTGACACCACTCCAAGAAGAAGATACAAAGAACAAGCTATTGTGGAGGATTGTTTTCGATCCGAAGTCCAGCGATCGTACATCTGAGACGATAGAGAGAATTGAGTACGGCAAAGTTCCGGAGGGATTTACTCAGGAGACGCCGGCGCAAGGAGCTCCTGAAACACTTGAAGAGAATCAGATATATGAAGCGCGGGGGCCATTAAGTCTAATGTCCAACGCAGTGGTTCGTTTCAAGATCGTTAAAGGGAAGATCGTCATGCTTCCTATTCCGCAGGGCTGATATTGGGGAAAAGGATCGTACCGTTAAGTCGAGTTTAGAGGGATGGATAGGCTAATCAAAGCAAATGCCAAACTCTTTCTTGTCTGCGTTGCACTTCAACTTGTCTGTGCAAGCCCTATTGAAGCGCAGTCAAAAGATTCTCTGAACCTCGGGAGTGAAGATCACGTCGTTTACATCGACTTCGCCAAACTTCCAACTAAAACAAGATTTGAGAATGCGGACATACTCAGCCTGTACGACGCAAAACGGTCGGCTGAAAGCTTTTATCACAAATGGGGATGGGGGTTGGACAATTGCCCGGCAGGAAGTTTACGCGAAGGCGTCGTTGCCTATTGTCTGCCTTGCGTTGGACTCGGGCGGCACCGTTCGGATCCGCATCATCAGCAACCCGATACATTCGTCGGCATAGGCCCAGTGGGGATCGTTGTTTTGTATGAGCCTGACACGGACCGCTTCTATCTATGGAATAGTCATTGGAACTTTTCAAATGTGCTAGGACCATTTGATGGTAACCCAAAGCGTGCCTTGAACCAGGCTATAAAACCGCGGAAGCAAGAACACCATTTCCCGGGTGTGAATCTGAGCGTCGTGTCACAAAGATGGTTATATCCAGATGAGAGACTGGCGCGAGTGCCGCCGGGTTCGGTGTCGTCCGATTGTTCAATGGATGGTCCTTGTGTCCGAGACGTAGAACAGCAAAATTTGAATACCTTTATCACACGCTTCCGTCTTGTTAATAATACAGGAATAAACATCTACTACTTGGGAGAACTTAATAGCGGTGATCCGGTTGGATACACATTACCTGAATTCGTTAGACGAACAGATTGCAACCGTGAAGTCGAGCGTCAGAGTCATCTTAGTCAGTTCCCACGAAATAAGTGGAAACCACTGCAGCCTGGTGCCTCAGTCGAGTTTGAAGTTCAGGAAAGAGGTTGGCAAGCGAAAAAGCAATTCTTTGGTGTGCTGGTAAATACTGAACCTACTTATTGGGATGAGGTTGAAGTGCTTGGTGAGTATACGAGCATGTTTCGCACTTTTAAGACTCAACCTGGAATTTTAATTTTTCCCTAATGATCATTTGCTCTGGTGCTGAAAGCGTCTTTTATGAGTTTCATTCTAGTTCCTCTAAAAGGTGAAGACCTCGCGGTAAATGCTTAGAATTGGCGTTCTACTCTCGAATTGTTGTTTTCTGCTGGCGTAATCACTGAAGACGAGCACGAACTTCTCGGATCGCACTTCCTTCTTCTTAACCGCGCTGTGAAGCAGATGCCACGCAGCTTGTCAGCCAACCTTCGAGCGATCTCGATAGAGGGTGAAGTCAAAGAATTGTTCCGTACGGGAATCGAACCAGCGTCGCCGCAATTCTGACACAAAGGTGAGCCGCAGATTCACACGGGTGTACGCCGAGTTCGTGTGCGTTTTCATCCGCGAAATCTGCGGCTTGAATGATCTTAGTTGGGAAGTTAGGACGAGGTCGAGACGAATGAACAAACCCATAATTCTGCTCTTAATCCTTCTGCTCATAACATCGGCAGCGGCCGCGCAGACTAGCGGCAGCTCATCGCCGGCGAACGTCGTTGCGTTCGTCAACGTGAACGTCATCCCGATGGATCGGGAGCGCGTGTTGCGAAACCAAACCGTGATCGTGCGGGATGGAATCATCAAAACGATCGGCGATGCCAAACGGATCAAACCACCCCGAGGCGCGCAGACGGTCGATGGCACAGGCAAGTTTCTGATTCCTGGTTTGACGGACATGCACGTTCATCTCTTCAGCGACGACGAGTTTCCGGACGCGCTTGCTGAAGACGAGTTTAAGGTGATGATCGCGTACGGCGTCACCACCATTCGTCTGATGATTGGGACTCCGGAACAATTGGTCCTGCGAGAAAGGAGCGCGAAGGGCGAGATCCTGGCGCCCACGATTTTCGCTGCGAGCCCGCATCTTACCGGTCGGAAACAGCCCAATTGTTACCTCGTTACCACCGAAGCCGAAGCGCGAGCGGCTGTAGCCAAGTCGAAACAAGATGGCTACGACTTCATCAAGGTAACGACGTTTCTCACCCCCGAAGTCTATGAAGCCATCGTCGACGAGGCTCGCAAACAGAACATTCGCGTTGTCGGACACGCTGACAGTCGAACAGTCGGACTGCAACGCGCGTTGAATGCACATCAGCAGATCGAGCATCTCGACTCCTATCTCGAAGCACTGCTGCCCGAGACTGCGCCCGTGAAAGGCTCGGTTTCCGACATCTACGTCTACAACCCGAAGAACTGGGAAAGTATCGACTACCTCGACGAGAAGAAGATTCCGGAACTGGCGCGGCTCACAGTCAAGGCAAACCCGTTCGTGACGCCAACTCTGCATTTGTTCAAGTTCACTTTCGGCAAAGGCAGGACCGAAGAGTCGTTCATGGCCCAACCTGACATTCGATTCTATCCGCAGAAGACCATCGATATGTGGGCGCGCGCGAGTAAGCGATATCTCTCGACTGCAGCACCCGTCGAGAAGCGCGAGAAGTACGTGCGCGTACGGAACGAAATCGTCAAAGCGATCTACGATGCTGGTGGGAAGATCATGGCGGGCTCAGACACGCCTGAATGGTTGATGCTTTACGGTCACACGCTGCATCTCGAGTTGATCGATCTACGCGATGCCGGTCTCTCTAACTACGCGACGCTTGAAACTGCGACACGGAATCCGGCGCTGTTCCTGGGACTGTTGGACCAGATGGGCACGATCGAGAAAGGTAAACGCGCCGATCTGGTGTTGCTTGAAGCGAACCCGTTGGAAGACATCGCAAACACCCAGAAACGCGCCGGAGTAATGATCAAAGGAAAATACTTCACGCAAGCTGATATGAATCGCTGGCTCGACGAAATCGCGCCGCGATTCCAGCATGCGTTAGATGAAAAGAAATAGATCGCGGGGACTACTTGGAAAGCTTCAGTCCCTTCACCATGACTTCTGTATTGTGTCCGAAGCGAACGCCATAGATCCCGTCGGTCGACTTCAATTTGCCCTCGCCAACCACCGACGCTTTGTCGTAGCTGCCGACAACCTTGTTGTTGATCGCGCACTCAACTTTGTCACCCTTCACTGACAGCGCGATCTCCTGCGTCACTGGCTGATCCTTCGCGCTTGCTTTGTTTACCGCCGGATCCGCCGATGCGCGCCGCCCATTGACCTGAAACGGGGCCGGACCAAAACCACGGACAATGAAAGTTCCGTTACCGTAAGCCGCGCAATACAGATAGGTTTGCTTATCAGTGCCGAGATCGTTGCCGCCGATCATGACTCCATAAGGGTGCGGATGGTCATTAAGGTTCATGTACTTCGCTTCTGTGAACGTGGCCTTCACCGTGTAATCGCCGGAGGCTTTGTTCTTGGGATTCCAGTACGTGACCGCTGGACCAGTAACGACGTGAAACGCATCACCCTCTTTGGCAAACTTCGCTCTATTGAGAGTCATCCCTGCCTGCGCCTCTTTCGCATCGTTCTGCCCGGTCCAACCCGAAACCTTCACCCCACCCCCTTCGACCGCACGCGAGATTTCTTGCTGTGGCGTCTGCGAAAAGTTAACGACCGGGATCAACGAGGCGGCGGCGATTAGAGCAACAAAGAGACACGTACGTCGCATGGGCGAATCCTCCTAATGATGTTGTTTGGGGCAGCAATCTTACCCGATCAGAATAAAAGTGAGTAGAAGGGACAATACGCCATCGGGTTTTTGGTTGTCATTAGGGAAGTGATTTCAAGCGCAAGCTACCCGGACACAGATGAGATCGATACTGGGCCATCGATCTCACCTAAGTTTGAGGAGGAGCGAATGAGCAGCGGAAGCCGAACCAGAGAGCCGCAGCGTTTGGTTTTGATGGCTATTATTAGTAAGCCTGCTGCGGTTTCGATGTTTAACCTCTTGCGTCGGCTACCAGAGTCGCCGCCTTCGCTCGCTCCTCCTCGATCTGTTTGATCCTGTCGCGCAGCCATCTGCCGACTTCTCGCTCGAGCTTTGCCTGATTGTCCTGCGACTCCAGATCCTCGATGGTTTCACCACCAGTATTTAAAGGAATGTGGTGACAGGGCACCTCGTCAGTACGGTGGTCGGGCGAGACAAAATCGACCAGATGGCATTCGTTACATGGATGAGCACGATGTGAGTCGCCGTAATTAATGCAGGAGAGGGATTCTTGAAAGGTAGATTTGCTGTGCCAGGGTTCACGAACCGATCGTCCGTAACCTCCGCTCTCGATAAAGTCCAGTTCGCTCTTCAGCACTTCGAGAATATCGCGCTCATCCGTTGTCATGGCTTCAAATCTCCATTTCTCCGATGCTGACGGACAACTCGTTGTCGCCGTCTTTCCGGCGATTCTCATTCCCGCTCGTGGTAAGCGCAAAGAACATGCCACTGGACCACAGGGGTGTTTATTGAATGTTCTGATTTGAAAGCGGCGACGGTGAGTAACATTGCGCAGCGGGATGGGCGAAACTACTCAACCTCGTCGCGATTTCTACGACTCCGGTGGCGGTATGACGATTGCGGCTTCGAAATCGGGGGTGAACGCGAATGATCAAGACGCTGAACGAGGATCAAGCGCGGAAGTTATTCGAGACGGCGAAGGTCGCGCGACTGGGGTGCATCGTAAATGGCGAACCTTACGTCGTGCCGCTTAACTGTGTGCTCGAAAGTGATTTCGTTTACAGCCACTCTCTGAATGGTCTGAAGATCTCCGCTCTCCGCGAAAATCCGCGAGCTTGCGTGCAAGTCGACGAAATCGAGAGCGAGTTGTCCTGGCGCAGCGCCATCGCGTTTGGGAAGTTTGAGGAGATTGTGAAGTCCGACGAGCGCGCTGAAGTTCTCAACAAATTGTTCAAAGTGTTCCCGAGGTTGACCCCGGTCGAATCCACGATCGCCCGCGACGGTTTGGCGCAAGACGTAATCGTCTTTAGGATAAGGATCGAACGATTCACTGCCGTAGCAGAAGAATAAGAACCCGGGCAAAACCAAACAGAATGGCTGACAATCAGGCACCACGCTTCGGACTGCATCGCGACGGCGATGTTGTTTTGCGCGATGGTTCGACCGTCCGAATTCGCGTGATGCGCCCGTCGGACGAAGCGGGCCTCTGCGAGTTACTCTCCTCCCTTTCAGAAGAATCGCGCTGGCTGCGCTTTTACTGTAACCAAAACAGAACTGCCCTTGCCGCCGAAGCGCATCGAGAAGCAAACCTGGACCATGCTTTCGGACTCGTTGCGTGCAGCGGCAACGATGAGCGAGTCGTGGGTCACGCGTTTTACGTTGCAGTCGCAGATCAACGTGCTGAAGTCGCGTTTACGATTGCAAACGAGTTTCAGGGGCGCGGGCTTGGCAGCATTCTGCTGGGCCAACTAGCCCAGGTCGCCTCGGCAAACGGGATACAGATCTTCGAAGCGGAAGTCGTCGCCGCAAATCATCGCATGTTGCACGTGTTCAGGGCCTCGGGATTTCCGATCGAGGTAAGCGCGAATGCCGGACAGCTTCGCGTCGTTTTCCCGACGTCGTTCACCGCTGAAGCGCGAAACCAGTTCGAACGAAGAGAGTCGATCGCCGCCGTCAACGCGTTGAAGCTCTTCTTCGAGCCGCGAGGCGTCGCGGTGATTGGAGCATCGCGTCAGCGCGGCACGATCGGTGGTGAGATTCTTCATAACCTGCTGAGTTTTGGGTTCAAGGGACCAGTTTATCCAGTCAATCCGTCCGCCACCGTGATTGAAAATGTTCCTGCGTTTGCGTCAATTGAAGATGTTCCTGGTCCCGTGGATCTCGCGGTGATAGTAGTTCCGGCTGCAGCGGTGGTCGAGGTTGCGACGGCGTGCGCGCGAAAAGGCGTGAAGGCGCTGGTCGTAATCTCCGCCGGATTCTCGGAAACGGGCGCGGAAGGCAAAGCGCGACAAACTGAACTGATGAACGTTTGTCGCGGCGCCGGAATGCGATTGATTGGCCCAAACTGCATGGGCATCGCCAACACGAATCCCGACGTTTTGCTCGACGCGACGTTCGCTCCCGGAATCCCGCCGCGTGGACGCGTCGGTTTCTCGTCGCAGAGCGGCGCGTTGGGACTCGCCATCATGGAGTTTGCAAACTCGCTCGGCCTCGGTATCTCGACGTTTGTGTCGGTCGGTAACAAGGCCGACATTTCCGGTAACGATCTGCTCCGCTACTGGGAATCGGATGACGACACGGACGTGATTCTTCTCTATCTCGAGTCGTTTGGTAATCCGAAGAAGTTCTCGGAGATCGCGCGACGGGTCGGACGGCAGAAACCGATTGCCGTCGTTAAGAGTGGACGTTCGGCGGCCGGCGCACGCGCGACTTCCTCGCATACAGGTGCGCTTATCGCTGCGTCCGACGTCACTGTTGACGCGCTGTTTCGACAAGCCGGCGTGGTGCGAACAGACACGCTCGCGGAGTTGTTTGACGTCGCCGCGCTACTCGCGAATCAGCCGCTTCCGCGTGGGCCTCGCGTGGGAATCATCACGAACGCGGGCGGCCCCGCGATTCTTTGCGCCGATGCTTGTGAAGCGCGAGGACTCGAAGTTCCCGTGTTATCGACCGATAGCCAATCCCAGTTGCGTGAGTTTCTGCCTGCGGGCGCGAGTGTCGGGAACCCGGTCGACATGATCGCGTCTGCCCCGGCGGAACATTATCGACGCGCCATCGAGATCGTCGGCAATGACGAGAACGTGGATTCACTGATCGTGATCTTCACGCCGCCGCTGGTAACACGCGCTGACGACGTTGCGCGATCGATCGTCGAGGCTGTGCAGCACATCGCCAATAACAAACCGGTGCTGAGCGTTTTCCTTTCAGCGCATGACGCCCCAACAGAATTGCGTTCGGAGAAGCTTTCGATTCCTGCGTATGCATTTCCGGAAACTGCTGCGATTGCGCTGGCGCGGGCGGCGCGTTATCGAGAGTGGCGCGAGCGACACGAGACCTACCCGACGCGGTTTGCAGACATTCGGCCTGACGAGGCGGCAGCTATTGTCGCGGCGGCGTTGGAACGCGGAGAGGGTTGGTTGACGCCTGACGAAGTCGCGCAACTCTGTTCCTGCTATGGACTGCCGTTGATCGAACAGAGAGTTGTCGCAAACGCTGAAGAGGCAGCCGCGGCTGCGGCTCAACTCGGTGGCGAGATCGCACTGAAGGCGATCGCTCCAGGATTGGTCCATAAAACGGAGGCAGGCGCGGTAACGCTTCGGCTGCCCGACGCAGAAGCCGTCCGCTGCGCTGCCCGCGAAATGAGCGAACGATTGGACGCGGAGGGACATGCGCCGTCGGGCTTTGTGGTCCAGAAGATGGCGCAGCGAGGCGTAGAAATGCTGGTTGGCGTGGTGCACGATCCGCAGTTTGGACCAGTGGTGGCGTGTGGCGCCGGCGGAGTACAAGTCGAGTTGCTGAAAGATGTTTCCGTGCGGCTTAGTCCGCTTTCAAACGAAGATGCTGCGGAAATGGTGCGCGAGTTGAAGACTTATCCCTTGCTGACGGGTTTTCGCGGCAGTGCTCCTACCGATGTCCGGGCTCTCGAGGAAGGGTTGTTACGGGTGAGCGCGATGGTTGAGGATCTGCCGCAGATCGCGGAGCTCGATTGCAATCCGTTTGTGGTCCAGGAATCCGGAGCAACAATACTTGATGCTCGTGTCCGCGTCACGGCTGTTGAACCGCGTCCACTGTTTGGAGTTCGTCGCTGACGTGCGATTCGATTACCCCGCCGTCACCCCAAATACCGTTCGCAGGATAAGGCCCACGACATAAGCGAGCGACGCGGCGATCCCACCAACCAGGAAAGTAGTCACACCTGAACGCCACCACGATGACGTGGACCACCGGCTCTTAATCGAACCTATCGCAAAGAAAACGACGCCCGTCAGTGCGGCTGACAGGGCAAGCGAATGCTCCATAGTTCCAAATAAATACGGCAACAAGGGAACTAAGCCACAGATAAGAAAAGCAGTGAACGTGCTAAACGCCGCCATCCACGCCGAACGCACCGATTGCGGGAGTCCGTACTCGTCCATCAGCATTGTCTGAACCCAGCGTTCCCGATTCGAGGTAACGAGTTCGACCATCCGCTCGAGCTCGGCGCCTTCGAAGCCCTTGCGCGCAAAAATCTGCCTGACTTCTTCTCGTTCGCCCTCTGGTTCCAGCTCGATATGGCGATGTTCGATACGTTCCAATCGTCGCCAATCGTCTTGCTCAGCTTTCGTGCCCAGATAGTCACTCGCGGCCATCGAAAACCCGTCCGCGAACAGGTTAGCGAATCCCAGCACCAGAACTACCCAGTTTGAGAGCTGTGCACCGGCGACTCCGGTAACGACAGCGAGGGTGGTCACGGCGCCATCGATGCCGCCGTAGATCCAGTCGCGCAGGTAGTTCTGTGTTGGACCAGCTTCCAGGCGCGCCCGAATGGCGTCGGGTGAGTGTTCGTGTTCCATCGGTTCAAGTTTACAATGTTTATCCGTTGAATCGTGTTCCTGACTGTGGTTCACTATCAAGCACACGAATAACATTCACTCGATGCCCGTTAAAAACACAAACGAACAGATTCTCGTTGTCGACGACGACCAGGCGATTCGCTGGACATTGCGGGAAGCCCTGCAGAGTTGGGGATTCGCACCAGCCGAGGCTGGGACGGTTGCCGAAGCGGTGAAGCAGTTCAAAACCGATCCGCCTGCCGCAGTCTTACTCGACATCGATCTGCCGGACGGCTCCGGGCTCGACGTTCTGCGCGAGATCAAGCATGAACACCCTGACGCCATCGTGATCATGATCACAGGCAACGTTCAGATCGAGAACACGATCTCCGCTCTGCGTGGCGGCGCTTACGATTTCATCGCCAAGCCGATCAATCTCGAAGAACTTCGCGTCACGATTCGCAACGCGATTGAAGCCCGTCGCTTGCGACGCGAAGTTGAGGAAGTAAGAAAAGAACGAGCACGAGAGTTTAATTTTCGTCTGATCATCGGCCAGTCTCCGGCGATGAAGAAGATGTTGGACCTCGCCGCGAAGGTTGCGGAAAGCGAAGTGTCGTCGGTCCTGCTCCAGGGTGAGTCCGGAACCGGCAAAGATCTCCTCGCGAAAGCGATTCACTACGGATCGCAACGAGCCGACCGGCCGTTCGTCGCAATAAACTGCGCCGCACTTCCAGCGACGCTGATCGAATCGGAACTCTTCGGTTACGAAAAAGGCGCGTTCACCGACGCGAAAGCGCGCAAAGAAGGATTGTTCGAACAGGCAGAAGGCGGAACACTTCTGCTCGACGAAATCGGCGAGCTGGAACTCTCTCTCCAGGCAAAGCTGTTGCGCGTGCTCGAAGAAGGAGCTTTCCGGCGTGTCGGTGGTCTGGCTGATATTCCGCTCGACGTGCGTGTGCTGGCAGCATCGAATCGCGATCTGAGAACAGAAAGCGAAGCCGGACGCTTCCGCCTCGATCTTTACTATCGCTTGTCGATCATCCAGATCGACATTCCGCCTCTTCGTGAACGGGGCGACGACGTATTGCTGTTGTCGCAGTATTACATCAGCACGATCGGCACGCGGCTGAAGCGGAACAAGAAAATCACCGGCCTGTCGGCGGAAACAATCGACGTATTCAGAAAATACAACTGGCCGGGAAACGTTCGCGAACTACGTAACGTTATCGAGCGCGCTCTGATCCTGGAAGACAGTGACGTGATCACCACTGAATACTTGCCCGGAGGTCTGCTCCACGCGCCACGTCTTTCACCCACCGGCGCTGCGACTCAGGCGTCGAGTCAATTTGTCTTGCCATCCGACGGCATTTCTCTCGACGAAGCCGAACTCTCCTTCGTTCGTCAGGCCATCGAGCGCAGCGGCGGCAACCAGACTCGCGCCGCGGAACTGCTCGGTATCTCACGCGATCAGCTAAGATATCGTCTCAAGAAACTCGAGGACGCTCGACTGGCTATCGCCGACACCGAGACGTAATCGCCGTATTTCAATGGCCAGCAATCCAACAATGGTCGACAAGCAACACCTTGCTGAAGACGCCTTACAGCGCTCGCAAAAGGAACTGGCCGACATCAAGTTTGCGCTCGACGAATCCGCGATCGTCGCGATCACCGATCAGCGCGGCATCATAAATTACGTCAACGACAAGTTCTGCGAGATCTCGAAATACTCACGCGAGGAATTACTCGGACAGGACCACCGCATCATCAATTCCAGCTATCACCCGAAAGAGTTCATCAGAAATCTCTGGACGACGATCGCTAGCGGCAAAGTCTGGCGCGGTGAAATCAAGAACCGCGCGAAAGACGGTTCTTACTACTGGGTCGATACGACGATAGTTCCCTTCCTCAACGCCGAAGGAAAACCTTACCAGTACGTCGCGATCCGCAATGACATCACGGAGCGCAAACGCGCTGAAGAACAGATCCGCGAGCAGGCGGCGCTGCTCGATCAGGCGCAGGACGCGATCATGGTGCGCGATCTGGACCAAAGAGTCTTGTTCTGGAACAAAGGCGCGGAGCATATCTATGGTTGGACCGCTGAAGAAGCGATCGGCAAGGACGTTCGCGAACTGATCTTCAAAAACCCCTCGCAAACATTCGAGATCGCAACAAAGACTGTGATCGAGAAGGGGGAATGGATTGGCGAGATGCACCAAACGCGCCACGATGGTGCTGAACTTGTTATCGAGAGCCGTTGGACCCTGGTGCGCGACGAAAAAGGCGCGCCCAAGTCGATTCTCGTAATCAACACCGACATTACCGAGAAGAAAGGAATGGAGGCACAGTTTCTGCGGGCCCAACGAATGGAGTCGATCGGCACGCTCGCCGGTGGAATCGCCCACGACCTCAACAACGTTCTTTCCCCGATCGTGATGGCCGTTGACATGCTGCAACTCAAGGCGGCAGACGACTCGAGCAAAAGGTGGCTCGACGTTCTACGCACCAACGCCGAACGCGGCGCCGACATGGTGCGTCAGGTGTTGTCGTTCGCCAGAGGCGTCGAAGGTGAGCGCGTCGCGTTGCAGCCGAAACACATGATCAAGGAGATCATCAAGATCCTCCGCGAAACACTGCCGAAGTCGATCGAGATCAGTTTCCGCATACCAAACGACCTCTGGATCGTTTCCGCCGACGCGACCCAGATTCACCAGGTGCTGATGAACCTCTGCGTCAACGCTCGCGACGCGATGCCTGACGGCGGCTCCATCTCAATAGCCGCGGAAAACATTTTTCTCGACGAAAACTACGCCCGCATGCACATCGAAGCTAAAGCCGGACGTTTCGTAATGATCAGCGTGGCCGATACCGGGCCAGGAATGTCGCCGGAGATTCAAAGTCGTATCTTCGAACCGTTCTTCACCACCAAGGAGATGACCAAAGGCACGGGACTCGGTCTCTCGACCGCGTTGACGATCGTTAAGAGTCACGGCGGATTCATCAACGTCTACAGCGAACTTCACAAAGGAAGTCAATTCACGATCTACCTTCCAGCACTCGATAAACCGGGCGCCGCCGACGCGGGCGCCGTGCAAGCCGATCTTCCGCTGGGCCATGGAGAACTGATTCTGGTAGTGGACGATGAAGAAGCGATTCGCGAGATCACGCGCGGAACGCTCGAAACGTTTGGTTACAAAGTGCTGACGGCGAGTGACGGCACGGAAGCGCTCGCGCTCTACGCCGATAAGAAAAACGAGATCGCCGTTGTGTTGACCGATATGGTGATGCCGTTCATGGATGGCCCTGCGACCATTCGCGCGTTGCAGAGAATGAACCCCGACGTGCGCATCATCGCCGCGAGTGGCCTGGGCGCCGGACAACGCGGCGGCGAAGGCGCGCTCGAAGGCGTCGCCGTCTTCCTCAACAAGCCTTACACCGCCGAGAAGTTATTAAAGACGCTCGCGCAGGTGTTGCAAGACTAGCTTTGCCTCATGGTCTGGAATCCCACCCACGGGAGTGGGTGGATAGTTCAACTGCGACCTACACCACAGATCACTAAGTGCTGCAAATCCCACCAACTGTCGTTGGTGGGATTCAAGAGTCTCTCTTACACAGACCATAGGCTGGAATTCAACGATCCCCCCACTCCCGTGGGCGGGATTCCAGACTTTCGGGGTCAAAGAATCGTTTCGTTCGGACGTCGCTGCTTGTCCCAGGGATCGGCGAAGTACGGATCTTTTGCGTGATCGTGATGGTCCAGCGTCACCAGTTCTCTGATTGCGGGAAGTTCGCTGACCTTAAACTCCTGCACAGTCCCGCTGAACACGACTCTTCCTTCCTCGAGCACTACTACTCTTGTGTTCGGCAACGCGGTTGCGGGTGCTTCAACGATCGCGAGCGCGCCTTCAGTAGCTTGCGCACGATAGTTGGCCAGGTAGTCGAGTTCGTGGATCTTCTTAGTGACGTACAACGACGAGATGTGATTCACGTCCCGGGCGCGCATTACGAGATCCATCACCTTCACCGCCGCGAGCGGGTCAAGACTAATCGTCGGCTCGTCAAACAACATGATGCTGGGCCACCCAATTAAGGCACGAGCCATCTCGAGTCGTCGTTTCATTCCGCCCGACAGCTCTTCGGGATACTTCTTTTCTTCGCCATCCAGCCCAACGAACTCCAACACTTCAGCTACACGCTTCTCAATCTCTTCTTCGGGCCAACCATGCTCGGTTAAGCGATACGCGGCGTTGTCGTAAACCGTCAGGCCAGTGAAAAGAGTGTCTTCCTGAAAGACTATCCCCATCAAACCGCCGCGCACTGCCAGCAACTCCGACTCGTCCATGGCCTCAATGTTCTGACCGTTAATGAGGATCTGGCCGGAGGCGGCCTTCAGCAGACCTATCGCCAAGCGCAACAAAACTGACTTACCGGATCCTGAAATGCCGGTGAGCAGGATCATCTCCCCGGCGTTCAGCACGAAACTAACGTCGTTCAAGACGGGACGATCGTCGAAACTAAGGAACACATTTCGAAACTCGATGGCCGGAGGTTGAGTGTCCATGCGGATATGATGAGCAACGTCTGTGCCGTTGTTCAAGTTATTCAAGCTTGCGGCGATGCTTTGGTGACCAGCGCCGAAGGCTGCGCGAAATTTCAAGTCGTCTGCGAAATACCCCGCAACTCCTCGTCCGATTCACCCGAAAACCCAATAAACGCTTAGTGGTACGGGTCGTGCACACGTCAGTCGTGAGAACAGGGGGAGACGAGTACGCGAAGTGTTCGGTGGAAGTAGTTCGCTGCCGGCCCATAGATGAAGACGCGAAGACAACGAAGAAGCAATAATTGAGATGGCTAGAGTTCTCATACTTGGCGGTGGATTTGGCGGCGTGGTCGCCGCGGAGCGTCTTGCCCGATTACTGAGCGACGAGCACCAGATCACACTCGTTTCCCGCAGCCGCAATTTCGTTTTCTACCCGGCACTGGTGAGGCTTGCGTTTGGCAAATGCGAGAAAGACGACGTGTTGTTTGATCTGCGGCACACGATGTTGAGCCGCAGAATCAACTTTGTCGAAGCGGAAGTCGCGCATGTCGATCCTTTTGAACGAAGAGTCACAATCGCGCATGGCCAGGTTGAAGGAACGCTGCCGTACGACTACCTCATCTTCGCGCTTGGACGGCGACTGGCGACCGAGAGGATCACCGGCTTCTACGAACATGCTCACCATCTGCTGAACGTCGACAAGGCAATCAAGTTTGGCAAGGCGGTCGCGGAGTTTCAGGAAGGAAGAGCTGTTTTCGGCGAATGTGCAGGCGCGCGTCTTCCCGTCCCCGTCTACGAATCGGCGTTGGCGTTGGCGAGGTTGCTCGAAGGCAAAGGCAGACGGGAACGAACCAAAATCACTGTAGTCACACCGCAAACGCTTGAATCATCTCTCGCAGACGCG
>Ga0111539_10005227_pt1 | contig 16816 bp, 12 predicted proteins | sample RhiMethybrSRZTD1_FD_79667 | JGI IMG/M metagenome (GOLD analysis project Ga0111539, IMG submission 79667) | Populus rhizosphere microbial communities from Tennessee, USA - Rhizosphere MetaG P. TD hybrid SRZTD1 (version 2) (version 2) | ecosystem: Host-associated > Plants > Roots > Rhizosphere >... | reverse complement strand
TGGGCATGGGATACGCCCTCGCCGATCTCAGCCTGGACCAGCAGGCGAAGGAGCACTTCGAGGCGGCACGCACTCTCGCGCACTCCATCGGCGACCGGCGGCGCGAGGGGGCCGCGCTCCGGGTGCTCGGAAACGTCTTCGCGAAGATGACGGAGGAGGTACAGGCGATCCGCTGCTTCGAACAAGCCCAGGCACTCTTCGAGCAGGCCGATGATCGCGTGGCCCTCGTTGCCCTGTACAACGGCCTCGCCGAGCTGCACGGGCGGTTGAACGACCTCACGGTGTCCGTTCAGTACAACCAAAAAGCCGTGACCCTTGCCCGTTCGGCCGGCCTTCGGTCGGAGGAGGGGACCGCGCTTCTGGAGATCGGCGCCTCCCAGCGGCGCCTTGGGCGCTTGGCCGACGCAAGCGCGAGCTACGAAGGAGCCCGGTCCGCTTTCGAGGCGGCCGGCGATCGCATCCTGGCGGGGTACGCCCGCGCAGGCCTCGGCAGCGTGGCGGCAGCACAGGGACGGTTCGAGGACGCCGTGCAGCAACTCGAGGCCGCCATCCAGGTCGTACGAGCGGGCGGTGAGGCGCGCCTGTCGTCGGGAATGCTGAGCGACCTCGCGGAGGCGCAGCTCGCGCTCGGTCGCGTCGGCCCGTCGCGGTCTTCCGCCTCGGAAGCGCTGCAGCTGGCCAGGCAGGCCGCGGATCCGCTCCGAGAGGCGCGTGCTCTCTTCGTACTCGCACGCGCGGCTCGGCGCGAACGCGCGCTGGATGAAGCACGCGAGCTCGCCGAGCGATCGCTGAACCTGGGCGAGGAAGTCCGGGGGCGCGTCCCGGGTCACGAGCTGCGCGCGCTCTTCTTCGAAGACCTCGAGAGCCGATACGCGTTCTACGTCGACCTGCTGATGGAGCTGGACCGCGCGCGGCCGGGAGCTCAGTTCGCGACGCTTGCGCTCGCCGCGTCGGAGCGAGGGCGCGCACGAGCGCTGCTCGATCGATTCGCCAAAGCGGAGTCGGCAGCTCCGAAGAGGGACGCCGAACAGCTCGAGCGCGAGCAGGTGCTTCGCGACCAGGTCCGGAAGCAGGCGTTCCTGGAGGACATCGAGCCGGACAAGGCCGGCGCTTCGAACGGCGCGCCGCTCGAGGAAAGGCTGGCCGAGCTCCGCCGAGCTCGGGCGGCGGATTCTTTCGAGAACGCCGTGTCCCGTCCCTTCGACGCGGCTCGCATGGGCGAGATCCAATCGCGGCTCGCGGCCTCCGGGACGCTCCTGGTCGAAATCAGCCTCGGACAGGAACGCAGCTACCTGTGGACGATCGGCAAGGATCGCGTCGCCGTTCACCCGCTCCCGCCGCGCGAGACGCTCGAGGGCCTGGCGCGCGAGGTCTACTCGCTGCTCACCGAGCGCCAGCGCGACTTTTCCGGATCCGCGCGGGAGAAGCGTGCTCGCGCGGAAGGCCAGGACGCCCTGTTCTACGAAAAGGGACTCGCACTCAGCCGATCGCTATTGGGGCCGATCGAGGACCTGGACGCGTACGAACGGCTGGTCGTCGCCTCGGACGGGCTGCTCAACTATGTGCCGCTCTCGGCGCTGCCTCACCCGCGGGCGGCCGAGCCGCCTGGCGGCTATCGCCCTCTCGTGCTGTCGCACGAGGTCGTGTGCGTTCCGTCGCTGGCGGCATTGCTGGCGATCGGCGACCGCTCTGCCGCGCGCGTATCAGCGTCCCCATCCTCGGGCGGACCCCGGCGGCCGCGCATCGCCGTTCTCGCCGATCCGGTTTTTACCGCGGACGACCCGCGCGTAGGAGCTCTCGCTTCAACGACTCCGCGTGCAACCGTGGTGGAGCCGACGCGTGGCGACACGAGCCTTCGTGGATCGAGACAGGGCGTCGGCGATCTGCCGCGCTTGCTGGCGAGCCGCGAGGAAGCCTCTTCGATCGCAAAGGCTGCCTCCGGCGCCGACGTCAGCGTGACGACAGGTTTCGGTGTCGATCGCGCCAAAGCCCTGACTTCGCTCGAGGACGACTACCAGGTCGTCCATCTCGCGACGCACGGGATCCTCAACGACGAGCATCCGCTGCTCTCGGGCATCGTCACCAGTCTGGTCGACAAGAGCGGAGCCCGGCAGGACGGCTTCCTGCGCGTGCAGGACGTCTACGACACGCGCGTGGGCGCCGAGGTCGTGGTTCTGAGCGCGTGCGAGACCGGGCTCGGGCGGCTGCTGCGCGGCGAAGGGATCACCGGCCTCGTGCACGCCTTCCTCCACGCCGGCGCCGATTCCATCGTCGCGAGCCGCTGGCGCGTCGAAGACGCGGCGACGCAGCAGCTGATGGCGGAGTTCTACCGGGCCTTGCTCGTCGACGGAGCGAGCGTCTCCGCCGCGCTGCGCAAAGCGCAGATCCAGCTGTTCAAGAGCCGCCCGACGAGCGCTCCTTTCTACTGGGCGGCATTCGAGGTTCAAGGCCTCTCACCGCGCCTGACGACACCACCGCAGTGATCGCACCCTGCTGATCGCTGCTTCTCGCGCAGCAGGGCGAAGGACGCCGTAGGATAGGCCCGACATGCGCGACTACCGGATCGCCGTGATCCCCGGCGACGGCATCGGCAACGAGGTCGTTCCCGAGGCGATTCGCGTGCTGGATGCCGCGGGCGAGATCACCGCGTCCTACAGCTTCCGCTACGAGCCGTTTCCGTGGGGCTGCGAGTACTACCTGAAGCACGGCGCGATGATGGCGGCGGACGGGCTCGAGAAGCTGCGTGGGTTCGACGCCATCTTCTTCGGCGCCGTCGGCTTTCCGAACGTCCCCGACCACGTGTCGCTGCGCGGCCTGCGGCTGCCGATCTGCCAGGGCTTCGAGCAATACGTCTGCTACCGGCCCTCCGTCCTGCTGCCGGGCGTCAAGAGTCCGCTGGCCGGTCGGAAGCCGGGCGAGATCGACTTCGTCGTCGTGCGCGAGAACACCGAAGGCGAGTACGCGGGCGCGGGAGGCCGCTCCCACCGCGGGCTGCCGATCGAGGTCGCGGTCGAGACGGCGGTCTTCACGCGCAAGGGCGTCGAGCGGGTGGTTCGCTACGCGTTCGAGCTCGCGCGCAGCCGGCGGCGCCGGCTGGTGAGCGCGACCAAGTCGAACGCGCAGCAGCACGCGATGACGTTCTGGGACGAGGTGGTCGAGGCGGTGAACCGCGACTTTCCCGACGTCGCGACCGAGCGCGTTCTGATCGACGCGCTCGCCGCGCGCTTCGTGCTCGCGCCCGAGTCGCTCGACGTGGTCGTGGCGAGCAACCTGTTCGGCGACATCCTGACCGACCTCGGCGCCGCGATCTGCGGCAGCATGGGCCTCGCGCCGAGCGGCAACATCAACCCCGAGCGCGAGTACCCGTCGATGTTCGAGCCGGTGCACGGCTCCGCGCCCGACATCGTGGGCAAGGGCATCGCCAACCCGGTGGCGCAGATCGCGAGCGGCGCGATGATGCTCGAGTTCCTCGGCGAGAAGCCGGCGGCCGAGCTCGTCAACGCGGCCGTTCGAGCCGTGCTGGGCGCGGGACGCGCCTTGACGCCGGACCTCGGCGGCGCCGCCCGAACCTCGGAAGTCACGGACGCCGTGCTGGCGCACATGCGCTCCGCCGCTCGATAGCCGACAGCGCACGGCCCGGAGTGGGCCTCGGAGGAATTCCTTGACGTTCGCGAAGTGGAGAGCGGCGGCGCCACTCGGCCTCGGACTCGTGTTGTTCGTGCTGCCCGCGCCTGCCGGGCTCGAGCCGATCGCCTGGCGCTACTTCGCGGTCTTCGCTGCGGTGATCCTCGGCCTGATCCTCGAGCCGATCCCCGCCGCGGCGATCGGGCTCGCCGGCGTGACCGTTGCCGGCGTCGGCCGGCTGGTGGAATCCAATCCCGGCGCTTCGATCGGCTGGGCGCTCTCGGGCTTCCAGGACCGGACGGTCTGGCTGATCTTCGGCGCGATGGTGCTCTCGATCGGCTACGGCAAGACGGGCCTGGGCCGGCGCATCGCGCTCGTGCTGGTGAAGCTGCTCGGCCGGCGCACGCTCGGGCTCGGCTACGCGATCACGCTCGCCGACCTGATCCTGGCGCCGGGCACGCCGTCGAACACCGGCCGCAGCGCGGGCATCATCTTTCCCGTCGTCCGCGGCATTCCCGCGCTCTACGGCTCCGAGCCGGGGCCCAGCGCGCGCCAGATCGGCTCCTACATCCTGTGGACGGCCTTCGCCTCGACAGCGGTCACGAGCTCGATGTTCCTGACCGCGCTGGCGCCGAACGCGGCCGCGCTCGCGCTCGTCAAGCAGGCGACCGGCGTCGAGATCACCTGGACGGAGTGGCTCGCCGGCGTCTGGCCGATCGCCGTGCCGCTCGTGGCGCTCGTTCCGCTCATCGCCTACGTCGTCTACCCGCCGGGCATCCGGTCGAGCCCCGAGGTGCCGGCGTGGGCCGCGCAGGAGCTCCGGCGCATGGGTCCGCTCGGCCGAAACGAGATCGCGATGGCGGCGGTGGTCGCCTTGTCCATCGTGCTGTGGATCGTCGGCGCGAACCGGGACATCGCGCTGCCGCTCCTCGGCTCGCAGTTCATCGACCCGACCGGCGTCGTGCTGCTCGCCATCCTGTTGATGCTCCTCGCCCGCGTCGTGGAGTGGGATGACGTCGTCGGCAACAGGGCAGCCTGGAACGTGCTCGTCTGGTTCGCGACGCTCGTCGCGCTCGCGGACGGCCTGAACCGCGTCGGCTTCGTGGGCTGGGCCGCCAGGGCCTTCGCCGCGTCTCTCGTCGGCATTCCTCCGGTCGCCGTGCTCGCGGTCCTCGTCGCCTTCTTCTTCCTGGTGCACTACATGTTCGCGAGCCTGACCGCCCACGCCGCCGCGGTGCTGCCGGTCGTGCTCGCGACGGGGCTGGCGGTGCCGGGACTGCCGGCGAAGCCGTTCGCGTTGCTGCTCGTCTACTCGCTCGGGCTCATGGGCGTGCTGTCGCCGTACGCGACCGGCCCCGCTCCGGTCTACTACGCGAGCGGCTTCATCTCGCGCCGCGCGTTCTGGTCGCTCGGCCTGCTCTTCGGTCTCGTCTACCTGGCGACGCTGCTCGCCGTCGGAATCCCCTACCTCACCGCGCGGGTCTGAGGTACCCGAGCCCGCGTGCTAGGCTCCGCTCACTGAACGAGAGGACGCCATGGCCACCTTGAGCGTGACGGGCGCGCGCTGGTCCCCGGAGCGGGTCTTCTACTTGAGCATGACCCTTGCGATCGCGCTCTCGGTCTACGTGGGTTTCGCGCGCAGCTTCTTCCTGCGGCCCCTCTTCCCGACGTGGCCGTCGCCGGCGGAGCCGGTCATCTACCTGCACGGTGCGCTTTTCAGCGCCTGGTGCGTGCTGCTCGTCGTGCAGAGCTCGCTCGTGACCGCCGGGCGCACACACGTCCACCGGCGGCTCGGCGTCTGGGGCACCGGGCTCGCCGCCTCGATGGTCGCCCTGGGGACGCACGCGGCGCTCGTGGCGGCGCGCCGACCGTCGGGCTTCGTGGGCGTTCCCGTGCCGGCGCTGCAGTTCCTCGCCGTGCCGCTCTTCGACATGGTGCTCTTCGGCTCGTTCGTGACGTTGGCCGTCGTGTGGAGGCGCGACCCGCAGGCCCACAAGCGCTGGATGCTGCTCGCCACGCTGAATCTCGTGACGGCGGCGATCGCGCGCTGGCCCGGCGTGATGGGCGGCTCACCGCTCGTGTACTTCCTGCTGACGGACCTGTTCCTGGTGCCGCTCGTTCTCTGGGACCGCAAGACGCGGGGCCGCGTGCACCCCGCGACGGCCTGGGGCGGCGCGCTCATCGTCGTGTCGCACCCGCTCAGGCTCGCGGTGTCGGCCTCGACGGCATGGCTCGCGCTTGCGGGCTGGCTCGTCCGGTCGCCGCTCTAGCGGGCCTCGGCCTCGTCGAGCGGAGTCACGGGGTCGATGAAGAGCCAGAGCACGGCGCCCAACAGGTAGACCGCCGCCGAGACGTAGAACGTGAGCGCCCAGTTGTGGGCCGTCGCCTGCAGGATGTAGCCGACCACGATCGGACCGGCGACGCCGCCGAAGTTGCCCATCATGTTCATGCTGCCGGAATAGGTGCCCGCGAAGCGCCCGCCCACGTCCATGCAGGCGCCCCACGCCGACGGCATCACGAGGTCGTTGAAGAAGCTCGCCATCCCCATCGCGACCATTGCCCAGGTCGGATCCTCGAGCCACACGGAGACGAGCAGCATCACCGCCGCCCCGGTCATTCCGACGGCAGCGATCAGCTTGCGCGCCCAGGCGGTGCCGATCCGCCGCGCGAGGCGCGCGGAGAGGAAGCCCGAGACGAGGCAGCCGATGCCGCCGAAGAAGAGCGGCAAGCCGGCGAGGAACGCTCCCTTGGCCATCACCTGCCCGCGCGCTTCCTGCAGATAGGTCGGAAGCCAGGTCGGGTAGAAGTACCAGCCGTAGGACAGGCAGAAGTACTGCGCCCAGAGCAGCCAGGTCGTGGAAGAGGAGACGAAGCGGCGCCAGGGCACGTTCGAGTGGGCCGAAGCGAGGTTGTCGGCGCCGGTGAGCAGCGCGCGCTCCGCGGCGTTGACTTGCGGGTGGTCGCGCGGGTCGTCGCGGAACCAGAAGAAAAAGACCACGGCCCAGACGACGCCGAGCACTCCGAAGATCTCGAACGCGCGACGCCACCCGACAAATTGCAGCACGAAGACGACGAGCAGCGGCGTGAAGGCCCCGCCCCAGCGGGCCGAGAGCCACAGGATGCTCTGGGCCTTCACGCGCTCGTCCCGAGGCAGCCAGGTGGTGAAGGCCTTGGTGAGGTTCGGAAAGCAGCCCGCCTCGCCCGCGCCGAAGAGCGCCCGCGTCACCACGAGCGAGAAGAAGTTCCAGGTCCAGCCGGTGGCCGCCGTGAAGAACGACCACCACAGGACCACGCGCGTCAGCACCTTGCGCGGCCCGAGCTTGTCGCCCAGCCAGCCGCCGGGGATCTCGAAGAGCGCGTAGGCCCAGGTGAAGGCGGCGAACACGTAGCCCATCTGCACGGTGCTGAAGTGGAACTCGCTGGTGATGAGCGGCGCCGCCTGCGAGATGCACACGCGGTCGATGTACTGGATCACCGCGAGCGCCACCGCGAACACGACCACGAAGTAGCGGGTGCGGCTTTGGGCGATGCCGGCGTGCGCTCCTGCGGCGGTCGGATCGTCGGGGGTCATGGGGTTCATTCGGTTGGCGGGGATTCTGTCACACCCTTCCGCCGCCCCGCCGACGAACGCCCTCCCCTTGACACGCAAGGGGTCACGGCCGATATTCCCCTTGTCACTCTAGGGGAGATTCATGGCCGACAGCCGTTTGGACCTGCTGCAGGGCACGCTGGACATGCTGCTGCTGAAGGCGCTGCAGCTCGAAGCGCTCCACGGCTACGCGATCGCGCGCCGCGTGCAGCAGCTGTCCGAGGACGCGCTCCGGGTCGAGGAAGGATCGCTCTACCCGGCGCTCCACCGCATCGAGGAGCGCGGCTTCGTCGAGTCCGACTGGGGGATCTCGGAGAACAACCGGCGCGCCAAGTACTACCGGCTCACGCGCGCGGGCAAGAAGCGCCTCGAGGCCGAAGCCTTCGAGTGGAAGCGGCTGTCGCTCGCGATCACGCGCGTGATGGAGGCCTAGCGCGTGCGGCTGCCGGGTCCGTTGAAGCGCGCGTGGCGCTGGCTGCCCTGGGGGCGGGAGCAGTTCCGGGACGAGATCCAGGCCGAGCTCGCGGCTCACGTCGCGCAGCTCGCCGAGGAGGACGTCGCCCGGGGCGTGCCGCCGGACGAAGCGCGCCGCGCGGCGCGCCTGCGCTTCGGCAACGCGACGGCGATCGCGGACCGCTGCCAGGACGAGCGCCAGGTCTTTCGGTTCGAGCAGCTGCTCTCCGACCTTCGCTTCGGCTTCCGCCTGCTGCGACGCTCGCCCAGCTTCACCCTCGTCGCGGTCGCGACGCTGGGCCTCGGGATCGGGGCGAACACCGCCATCTTCAGCCTGGTGCACGGCGTGCTGCTGGCCCGGCTTCCGTTCCACGACCCGGACCGGCTCGTCACGTCGCGCGGGTTCAGCATCCCCGACTACGAGGACCTGCGGCAGCAGTCGCGCTCGTTCGAGCGCACGGCGATCTGGGCCTCGAACCTCTACACCGTCGTGACGAACGGAGAGGCCGAGCAGATCCCCGGCATCGTCGCTTCTCCGGAGCTGTTCGCGATGCTGGGCGAGCCGCTGCTGGGCCGGCGCTTCCGGCCGGAAGAGAGCGCGCAGCCGCTGGTGCTCCTCGGCTACGACCTCTGGCAGTCGCGTTACGACGGCAGCCCGTCGGCGCTCGGCCGGACGCTCGACCTCGGAGGCCGGCTGCACACCATCGTCGGGGTGATGCCCCAGGGCTTTCACTTCCCGTCGGCCGAGTACAAGTTCTGGGTGACCTTCGACTCCGGCATGGCCGCCGTCCCCACGCAGAAGCAGGAGCGCTCGCTGCGGGTCTTCCGCGTGGTCGCGCGCCTCCAGCCGGGAGCGACGCTAGAGCAGGCGCAGGCGGGAATGAAGGACTTCTCGGAGCGGCAGGCGCGCCTTCATCCCGACACCAATCGCGAGGTGCGCTTCGAAGTCCGCCCGATCCTGGACTCGCTGGTGGGCGAGACGCGCGCTGCGCTGCTCATCCTGCTCGGAACGGTGGGGCTCGTCCTGCTGATCGCGTGCGCGAACGTCGCGAACATGCTGCTCGCGCGAACGGCCTCGCGGCGGGGCGAGCTCTCGGTGAGGACGGCGCTCGGGGCGACGCGCGGGCGCCTGGTGCGACAGCTGGTGAGCGAGAGCCTGGTGGTGTCGGCCGTGGGCGGAGCGGTCGGGCTGCTGCTGGCGGAGACGGCGCTTCGCTGGCTGCGCTCGCTCCCTGCTGTGGCGATCCCGCGGCTGGACGCGGTTCACCTGAACCTGACAGTCCTCGCCTTCACGTTCGGCGTTTCGCTGCTGACCGGTCTGATCTTCGGAGTGCTTCCGGCCTTCTACGCGTCCGCTCCAGCGCCGGCCACGGCGCTCAAGGAAGGCGGGCGCACGTCGTCGCCGCTCTTCGGCCGGCGCTTGCGGCCGGTGCTCGTGGCTCTCGAGATCGGGCTGGCGATGGTCGTCACGGTCGGCGCGGGCCTGCTCGTCAGGAGCCTGGTCACGGTCACCCGCGCGGACCCCGGGTTCACGTCCGATCGCCTCACGACCGGGACGGTCGTCGTCGTGGACGTGAAGCTCGAAGACCGCCCGCGCGTGGTGGGCTCGATGCTCGACGCGATCGCTCGCCTCCCGGGCATCGAGCGCGCAGGAGCCGGAACCGGGCTCCCGCCGCAGACCGCGCAGCGCGGTACCCGGTACGAGCTTCCGCAGGACACGCCCGGCCTGTCGCCCCAGTCCGCCTACTTCCTCGCCGTGACGGCGGACTACCTTCCCGCGCTCGGGACGCGCCTCCTCGCCGGACGTGCGTTCGGGCCGGAAGACACGGCGATCTCGGAACGGGTCGTGCTCGTCAGCGAAAGGCTGGCCAAAGCGCGGTTCGAGGGGCGCTCGCCGGTCGGCGAGCGGCTGCGCGTGGTCAATGACACGCAGTCGCCGGAGTGGCGGACGATCGTCGGCGTGGTGGCCGACGTGCGATACAGCGGGCTCGAAGACTCGGACGCGCCCGCCATCTACACGCCTTACCCCCAGAACCCGCAGCTGCTGGCCGGCGTCTACCTGATGGTCCGCTCGCGCGGCGAGGGTGCGTCGCTCTACTCGGGGATCCGTCGGGCCGTCGAGCAGGCGGCGCCGGGCCTCCACGCGGTCAAGCTGCGGCCGATGAGCGACGTCGTGGAGGCGAGCGTGTCCTCGCGGCGCCTCAACACGTCGCTGCTCTCGCTCTTCTCGCTGCTGGCGCTCGTGCTGTCGGCCACCGGCATCTACGGGCTGGTGTCCTATGCGATCTCGCAGCGGTCGTACGAGATCGGCGTTCGCATCGCGCTCGGCGCCGGGAAGGCCGACGTCGTACGGCTGGTGCTGCGGCAGATCCTGAAGGTCGTGGGGGCGGGCCTCGTCGCCGGCCTGCTGGGCAGCGTGCTGACGAGCCGCGTGCTCGGCAGCCTGCTCTTCGAAGTGCAGCCCACGGATCCGGCCACGCTCGTCTCGGTGGCTCTCGCGCTCGTCGCGGTGGGCCTCGCGGCGAGCTACGCCCCGCTGCGGCGCGCGACGCGGATCGACCCGGTGCGCACGCTCAGGGCCGAGTAGACACCGCCGCCGCGCGCGGGCTCAGCGCTCGCGCGGGCCCTCGGACTCACTGCGGCGGTCCTTCAGGAGCGACGGCCCGCCGACCCCGGCTTTCTCGATGTCGCCCTTGTAGAAGGCGCCGTCGGCCATCACCAGCACGCGGGCACGGATCGTCCCCTCGACGTGCGCCGAAGGCCTTAGCTCGATCTTGTCGGCCTTGAGCAGCCCGGCTTCGACTCGGCCCGCCACCACCAGCGCCGCGGCGTCGATATTCCCGAGCACCCGGCCCCCCTCGTGCACGATGCAGCGGGCGCTCGTCAGGCAGTCGCCTTCCAGCGTGCCGCGGACCTCGATGGGACCCGTGCTCCGGACGTCTCCCTTGATCAGGGTGCCGGGCCCGATCACCGTCGCGTGGGGGTGCGGCTGGTCCGTGAACCGCCGGTCCGGCGAAGTCGTGGGCGAATCCAGGCGACCCTCCTGCGTGCAGTGCCCATTCTGCTCTCGCGGAAGGCCCTTTGCTCGCGGGGTCGGTCGAGGCGATGTGAGCGCGCTTACGCGCGCGCGGCTGATCCATCCTCGGCTGGAATCAGCAGCCAGAGCACGACGTAGACGAGGATCCCGGACAGGAACGGCAGCGCCCCCACCACCACGAAGAGCACTCGCACGAGGAGCGGCGACCACCCCAGCCACTCGGCGAGGCCGCCGCAGACCCCGGCGACGAGGCGATGGCGCCGGGAGCGCCGCAGCGGCCGGCCCTGGCTCCTGGGAGTTGACGAGTCAGCCACGTTCGACCTCCCCTAGACCGCGGCTTCCCGAGGCGTCGACTTCGCGAGGTAGAGCCGGCTGTCCGCGCTGCGGATCAGCGCCTCGACCGTGTCTCCGTCCTCGGGGTAGATGGCACAGCCCACGCTCGCGGAGATCGGCGGGTGCTCGGGGTCTTCGGCGAGGCGCCGATGGATGCGACCGGCCACGGTGGCCGCGGCCTCGCGGTCCGTCTCGGGCAGCACCAGCGCGAACTCGTCGCCGCCATACCGGGCCGCGGTGTCCACGGCCCTGCAGGTCTCCCGCAGCACATTCGCCACGCGGCAGAGCGCCCGGCTGCCGGCCACGTGGCCGAACCGGTCGTTCAGCGACTTCAAGCGGTCGAGGTCGAGCAGCACGAGCGCGAACGGGTGCTGGTGGCGTTGGGACCGTTCCTTCTCGCTCTCGAGCACGGCCGTCAGGTGTCGGTAGTTGGCGAGACCCGTGAGCGGGTCGGACAGCGAAAGGTCCCGGAGTCTGTGGATCAGGTCGAGGCGTTCCCGTACCGTGGCGGCGAAGAGCAGCGTGCCGACGGCGGTCACCGCGATGTACGCCCCGAGCAGCAGCAGTCCCGAAGGGACCGGATGGTCGGCGAACGGTCCGTTTCCCTTCACCGTCCCCCACACGGCCACCGCCGACAAGAGCAGGAGCGCGGTCGCGGCAATCCGCGGGCTGAGCCGTAGCGCCGCCCACCCGACGAAAGGGAGGCAGAGGAAGTCCACCGGATAGTGGCGCGCGCTCACCGGCAGCACGCCGCCGAAAACCACGACGGCGACGAGGCCGGTCGCCACGCTCACGATGCCGGCTTCCAGCACCTTCGCGTACGTCCACTGCATCGGCGGCGGGTAGGTCCACAGCAGGATGACGGGCGCGATGACGAGGGCGCCGCCGACGTCGCCGGCCCACCACGTGAGCCAGACGGAGGCGAAGCTCGTCCACGCCGCGTATCCCCCGAGCGCGAGAGCGGTCACGCCGATCGTGGCGGCCAGCATGGGGCTTAGCACGCCGGCGCAGAGGGCGTAGGACGCGACGCCGCGCACGGTCTCGAACGACCTCGAGCCGTCGGCGTAGCGGTTCACGAGGTGCGTCGCCGCGAGCGGCTCGAGCGTGTTCCCGATCCCGATCGCGAGCGACGTCCAGACCGAGCCCTCGGTCGTCACGTTGACCGCGAAGGCCGCCGCGAAGATGGCGGGCCAAACCCACATTCCGAGGACGAGGCACGCGGCCAGCGCGATTCCCGTCGGGGCCCAGACGAGCGTGGCGCTCGGATGGACCATCGCCAGCGCGAGACCGAGCTTGCCCGAGACGAAGTACGCCGCTCCGACCAGCGCGAGCAAGCCCCCGCGCCGCGCCAGATCCCGCAGTCTCGAGCTCATGTCGGCGGCGCGTGCTTCCATGGGCGGGCGCTTCGCTCTGCGGATGATAGCGGCACACGCGCACAGGCGGCTTGCTATACATAGCAGAACAATGTATAAAGCCTCTATGTACCTGTCGGTCGATAGTCCAGGCAGGCGTTTGCGGCCATGAACGTCGGCAAGGACCTCGTCGCGGCCTCGGCCACCCCGCTGATCCTGGCCATCCTGAGCGAAGGCCAGAGCTACGGCTACGCCATCATCAAGCGCGTCGCGGAGCTGTCGGGCGGGGAGCTCCAGTGGACGGACGGGATGCTCTACCCGGTGCTCCACCGCCTCGAACGCAACGGCTTCGTGAAGGCCGTCTGGGAGCAGGCGGAGACCGGGCGGCAGCGCAAGTACTACCAGCTGACCGACGCCGGCACGGAAGAGCTGGAGAGCCAGCGGCGACAGTGGCAAGTAGTGGACTCGACGCTGAAGCGGACGCTCTTCCGCTCGCTCCAGCCGGCGCTCCAGGGAGGTTGACGCGTGCAACGCATGTCACTCGAGGAAGGGATCGCGGAGTGGAAGTCCTACGTCCGGCGACGCCAGGCGATCCACGCCGTGGACGCCGACGAGCTGGAGGACCACCTTCGCAGCCAGGCGAGCGCGCTCGTGCAGGCCGGCCTCGCGGAGGACGAGGCCTTCCTGATCGCCGTGAAGCGCATCGGCGAGCTCGACGCGCTCTCCCGCGAGTTCGCCCGAGAGCACTCGGAGCGGCTCTGGAAGCGGCTCGTCGTGGCGCCCGACGCGGGGGCGGGCGGCGGCGTAGACGCCAGGGAAGCCCTGGTCGCGGTCGCGCTGGCGGCCTGCGCCGCCGTGGCCGTCAAGCTGCCGGAGCTCTTCGGCGTGAGGATGCACCAGGACCAGGAGCTGCCGGCGTTCTACATCCGCAACTTCAGCCTGTTCGTGCTGCCGTTCCTGGCGATCTTCTTCGCGTGGAAGCGCTCGCTGGCCCCTTCCGCCCGGCTGTGGCTGGCGGCGCCGTTCGTCGCGGCTGCGTTCGCGATCAACGTCATGCCGTTCCTGCCCGACGCGCACACCCTGCGGCTGGCGGCGCTGCACCTGCCGCTCGCGCTCTGGCTGGCGGTCGGCTACGCGTACGCGGCCCGCCACTGGCGCGATCACGACCAGCGCATGAACTACGTGCGCTTCTCCGGCGAGTGGTTCATCTACTACGCCCTGATCGCTTTCGGCGGCGGCGTGCTGATGGGCCTCACGGCGTTCATCTTCAGCGCCATCGGCCTGGATCCACGACAGCTCCTGGCCGCCTGGATCCTGCCCTGCGGCGTGGTCGGGGCCGTGATCATCGCGGCGTTCCTCGTGGAAGCCAAGCAGAGCGTGATCGAGAACATGGCGCCGGTGCTCACGCTCCTGTTCACCCCGCTCTTCACCCTCGTGCTGCTGGCGTTCCTGGCGACGATGGCGTGGACGGGCCGCGGCGTGGCCCTCCAGCGCGAAGTGCTCATCGGCTTCGACCTGCTGCTCGTGGTGGTGGCGGGCCTCGTCCTCTACGCGATCTCGGCCCGCGACCCGCAGAAGCCGGCCGGCCTCTTCGACGCGCTCCAGCTCCTGCTCGTCGTGAGCGCCCTGCTCGTCGACGGCCTGGCGCTCGGAGCGATCGCGGCCCGCATCTCCGAGTTCGGCTGGAGCCCCAACAAGGTCGCGGCGCTCGGAGAGAACCTGATCCTGCTCGTCAACCTCGGCTGGTCCGCCGTGCTCTACGGCCGATTCCTCGCCGGGCGCGTGGCATTCACGAAGCTGGAGCGATGGCAGACGGCGTACCTCCCGGTCTACGCCGTCTGGGCGTGGGTCGTGGTCGTGGTGTTCCCGCTCGTGTTCGGGTTCCGGTAGCCGGGGGTTCTCAGCGCACGGGCAGTACGCGAGCCGCGACCGACTTGAACGCCGGCGTGCCGGAGGCCTCGTCGACCCGGCGAGGCACGAGCGCGTTCGCCTCCGGGTAGTACATCGCCAGGTTCCCCGGGCGGATGTCGACGAGCGCCACCACCGCCGGAAGGCTGCCTGTCGCCGTCTGCACGCTCACGCGGTCTCCTTCGCGGACGCCTAGCCGCTCGGCGTCGACGCGCGCCATCATCACCACGTCGCGCCGGGTGTTCCCGCGGTAGAGGTCCTCCTCCTCGTAGACGACGGTGTTGAACTGGCCTTCGGAGCGAAGCGTCATCAGCCGGAACCCGTCGCCTTCCGGCGCGAAGTCGGAAAGGGCGGTCACGTGGAAGCGCGCCCGCCCGCTCTCGGTCGCGAAGCGCGGCTCGTGAAACGTGCGGCCGGCGATCTGGAACTCCTCTCGCGTCCGGTCGATGGCGGCGATCTTGCCGTAGCCGGGAACGACCCGGCCGATCTCCTCGCGCAGGCGCTGGTGCGAGCGCATCGCCGCCCAGTCGAAGCGGCCCCCTGGCAGCAGGCGTTCCGCGAGCGAGGCCAGGATGTCGACCTCCGAGCGCATCTCGCCCTCCGCTGCGGCGCCGCCGTCGGACAGGCGCACGAAGCTGAACATGGACTCCTGCGTCGTGGCCTGCTTTTCCTCGTCTCGGGCGAGCACGGGGAGCACCAGTGTCGTTCGTCCCCTGCCGTGCACGTGGCCTTCGTTGAGCTTCGTGGAGGCGTAGACGGTGACGGGCACGTTTCCGAGCGCGCGCGCCGCCCAGGCCCTGTCGGGATTGCTCGAGAAGAGGTTGCCGCCCAGGAGAAACGCGACCTCGACGCGACCCTCGGCCGCCTCCTGCATCGAGCGGTACGTGTCCCAGCCCGGCGCGGCAGCGGGCTCGATGCCGTAGAGCTCGCTCATGCGGTCGGCGAAGGCCTGCTTGAGGACAGGGGTCACTCCGACGGAGCCCACGCCCTGCACGTTCGAGTGGCCTCGAATCGGCAGCAGGCCGCATCCCGGACGGCCCAGCCACCCCCGCGCGAGAGCCAGGTTCGCGAGCGCGAGGACGTTTCCGACGCCGTTGGCGTGGTGAGTCAGGCCCATCGCCCAGCACACCACCGCGCGCTTCGCCTGCACGAGCATCTCGGCCGCTCGCTGGATCTCGTCGCGCGGGACGCCGCAGGCCGCCGTGAGATCCGCCCAGGAAGCGCCGCGGACGTCCGCCTCGACCGCGTCCCAGCCCTCGGTGTGGGCCTCGACGTACGCGCGATCGACGCCGCCCGCCTCGACGACCGCCTTCAGCAGCGCCTTGAAGAGCGCGACGTCGGATCCGACGTGCGGCTGGAGATAAAGGTCCGAGATCGTCGAGCCGAACGCGAGGCTCCGCCAGTCCGACGGGACCCGGAAGCGAACGAGCCCCAGCTCCTTCAGCGGGTTCACGACGATCACCCGGCCGCCGCGGCGGCGCAGCTTCACGAGCTGGGTGATGAGGCGGGGGTGATTGCTCGCCGGATTGGCGCCGGCGACCAGCACGAGGTCGGCCTGGTGGAGGTCCTCCAGGACGATCGACGAGGCCCCCGAGCCGAATACGCGGGACAAGGCGACGCTCGACGCGTTGTGGCAGTAGGACGAGCAGTTGTGGATGTTGGCGGTTCCGTAGAGCCGCGCGACCACCTGCAGCAGGAAGGCGGCCTCGTTGCTCGCGCGGCCCGAGGAGTAGAAGAAGACCCGCTCGGGCGAGGCCGCCCGCAGCGCCGACGCCGCCCTGTCGAGAGCCTCGTCCCATCCGATCCGTCGGAAGTGGCTGTCGTGCGCCTCGGCGACGAGCGGGAACGCGACGCGCCCGAGCGACTCGAGGGCGGCGGGGGTCAGCCGGGCGAGGCGTGCGAGCGGATACTGGCGCAGCAGCGCCTCGCTGATCGGACCCTGCATGTCCGCCGCCTGGGCCTGGAGCGACTTCTTGCAGACCTCCGGAAAGCGCCCCGCCTCGTTGACCATGCCGCCGCGCTGCCCGCCCATCCCGAGCGCGCAGGTCTTGCAGGCGTTGCGGTGGCGCATGCGGCGGTAGAGGCGCCACAGCCCGCCGGCCTGACGGCCCATGCGGAGCGTGTAGGCGATGGCGGCGACGCCGCCCCCGGCGCTGACCCGCGGCCTGGCCATCGGCGAAACCCTCCTGCGCTCGAGCCTCCACCATGACTTACCCGTGATGGGCTCGCTACAAAAGTCTAGCCTTGACCTCTGCTACCCAGGCGGTATAGCTTCGGGCTCCTTCAGGAACCGAGATCAGAGCGACGTATCTGGCCGACTACTACCCTCCATAGTAGAGCGGCGCTAACGATACTCACCGGTTCCGATTCAGCGTCGGTCCAGCCACGTCGGTGAGGCAGACGGATACGTCCCTGGTTGGCAATCAGGGTGGGGGATCTATGCCACGAAGCATTACTGCGTGTTGTCGATCGGTGTGTCGATGGGCGCTGACGTTCACGGCTGCCGTCGTGCTGCCGGCA
>Ga0111539_10005226_pt1 | contig 16818 bp, 10 predicted proteins | sample RhiMethybrSRZTD1_FD_79667 | JGI IMG/M metagenome (GOLD analysis project Ga0111539, IMG submission 79667) | Populus rhizosphere microbial communities from Tennessee, USA - Rhizosphere MetaG P. TD hybrid SRZTD1 (version 2) (version 2) | ecosystem: Host-associated > Plants > Roots > Rhizosphere >... | reverse complement strand
CTATCCGGTTCCATACTCTCAAGGGGCTGATAAGCGCGGATCGCACCGTGAAGCACGGCAAGCCGGTGAAGTATTTTTGGTTCATGCATGGCTGTGCCCCGCCGCACCCGGTTTATCGGTTTGCTGAAAACGCGGCTTGTGAATCCATGCCAATGATTTGTTGGTAAAGGACCCCCGTCTATGCGGCGCGGCGCGGATGCCGCGAGCGATTTCAAATCCGGCACCTTTTCACGCGCTGGCAAAGATCACCAGTTTTTTGGCCAAGTATCGCAAGACGCTGTTGATGACACGCGTTAAAAACGTGGCGATGAAAGTGCAACGTGATCAAACGCAACGACCCGACGCTCGCGCCGTAGTGTTTGGCTTATTTGCCATCATCGTAATTTGTGCGGCAATTTTGGCTGGCACTTACCTTTGGTAGCACATGGGGCGGCAAGCTGTTATCGCGATTGGCATCATCGCCATGATGATAGCCATCTTGTTTTTTGCCACCCAACTTGGGCGCTTACGCCTAGCGCGGGCCGTTGGTGAGTTTTCTGTTGCAACCCTATCGGTGGAGTAGCAGCGAGCGGCAGCTCGCCGATGCTGGGCGTTTTGCAAGATTGCCCGATTGTTTACCCCATTGTTTACCCCGGCGCGTTTTTTCCACCCCGGTCGACGTACAAAATTTTCAACAAGTCATTGCGCCGCAGGCACAAGTGAAATCCGCCGCCGAATTTTGTCCGCTCTACCCCCAAAAGCAGACATGTGCGGTGCAGCTAGGGATGTCCGCTTTGGGCCAAAAGCAGACATGAGCACTTTTTAATACAGCCCAAACTCGGTAGTTCGTTGTCCGAAGAACGCTCCGTGCGTCAGCTAGTGAGCCTAGTCCGTCTGACCTGCTTTCCCGATTTGGCGGTAATAACGAATCGCCCCTGGATGGAGCGGCAGAAACGAGTTGCGATCGATGTTGGCGGGAACGGTCGCTGCCGCCGCGGCATGCGCCTCCATCATTTCCTCATGGTTCTCGAAAACGGTTCTGACCACGTTGTAAACGAGGTCATCTGGCAAATCCGCATGTGCGACGACGAAATTGTAGAGGCCAAGCGTCTGGTAATGCCGCAGCAGCGACGGGTAGGTCCCGGCGGGAATGCGCGAAGGAGTCAATTCCGGCATCGCCAAGCGCAGTGCAGCGATCTGTTCCGCGCCAAACGCGATATACCGGATTTTATCCTTCGCCTCGAGTTCGACAAACGAAGGAAGCGGCACACCGGCACCGACCGCGAGCACGTCGAGCGTGCGCTGGTGTACTTGCGCTGCGAGCTCTGCCCAATCCCCGAAAACCAGGTTCACTGGAGTTTTCAATGTCTGGAAGAACTGTGGAAAATAGGCTGCCGACGTGCCGCCGCGCGGGCCCACACCAACCCGCTTGCCAGCCATTTCGGCGATCGATCGAATGCCGGACTCCTGCAGAACCAAGAATTGAAACGGCGTATCGTACATTGGGAGGATGGCTCGCATCGAACGAGCCGGCCTTTTGCCCTCCCAAACGCCAGTACCATTCCATGCTTGGAGCGCTATTCCGATTGTAACGAAGCCGAGCTTTGCCTCGCCCGTCTCGAGCAATTCAATATTCTGTGCGGGTCCCTCGGTGGCCAGTCTTACAACCGGAAGGTCGAGGGCCCGGGTCAATATCTTTGCCAAACCCTCGCCGTAGACATAGTAGGTCCCACCAGGCGATGCGGTCCCGATGAGGAGTTGCTCCGGCCAGTTGGGCTGGCCGGAGCGTAACGATGTCGGGCAGAAGAGGGCCGCCGCCACAACGATTGCAAGCCGAAGCCAATGGGCCTTCATGAGTTGCCTCCGATCTGCGTGTCTCAGGCGGGCATTACTTTTTCTGGTGCGTCCGCTTCGAGATCTGTCTCGCGATTAAGGTGCTCGCGCATTCGCTCTTCGTCGAGTGCGTTTTCCCATTTCGCCACAACGATGGTGGCCACGCCATTTCCAATGAGATTGGTGAGCGCGCGTGCCTCCGACATGAAGCGGTCAATTCCCAGGATGAGGGCGATGCTCGCGACTGGGATTGAGCCGACCGAAGCCAGCGTCGCTGCGAGCACGATAAAGCCGCTTCCGGTAACACCTGCTGCTCCTTTCGACGTCAGAAGCAGGACCCCGATGATGCCTAGCTGCTGCCACAGCGTGAGCTCGGTGTTGGTTGCCTGCGCCAGAAAGATTGCCGCCATCGTCAGGTAGATGCAGGTCCCATCCAGGTTGAACGAATAGCCGGTGGGAATGACGAGGCCGACGACCGACTCCTTGCATCCCAGATTCTCGAGCTTGTTGATCATGCGCGGCAACACCGATTCGGAAGATGAGGTGCCGAGGACGATCAAAAGCTCTTCTTTAATGTACTTGATGAACTTCCAGATGCTAAAGCCTGCCAGCCGGGCGATACCACCAAGCACGACAAAGATGAAGATGAGGCAGGTTATGTAGAAAGCTGCCATAAGCTTGCCGAGCAAGAGCAGCGTGCCGACGCCGTACTTGCCAATGGTGAACGCCATCGCGCCGAAGGCTCCGATCGGCGCAACCTTCATGACGATTCCGACGACGTTAAACAGTATATGTGAAACGGCATCGATAAAGTTGAGGACCGGCTTGCCGCGCTCACCAAGCATGGAGAGCCCAAAAGCGAACAGGACTGAGAAAAATAGAACCTGCAGAATTTCGCCTTCAGCGAAGGCGCCGACGACCGTGTTGGGTACGATGTGAAAGAGAAAGTCGACGGTGCTCTGCTGGCCTGCTTTGCTCGTGTAAGCCTGGATCGACTTGGGATCGATGGTCTTGAGATCGGCGTTCGTGCCGGCACCAGGTTGCAGCACATTGACGACCACGAGCCCCACGATGAGTGCCAGCGTCGTGACGACCTCGAAATAGATCAGTGCCTTGAGGCCAACGCGTCCGACCTTCTTCAGATCCTCCATGCTGGCAATGCCATGGACGACCGTGCAGAAAATGATCGGAGCAATAAGCATTTTAATCAACTTGATGAAACCGTCACCGAGCGGCTTCATCTGTTCTCCGAGCTGCGGATAGAAGTAACCCAGCAGGACACCAAAAACGATTGCGGTGAGCACCTGGGCGTAGAGATGCGTATAGAACGGCTTGCGTGGTGCAGCCGCCGTAGTCGCTGTGCTCGCCTGCATGACGTTCTCCCTAGTGGCTCTGGTGTCGATGCTCCTGCCTCTGTCGGGCAGTTCCGTCGCGCGCTGGTATGGACCGTACGCGCTGTTCTTCCCGTGATGCTGCCACACTGGTGAACAAGAATGGAGTCATCTCCATGGTTGACGTCGCGAGTGAAAACTGCACCCGGGGGATTTAACGGATATCCGACCAACGATGCCTGAGCCATAAGGCCGGATGTCATTCGGCTGCGGTTACGGCGCAAAAATTGCGCCCATGCGCAATGATTTTCTGCAGCCGCACCGCTGTGTATTCCAGGCTTTTGCAAGAACCGTGCTGGGCCGGTCGGCGCGCCCAAATGAAAACGCGCAATCGGGCAACGCCTTTCTTCCTTGATTGCGTCTCGATTGGCGCGGATCATGCGGTGACGGCCGTAACAACAAAAATCAGCAAAACGCCGGGGAGGCACCAATGGACGCCAGGACGGATCAGGATACCGTAGAAACAGGAGAATGGATCGATTCACTCCGGGCTGTGCTGCACTATCGTGGTTCCGATCGCGCCAAATTTCTGCTGGAGCGTTTGACCGCCGAGGCGCAGGGCGCCGGTGTCGCGCCCGCTTTCGCTCTAAACACCCCTTACGTGAATACGATCCCTCCGGAACGCGAAGAACGCGCGAATTGGGATCGCGACCTGGAGCACCGCATCCGCTCAATCATCCGGTGGAACGCCGTTGCAATCATTCTTCGGGCCAACAAGAAATCGTCCGAGCTCGGCGGCCATATCGCGAGTTTCCAGTCCGCGGCCACGCTCTATGACATCGGCTTTGGCCACTTCTGGCGGGCCCCATCGGAACAGCACGGCGGTGACCTCATTTACATGCAGGGACATTCGGCACCGGGAATCTATGCCCGCGCCTTTATCGAGGGGCGGCTCAGCGAGCAGCAGCTCCAGAACTTTCGCCAGGAAGCTAACGGGCCCGGCCTCTCGTCCTATCCGCATCCGTGGCTGATGCCGGACTTCTGGCAATTCCCCACAGTGTCGATGGGCCTTGGTCCGCTGATGGCGATCTATCAGGCGCGGTTCCTCAAATATCTGCACGGACGCGGGATCGCCGACACCGCAGCGCGAACAGTGTGGGCCTTCATGGGCGACGGCGAAATGGATGAACCGGAGTCATTGGGCGCGGTGTCGCTCGCCGGACGGGAGCGGCTCGACAACCTTATCTTCGTCATCAACTGCAATTTGCAGCGTCTCGATGGGCCGGTGCGTGGCAATGGCAAGATCGTGCAGGAACTTGAGGGCATTTTCCGCGGCGCCGGCTGGAATGTGATCAAGGTGTTGTGGGGCTCAGGCTGGGATCAACTGCTTGTCAAGGATGCCTCCGGCCTCCTGCGCCAACGCATGGAGGAATGTGTCGACGGCGAATACCAGGATTTCAAATCGAAAAATGGCGCCTATGTGCGCCAGCAGTTCTTCGGAAAGTACCCCGAGACCGCCGCACTGGTGAAGGACTGGAGCGATGATGACATTTGGGCGCTCCGGCGGGGCGGTCACGATCCGGTCAAGGTCTACGCCGCTTACGCAGCAGCGACCAAACATGTCGGTCAACCGACCGTGATCCTCGCAAAGACGGTGAAGGGATATGGCATGGGCGAGGCCGGCGAAGGCCAGATGATTACCCATCAGCAGAAAAAGATGGGGCTCGAGGCGCTGCGCAAATTCCGTGATCGTTTTTCGATTCCGGTGTCTGACGAAAAGCTCGAAGAGATTCCATTCCTGACGCTCGCGGAAGGCAGTCCCGAAAAGAAGTATTTACAGCAGCGACGTCAGCAGCTGGGTGGGCAATTGCCGCAACGCCGGCAAAAATCTGCATCGCTTGCCGTGCCTCCGCTATCCGCGTTCGCTGCGCAGCTTGGCAGCACCGAAGAGCGCGAGATTTCGACCACCATGGCCTTCGTGCGCATCCTGAGCACGCTTCTGCGCGACAAGGCGATCGGCAAGTTCATCGTTCCGATCGTGCCGGATGAATCGCGCACCTTCGGGATGGAGGGAATGTTCCGCCAGCTTGGCATCTTCTCGCAGGTCGGCCAGCTCTATAAGCCGCAGGACGCCGATCAGCTCATGTTCTACCGCGAGGACAAGTCAGGCCAGATGCTTCAGGAAGGCATCAACGAGGCTGGCGCGATGTCGTCATGGATCGCCGCGGCTACATCCTACAGCACGAGCAACGTGCCGATGATCCCCTTCTATATCTACTACTCGATGTTCGGGTTGCAGCGCGTAGGCGATCTGGCCTGGGCGGCGGGCGACATGCGCTGCCGCGGATTCCTTCTAGGCGGTACCGCCGGTCGAACCACCCTCAACGGCGAAGGACTGCAGCACGAGGATGGCCATAGTCACTTGCTCGCCGCCACCATTCCCAACTGCGTTTCGTACGATCCGACCTATGCTTACGAGGTCGCAGTCATCGTCCAGGATGGATTGCGACGCATGTTCAAGGATCAGGAGGACGTCTACTACTACGTCACGCTGATGAACGAGAACTATTCCCACCCCGCAATGCCGAAGGGCGCTGAAGAGGGAATCCGGCGTGGAATGTATCTCCTGCGCGATGCTGGGAAGAAAAAAGGACCGCGCGTACAGCTGCTCGGTTGCGGCACAATCCTGCGCGAGGTGATTGCGGGGGCGGACTTGCTGGAGCAGGATTTCGGCGTGCTCGCGGATATCTGGAGCTGTCCGAGTTTCAACGAGCTACGTCGCGACGGCTTGCACGCGGAACGCTGGAGCCTGCTGCACCCCGCGCAGGCTCCCCGCAAGAGCTATGTCGCTGAATGCCTTGAACCCCGGCAAGGCCCGATCATCGCGGTCACGGACTACATGCGGGCCTTCGCGGACCAAATCCGGCCTTACGTGCCTCGGCGCTACGTCTGTCTCGGCACCGACGGCTTCGGCCGCAGCGACTATCGCGTGGCCCTGCGCAAGTTCTTTGAAGTAGACCGTCACTACACGGCAATCGCGGCCCTCAAAGCGCTGGCTGACGAAGGCGCTCTGCCCAAGACAAAAGTCGCCGCTGCGATCAAAAAGTACGGCATCGAGACCGAAAAACCCGCGCCATGGAAAACATGAAAGAGGTGAACAGACGCGGATTAGATTGACGCGCAACAGTACTCACCGGCTGAGGCAATGTAATGAGTCAACTAACGCAGGTGCGGGTACCCGATATCGGCGACTTCACGGATGTCCCGATCATCGAGATTCAGGTGAAGCCAGGTGACCGCGTAGCTGCCGAGGCACCGCTTATCACCCTGGAATCGGACAAAGCGTCGATGGAGGTCCCTTCCCCCTCCGCGGGGATCGTCAAGACGCTTGCCGTCAAGCTTGGCGACAAGGTGAGTGAAGGAACGCCGATCCTTACTCTTGAAGTCGACGGTGCTCCCGTCGCGGCGGAAGCGGCGAAGCCCGCAGTATCCGCGCCTCCGGCGCCGACAAGCGCTCCCGCTGGCGTTGCCGAGGTGCGTGTTCCCGACATCGGCGATTTTAAGGATGTGCCAATCATCGAGGTCATGGTGGAGCCGGGCGACACGATCAAGCCGGAACAGCCGCTCGTTACGCTGGAATCGGACAAAGCGTCCATGGAAGTGCCATCGCCGCTCGGCGGCGTAGTGGCCGACCTAAAGGTCAAGCTTGGCGATCGCGTCAGCGAAGGTACCGTCATTCTTACGCTTGTGACCGACGCTGTAGCCGCGCAGGCGCGTCCGGCTCCGCAGCCCGTGCCGTCGCCGGTCGCCGCCGAACTGCGGGTCGCACCCGCGCCTGCGCCTGCGCCGACCCAGCCGAGCGTGCCGGATTCAGCGTTCGATATTCCCTACGCGGGACCATCGGTGCGCAAACGCGCGCGAGAGCGCGGCATCGACCTGCGTCGGGTCAAGGGCAGCGGCCCGCGCGGCCGTATCCTGCCCGCGGACCTTGAAACCTTCACCACACCTTCCACAGCGGCCGCTGCGCCGAGCGTCCAAGCATACACGACCGGAGCGGGTCTCGGCCTGCTGCCGTGGCCGAAAGTCGATTTCGCCAAATTTGGACCGATCGAAACCAAGCCGCTCTCCCGCATCAAGAAAATCTCAGGCGCGAATTTGCATCGCAACTGGGTGATGATCCCGCATGTCACAAATCATGACGAAGCTGACATCACCGAGCTTGAGGAATTCCGTATGAAGCTGAACAAAGAGATCGAGAAATCCGGCGTTCGGGTCAGCATGCTTGCTTTCATGATCAAGGCGGCGGTGTCGTCCTTGAGGAAATTCCCGGAATTCAACGCGTCCCTTGATGGCGACAATCTCGTCCTCAAGAGATATTTTCACATCGGCTTTGCAGCCGATACCCCGCAAGGGCTTGTGGTCCCCGTCATTCGAGATGCCGACAAGAAGGGCGTGATCGACGTTGCGAAAGAAATGGGCGAGCTGGCAAAGCTTGCCCGCGACGGCAAGCTCAAGCCCGATCAGATGCAAGGCGGGACGTTTACGATTTCCAGCCTCGGCGGAATTGGCGGCACTTATTTCACGCCAATCATCAACGCGCCCGAAGTCGCCATCATGGGCGCCTGCAGGTCGTTCCATAAGATGGTCTGGGACGGCAAGCAGGCGACGCCGCGCCTGATCCAGCCGCTGTCGCTCTCCTGGGATCACCGCGTGATCGATGGCGCAGCGGCGGCGCGCTTCAATGCCCACTTCGCAAGCCTGCTGGCCGACATGCGGCGGGCCCTCGTCTAGAGGTCATGAACGATGGCAAACCTGATCGACGTGAAAATTCCCGATATCGGCGACTTCAAGGACGTGCCGATCATCGAGGTGCTGGTCAAGGCGGGCGATCGCGTGAAGACCGAAGACCCGTTGATTACGTTGGAATCCGATAAAGCCTCGATGGATGTGCCTTCCCCGGTCGACGGCGTCGTGAAGGAACTCAAGGTCAAGGTCGGCGACCGGGTTTCCGAGGGATCGCTTATTCTCATCGCCGAAGCCGAGGCCGCGCCCGCGGGCGTGGCGCCACGGGAAAAAGTCAAGGGGGGCGGACATTCGACCGGGGAAGGCGCACCGGTTGCCGACTACGGCGCACCCTCCGGAATTTACGAAACGATCGAGGTGCGGGTTCCCGATATCGGCGACTTCAAGGACGTGCCGATCATCGAGGTGTCGGTGAAAAACGGCGACAAGGTCAAGCCGGAAGACCCCCTGATCACACTTGAGTCCGACAAGGCTTCAATGGAAGTGCCCTCCCCGTCCGCCGGAACGGTCAGAGAGGTTAAGGCAAAAGTCGGCGACAAGGTCAGCGAAGGCAGCTTGATCCTGACGCTTGAAACAGGCGTGACAGGCGCCGCGCCTTCCGCGACGCGGGGAGCGCAACCGACCCCCGCGCGGCCCGCGCCGATGGCAGCGCGGCATGATGGGGGAGCCGACGTCGAATGCGACATGTTGGTGCTGGGGGCGGGTCCGGGCGGCTATTCAGCCGCGTTCCGCTCCGCCGATCTCGGCATGAGCACGGTCCTGGTGGAGCGCTATTCGACGCTCGGCGGCGTGTGTCTCAATGTTGGCTGCATACCGTCGAAGGCATTGCTGCACACCGCCGCGGTGATCGATGAAGTGAAGGGAATGGCGGCGCACGGCATCGCCTATTCGTCGCCGGAGATCGACCTCGCGAAACTGCGCACCCACAAGGAAAAGGTCGTCGGCAAATTGACCGGCGGGCTTGCCGGAATGGCCAAGACGCGCAAGGTCACCGTGCTGGAGGGTATCGGCAGGTTTCTCGATCCCCATCACCTCGAGGTCGCGCCGAAAAACGGCGCGGGCCGACGGGTGGTGAAGTTCGACAAGGCGATCATCGCCGCCGGCTCGCAGGCGATCAAGCTGCCTTTCATGCCGAACGATCCGCGCGTCGTCGATTCAACCGGCGCTCTCGAGCTTCGGCAGATCCCGAAATCAATGCTGGTTATCGGCGGCGGAATCATCGGGCTCGAGATGGCAACGGTTTACTCGACATTGGGCACGCGCGTTGACGTCGTCGAAATGCTCGATGGCCTGATGACCGGCGCCGACCGCGATCTGGTGAAAGTTTGGGAAAAGAAGAACGCGGGCCGCTTTGACCGGGTCATGCTGAAGACAAGGACGGTATCGGCGGAGGCGACGCCGGACGGCATCAAGGTGGGGTTCGAGGGCGAAAAGGCGCCGGCAAAGCCCCAGCTCTACGACATGGTGCTGGTGGCGGTTGGGCGCAGTCCGAATGGAAAGTCACTCGACGCCGAAAAGGCGGGTGTTGCAGTCGGTGAAAGGGGGTTCATTCCGGTCGATAAGCAGATGCGCACCAACATGCCTCACATTTTCGCCATCGGCGACATCGTCGGTCAGCCTATGCTCGCCCACAAGGCTGTGCACGAAGCGCATGTTGCGGCGGAAACAGCCGCCGGCAAGAACGCCTTGTTCGAGGCGCGGCAAATCCCATCGGTTGCCTATACGGATCCTGAGGTCGCGTGGGCGGGCGTCACCGAAGACCAATGCAAAGCACAGGGCATCAAGTACGGCAAATCGGTTTTTCCGTGGGCCGCTTCCGGCCGGGCCATTGCCAATGGCCGCGACGAGGGTTTCACCAAGCTTTTATTCGATGAGTCGAACCACCGCGTTCTTGGCGGAGGCATCGTGGGGACCCATGCCGGAGACCTGATCGGCGAAATCTGCCTCGCGGTCGAGATGGGTTGTGATCCAATCGACATCGGCAAGACCATCCATCCCCATCCCACCTTGTGCGAATCGATCGGGATGGCTGCGGAAGTATTCGAAGGCGTGTGCACCGACCTGCCTCCGATGAAAAAGAGATAACGCATTCCGCTTGTGCGGTGGTGCGAGCGAGTGGGAGGAAGCCAATGGAAGAACAACTGCGCCGTGATGCGTTGGAGTATCACCGGCTTCCGACATTTGGAAAGGTTTCCGTCACTCCGACCAAAAGCCTGGTCAATCAGCGCGACCTCGCGCTCGCATATTCGCCAGGCGTCGCCTATGCGTGTCTTGCGATCAAAGACGACCCGCATGAGGCGGCTACCCTTACCTCCCGCGCCAATCTGGTCGCGGTAATCACCAATGGCTCCGCCGTGCTCGGGCTCGGCAATATCGGCGCACTGGCCGGCAAGCCGGTAATGGAAGGCAAGGCTTGCCTGTTCAAGAAATTCGCCGGCATCGACGTATTCGACATCGAAATCGACGAAAGCGACCCGGACAAAATTGTTGACATCGTTGCCAGCCTCGAACCGACCTTCGGCGGGATCAACCTTGAGGACATCAAGGCCCCGGAATGCTTCTACATCGAGCGCGCATTGCGGCAACGCATGAAAATTCCAGTCTTCCACGACGACCAGCACGGCACTGCGATTATTGCCGCGGCGGCCGTGCTCAACGGTCTGAAGCTGGTCGGGAAGGATATCCGCGACGTCAAGCTCGCGTGCTCGGGAGCGGGCGCGGCAGCGATCGCCTGTCTTGACCAGCTCGTCAGCCTCGGATTGCGGCCCGAAAACATCCTGGTTACCGATGCCAAAGGCGTCGTGTACGACGGCCGGGCAGAGGGGATGGACCCGATCAAGGCGCGGTATGCCAGACCTACGTCGGCTCGCACGCTTGGGGAAATCATTGACGGAGCCGATATCTTTCTCGGTTTGTCAGCGGGCGGTGTCCTCAAGCCGGACATGGTCAAGAGGATGGCGCGAGATCCATTGATCCTGGCGCTGGCAAACCCAACACCCGAAATCATGCCGGAAGATGCCAAGGCGGTCAGGCCGGATGCGATCATCGCGACCGGCCGTTCCGATTATCCAAATCAAGTGAACAATGTCCTGTGTTTCCCATTTCTGTTTCGCGGCGCACTCGACGTCGGGGCGACGTCGATCAACGAAGAAATGAAATCGGCAGCTGTACGCGCCATTGCCGACTTGGCGCACGCAGAGATCTCCGACGTCGTTGCGACAGCCTATGGAGACCAACGACTCGGGTTCGGGCCCAACTATCTGATACCGACACCTTTCGATCCGCGCCTCATTGAGCGCATAGCGCCGGCCGTTGCCAAAGCTGCAATGGAGAGTGGTGTAGCCACGCGGCCGCTGACGGATCTCGAAGCCTATCGCCAGCGCATGGCGCGTTTCATGTATCAGTCCGGAGCCAGCATGGAGCCGGTATTCGCCGCGGCAAAAATCGCGCGCAAACAGGTGGCATTTGCCGAAGGTGAGGATGACCGCGTCTTGCGGGCCGCTCAGATCATCATCGATGAAGGTCTCGCAAGGCCGGTGCTTGTCGGTCGCGCGGACGTGATTGCCAAACGTATCCAGAGCTTGGGCTTGCGGCTCAATCCCGTCAGCGATTGTGAAGTCGTCAACTTCGAGAGCGACAGCCGCTACGATGGGGCTTGGCGAGAATATTACCAGTTAGTGCGGCGCGAGGGCGTGACGCAGGCCTTGGCCAGCGAGGCCATGCGCAACCGCTCGACCTTGATCGCTGCAATGCTGCTGCGTCGCGGCGATGTCGATTCCATGCTGTGCGGCACTTCGGGCGCCTTCTACGATCATCTCAGTTACGTCCGCCAGGTGATCGGGCTGCGCGAAGGCGTCCACACATTCGGGACGATGAACCTGATTATCCTCGGCGGACGGCAAATTTTCATCTGCGACACCTATGTCAATCGCGATCCGACATCGGAGCAACTTGCCGAGCTGACCTTGCTCGCCGCCGAGGAGGTGCGCCGCTTTGGCCTCATGCCGAGTGTGGCCTTGCTTTCGCACTCGAGCTTCGGAAGCACGGATTCGCCATCGGCACAAAAGATGCGCGATGCCCTTGCGCTCATCCAGCGGATGGCCCCGGATCTTGCGGTCGAAGGGGAAATGCATGGCGATGCAGCGCTTTCCAAGCGGATTCTCGACCGCGTCTTCCCGGATTCGAACCTGAAGAGCGACGCCAATCTGCTGATCATGCCGAATCTGGATGCCGGGAATATTGCGTACAACCTGCTTCGCGTCGGCGCAGGGGGCGGCATCACGGTCGGCCCGATTCTTCTGGGTGCCGCCAAGCCCGCGCACATCCTCACGCAAACAGCGACTGTGCGAGGCATTCTCAACATGACGGCCCTGGCCGCCGTTGATTGCGGCCATACGGGCGTCCGTGCGATGACGAGGATTGCTGCAGAGTGATGTCGGACCCGAGCAATGACGACCGAGAGCTCCAACCCTCATCAAATCATCGTTGTCGGCGGAGGCGCCAGCGGGCTCGAGCTGGCGACGCAGCTCGGCGATAAGCTGGGTCGACGCAAGCTCGCAGACGTCACGCTGATCGACAAATCGCGTACTCACCTGTGGAAGCCGCTCCTGCATGAGATCGCGGCCGGAAGCATGGATTTTGCCGTGCACGAGATCGACTACCTCGCGCAAGCGCATTGGCACAACTTCCACTACCGCATTGGCGAGATGATCGGCCTAGATCGACAGCGGCGCGAAGTTCAGCTGGCCGCCTACATCGACGAGGAAGGCCATGAGGTGACCCCACAGCGGACTTTTCGTTACGACACGCTCATCATTGCCGTTGGCAGCCAAAGCAACGATTTCGGCACGCCGGGCGTGCGAGAGCATGCAATCTCTCTCGATACGCCAGACCAGGCCAAGCGCTTCCACGGCCGGCTTGTGAACGCCTACATTCGTGGGCACGCGCAGTCGCAACCTTTGCGGCCCGAGCAGCTCCAGATCGCAATCATCGGGGCAGGCGCCACGGGCGCGGAGCTGGCGGCGGAACTGCACTACACGACGCGTCAGCTTGTCGCGTATGGCCTCGATCGGATCGATCCTGAGAAGGACATCCAGATCAATCTCATCGAAGCTGCCGATCGCATCCTCCCAGCGCTCCCGCAACGTCTTTCGGACGCCGCCTTGAAGCTGCTGAAGAATCTCGGCGTGCAGGTTCACATTTCATCGAAGGTTGCTGAGGTGAGCGCAAATGGAGTGAGGCTGGCGAACGGCAGCCTCATCCCTGCCGAGCTCGTGGTCTGGGCGGCTGGCGTCAAGGCGCCCGACGTACTTGCGAATCTTGATGGCCTCGAGAGCACCGGCAGCAACCAGCTCGTCATAACGGAGACGCTGCAGACGACGCGCGACGAAAACATATTCGTCATCGGCGACTGTGCCGCCTGCAAATGGGCGGATCATCCTGGCCGTTATGTCCCGCCGCGCGCCCAGGCGGCGCACCAGCAAGCCGCACACCTCGTTAGGCAAGTGAAGCGACGACTGGCCGGCAACCCGCTGCAGCCCTGGCACTATCGCGATTTCGGTTCGCTGGTTTCGCTCGGCGAGTATTCGACGGTTGGCACCCTGATGGGAGGACTGGTGGGCCGCAACCTCTGGGTCGAGGGACTGTTCGCGCGCCTTATGTACCGCTCGCTTTACAAGATGCATGAGTACGCGCTGCACGGCCCCACTAAGGTGGCGCTCGATACTCTAGCGCGCTTGATTACGCGCCGCACCGAGCCGCACGTAAAGCTGCATTAAGGCGCATGGAAACGTCCAACACACATACCATGTCCGATGACCGCTTTCAGTCTGATTCCGATGGAGCGGTAAGCGCAAATTGCTTGCACTATTGCGCAGTCAGGGCAGCAAATTCAATCGCGTGCGAAATGAAGGGCGATGAGATCGCGACTCCGAGCGCCAACATATAGAAGACAAGCCAGAGCGTAGCATTGATTCTGCATCGTTGGCGCGTTCTGTACCTTGCCAGTCCGAAGACCTTTGGCCAGCCCTAATGTTTGTAGGCACGATGGTCTCCGTTTTGCACTGGTGGCGCCCATTTTCTTAAGGTGCTGGTACAGTTGGCGGCGGTTCTGACTCGGCTGACGATGCCGAGCGTTGTACCGACCGACAGCTGATAGCCGCCTGACCGACAGCAAGCTTGAAGAAGAGTTTGATTTTTCTTTGAGATGCGCCTGATTTTTCGCTGGGCTAGATGTCCGCTTTGGGTCAAAATCAGACATGAGAGCCGCAAAACGTCATGTCTGCTTTACCCCCAATAGCGACCGCGAAAGCGAATTCCCGCAAAAGGTCATGTCCGCTTCGCCTCCGAAAGCGGACGTGTGCGGCGCAAACCGTCATGTCTGCTTTGGGCCAAAAGCGGACTTAACCATTGTGCACTCAGCGGCTACCTCTGTTGCAACTAAGCGGTCAGTGTGCCTTGGGTGGAATAACCGCAGAACCCATCCAGTCCTTTGGGAGAATGTCCACGACTAAAACGCGGAGAGGCAAACTCGTCTTATTCTCCGCAGTATGCGCGAGGTTGCCTGTTTCAAAATAGTAGTCTCCGGTTTTGTAGATCGTTGCTTGCCCCCTTCAGTGAACGTGAGCTCGCCGGATATTACATATCGAACCCCCGGTCCGACGTGGTGATGCACTCCAAGGTAGGCTCCTGGCTCGAGCGTGAATTCGGTGGCTCTTATTTTGAATTTGCCGTTCAGCTCAGTTACGTGGCCAAAAAGAACCTCATTGAGTTTGATCACTGACGTGATGCCTCGTACCTCCACTTTTTCTTGAGCAGCTGAGCGATCCGCTCCGCCAAATAGCGCCACGACCGGCAACAGCAATAATGTGATGCGCATCATCGCCCTCTCCATAGCAGTAGCAAGGCGTATCTACCGTTCTGGAAACCATAAGAGCTTATGGGACCAGCCAGATAATGTCCGCTTTGGGTCATTAGCGGACATATGCAGTGCAAAAAGCCATGTCCGCTTTACCCCCAATAGCGACATCGATTGCGTTTTTCCGCATGTCCGCTTGAAGCGGACACCGTAGCTAATTTCATCAGCCGGTTGGCTTGATCTGACGCGAAACGATTTTGGCAATTTCTATATCATCGCCATTAGCTCGCTTGCCAAGGCCTTCCACGACACCGGCTCGATCCTGCATTTCGCGATTCTGGCTCATCTTCCACTTTCCTTCCAGCCGGGTGATGGCAAAGCGGAACCCCACGATGCCGCGCAACATAACCTCGATGTAATTTTTGGGCGCGTCCGATGGCGTCCACGGCCTGGCTTCATTGCGCTCCTGTTGAGCGGTGAGTTCAGTCACATGCTGGAGTAGCCAGTCCTTGTCCTTCATTATTTCGAGGCGACCGTAGGCGTGAACGACCGCGAAATTCCAGGTCGGCACCGCCTTTCCGTGTTGGGCTTTGGAGGGATACCAGTTGGGGCTGATGTAACCTTGGGGTCCCTGAAATATCATCAGCGTCTCGTTGCCATCGGCGAGATCCTTGCAATGCGGATTAGGGCGCGCGAGATGGCATTCAATGACAGCGTATGGTCCGTCGTTTTTGAGCACGGTCGGTAGGTGACTTGCGTAGAGGCCAGCCGAGCCTCCGGATACGAGCGTGGCAAAAGGCCTGGCACGCATCAGGGCATGCATTTGCGACACATCCTCGACGCGAAATTGATCAGGCAGGTACACGATATCACCGTGAGCTGAGGCCGGGCGCAGGGCATCTTAACGCGAATTGGTCCCGGTCGGGACCATACCCAGCGAAGGGTCCAAAGCAGACAGTTGCGCGGGCCGTCACCTGTAATGTTCGCTTTAACTCCAAAGCGGAGATTAGACGGCAATTGTAAAGTCCGCCAAATGCCAGACGACTCCGTCGGGTTGGTAAGTCGCTGAACAATATGGGGTAACAAAATGAGTGTACGGCGGTTGGTAAGCTCAGGATCGCGGTTCGAGCCGGAGATAGGATTTTCTCGCGCAGTGCGAGTGGGTGCGCATATCTCGGTCGCGGGGACAGCTCCAATCTCTGCAACGGGCGGAAATGCCGCGTTAGGAGACGTCTACGGACAGACCAAACGATGTCTGGAAATCATCGATGCGGCTATCGTCGAAGCCGGAGGAAACCTTCAAGACGTCACCAGAACGCGCGTGATGCTTCTCGATATGACAACGTGGCGTGAAGCAGCACGTGCGCACGGAGAATTTTTCGGGGCGATCCGCCCGGCGTCCACTTTCGTCCAGGTGTCTCGTTTTATCGATCCGCAATGGCTCGTGGAGATTGAAGCCGACGCTATCGTGCCTTAGCGGCATGACAGCCGGCGAAAAGATTTGGACCGCGGTCCAACTCGGACCACGCGATGTCCGCTTTGGGTCATAAGCAGACATTTGCGCTGCAAAACGTCATGTCCGCTTTACCCCCGAAAGCGACCGCGAAAGCGGATTTCCGCTCGCAGCCCCTACAGAAACTGGACACAGTTCTAGCTAAGCCTTGCCAGCGGCGGGCTATTGCCCGTCGTTCCAGACATTCTGCGGCCGCTCGCATCGTAAGCGGGTGGCCGTAGACCGGCTCTTCAATAGACAATACATAGCGGTGAGCCATGTCCGCTTTGAGTCAAAAGCAGACATTGAGCATGTCAAACGTCATGTCCACTTTGCCCCAGACATGTGCAGTGCAACTAGCGATGTCCGCTTTGGGCCAATAGCGGACATTCTACCGTTCACTCTATCACCTCGGTTGTGATTTGTTCGCCTGCGAGCGCGATTGGCGATTAGTACGCAATTAGTACGAATGTCAGCGGTGATCAAAAACCATCTGCTCAGATGCGATGTGGCGTATAGTTGGT
>Ga0111539_10005225_pt1 | contig 16819 bp, 13 predicted proteins | sample RhiMethybrSRZTD1_FD_79667 | JGI IMG/M metagenome (GOLD analysis project Ga0111539, IMG submission 79667) | Populus rhizosphere microbial communities from Tennessee, USA - Rhizosphere MetaG P. TD hybrid SRZTD1 (version 2) (version 2) | ecosystem: Host-associated > Plants > Roots > Rhizosphere >... | reverse complement strand
TCGCCTGCCGAATGCCGAGCGAGAAGTTCGTGATATCGAGCTTGGCGTCGTAGAGCGTCATCTTCCAGCCCACGGCTTCGCCCGCTTCCTTCGCGGCGTTGGTGGGTATCGACGCGCTCTCGCCGATCTGACCCGGCGAGATGATCCAGACGTTCTTGCCGGGCTGCGGCTTTTTCGCGGCGGTCGGCAGCTTGCGATCGGTGCCCTTGTAGGCGGCGTCGAGGCGCTGCTCCGCCGCGCTCAGCATCGCGGGATCGACGGTGGACTCGGCCGGCGCGGTCTGCGCGCTCGGTGCACCACCTCCCTGAGGGGTTACCTGTTCGCTCTTCTTGCAGGCGCTGACGCACAGGATCAGCGCGCCGGCGAGCCCGAAACTTCGATGCATGGCCATGCGACTCCTCGGCCTGAAAGCCCTCGTTTTGTCGACCGCGGCGCGATGCTACACGAAACCGTGGCGCGTCATCGAGACGGGAGTAGAGCACCTACGCTGGAAGATTTGGGTCTACTGGTAGGGATTCACCGTCGAGATCTGATCGAGAGGGCTGCGCGAGGGAGTGGGCTTGGCGCGGGGCGGCTCGCCGCGAGGGCGCGTGCGGACGGACGATCCGCGCGGCGCCGCGGCGTCCCGCGTGACGGCCGTTTCAGCAGGCGGCGGGGCCGCAGTGGAGGTGGCCGCCGCGGGTGCCACGCTAGCGCTCGCGGTTTCGAGCTCGGGCTCGGGCCGCACCGGCGCGTCCCGCTTCGAGAACACCGCGAAGCCGAGCGCCACGACCGCGAGCGCGCCCCCGGCGAAGGCCGCGCTCCGCCACGGCAGCGGCCGTTTCACGGGGATCGCCTCCGTCGCTCCGACCACGTCCGCGTTTTCGATCTCGCGGACAGACTGCTGGATCCGGCCGCGGCGCTTGGCGAGCTCGCCGCCGACCGCGGCCTCGACGTACTCCGCCACCTCGACGTGGCTGGCGATCGCGTCGAGTTTTCTCCCTGCCGCTTCGAGCGCATCGAGCATCTCCCGCGCGCTCTGGAAGCGAAAGCCCGCGTCGCGGCTGACCGCGCGCGCGACGATCGCCGCGAGCTCCGGCGCGACCTCGACGCCCGTCGTGCCGAGGTCGGGCAGCCCCTGCATCAGAATCGAACTGATCGTCTGCGCCTGGGTCGAAGCTTCCCAGGGTTCTCGGCCGGCGAGCGCAGTCCACAGGCATACACCCATCGCGTACACGTCGATCGTGCGATCGACCGGGAGCTTCTGGAGGTACTCCGGCGCCATGTACACGAGCTTTCCCTGCACCTGGCCCTCTTCGGTCACGGCCGAGCTCAGCGTGCTCTTCGCGATGCCGAAATCACTCAAGCGCGTGACGCCGTCGCGCCCCACCAGGAGATTGTGAGTGGAAACGTCGCGATGCAGGATGCCGAGCGGTCGACCGGACGCATCCGTGGTCTCGTGCGCCGCGTGCAGACCCGAAAGCGCGTCGAGCACAATCCTGAGCACGATGCGCGCTGGAACGCGCTCACCGCGGCGCGCCGCGGTCACCACCAGGCCGTCCAGCGATTCGCCCTCGACGTAGTCGAACACCAGGTAGTAGCCGTGCTCGTCGGAGCCCGCCTGATGCAAGCTCACCACGTTCGCGTGGTGCACGCGTGACGTGATCCGCGCCTCGTCCAGGAAGCGATCGCCGGCCTCGGGGCTCGCCGTGAGCGCCTCGCGCGCGCGCTTGATCGCGACCAGGCGCTCGACGCCGCCCGGACCCACGCTGCGCGCGAGCTGGACGGAACCCATGCCGCCGCGCCCGAGCTCGAACAGGATCTGATACGCGCCGATCCGCATCGACGAAGCTTAGAACCACCCCTGGGTGACGAGCGCCGCGCCGCCGGGAAGCGGCGCTACCGCGGTTTTTGCCCGCGGTCCCCAATCGACGAACCAGATGCCGGCCACGGCCGTGGCGCCCCCGAGCACCGCCGCGCCGGCGAGAAAGTAATTCGTGCGTCGCGCGCGCTGACTGATCTCGTCGCGATCTTCGTCGCTGTAGGCACCGCCGGATTCGCGCTCGTGCTTCTCCGACAGCGCGTCGAGACCAGACCAGGTGGTGAGCCCGACCAGCCCGGCCGTCCCCGCGGCGCCGATCCAGAACACGGGCGGCGGCAACGGTTTCGCCGCGGGGCTAGCCGCGTCGCGCGACGGGATTGCGCCCTTCTCGGGGGGTGCCTCGGGCGGAGCCGCTTCGTCACTGTGCTGGAGCGCGATGCGGTACGACGTGCCGGCAGCCGTGCTCATGTGCTCGGTGACGCGGCGACCCGAAGCGCCGACTGCGGCAAAGTCGTGCGTTCCGGGCAGCACGTATTGAGCGCCGGACGCGGTCGGCTCGCCGTCGAGCGTGAGCGTGCACGGTTCCGGTGAGCAGCGCACCTCGACCAGGCTCAGGCTGCGCGCGGCGTCCGCCAGTGCCTCGCGGGCCAGCGCGGTCGCTTCCGGCTCGATTCCGGGGCGCGCGAGCACACGCTGCGCCGCCCGCGCCACCAGGAGGTGGTTGTTCGACCGGCGCGCCGCGCTGATCGCGTTGGTCAGCGCCCGCGAGCTCGGCACGAGCGCGTCCGCCTCGAGAAAATTCCGTGCTGCCTCGTCGAAGTTGGCCTGCGAGAACTGGCGTACCCCTTGCACGAAGAGCCCGGCGGCGCGCCGCTTGGGATCGCCAGCGTCCTCGGCGCGGGCCTCCAGACTCGCCAAAGTCACGACAAGCGTCACCATAGTAAGCTGGAGGCGACTTTCCCGCGGCATGAGAGAACACGGCATCATACGCCATTCCCGCAAATCGTCGCGATGCGGCGCGGCAGGGTTTTCCCTCCTCCGAGCGGTTTTCAGCGTGGCAGTTTTCAGCGCGGGGAGCTGCCAGATCGTGATCGGCGACCTGCCCCCGGAGGTCACCGTGGCGCCCGACGGCGGCTCATCCGACCACGCGCTCTTCGACGCGGCGCCGGACGAGCACACCGACGTGGTCACGCCGAACGACGCCGTCGACGCCGTCACCGATGCCGCCACCGATGTTCCCATGGATGCCGCGGACACCGACGTCGCACCGTGCACCACTCCGGTTTTCTGGCACCCCGACGCCGACCGGGACGGCCATGGCCGCTCGGACACCGCCGTCGCGGCCTGCCACAAGCCGGACGGCGACTGGTCGCTCGTCGCCGACGACTGCTACGACGGTGACGCGCGCGTGCACCTGGGGCAGACGGCGTACTTCGGCACGCCGTACGTCAACGACAAGGGCGTCGAATCCTTCGACTTCGACTGCTCGGGCGTCGAAGAGCCGTTTCAAGGACAGGCGCGCGTCGAAAGCTGCGGGGTGCTCGACCTGACGGCGTGCGATCTCACGAAGGGGTACGCGAAGCGGTCGCGCTCGGGCTCCGGCATCGACCCCTTCTGCGGCAGCACGACGCTGGTCGAATGCAAGGCCCTGCTCGGAGTGCTGGTTTGCCAGATGTTCGCGGAGACCGTCGCGGACGAGCCCTACCGCTGCCGCTAGCCACCAGTACGGGCCGCGACACGCGCGTCGCGGTCCTCCGAGCCCGCTGCCGCGACACCGGTGTCGCGGGCCTCGACGATTTGGCGCGAACCCGCACGAATGCCCCATGGAATCATTCTTGCGACCGGCCCGTTGCCTTATGCGGCATTCATGGGCGGTGCTGGTGAGTGCGGTGGTTTTCAATGCGTGCGGGGGCGACGAGAACGTCACCTTCTCTTCCGATGGCATCGAAGCGGGCAGCGAGGCCGCGGCCGGAAGCGGCGGTAGCTCGGGCGGCTCTGGGGGCACGGCAGGTACGGGCGGCACCGGATCGACGGCCGGCAGCGGCTCGACCGACGCCGGCAGCGACGCGTCGGAGCCCGACGCCGACGCGGCCGAGCCCGACGGCGCGACAGAAGGCGACTCGGGCGCGGGCGACGCTGCCGACGACAGCCCCGCGCCGGACGCCGGAACGGACGCCTGCGCACGTCCGACCGTCTACTACGCGGACAAGGACCGCGACCGCTACGGCTCGCCGTCGACCTTCGTCACCGCTTGCTCGCCGCCCCCCGGCAACTGGGCGCTGACCGCGAGCGACTGCAACGACGGCGATTCGCGCGTGCACCCGGGGCAAGCCGCGTACTTCGGCACGCCCTACAAAACGCCGAGCGGCGCGAGCTCCTTCGACTACGACTGCTCCGGCAGCGAAGAGGAAGACCGGACGCAAACCAAGGCGCCCGCGAACTGCGGACTGTTCTCGCTGGCGCTGTGCGGCGGTGAAGGCTACGCGAAGACCGCGCGCACCGGGCCGGGCTTGAGCCCGTACTGCGGCAGCGACGAGCGTAGCATCTGCCAGGCTGCGCTCGGGATCCTGGTCTGCGAGACCGTCACCGAGAAGGCCGAAGAGCCCTTCCGCTGTAAGTAGCTCGAGAAAACTCAGCCGGGCGTGCTAGCTTCCGCGCCGATGTCGGAGGCGCTGCTCAGCGTTCGACACCTCACCACCGCGTTCCGGACCGATCGCGGCCTTTTGCGCGCCGTCGACGATGTCTCGTTCGAGGTGCCCGCGAAGACCACCCTGGCGCTGGTCGGCGAGAGCGGCTGCGGCAAGAGCGTCACGGCGCTGTCGATCCTGCGCCTTTTGCCGGAGCCGCCGGCGCTGATCGAACGCGGCGAGGTCAGCTTTTCCGGCACCGATCTGCTGAAGCTCGGCGACAAGGCGATGCGCGCCGTGCGCGGCGCCAAGATCTCGATGATCTTCCAGGAGCCGATGTCGTCGCTGAATCCCGTGTACAGCGTCGGCTCGCAGATCGTCGAAGCGATCCGCATCCATCGCGACGTGAGCCGCCGCGCCGCCCGCGAGCGCGCCGTGAAAATGCTCGAGCTGGTCGGCATCCCCTCGCCTCACGAACGCGTCGACGCTTATCCGCATCAGCTTTCGGGCGGCATGCGCCAGCGCGTGATGATCGCGATGGCGCTTTCCTGCGAGCCGGCGCTCTTGATCGCCGACGAGCCGACGACCGCGCTCGACGTCACGATCCAGGCGCAGATCCTGGATCTGCTACGGCGCCTGCAGAGCGAGCTCGAGATGAGCATCATTTTCATCACGCACGACCTCGGCGTGGTCGCCGAGTTCGCGAGCGAGGTGGTGGTGATGTACGCCGGCCGCGTCGTGGAACGCGCCAAGGTGGACCAACTTTTCGCCGATCCGCGCCACCCGTACACGCGCGGCCTGCTCGCGAGCGTACCGCCACTCGACGCGAGCAAGCTCGGAGCCGATCGGCCGCGGCGCTTGCCGACGATCGAGGGCCTGGTGCCGGACCTGCGCGAGCTCCGCCCCGGCTGCCGGTTCGCCGATCGCTGCGCGCTCTACCGCAAGAAGCCGCCGGGCCACGAGCGCTGCGTGGAAACCGAGCCCGAGCTGATCGAGCTCGGCAACGGGCGCGCGGCGCGCTGCCACTACGCCGCCGAGCCCGCGCCATGAGTGAAAACGGCCGCCTCAGCGACGCACCGGGGCCGACCAGCATCGTCCCGGGCCCGCCGGCCTTCGCCACGGCCGGACCGAAAGCGCCCGATCCGGGCAAGAAGCCGCTGCTGCAGACCGAGAAGCTCACCAAGTTTTTCACCGTGAGAAAGGGTCTGCTCGGCCGCGCCCGCTTCGTGCGCGCCGTCGACGACGTCTCGCTCTACGTGCGCGGCGGCGAAACGCTCGGCCTGGTCGGTGAAAGCGGCTGCGGCAAGAGCACGCTCGGTCGCACCGTGCTCAGGCTGCTCGAACCGACCTTCGGTCGCATCTTTTTCGAAAACGGCGAGATCACGGGCCTGTCCCAGAGTCAGCTCCGGCCGCTCAGGCGGCGCATGCAGATCATCTTCCAGGATCCGTACTCGTCCCTGAACCCGCGCATGACGGTGCGGGCGATCGTGGGCGAAGCGCTCAGCGTGCACAAGCTCGCGAGCTCGCGCTCCGAGGAAGAAGCCAAGGTCGAAGCGCTGCTCAAGCGCGTCGGTCTGCGCGCCGAGGCCATGCATCGCTATCCGCACGAGTTCAGCGGCGGCCAGCGCCAGCGCATCGGGATTGCGCGCGCGCTCGCCGTCGAGCCGCGCTTCATCGTGTGCGACGAGCCGATCAGCGCTCTCGACGTGTCGATCCAGGCACAAATAGTCAATTTGTTGCTCGACCTGCAGGAAGAGTACCGGCTGAGCTACCTGTTCATCTCACACGACCTGAAAGTGGTCGAATACGTGAGCCACCGGGTCGCGGTGATGTACCTGGGCAAGATCGTCGAGCTCGCGCCGGCGGCCGCGCTCTACGAACGGCGCCATCACCCGTACACGCGCGCGCTGCTCAGCGCGATCCCGGTGCCCGACCCGCAGCGGCGAAGGCTCCGGGTTTTGCTCGAGGGCGACGTCCCGAGCCCGATCGATCCGCCGAACGGCTGCAGTTTTCACCCGCGCTGCCCCCGCTCCGAAGCAGGAAAATGCGACGTCGAGACGCCGCCGCTCGAGGAGCTCGAGCCCGGAACCCGTCATCGCGTTGCGTGCTGGCATCCGCACGTTTGATCCGCGTTCGTGTAGAGGGGCAGGAGGGGGCTCCCGCTCAGCCGAGCACGGCAGTATAAACTGCTAGAGCCATGTTCGTTTTCGATGAGGACACGCGCGTCACTGCCGTGGGCGAGGGAAAATACCTGGGGAACGTCAGCGAGCGCTGGAGCATCGGTCCGGTGCCGAACGGGGGCTACGTGCTGAGCATCGGGCTCGCCGCGCTCAGCGACGTGCTCGATCGACCCGATCCACTGACCGTCACTGGCCACTTCGTGCGGCCCGCCGCGGCGGGACCGATCGACGTCCTGGTCGAGGTCGTCAAGCGCGGGCGCGCCTACGCGACCGGCATGGCGCGGCTGGTTCAGAACGACAAAGAGTGCCTGCGCGTGCTCGCCACCTACGGCTCGCTCGAGAGCGGTTCTCCGGTGCGCCACGTCGCGGGCGCCCCGCCCAAGTTCGAGCGGCTGGTGGCGCGGTCCGCCGAGCGCCAGCCGGAAATCGCCAAGCGCTTCGAGGTCGAGGCGGACGAAGACAGCATCGCGTTTTTGTTCGGAAAGCGCACCCCCCACGCCGAGATTCGCGGCCGGATGCGCTTCGCCGACGGCCGGCGCCCGGACACGCAGTCGCTCGCGCTCTTGGCAGACGCGATGCCGCCCCCGGTTTTCAACCTGATCGATCCGGGTTGGGTCCCCACGCTCGAGCTCACCGTGCACATGCGGGCGCGCCCGACGACGGAATGGCTGTCGTGCGTGTTCCGGACGCGTTTCGTGTTCGAGGGCCTGCTCGAAGAGGACGGCGAGCTCTGGGACGAGTCGGGCCAACTCGTGGCTCAGTCGCGGCAGCTGGCGGCGCTGCCGCGAGCGACGTGGGCTGGCGGCAAGCCCGGGTCGGAGTAGTCTTCCCCGCGATATGCGTGCCATTCGCATCCACCGCACCGGCGGGCCAGAGGAGCTCCAGCTCGACGCGATCGAGCTCCCCGAGCCCGGACCCGGCGAGGCGCTCGTGCGGCACACCGCGATCGGCATCAACTACCTCGACACCTATCACCGCAGCGGCCTGTACCCGCTGCCCGCGCTGCCGCACGGCATCGGCACGGAAGCCGCGGGCGTGGTCGAAGCGGTCGGTCCCGGCGTGACCGAGGTCCGTCCCGGCCAGCGCGTGGCCTACGTCTCGAGCTCGCCCGGCGCCTACGCCGAAGCGCGCGTGGTCAAGGCCGAGCGCCTGGTGCCGCTTCCCGATGGCATTGCCGACGAAACGGCGGCCGCGATCCTGCTCAAGGGCATGACCGTCGAGTTTCTGGTCCGGCGCACGTTTCGCGTCGAACGCGGGCAGACCGTGCTCTTCCACGCGGCCGCAGGCGGCGTGGGACTGATCGCCTGCCAGTGGTTGCGCGAGCTCGGCGCGACGGTGCTCGGCACCGTGGGCTCCGACGAAAAGGCGGAGCTCGCCCGCGCGCACGGCTGCACCCACCCGATCGTCTACACGCGCGAAAACTTCGTCGAGCGAGTGCGGGCGCTCACCGCCAACCAGGGCGTGCCCGTCGTCTACGACTCCGTCGGCAAAGCCACCATCGAGGGGTCGCTCGATTGCCTGAAGCCGCGCGGCTACCTGGTCAGCTTCGGCAACGCGTCCGGCAAGCCGCCACCGATCGATCTTCTGGTCCTTTCCCAAAAGGGCTCGCTGTACGTCACCCGCCCGACGCTGTTCTCCTACACCGCGACCCGCCCGGAGCTCCTGGCGAGCACCGCCGCCCTCTTCGAGCTGGTGCAAAGCGGCAAAATCACGGTCCGGATCGGCCAGCGCTGGCCCCTCGCCGAGGCCGCGAGCGCCCACCGCGCGCTCGAGAGCCGCGCCACCACCGGCTCTTCTCTGCTAGTTCCTTGATCTTCCATGCGAACGAGCGCCCGCACCGTCGCCATCGTCACCTTCGAGGAGATCGAGCTCCTCGACGTCGCCGGTCCGCTGCAGGTCCTGACCCTGGCGGGCCGTCACTGGAACTTCCGGCCGTTTCGCGTGCACACGCTGGCGCGAGCCGCGGGACTCGTGCAGACCCGCAATCAGCTGCGGTTCGAAGCCGCGGATAGCTTCGATCGCTGCCCGCGGCCGGAGGTGCTGGTCGTGCCCGGCGGCTACGGCGCCCGCCGCGCGCTCGACGACCTCGAGCTGATCGAGTGGCTGCGCGTCAGCGCCGCGGCCGCCGAGCTCGTGCTCGGGATCGGCTACGGCTGCTTGCTCCTCGCCAAAGCAGGCCAGCTCGCGGGCGCGACGATCGCGGCCACGCGCGAGACGGCCGAGCTGGTCGCGCAGCTCGAGCCGAGCGTCACCGCGGATCCGTCGCTCGCGGTCGTCGGCTCCGGAAAGCTGATCACCGCCGCGTCGAGCTTCTCCGGCATCGACGCCACGCTGCGCGCCGTCGCCAAGCTGCTCGGCGTAAAGCTCGCTCAAACCGTCGCCGACACGCTCGGCCACGACCGCCGCACCGCCTTCGACGGCCCGGAACCGCTCCGGATCGAAGTCGTGCCCCAAGGCGAGCCCAAGCACTGAAGCCCGCGCCCGGGTTCTGGGAATTTTTGCCGGTCCGGCGCGGTATCTCGCGCAGCGAGTCGCCCTACCTCGGTGGTGGTGCCTGAGGCGATCGATCGCCGCGCAGCAGGCTCATAAGGAGCCGTGGGTCGATCGCCGGGCTCTTGCCCGTGTTCGTGCTCAGGTAAGCCGCAAACTTGTTCTGACAGAACAGGACCGGCGGTCTGGTCGCGCCTGCATTGAATGCAGACGCCGCGGAAGTAGGGCTTCCATATGGCCCGGAACGGTTGAAAATCGAGTTCGCGCTCCGCTCACTGCCGTGGGCGCCGTTCTTGTTCAGCAGCGAATCGGGCGCGTTTGCATCCCGTGTGATGCGCCTCCCGCGGCGTTCTGGATGCGAAGTACGACAAGTTGCTCGGCGCGCTCACCAGGATGGGGTTTCGGCCGAAATCCACGCGGGAGGTGCTCGACCTAATGAAAAGCGGAAGAAGCCGCGTCGCCTGGAGCGCGCCGCTCGACCAGCTCATTCGCGAAGCCGCGCAGCTTTTGACGAGGTAAGAACGACAAGCCAGCGGCTACCCCGTGTCGTGAGGATGCTGGTTCGACGCGGCGAAGGCGCAGCTTCGCGCATGGGAAGCTTAGCTCGTGCCCATGAGCGCCCTGCCGCTCCTCCGGCACTTCGCGCGGAACAACAAGTGGTCGAACCTTCGCCTGCTCCGCGCGTGCGCGCAGCTATCGGAGTCCGACTATCTCGCCGCGCGCACGAGCTTCTTCCCGTCGATCCACAAGACGCTCACGCACATCGTGCTCGTCGACGAGTACTACCTGGACGCGCTGGAGGCGGGAGAACGGGGGCTATCCATCTTCGACGACGAGGAGCCGTTCGACACCTTGGCCGAGGTGATGCGCGCGCAGCACGCGGCCGACGCGCGGCTCGTCGCGTTCGTCGACGGGCTCACGGATGAAGCGGCGCTCGGTCGTGCGGTCACGCTTCCGCGCAGCGACGGTCCGCACCTCGATCGGGTCGGGGACGTGCTGGCGCACCTTTTCGTGCATCAGCTGCATCACCGCGGTCAGGTCCACGCGATGCTTGCGGGGACCCCGGTCGCGCCGCCGCAGCTCGACGAGTACTTCTTGGCGGATGACCGCGCAAACGCGGAGCAGGAGCTCGCGGCCGCAAAGTCATAGACCGCGCTCAGCGTAGGACACTTCATTTTTTTCGCAGTGTCGCGGTTTCGGCGTCTCGTCTCGGGCCACCACCCTTTGACCGTTCCCAGTCCTCAGCGCACCGCGAGATTCCGCGCCGGACCGACAAATCCACGGAAACGGCGCGCGAGCTCCGTTGCCACCGCCGGCGAGCGACGAGTGCAGGCTCTCGAGCAGATGGTACCTTTGCCGAAGTGGATCCCTACCGGCACCCTGGCGAAACATCGGCTCCGCCCACGCCGCCGAAGCGACCGGGCTGGTTCGCTTATGGCGACATCCTGTTCGGCCTACTAGTCGCGATCTCGGTAGCGGCCGCGATCCTGATGCTCGCGCTCTCGCGCTGAGCGCTTCAGCGCTCTTCGATCATCAGCTCGAACGCCAGCTGGTTCACGCGCTCGCGATCCACGTCTTCGGGAAGCGCGGTCGTGGCGGCCGCGCGCTCGATGCGCTCGCGGAGAGCGGAAGCGCCGGCCAGGAGCTCCTCGTACGACCAGGCGCCGTCGCGGATCGCGACCAGTTCCGCGGCGTCGGGCCGCCGCACCAGGAGCTCACCTTCTTCGAGCACCTCGAGGCCCATCCGCAAGAGCCGGATCAAGTGCATGGCGTGCTTGGTGTCGAAGCCGTGGCGTCGCTCGAGCTCGGCGCGCTGCGGATTGCGCAGCGGCTTCTGCTGCGGCGGGTCGACGAGCCCCGAGCGGTGGTTTCCGATCTTCTTCAGCTGCGCCATCGCGTAGCCGAGAAACTTCGCTTGGACCTGCTTGGTCAGAAACTCCCGGCGCATCGCGTGGAGGCGGCGAAACGCGGGGGTTTCGACGATCCAGTCGCGCTCGTCGGCGAACAGCACTTCGAGCGCGTTCGGATTCGCCTCGGCGCACAGCTTGACGAACTTCGCGAGATCGAAAACGACGCACTCGGTCTTCGGCGCCCGCTCGGCCTTCACGTGCATTTGCACGGCCGCGAGCAGTCGCGCGTCGAGCGGGCCCTCGTATTGCTCGAAGGCGCTGAAAAGCGCGAGCCGCACCGGCAGCGGCGCGACACACACGCCGCGTACGTCGATGTCGGAATCGTCGCGCGCGGTACCGTGGGCGCGGCTCCCCGCGAGCGTCAGGAAGATCGTGTGGCGCTCGAGCGAAAACGCGGGACCGGTCGTGTCACGCACCGAGCCGCAGGCGTACCACGAAATCGTCGAGCGCCGAGGCGGCGCTGGCCTGCTCCGGCAGCCGGCTCGCTTCGTGCGCCCGCTCGAGCTCGGCATCGAGCCGTCGGACGCGTGACGCAGCCCTTGCCGAGCTCCTTCAGCTCTCCGTGAGCCGGCGTGGAGAGCACGATCAGCGGCGAGTAGAGCTGTTCCATCACGTAGCCGTTGTGATTCGTCATCATGCGCGCGAACTTGCGCACGTCGTGCGCGACCCAGTCGAGGTCGATGCCGCGCCGCTGATCGTCGCGAAAATCGGCGGCGGACCCCGGCGCGCAATCTCGGCCAGCTGCTCGCGGTCGAGCATGGCCCAGACCTCGTTCAGCTGATCCTGCGTCAAGGCCCGCCGTCCGACGCGTCGGGCTCGTTCGCGGCGGGGCTCGGCTTGGGTCCGGGCACGCAATCGATCATCGCGAGCTCGACGGCCATGCCGCGCGGCCGGGCAAGCAGAAACCTGCCGTCTTCCAGCGCGAGCGGCTCGGCGTTCCCGAGCAGCGGATCACCGGCCAGGCTATCGAGCAGATCGCCCTGAGCGCCGAGCGCACCGAGGCGCGTCGCGTCGGTGACGCTGGCCAGCGCGAGCCAGGTGGGGCGGGCGGAGCGGTCGATCAGCAAGGAAGGCACACCGGCGCCCCCCTGATCGTCGTCGATCACGCTGCGGGTGACGGAGCCGTCGAGCCCGATCCGCGCCAGGTGCACCGAACCGCTCTCGACGCCGGGGGCCGTGTCGTCGTCACGCCAGGCCAGGAGCGCCGTGCCGTCGCGAGCCGCCGCCAGATCGAACGCCATCACGTGCGCGCGCGGCGTCGTGACCATCCGCGGCTCCCCCGTCGGCGAGCCGTTGGCGTCGAGCGGAACGATCTCGATCGCGCTCACGCCGACGCGAAGCACGCTTTCGTCCGGAGCCGGCTCGGCTTCCGCCGCCTTCGCGCTCGGTGCGGGGCGTGCCGCGGGTTTCGGCTTGGGCTCGTGGGCAGGCGGCTTCGGCGCGGCGGTGCCGCGCGTCATCCAGGCGAGCCAGAACCCGCCGGGGCGCGGCGCCAGGTGCGGCGCCTCGCTGTCGCGCGTATCGGGGCTGATGGTGCGCGGCTGGGTCAGGTTCGCCAGATCCGCGGCGGCGAAGGTGCTGGCTTTGATCATCCCGCGCCGGCTCTTCTTGTCGAACTCGTCCCAGACCACGACGCCACGGGTTTCACCGACTTCGAGCGCGAACTCCGCGGACTCGTCGCGCTTGGCCGAGATCTCGCCTCCCCAGGTGACGCTGGGCGGCGACGCGGTGATGCCGATCGAGGCCAGGCGCAGGCGGCCACTGCTGGCGTCGCTGTCCGGGACGACCGCAAACAGCCGCTCGCCGCGGGTGGCGAGCCGCGGCGGATCGGCGCCGCCGTACGTGCGGCCGAGCTCGACGACGCGCCCCGTGCCAGCCGGCGCGTCGACCAAGGCCACGAAGGCGCCGCTGCCACCCCCGACGCTGCGCAAGCCGGCCACGCCGAAACCGTGCGGCAGGGCGATCGCGGCGCCGATTTCGACGGCGTTCGGGAGCGCTAGCTCTTGATTGTCGTCATCGGAGTCCCCGCCGTCGGCCTCGGCTGGCTTGGGCGCACGCTCACCGATCGTGAACGAGCGGGGCGAGGTCGGCTTGCAACGCGGTGCGACAGCCACGGCCGGTGCCGCGCTCGCCGCCGCGCTGGGACCCGGAGCTGTTTCCGGCGGAGACGGTTTTTTCCGGCATCCAGCAAAGCTCGCGCAAAAGGCCGTGACGCCGAGCGCAACGTGGAAGGTTTGCGAGCTTCTCAAGCGGAACGACCTAGCGCGACCGGCTCGGACTTTGGCATGATCGGATCGCAGGTTACACGGTCTTTTTATGCAAGGATCCGACTCGAGCAAGCTGCGCCTGGGGGCGGCGCTCTTCGGAATCGTCATCGTCGCGGGAGCGGCGATCTACGTCGCTTTCGGTCGCGGAGAGCCGGCGAAGCCGCGACCACCGGTCACGGTCGAGCGCGAGGACGAGCCTCCGCCGGCCCGGCCCGTACCCCCCGCCCCGCTCGAAGTGCGCCCCGCGCCGAGGCCCGAGCCGGCGCCGGCGCCGCCGCCCCCCGTCGCTTCGGCGGCCGCCACCGTACCGTCACCCGGGGCGGTTTCCGAAATGCTCGTCGTGTCACGGCGGATCGAGACCTCCGATCCGAAGCGCTCGCGCGAGCTTTTGAGCAACGTGCTCGCCGCCGATCCCACGAACGTGACGGCGCTCGAGCGCATGTCGAAAAAAATGATCAGCGACGAGCAGCTGATGCAGGCGCGCGAGCTCGCCGAGCGATGCCTCAGCGTCGATCACGGCAACGCCGAGTGCGCCGCGCTCAAAGCCGAGCTGCCCACCGAACCGCCGACGCAAGCGAGCCTCGCCGAGGCTCGCGCTTGCCTCAACAAAAACGTGGCTGCCGTCGACTGCAGTTACAAGTTTGCCGACAATGCGCTCTACGAAGGCAAAAAGGAATCGGCCTTCATGATCGCGGTGGCGATGAACAACGTGAATCCCGAGGCGGCGGCGACCAAGCTCGCGCTCGGCCGCGTCAAGGCCGCTTACGGCGCGTACAAGGAGGCGCTTCCCTACCTCCAGGCCGCCTGCGACGGCGGCGACAAGGAGGGCTGCTTTCGCGCCAATCTGTTGCGACAAGAAGGCTTTTGAACCGGCAGACGAGGCCGCGAGGCCGAGGTGAAGGTCGAAGGCCTGGCTCGGGCAGGAGCGCAGCGATGGCACGAGGTAGGCCTTGAACGAAACCTGCGCGCCACCTGACGGGTAAAAGTGCGCGGGCCAGAGAGGACGTTGCGGGCCGAGCGTCCGGGAGCGCTAAGATGAGAGCGACCTCCCGATCGGCCGCACGATGGACAAGCCGGAGCTGACCAAAGCCTACGAACCCAATGCGATCCTGCGCGCCCTGTACCGGCGCTTTTTCGACAGCATCCAGGTCGACGAGGCCTGGGTTTCCGCGGTGCGGCGGCTGGCTGCCGAAGGCTCCGTGGTCTACGTGCTCCGAAACCTCAATTTCATCGACTTCTTCGCGCTCGACCACCTGACCAAGCGCTACGCGCTGCCGCAGATCCGCTTCGTCAACGATCTCGGGCTGTGGGTGCTGAGCCCGATGGGAAAGGGCTGGCTGAACGCGATCCTGCCGCCCGCGGGCGTGACCCCGGCCGACGAGCTGCGCGACGCGATCGAGCACGATGGCTCCGCGGCGCTGTTTCTCAAGCGCCCGCCGGGAGTGCTCGACGTGGCCAGCGGCGGCACCTTCGGTCGCGGTTTGAAGGAGGGCGACGAGCTGATCCGCGTGCTGATCGATCTCCAGCGCAAGCGCAGGGACCGCATCAAGCTCGTGCCGCAGGTGTTCGTGTGGACCAAGGCGCCCGACACCCGCGGCGCGCGCCCGCTCGACTTCTTGCTCGGGTCGCGAGAATGGCCGAGCCCGGCGCGCACGATCGGCCAGTTTCTCTACAACTATCGCCACGTCGCGCTGAAGGCCGGCGAACCGCTCGACCTCGCCGATTTTCTCGCGAGCGCCAACGGAGTCTCGGACGAGGTGCTGGTGCGGCGCGTGACCTACGCGATGCTGCGCCGGGTCGAGCGCGAGCGCCGCAGCGTGACCGGACCTGCGGAAAAGCCGCCCGATCGCGTGCGCATGGAGATCGTGCGCAGCCCCAAGCTGAAGAAGCTGATCAGCGATCTGGCGGGCGAGCGGCCGGCCGATCGCTACGTGCTCACGGGCCGTGCGCTCGGGATGCTGCGCGAGCTCCAGGCGATGCCCGACCCTTCGACGATCAAAGCGCTCGAGATGCTCTTCGATCGCGTGTTCCACAAGATCTACGCCGGCATCGACCACGACGCGGCGGGCATGGAGCGCGTGCGCGCCGCGGCCAAAGACGGCACGCTGATCCTCTTGCCCAGCCACAAGAGCCACATCGATTACCTGGTCCTGAGTTACGTCTTCAACGAGCAGAACCTGCAGCTTCCGCTGATTGCCGCCGGCGACAATCTCGACTTTTTTCCGGTCGGGCCGATCTTCCGGCGCGGCGGGGCGTTCTTCATTCGCCGCTCCTTCCGCGGCGATCGCTTGTACGCGGCGGTGGTCGACGCCTACGTGCGCCGGCTGATCCGCGACGGCTATCCGATCGAGCTCTTTCTCGAGGGTGGCCGCAGCCGCACGGGCAAGCTCTTGCCCCCCAAGTTCGGCATGCTGAGCATGATCGTGGAGGCCGTGCTCTCGGTGCCGCAGCGCCGCACCTACTTCGTGCCCGTGAGCATCGGCTACGAGCGCCTGGTCGAGAGCGGCAGCTACGAGCACGAGCTCACCGGCGGTGAAAAACGCCGCGAGGACGCGGCGGGACTCTTGCGCTCTACGGAAGTCCTGCGCCACCGCTATGGACGCATCAACCTGCAGTTCGGTGAAATCCTCACGCTCGAGGAGATCCGGCGCGAGCTCGGCATCGCGGACGACGACAAGCTGACGCCGGCCAAGCGCCGCGCGATCGTCACCCGTCTCGGCAACCGCTCGATGGACGAGATCAACCAGGTGACCGGCGTCACCGGGGGCTCACTGGCCGCGGTGGCGCTGCTCACCCATCGGCGCCGCGGCCTCCCGCACGAGGAGCTGGTCGCCAACGGGCGGCGCCTGCTCGGGGTGCTGCGGCGGCTCGGCGCGCGTATCGCCTCGGCGCTCCAGACCCCGTCGGGATCGCTGCGGCCGGATGCGCTGCGCGAGGCGGTGCAGATGTTCATCGATGCCGGCTTCGTCGAAGCCCACGCGCCGGACGATCCGGGAGTCGGCAGGCGGCGCCGCGCGCCGGCCGCCGGCGAGGGCGCTATCTACACGCTGGTCGAGAACAAGCGGCTGGTGCTCGACACCAGCAAGAACCTTTTGATTCATTTCTTCGTCGAGCGAGCGCTGATCGCGATCGCCGCGCTGGTCGCGCCCGGACCGCCGCTCGCGCTCGAGACCGTGCGCGACCGCGTGCAGAAGCTGTCGCGGCTCTTCAAATACGAGTTTCGCTTCCGCGCCGATGCGCCGTTCGACGAGATCTTCGAGCAAACGGTGCGGGAGATGGCAAACGACGGCAAGCTGCGGCTCGAGGACGGGCAGCTCCACTTCGGCGCCGGCGCCGACGGCTGGAACGGCACCGAGTGGCTCGCCACCTACGCCGCGCTGCTCCAGAACTTCCTCGAAGGCTACCGGATCGCGGCGCGCGGGCTGGGTGCGCTGCTCAAGGGTCCCCTGCAGGAGAAGGAGCTCGTGAAGCGCGCGCTGACTGCGGGGAACCGCATGTTTTTCGCCGGCGAGATCGAGCGCCGCGAGGCCGTCAGCAAACCGGT
>Ga0111539_10005224_pt1 | contig 16819 bp, 15 predicted proteins | sample RhiMethybrSRZTD1_FD_79667 | JGI IMG/M metagenome (GOLD analysis project Ga0111539, IMG submission 79667) | Populus rhizosphere microbial communities from Tennessee, USA - Rhizosphere MetaG P. TD hybrid SRZTD1 (version 2) (version 2) | ecosystem: Host-associated > Plants > Roots > Rhizosphere >... | reverse complement strand
CTTTCGCTGGGAAAGAAAGCCCGCCGCTTCGTCGTTTGTTCCGGTGGTGGACCAGGAATCATGGAGGCCGCCAACCGGGGCGCTCGTGAAGCAGGCGGCAAGACCGTCGGACTCAACATCAGCCTCCCTTTTGAACAGGCGCCGAACCCGTACATCAGCCCTGAACTCAGTTTCGAATTTCACTACTTCTTCACCCGCAAGTACTGGTTTGCCTATCTGGCGAAGGCGCTAATCGTCTTCCCCGGCGGGTTCGGAACTCTGGATGAGCTGATGGAGATCCTGACCTTGATACAGACACGCAAGATCAGCAAAAAGATGGTTGTGTTGCTTTATGGTTCAAACTATTGGAAGGAACTGCTGAACTTCGATGCCCTGGTGCGATGGGGAACAGTCGACACAGCCGATCTCAAGCTTTTTGACTTTGCCGATTCGCCGCAAGAAGCATTCCGGATTGTACGATCAGGCCTTGAAGAATACTACTTGAACTCCGATGCAGGTGGGAAGACTCGCTGAATATTACCATCTGGAGGGTGAAAATGATCCAACGACGTCATCTGAGTACTCCTTTCATGAACGGGCTCCTCGGTCTGGGCGCCAGCTTCTTCCTGTCACAAGTGGCATTCTCACAGGTTGCTCTGAAAGTCGAAACGCCCATGAGTCCACCGGCTTGGGCGCTCATGGAGCGGGCTCTGCTTGAGGCTAACTCGCGCGCAGTGCAAGCTTTCGCTGAGAAGTACATGGACGCACGCGGCTATCTGCTCCACACACCGCGCTGGGGAACGCTGGACGGCCCAGACGACGCCATCGAGACCTATTTCAACTGGACCCTGTTGCATGCGTTGGGCGGCTCGGACAAGGTCCTGGAGCTGTACAAGAAAGGATTGGAAGGCCACCTTCAGCAGTACAAAGAACTGCGCACAGTGAAAACCGAGCTTGCCGCCGACGGCGCCTATCACAAGGAATTCGTCACCATGTCCGACTGGTTTCATACCGGTGAAGGGATGCGTGGATTCTTTATGTGGGGATTGTCGGAGCCAGCGAACCCCGCGCTGGTACAGAGAATGAAGCGGTTCGCAGGGATGTACATGAACGAAGACCCTGAGGCACCGAACTATGACCCTGAAAAGAAGATCATCAAGAGTATTTGGACGGGCTCGAAGGGACCCATGATGCACAAGGCCACTACCTACGACTGGGTGGGAGATCCAGTTCCGGGAACGTTTCACCTGCTGCATAACGAAGCTGGAACCTCGAAGATGTTGAACCTGATGGAGTGGTATCCGCGGATGCTAGCCCACTGCGAGGAGTACCTGGACTCCGTGGGAGACAGTCACCTCAACACGGCAGCCACCCTGCTCAGCTTGAACGCCTACGCACTTACTCAGGAAGAAAAATATCGCAACTGGACTCTCGAATACATGAACGCGTGGAAAGAGCGAACTCAGAAAACCGGGGGCATGATTCCCACGAGCGTTGGCCTGAACGGAGAACCGGGAGGCGAACACAACGGCCAGTGGTGGAAAGGCACGTATGGTTGGAACTTCACCATCTTCGACGGCGAACTGCAGAAGATCGCCCACCGCAACAATTTCCATGACGCCTGGCCGGGGTTCGCAAACGCCTTGCTGCTCACCGGCGATCAATCTTATGTCGCCGTCTTGCGCAAACAAATGGATCTGATCTATCAACAAAAGAAAGTTGAGAACGGCAAGACGTTGCTGCCTCAGATGTACGGCGATCCGCGTGGGTACAAACACAATGGCAAACCAGAGTTTTATAACTACACCGGAAACTTGTTCCTGGACAGGCTCACCGAGATCTATCTCTGGTCGATGGATCGGCGGGACCTTGAGCGCATCCCTACCGACCGAGGCTGGATTGGCTTTCTCGAAGGCAAAAACCCGACTTACCCCGAAAAGGAGTTGGCTGACGATTTCGAGCACATCCGAAAGCGCATGGAACTGATGCGCAACGATTCAACATCGCCCGACACGCGTCTGGCCGACTATCTTCAGGGTATCGTGCCCGCGACCACGGACACTTTGGTGCAGCTCACGCTGGGAGGTTATTTCAGCGCAGGGCGTATCTGGGTCCTCCATAGCCGGCTGCGCTATTTTGATCCAGAGAAGCGACGATCTGGCCTGCCGCAGGATGTTGCGGCCTTGGTGGAGAAGTTGACGTCAGACTCTGTAACCGTGACGCTTGTCAATACCAACCAACTGGAACCCAGAGTGCTCGATGTGCAGGCCGGCGGCTATGGCGAGCATCAGTTCACTGCGGTCGCTGCAAACGGCAAGAACACGCCCTTGCAATCGTCCCTGCTTACTGTTCGATTGGCTCCCGGTGCCGGGTCTCGTCTCACGCTCTCGATGAATCGCTACGTCAATCGGCCAACGCTGGCACAGCCTTGGAATCGGAATATTCAATAGCCAAGAAAGTCTCTCATCCGCCCAACCTCATGTTGGGAACGGGAATCAGTCTTCACTCTGGGTGCCTGGATTCCGGCTCGCGCTGCTCTTGGCCGGGATGACGAGCGCATCATGGCAACCGACTTAGCGTTGGCAAAGATACGGAAGATTTGTCTCTCGTTCCCCGACACGAAGGAGACGATGACCTGGGGCAAACCCCCCTTCCGAGTTGGCGAGAAGATTTTCGCCGGGTACGGCGAGGAGAATGGCAAGCACGTCGTCGGATTCAAGTTGGAAATGGCCCACGCCAGCATTGCTGTACCTTACGTAGGGCACAAAGGGTGGGTTTCGCTGGAGACTGACAGCGTCAAAGATTGGGACGAAGTACGAGAAATGATCCTGGAGAGTTACCGCCTCATTGCTCCCAAGAAATCGCTGGCCAAGTTACATGCGGCCGCTCCATCAAGTAGCAAGGGCCCAAAGAAGACCCGAAGCGGCGCGGCCGGCAGTCGAAAGTTATCCAAACCGCGCAATCGTGATCGCGACTGATGGAACGTCCGATTCGGTCCACGCTCTCGCGTAAAGGTCTGCCCCGGGAAAATAAACGTTCCGCTGCAAGCACACTGCCTGCTCGTCATTCCGGCCAAGCGCAGCGCAAGCTGGAATTTAGAAGATTCCTGGCCGCCGGCAAAGGCCGCCGGTTGCGCTTAACCCCCGAATCTCTGTGCCGCGCGCGCCTTTGCTTTCGCAGCTTCTTCCTGCCGATTCTTTGGCGCTGCATTCGATTCGAGCGAAACGAGAAGCTGTTTCGAAATCCGGGCAATCTCCTCAACTGCCGATGAGAAGGCCACTTCGTTCGTCTTCGATGGCTTGTTGAAGCCGCTGATCTTTCTCACAAACTGCAGCGACGCAGCACGAACCTCTTCTTCAGTGACTGGTGGTTCAAAATTGAAAAGCGTCTTGATATTTCGGCACATGCTTCATTTTCCTGTTCGTTGTGAACTGTGATTCCTTACACGACTGCAGGCCCCGTCGCCGGCCAGGGTTCTCACTGAGAGCTCTTGTTCACCAACCGGTCAAGGTGCTCCATTTCCTGTTCAGCGCCGACAATACTCTTTGTCCCCGTACAAATACCTGTCTCGATGTTTGCCGGTCCTGGAGCTACATAGACCAAATACTCCTTCTTTTCTTCAAACAAAAACCCACACGCCTCCCCACTCAACCGGGTGACAACAACGATGCTTCTTGCCTGGGGACCCTTCCATTGCTTTGTGACTTCAAACTTTACCCGATAGTTCCCTGTCCGCGTAAAGCCAACCGTCTCCCAAAAGGACTGATAGATTTTGGTGACCTTTCCTCGGAAAACAGCTGAAGACTTGTAAAGAGCCTCAGCTGCATTAGCGGGTGCCATACAAGTACAGGCTTGCGTCGCCTCCACTCCAATCAGCAACGCAGCTATGAAGCATGGCAAGGTCATTGAGACCCTCATGGCCATCCTCGAGCTCCACGCCCTTTTTTGCCTCGGCCGATTCGCGTCACTCTTCCCGTCCCTCACCCAATTCGCAGCTTGGTCCTGCCAGTCATTGGGTAAGTGCAATATTCTGCGACAGAATCGGCGCAGGAATCCAGAACTTCGGGTTGGTCCCGAACCTAGGGGGCAGACCAAATGGCCAGCATCAGGATCTTGGAATCGACAAAAGCTCAAGCTTCTCTAGAGAGCTGGACGCCGGCTTTCGCCGGGGTGACGAACTTCTTGGTAGACCTCGTCGCCCCTTGGACAAGGGGGACTTCAGGGGGGTTTTCTATGCCGCGTGTCACTTCGGCCTTAACCTGCCTTTGTTCAAGAAGGAGGATGGCCGCTCCCTCGTGCATGTACTCGTCGTCGTCCTCGTCCTTTCTTCGACGACGAGGAAGATTCTCAAGCGATGTTCAGGCGGTTTCCAGCAGCCTCAGTGACTTTTCCCATTCCTGGTAAAGCTGGCTGAGTTGGGCGCTGAGATCCTCGTGGCGGTCGGTGAGCTGTTTGAACTGGACGAAATCCCGGGCAACGTCTGGATCGCTCAGTTGACTGGTGTTCGATTCAATCAGGCCTTCAATTCGCTGAATCTCCTGTTCCAGAAATTCACACCGACTCTTTAGTTTTGCGAGCTCGTTCTTGCTGAACTTCTGGCCATTGGAGCTCGGTTTTTCCGGCGCGCTAGGAACCTCTTTCGGAGTAGGCAAAGGAGGCTTCACTGCTGGCTGGAGTTCTTTCGGTGCTTCCTGGGAAATCGCGAATTCTTCGTAGGTTCCGTCAAACGCCACGCAAGTGCCTTCACCGTCGAGGTAAAGGATCTGGTCGGCAAGCTTGTTGAGCAGGTAGCGGTCGTGCGACACCATGATGACGGTCCCAGGGAAATCTTGCAGTGCTTCTTCCAACGCCTCGCACGAAGGAATATCGAGATGGTTGGTCGGCTCGTCCAGTAGCAGCGTGTTGGCCTTGCCGAAAATGAGTTTGGCCAAAGCCAGCCTGCTCTTTTCACCTCCGCTTAACGATGCTGTTTTGTGGAACACGTCATCGCTAAAGAAAAGGAAGCGCGCCAGGTAGCCGCGCAACGTCTCATCGGTGGCCAAGGGAGAAACAGCGCGCATTTCTTCGAGCACCGTGGCTTCAGGATCGAGCGTTGAAAGCTGCTGGTCGTAGTAGGCCAGCTCGACCTTCTGTCCGACCTGGATTTTTCCTGCCAGGGGCGTTTGCCTGGCTAGCAGTGTTTTCAGGAGTGTGGATTTCCCGGAGCCATTCGGCCCAATAATGCCAACGTTATGGCCCCGAAAGACCGTGCCCGTAATGTTCTTTGCCAGGACCTTGCTTTCATATCCCACCGACACCTTCGTTAGCTTGAAGACCACATCGCCGCTTTGGGAATTCAAGTCGAAACGAAAGCGGGCGGGTGGTTTGCCCGAAGCAACGTTTTCCAGGCGCTCCATCCGCTCGAGCATGTTCCGGCGCGACTTGGCTTGCTTGGTTTTCTGGCCTGCCAGGTTACGGCGAATAAAGTCCTCCGTCCGGGCAATCATTTCCCGTTGTTCTTCATAGGCTTTCAACCGGAGTTCGCGCCGCCGTTCCCGCTCGACGGTGTACCAGGAATAGTTACCCGGGTATTCCTCCACCCTTCCTTCTGCAATCTCCAGAATCCGGCTAACCGTAGCGTCAAGGAAGTAGCGGTCGTGCGAGATAACCACAAACGCGCGCGCATAGTCCTTTAGAAATCCCTCCAGCCAGCGCACGGCCGAGATGTCCAGATGGTTCGTCGGTTCGTCCAGCAGCAGCAGGTTGGGATCAGAAAGCAACAGCTTGGCCAGGTTCAAGCGGTTCAGCTCACCGCCGCTGAGCACGGCTGCGCTTTTTTCCAGATCGCGTTCTTCGAAACCGAGACCGAAAAGAACTGCCTTGGTGCGCGCTTCGTAGGAGTAGCCGCCTTCCATCTCCCAGCGCGTCTGAAGGTGGCCATAGCGTTCCAGCAGAGAATGCAGGTCCGAGTGCTGAGATTTCGACTCGATTTCCGATTCCAGCAACTCCATTTCTCTCGCCCGCTCTTCCATGTGGGCAAACACAGAAACCGCGGACTCAAAGACCGTTCTCTCCGGCTCGACGTGGGTCATCTGCTGCATGAATCCCAGACGGACTTGAGGTTGGCGCACAATCTGGCCGTTATCCGGTTCGAGAGTGCCGGCAATGATTCGGAAGAGCGTCGTCTTTCCGGTGCCGTTGCGGCCGACGAGTCCCACTTTCTCGTTGGGATTCAACTGGAAGCTGGCATCCTTGAGGACCGTCTTGCTTCCGAAGCTCTTGCAGATGTGGTCCAGATGAATAAGCATGGAAAGGCCGGATGGCCTGAACCATTTGGGTTCAGCCATCAAAAAAAGGGCAGCCGGAGCTGCCCTTTGAAAAGCTGTGTCGTTAGAGATTGCGCGCTAAGCAGCCTTCTTTTCAGAGGCCGGTGCGCTCAACAGCTCGATGGCCTTCTTGAGCTGCAGATCTTCCTGGGAAGTGGGCTTAGTGGACTTTGGCGGTGTGGTCGCGTCGTCGGAGTCCTCGTCATCAACGTCACCTTCCGCTGACATCGCTTCACGGCCGTCACGGACTTCAACATCGGGAGTAATACCGTGACCCTGAATCACCTTGCCCGACTGCGAATAGAACTTCGCGGTAGAAAGAAGCACGGCTGAATCGCTCTCCAGCGGAATCAACTGTTGCAGGGACGCTTTGCCGAAGCTCTTAACACCCACCACGTCACCGCGCCGGTTTTCCTTGATCGCGGCCGACACAATCTCGGCTGCCGATGCGCTGCCATAGTTCTGCAGCACCACCAGAGGTAACTTCGATAAGGCCCTGGCTGGATCGGCCACAAACTCTTTCTTCGGAGACTTCTGACCCTGAGTGTAAGCAATAACGCCGTGGTCGAGGAAGAAATTGGCCACCTTCGCGGCCTCTTCAAACTCCTCGCCGGCGCAGTCGCGCAGATCCAGAATCACACGGCTGGCGCCATTCTTTGTAAGCTGCTGCAGCTTTATTCGAACGTCGTCACTGATGCCGGGAGTGAATCGGTAAACCTTCAAATGCGCAATCTTATTTTCCAAAAGGCTGGCCTTCACAGGTGGCGCCTTAACCAAGTCGCGGGTCACCGTCAGCTCCACGGGTTCCGCCTTTCCTCGACGCAATATCTTCAGCTTGGCGGTGGAGCCCGGATTCCCAGTCATTAGATACTCAGCCTGAAGGAGGCTGATATCACGCGTGGACACTTCCTCTATCGATTCGATGACATCGCCCGGCTTCACGCCCGCTTTATCGGCCGGTCCACTCTCGATAGGGTGAATGACGTAGGCGTAGCCGAGCATCTTCTCCTTGGAAAGCTCCAAACCCAGACCACCGTTGCCATTGGTTTTGTGCTTCTTGTAGCGAGAATATTCGTCTGGAGAAAGATAGGTGCTGTATGAATCCAGCGATTCGAGCAGTCCGCGCAAGGCCCCGTTCATGACTTCACCAAGATTGGGGTCTTCCACATAACTATTCCGAATCTTGGACAGGACCTCGTTGAAAACCGAAAGCTGGGAGTAAGATCCTTCTCGTTCGGTTGCCCTTCCGAGTAGCCCCCCAACCACGGCGTAGAAGACGAAAATCGTTGAAAGCAACACTACGACAAACTTGTTTCTATTGACCATCAGCCAACCTCATTCTTCAAAGATGCTCAAAGACTTACCCATTATACATAAGAATACGGCAGCGGCTGGTGGTTTCTTGATGATTTTGAAGGAAAATTTGAAGCACTCGGGCGCGCGTTCTCTTATGCTCGAGTGAACATCTCAGGACAAAGCCCTGGTGACGAAAGAATGACGAAGCCTAAAGCTCAAAACTGCTTGTTGCGATTGACTTTTGGGCCTCGTTCGTCATTCGAACTTCGTCATTCGTCATTTCCTTACGGGATCACTTGGGGAGTGACATAGGCGTAGAACATCACAAGCAGAGCAACCAGGCAAGCCAGGACGATGCTGTGCTTGAACACAGCTTTGAAAATGGCCGCTTCGTTTCCTTCCTGATGAGTGGCAGCGCTAGAAACCACGATGCTCTGTGCATCGATCATCTTGCCCATGACGCCGCCTGCGCTGTTGGCCGAAGCCATCAGGATCGGACTGATGCCTAGCTGTTCCGCCGTCACCTTCTGCAAATTGCCAAAGAGGGCGTTCGAACCGGCATCGGTGCCGGTCAGTGCAACGCCTAACCACCCGAGAAGCGTGCCAAAGAAGGGATAGACCCAGCCCGTTCGCGTCAGGCTCAGGCCAAGAACGGTGTCCATGCCAGAGTAACGCGTGACGAACGCCAAGCCCACCATGAAACTGATGGCGAGCAGAGACGGAATCAGTTGGCGGAGCGTCTGCCCAAAGATCTGGAAGGCGCGACCGAACGACATGCCGAGGAACGGAACGGCCAGCAAGGCACCCGCACAAACGGCGGTGCCAGGCATGGCAAAGACGTTCAAGTCCATCATCGCCGCTTCGGGTGTGGGTCGATTCACGACCGGGGCAACCCGCACGACTTGATTGTGCAGCCCGGTCAGCGGAAACGTCAGCGCATCGAACTTCAAGTATTTGCTCAGCGCTGGCAAGCCTGAAATGAGAATAAAGATGGATGCCAGGATAAACGGAGACCACCCCTTAAGAATGACACCCAGCGAATGGTGGCGGACTTGGGCTTTCTCGTTGTCCGGGTGTAGTTCCAGAACATTCTTGGGCTTCCAGAAGCGTAGGAAGGCCACCATGACCAACAGAGAGAAAATGGCCGAGGCGATGTCCACGAGTCCGGTCTCGAGAAAATTCGACCAGTAGAACTGCATGGCGGCAAACGACAGCCCACAAACCAGTAGCGCCGGAAAAACCTCGAACGTCTTCTTCCAATCCACCATGCTGCGCACCAGCCACAAAGGCAGGATCAATGAAAACGGCGGGAGAATACGGCCGGTCATCGCGTTCAGCGAATGCTCCGGAAGTCCGGTCACTCCGGCCAAAACGCGGATGGGGTTCCCAACCCCGCCCCAAGCCACGGGAGCGGTGTTCGCAAGCAGGCAGAGCACCGCCGCTTGAAAAGGCGGGAAACCCAGGCCAATGAGAAACGCACCGGCGATCGCCACCGGGGCTCCGCCTCCACCAGTGCCTTCCAGGAAGGCTCCAAAACAGAATGCAATGAGAATCGCTTGCAAGCGCGAATCGGAGGAGAGCGCGGCAATCGATTCCTTCATCACCTGGAACTGACCGGTTTCGACGGCAATGTGGTAAAGAAAAATGGAGGCGACAATGATCCACGCAATCCGTACAAGTCCAAAGACAATGCCCAGGAACGTAGCGTTGGAAATCAAGGAGACCGGCATCCCAAAAACTGCTGAGGCCAGCACCACGGCCATGATCATGCCGCTCAGCGCCGCAATCCAGACGCGCTGTTTCAGAACCAGCAGAACAAAAAACAGCGTCAGCACTGGAAGTGACGAAACAAACGTAGATAGCTGCCAAAAGTTCAACGGATCATAAACTTGACTCCAAGTCACGCGCAGATCGCTCCTCGTCGAGGGAATGAATATCCAGAAGAATCGTGTGCTGAAGCGCGGTACTGTATCGGAAACATCGACAAATTGAAAGGAATCGCGGCCCGATGCGCAACGTTATCGAGGCCGAGGCCTGGTTACGGCAACGACTCTACCGAATCGGTTTCAAACATGGCAATATACACAGGTTCTGAATAGGGTGTGGCGAGGAAAGACTTATGACCGGAACGATGATTGAGTTCTCAAGCAACGGAGGTACTGCGAGCGGATACCTTTCGAAACCAGAGTCTGGCAAGGGCCCTGGTGTCATTGTGATTCAGGAATGGTGGGGCCTGGTTGATCACATCAAGGACCTCGCCGACCGCTTTGCGCGCGAAGGGTTCGTAGCACTCGCGCCCGACCTGTATCACGGCACGATAGCCAAAAGTCCTGATGAAGCGGGAAAACTGCTTATGGCGTTAAACATTGCCCGTGCTGAGAAGGATTTGCGCGGCGCTATTCAGTTTGTGCTTGCGCAACAGGAAACCGCAGGCGCAAAAGTGGGAACCGTGGGCTTCTGCATGGGCGGCCAGTTATCTCTATATGCGGCGTGCGCCAACCCCAACGTGGGCGCCTGCGTGAATTTCTATGGAATCCATCCGAATGTTCATCCCAACGTTGCCGGCCTGCAGGCACCGGTGCTCGGATTCTTCGCTGAGAAGGATGGTTCCGTGACTCCCGAGACAGCCCGGAAACTTGAAGCTCAGCTTAAGAGTGCGGGCAAGCAAACAGAGTTTCATATCTACCCAGGTGTGAGCCACGCTTTCTTCAATGATACAAGGGCCGAGGTGTACAACGCGACCTGCGCAAGGCAATGTTGGGAGCGAATGCTGAAATTCTTTCGCGAACACCTTGGTTGAGTGTTTGGTGCAGCCACCCTGGGAGCGCTGGCGTCCCGCCCCGCACCGGAGTCGCCGGAAATCGCTCTAAAGGCATAGGTGCTCAATTTGCGGCGAGAGGCCCGCGCTCTCAGGGTTAGTTGTGCACACATGGAATCCACTTCAGAGAAACTGATTGAGTAAGCCAAAACTTTCCATTGTCTACTACCTCAACGCGCTACCGCTGTCCTGGGGCTTCCTGCATGGCGCCGAACGCGACATCTTTGACCTGGACTTCTCGCCGCCATCGCGGTGCGCCGATCTGCTGGCACAAGGCGATGTCGATGTCGGATTGATCCCCGCGATTGAGTATCAAAGAATCGATGGACTGAAAGTTATTCCGAACCTTTCGGTCGCCTCAAAGCAAACAGTCAAAAGCGTGCTGTTGTTAAGCAAGTTGCCAGCAGAGCAGATTCGGACAGTTGCAGCAGACAGCTCCTCGAGGACTTCAGTCTGTTTGCTGCAGATCCTGCTGCGGGCCCGTTTCAAAGCCAACCCACAAATCGAATCTCACGGCCCAGACCTGAAAGTGATGCTGGCCCGGAATGACGCTGCGCTGATTATCGGTGACGCGGCTCTCAAAGCTGAGGCGGGCACTTTGTTTTGTTACGATCTGGCCGCGGAGTGGCGTGCGTTGACGGGAAAGCCGTTTGTATTCGCCTTCTGGGGAGTTCGCAAGTCCGTCACACTGCCGGACACGGACGCCTTTTACAGGTCGTTTGCTTATGGCCGGGCGCACAGTGAAGAAATTGTGGAAGAGCAAACCCGCCAACTGCAACTTCCATCTGAGGTGATTCGGACTTACATCAACCACCACATTGACTATTCACTGGATGAAGAGAATTTGGCGGGCTTGTGGCGGTTCTTTGAATTGGCGAGAGAATTCAAGTTGATCGAACTAGTGAGGGATCTCGAATTCACCAGGTGAGGCTCTGAAAGGCGGCTTCGCCATGGGAGGGCGAGGCTTCTACCGAGCCGTTCGGCGGCAGACGGCTGATCCAAAACGCTCGACAGGAGCCTCGCCCTCCGGTATTCCGTTACAGCTCTGCGCCGTTAGGGAAATGGAAAGGTCAATATGCTCGTCGAAAATAAGCGTGGTGGTTACTCCTTTCTCAAAGGGATCAGCCCATACTCGGCCGGGGCTGTCGCTCAACCAGGATTCGCGATTGAACACGCCCGATTGCGCGCACCGATTGCGGTCGCAGCGGGATTCGATGCCATTGATGCGTACTTGAAATCTTTGAACCGCCCACGGGCGGCGCTGTGCGGCATCGAGTTAAGATCTCCACAGCCTTTCACGTTTCAGGGATTCTCAGATTTCAATGCTCGCTACGTCGGTATTCTGAAGAGTTGGGAATTGCTGCAAGACGGGCTGAATCCAATTGCGCGCACCAATGTGGCGCCCGAACTCGGCCCGCCCTTCGAACCTTGCCTGTTCGGTTTTTCGTACACTGTCGTTGCAGCGAATGCAAAGTCTTCGTTTGTTGTCGCGGGAGCAGGAGAGCTGCCGGAAGGTTCGTTGGATCCTCATGATGTTGTAAGAAAGGGTGAAGCCACCACAGAAGCGCTGCGCGAGAAAGCGCGTTTCGTCATGAGTCTTATGGATGGGCGCGTTCGTGGCCTCGGTACTCGGTGGGCAGACGTAACCCAGACGAACCTGTTCACGGTTCATCCGGTTTGTCCATGGCTGAATACGGAAGTTCTGAGCAAGATGGGATCAGCACAGCTTCAAGGCGTGAACTGGTATTTTGCCCGGCCGCCGATTGTCAGTATTGAATTTGAAATGGATCTACGGGGCGTTGGGCGGGAAGTGGTGATTGGTTGAGGGGCTTGTGGCCCTACCTCAGGGTGGCAGCGGCATCTTGCCGCCAAGCTAGCGGCTTAAAGTGGGAGCGGATATGGAGATCGCCGTCGGAGGCCAGTTCCCACCTTCAGATGTCTTCCCCGATTTTGACCTGCAGATGCACTCTGGTGTTCTCAGGAATATCAACAGACTCGATCGGATGGAAGCAGCCCCCGCGATAGACAGCCTGCATTCGCATTGAACGCGCCGGCCTTTCTCGGGCGATGTCTTTCATCTGTCCCCCGTCCATGGCCAGATTGGCCAACCTGTCGGCTTCGCGATTCTGTTCCCGCGGCACATGATGGATCGAGAATGATTTCAGCTTGGAAATCAGCGCCTTCGCTTCTCTGAACAGAGGCTGCAGGTCCAGGCTCTTGACTTTGTAGACTCCATTGATCTGGCGCACCATTAACTCAGAATCCGCATACGCGCGTAACCCCTCGTATCCATTCGCCAAAGCGTATCGCAAGGCTCCAATCAGAGCAGAGTACTCGGCAAAGTTATTCGTCCGAACGCCCAGGTTTTCAGAAAGGCTGGCGACCGGCGCGCCGCTCTCGTCTTGCACGTCAACGCCATAGCCGGCGATACCTGGATTGCCGCGTGATCCACCATCAATGTAGGCGACACATCGTTTCATAAGGGTTTTCCAAGGTGTTTTTCATGCCGCTGTCCGGCACCAGGCCGGGTGAGATTCTTCGTCCACGTTCTCGTCGTCGAACTCGGCTTTCTTCGAGAACGAGGCCAATTTTCATCGGAAGATTTCGAAAGAGGAAGGATTGACTACGACGTCACTTCGTAGGGAGCATCGGGCTTCCAGTACAGAATGCGGTTGCAACTGTCGCAGGTGATGATCTGCTCCCCCGCCATAACCTGGCTCACCACATGGGGCCGAATGCGGACGTGGCAGGCCTGACAGGAGTCCTGAGTGGCACGGGCCAGTGCTATTCCCTTGCGAAACTTGCTGATCTGCTTATAGGTGTTCAGTACGGCGGCATCCACCGACTGCATCAAAGTGTCCCGCTGGCGCCGCAGCTCCATCAGGATTTCACGATCCTTGATCACTTCAGCCTCGGCAGCTTTCTTCTCCGAATCCACCAGCGCCTTCTCTTGCTGCAGTCGCTGCTGAATGACCTGCGACTCCTTGCGAAGCGCTTCGTCCTGCTCCATCAGTCCTAGTATCCCGTCTTCAATCTTCCGCACTTCCTTCTCATTGAACTCAATTTCGTGAAGCAGAGCCTTGTACTGTTCGTTGGTTTTGACGTCAGTCAACTGCCCCCGATACTTCGAGTTCTTCTGCTCCAGATCGAGAATATTGCCCTCCAGCTTTTTCTTATCTGAGGCTGCCTGGGCAATCTGCTGCTTGTTGGCCTCGAGCGACTGCAGTGTGCCACTCAGCTTGGCTTCCAGGGCGGCTAGCTGTTTGGGAAGAAGCTCAATTCTGCCGTTGTAGTGTTGAACCTGTAGATCGGTTTCCTGCAACTTGAGGAGTTTTTCGACTTCAGGATGCATTCGAAAAGAACACCAGGAGGATGGCGGACCCACTAGGACTCTGGAACTGTCCGGCTTATGAGGACGATAGCTACTTACGCTTGCTGTCGTGCCATGCTGGACGGTGGTCAAAACCCACGAACGCAGCACTATACATGTCGGGAGAATGGGAGTCAATGTCGTGAGAGGCGAGATCTCTAGTCTTTTGCGGTGCTTGTTGATCTCTTTTGAGTGTCGCCTCTGAGTTCAAACGGCGTTGACAAGCTCTTCCGCATTCACCCGCATGATACCGAGGACCTGCGGGATGTCGCCTGAGTCGCAAACTCTGGCTTTCATTCAGAATTCAATCGGAACCGATGGCGGCAATCTCCAGGGATCCACGACGCCCTTTGTTCTGTGTAAATCTTCCTCGGCCCTTACAAACTAACTCACCGGCAGTTGAAGCTCCGCCGGGGCTGACTCTTTCCCCTTTCTCATCAAAAAGTTAGCGCAAGCAACTTGTCGGCTCTTTGGCCGAGGACGTGCAAAGTAGATATTCCTATCTCGCTACGACGGATTAAGGACCGACTTATGGTTTCGCGTTCATAGAGTTTTCAGAGTCTCAGGTTGCTCCCTGGTTTGGGATAAGCCAACGCCTGGATCGCTTCAAAGGCGGTGCTAAGCCCAAAGAACCCTGCGACCTGTTGAGATTCAGGTGGATCCAATGAACTTCCAACAACGTATTCATTGGCTGTTCATCTTGCTGGCTGTCGTCCTCCTCCTCTCATTCGGATTTGGTGGTTACCTTCTCCTCCGAAACCGCTTCCCAGGTAGTCGCACAGACTCCCGACAGGATCAGTCTCCCAGCGTCGAAGCTCTTCTCAGGGACGGCGAAACATATTTGAAGAAGCATCAGGCAGAGCAGGCGCTCATTGTCTATCGCCAGGTTCTGGCGCAGCAGCCCTCGTTCGTAGCCGCGCAGCTCGGACTGGCTCAAGGTGAATTGCTGGCAGGTCGGGACGCAATGGCGGTCCAAGAGTATGAGCGGCTATTGAAATTGGATGGCAATCACATTGTCGGCCTGCTTCAACTGGCGCAGCTCTACGCGCATGAGAAAAAGCACTGGGCACAATCGGAGGACATCTATCGGCGCTATCTCAAGCTCAAGCCCTCCGATGCGGAAGCCCAGCTAGGGTTGGCGCGGGTCCTTGCGTGGCAGGGGAAAGCCCCGGAGGCTGTGGAGATCTTCTTCAGAAAGCCGGTGGCTGTTCTGATGACTCAACAAGACCAGCGCGATTTTGTTTTTGCCTTGATCAAGGTAGGAAGGTCTGAGCAGGCGGAGCCCATGCTTCAGCGACTGCTCGGCGCTCGACCGCAGGACTTTGAGTTGAAACTGCAGCTCGCCAGCTTGTATGCATCGCGAAAGGAGTGGGGTCACGCTCTTCCGCTGTACCGTGGGCTTCTCCAAGAGAGGCCCAACGATGCCCGGCTGAATCTCACCTATGGGCTTGGGCTCCTTGCCACTAGCAATTATGCCTCTGCGCAGGGGCCGCTGGGCAAGGCATGCGATGCCTTGCCCAATACAGGCGAGGGTTGTCTGGGCTACGCGCGTGCGTTGAAGGGATCCGGCAAGCTCAAGGAAGCTGCCAAACAGTTTGAGCGCGCCATGCCGCACTACGAGGATAACGCGACGATCATACGCGAGTACGCGGACCTGCTGCTCGAGAAACGTGACTACCGAAATTCCGAAAGGCAGTACAAGGCTGCCTATGCAAAAGGGCTGCGCGACAATGCCCTTCTTCTCGGACTGGCTGGCGCTTTGCATGGGAACGGCAAGCTCAAGGAGTCTTTGCCCTATCTGGAGGACGTCTATCGCCGCCAGCCAACCGATCGCATCGCACTTGAGCTCGCCAGGTTGCACAAGAAGCTCGGGCACAATGCTCGGGCGCTTGAACTCCTCGAAAGCATTGAAGGCTCGGTAAAATCGAAGCCAAGCAAGAGTCGTGCGTGACTTGCCTATGTTCTGCCATCACTGCCATACCGAGATCGAAGTGGGTTTCCAGTTCTGCCCAAAGTGCGGGTTGCGCCTGGAGACTGTCAGCCTGTTTTTCAGCCGACCGGAGGGAAGACGCGCTATTGGCTGGGGTGCAGCGGTAGCAGTGATTTTGTTCGGAGCGGGTCTGATCATACTTGCTCTCCGACAGGGTCAGATTTCCAACTTGAAACAAGGGAAACGGGATGCACTTGCGTACGTTGAATGGCTAGCCAGTGAGCAGCCATCTGTTTCGACCCTGGAATTGGCAATTGGAAAGCCGCTTCGTTCCATCCAGGTATCGAACGGTCGCTCCATCACCTGGTTCCGGATCAGGGATGGGTTTCTGGGAATGGAGAGTGCCAGTGGAATCTTTCACTTTCGACCCGACAAACCTTTGTCGCAAGGCGTTCTTTCGAGCTATCAGCGTCGAAGCGACGCCGCTTCAGTTGCCGGTGAATTGCTCATGACCTATGACGGCCCGAATGATCTCGGTCTAACTGCCTTGGCCAGCGAGAAGCGACCCTCTGCAATCACTGAGTTCATCGTCTGGAGGCAGAGCGCGAATTGAGGCCAGTTAGGCTCCGCGAATCGCTTTAGAAACGTTGTGACAAGTTCGAGCAAGGAGGAACACCAATGAAACAAAGCTACGTCATCACGATTTTTGCATTGTTGCTAACCGCAAGACTAGTGGCTGCAGGTGAGAATACGGGGGACGGTGCCGGAATGCATCGCCCTGTCAGCAGTAACGAGATTGAAGAGCTAAAGCGGCAAATCTCCGACGAAACACAATCGAACGTTGAGGTTCTTTCTGAGTATCACACTGAAACGGGAGATTTGAATAACCGTCTGGATTTTTGGCGATTTGGTGCACGATTGAACTACAAGGCCAGCTCCGGGACTCTGTTCTACTTTGGAGGCCTCCACACACCGTATCGAACTCGCGATAGCGTCGTGGATGCGTGGGGAACGAACTTTACCGCAGGGGTCAAGGGGAAACTCTCAGAGAGCGTGAGCACACAAATCGAAGTGGGGGGCACACGTTTCAGTACCAATACGACGACCATAAACGCCATGGG
>Ga0111539_10005223_pt1 | contig 16820 bp, 12 predicted proteins | sample RhiMethybrSRZTD1_FD_79667 | JGI IMG/M metagenome (GOLD analysis project Ga0111539, IMG submission 79667) | Populus rhizosphere microbial communities from Tennessee, USA - Rhizosphere MetaG P. TD hybrid SRZTD1 (version 2) (version 2) | ecosystem: Host-associated > Plants > Roots > Rhizosphere >... | reverse complement strand
GTGCGGGCCGCGAACGGGGCTTCCAATAGGAGGGGGTGAAGCTCGCTCCTGGCGAACGCGCGGTGCCTCTCGACGTCGTTCGAGACCCCGGCGGCCTCCCGCTCGAACAGGGCCGTGAGATCGACGAGTTCTTGCTCGAGCGGCACCCTCACGGACCTGGACAGGCGGTGGAGCTCGCTGTGTTCGTGGTCGACGCGCGACTGCAAATCGTGTGCGTCGAGTAGATCCCGTGTTTTCGAGAGAAAGCGTCCGAGCCGGCGAACCGCACGAACGTAGCCCTCGCTCAGCGCGATGGCGCCCGCGTCGTCCCGCGAGTCGTGTGTGGGATCGATCATCGTGCTCTGTCACTGGGCCAGAGGCGGTCGAGCAAGAGCTCGGTGAGTTGTTCGAGGCTCGGACCCTTGAGCAGCTCGATGCTCGAGAAGCGGATCGAAGTCCGCCGCTGCAGCGCCACGCTGAGCTCGAGCACCATGAGCGAGTCGAGTCCCAGCTGATTGAGCTTGCGCGAGGGCGAAATCTGCTTCGGCTCGAGCTTGATGATCTTGGCGACGGCTTCCGTCACGAGCTCTCGAATCGCGGCGCGCCGCTCCTCGATCGGGCGGCCTTCGAGCAGGCGGCGCGTCTGCCGTTCACGGTCATTGATGGTGCTCGCGCGCTCGAAAAGCCCCGCCAGGCGCGGCTCCGCGACCAGCTTGGGATGTGCCGCACACCAGGTCTCCCAATCGACGGCGAACGCGCCGACCCGCGCCGCGCCAGACGTCATGGCTTCGGCGAGTATCGCGAGTGCTTGGCGATTGGAAACGCCAGTCACGCCGGCGGTCGCCAGCGCTTGCTCGAGGCGCGCGTCGCGGGCAATCACGCCGGACTCGGCGAGCGCGCCCCAGCTGACGCTCAGGGCCGGGTATCCGCGTGCCCGCAAGGATTCCGCGAGCGTGTCGAGTGTGGCGTTCGCGGCCGCGTAGCTGGCTTGCCCGGGGTTCCCCACGAGCGCTGCCACGGAGGAGTGGAACACCAAGAAGTCGAGCTCGCGCGGGCTCTTTAGTGCCTGCACCAGATTGAGGGCGCCCGTGACCTTCGGCGAGAACACGCGGAGGAAAGCCTCCTCGCGCAGCGAGTCCAGGCGCTCGTCCTCGAGCACCATCGCGCCGTGCATCACGCCTCGAAGCTCGAACGGGGCTTCTCTGGCGCGGGCTAGGGCCGCGTGCACCGCGTCGGCCCGACACACGTCCACGGCCAGGATTTCGACCCGAGCGCCGGCCGCCTCGAGCTCGCTCGCGAGCTCGGCCGCTCCGGGCGCGGCCGGCCCCGAGCGGCTCCACAGAAACAGCTTGCCCGCGCCTTGCTCGGCCAGCCAGCGTGCGATGGTCGCTCCGAAGCCCGAGGTGCCGCCCGTCACGACGTAGCTGCCCTCGCGTTTGGCGATGGCATGCGCCGCATCCTCCACGACGGGGACGGTGCCGTTCGCGAAATCGACGAGGAGCTTACCTAGATGCTGGCGATCCCGCATCGTTTCGAACGCCACACGCACGTCCTTTGCGGCGACCAGATGGGTAGTGCCGACGCGCAGGCTGCCGCGCTCGAACAGTTCGAGCACGCGACGCAGCGTCGTCTGAACGAGCGCGGGCGCCTCCGTGGACAGGCGATCGATGTCGAGCGCAGCGTAAGTGAGGTTCTTGTTGAACGCACGCATCGGGAGATCAGAATCCTCGACGATGTCGCGTTTGCCGACGTCGATGTACCTCCCCCCGCTCGCGAGCAGCGTGAGGCTCGCGTGCAGCGCGTGCCCGTGGAGCGCGCCGACCACGACATCCATGCCGCGCCCTTCGCTCGCATCGCGTACGGACGCTTCGAACTCCCGATCGCGCGAAGAGAACACATGGCGAACGCCCAGCCCTCGCAAGAACTCGCGCCGAGCCTCCGAACCTGCCGTCGCCCAGACCTCGGCCCGGAGCGAGCGCGCCACGTCCATGAGCGCCTGACCCAGGCCGCCCGTGGCGCTGTGGATCAACACACGCTCGCCGGGCTGCACGTTCGCGAGATCTACCAACGCGCGGTAGGCCGTAACGTACGCTATGGGAATCGCACACGCTTCCAGGCCGAGCGACGCGGGGACGCGCTCGGCCCAGCCGTCGGCCAAGGTCAGGTAGGTGGCGAGGCTCCGCGGCTGTAGGACCACCACGCGCTCGCCCAGGCGGAAGCGGCTGTGCCGCCCCGCGCGAACCACGCGCCCGACGCACTCGTGCCCGAGCGAAAAACCGGACGCTACGTTCTCGAGCGCGATCGGCGAGAGCGCGCCGCGAGCCTTCAACAGATCCTTGAAGTTTAGCGCTGCTCGCTCGACGCGGATCTCGATTTCTCCATCGCGCGGGGCACTCCTACTCGAGTGGCGAAAGCACAGCGAGTCGAGCTCGGGAGGATCGCCCACGCGGAGCTCGACCGGCTCGTCCACGCTCACGTCGCGCACGACCGAGCGTGGCTCGCGGCGGCTCGCCTCCGCTTCACCGTCGGCGCGCGCGCGGACGACGTTCTGGAACCGCACTCCCTTTCGGTACGCGATCTCGCCGCGCGTGTCGTGGCTCAGCTCTCTCGCGATCTCGCGCGCGCTCTGTTCGGCGCTCTCGTCGCCCAGGTCAATCGACCGGTAGCGCAGCGCATCGCACTCGTTGGCTGCGACGAGCCCGAGCGCCGTGCACGCGGCGGCGTGGAGGCTCGAGATTGGATCGCCGATGGCAACGGCGCGCACGCCACGGGTGACGAACGTCACGTCGGTCTCGGCTTTCTGCGCCATGAGCGCCTGCAACAGACCGATGGTTCGCGCCGTTTCGGCGGTCACGCTCAGGGGCGTTTCTTCGAGCTCTGGATCCCACAACGCCAAGATCACGACGGCGAGGCGCGTGCACGCGCCGGCGGTCGCCAAGAGATCGCTCCAGCGCTCGCGGTCGAAGCCCGAGCCGCGCGCTCGAACCGTCAGCACGCGGCTTTCCGGCAAAAGCTCGCAGAGCAATGCGGCGAGCGGCGCCCGCGCATCCGAGCCGTCGGTGACGATCAGCGTCGCACGGGGATCGATCGGCATCCGGCGGTCGATCGGAGCCTCCACCCACGAGATGTCGTGCCAGAGGTTCGGCTGCCCGTCGCGATCGAGCCGCAGCACCTCCGAAAGCAGTCCTTCGACGTGCGCGCAGGCGGTGCCGTCGGTTTCGGTGAGCCAGACCTCGGACGTGGTCCCACCGTTGTGACGATTCTGGATCCGTCCGAAGGCACAGAGCTCGAGGCCGCTCGGCCGTGCGTAAACCGTGAGCGCGCCGATCGCCCGCGGCACGCACAGCTCGGACCCGCCCGTGCAATAGAGAACGGGCTGCAACGCCGCGTCCAGCAGGGTCGCGTGGAACGGGTGTGTGGTGTCGGACGCGACCCGGCTCGCATCCATCTTCACGAAGAAGCAATCCTTGCCCACCCAGATCTCACGGTTCAAACGGAACCACGGCCCAGTGTTCAGGCCCAGGCTCGAGAGCCGCCGGTAGAAAGCTTTCCGGGAGACGCGCTCGGGACACGAGGCCTTGCACGCCTCGAGGTCGACTCGCATGCGCTCGAGCTCGGGTTGCGAGTAGAAACGTCCGTGGGCGTGGCGCTCCTGCGGGGTCTCGTCACCCTCGACGCGGCTTTCGACGCTGAAGCGTTCTCCGCCTTCACGCCGCACGATCAGCCGCTGCAACTTCGCGGGGTCGATCGCGAGCAGCCGATCGAAGCTGACGTTCGCGAGCCGCACACCGGGTGTGTCCGACAAGCGCCGGTGCAGCGCGAGAGCGGCCTCCACGTAACCCATGCCGGGAAACACCGTCTCGCCGGCCAGAGCGTGGTCGTGCAAAAACGGAAAGTAATTCCGGTTCAGCTCCACGTCCCAGCAGTCGTTCACGCCGAGCACGGAGCGGTTGAGATAGACCGCGCCGGGCAGCCCGAGCCGATCCATCCGCGAGCGCTCGGATTCGATCCAGAGCGGTTGGCGCTGCCACGGATAACGAGGAAGCTCGATGCGCTGACCGTCCTTCGGCAAAAGGGGCACGAAGTCGATCCGTTGCCCCGCGGCATAAGTGGCCGCCGTGGCGCGCGCGAGCCGAGCGCTGTCGGGCACCTTTCGCTCCAGCGAGGCCACGCAATTTACGGTGTGTCCCAGCTCCGCGGCAGAATCCTCGATGAAGCCCACCAGCACCGGGTGCGGACCCACTTCGAGGAAGTTCCGCAGCCCCGATTCGAGGATCGACTGGACGGCGTGCGCGAACAGCACCGGCTCGCGACTGCTTTGCCACCAGTAACGCGGCCCCCAGGCGGCGGCCGGCACGCGTTGGCCGAAGGCCGACGAATACAGCGGAACGTTTGGCTCTCGGGGCGAGAGCTCGGCGAGCGCCGCGCACATTTCGGTCTCGATCGCGTCCATCTGCGGGCTGTGATACGCGACCTCGACGCGCAGGAAGCGATGAAATACGCCACGCGCCTCGAGCTCGGAGGCGATCGCTTCGAGCTCGGCTTTGTCGCCGGAGAGCGTCAGCGCGCTCCAGCTGTTCACGGCCGCGATCGATACGCCGGAGTAGGGCGCGATCAGAAGCTCGGCTTCGGCGCGCGGCATCGCGAGTGCGAGCATGCCGCCCTGCAGCGCGAGCGTCTGCTGCAAGCGACTTCGGTGGTAGATGATGCGCGCGGAATCCTCGAGCGTGTACACGCCCGCCGCGTGAGCTGCGGCGACCTCACCGCCGCTGTGCCCGACGATTGCGGCCGCGCGGACGCCGCGGGCGAGCCAGCAGCGAGTGAGCGCAACTTGCAGCGCAAAACTCGCGGGCTGCGCCACGTCGGTGCGATGCATCCGTGAGCTCGCCTCGCTCTCGAGCATGGCGTCGCGCACCGACCAGCCGCTCACGGCTCGGAAACAGCGGTCGACATCGTCGATCGCCGCGGCAAATAGCGGATCCGTCTCGAAGAGCTCGCGGCCCATGCCCCACCACTGCGGACCCATGCCGGTGTACGCGAAGACCCACTCGGGCTCATGGGTCGCTTCGCCTCGCGCGATCGTCTCCATGGTTTCGCCGACCGCGAGTGCGCCGAGCTGCTCGCGCAGATCCTCGATGTCCATGGCGACGATCGCCGCGCGGTGCTCGAGGTGGCTGCGGTGAAAGGCCAAACTGAACGCCACGTCGCCGAGCTCGATCGAGCCGCTGCCGAGCTCGAACGCCAACCGACTCGCAAGGTCACGCAAGGCCTCGGGGCTCCGCGCCGAGAGTGGGACGAGCGTGGGCCGTCCGTCGCGCGGAGCTCGGGCGCCGCGCCGCGGAGGTTCGCTCGGCGCCGACTCGAGCACGACGTGCGCATTGGTTCCGCCGTAGCCGAACGAGTTTACTCCGACGAACAGCGAAGGCTTGCTGTCGGCATCGGGCAAACGCGTCGGTTCTGCGACGACCTCGAGCCCCGCTTCGGACAGCGAGAGGTTCGGGTTCGGTCGTCCGAAGTGGAGGTTCTTGGGGATCTGCCGGAAGCGCAGCACGCCGATCGCCTTGAGCAGCCCGGCAACCCCCGCGGCCGCCTCGAGGTGGCCCACGTTCGTCTTCACCGAGCCGATGCGGAGGGGCCGACCCGCGGGTCGGTGCCGTGCCAGGGCGGCGGCGAGCGCGCGCGCCTCGATCGGATCGCCCGCCGGCGTGCCGGTGCCGTGAGCCTCGACGTAGTCGAGCTCGGCCGGAACGACACGCGCTGCGGCGTAGACTCGCTCGAGCAGTTCTCGTTGGGCGTCCGGACTCGGCAGCGAAATCCCATCGGTGTGCCCGTCCTGGTTTACTGCGCTGGCGCGAATCAGCGCGAGGACTCGGTCGCCATCACGGAGCGCGTCTTCGTAGCGCTTGATCAGGAACACGCCGGCGCCTTCGCCGCGCGCGTATCCGTCCGCGCCCTCGTCGAACGCTCGGCACCGCCCGTGCGGTGAAAGGAACTGGCCCTTGCTCAGAATGATCGGCAGCTCCGGCCTCAGCATCACGTTGACCCCGCCGGCGAGCGCGAGGTCGGCTTCTCCCATGGCCAAGCTCGCGCACGCGTAGTGCACCGCGACCAGCGACGAGGAGCAGGCCGTGTCGAGGGTGAGGCTCGGGCCGCGGAGGTCGAACGCGTGCGAGATGCGGTTCGACAACATGGTCAGCGAGATGCCGGCGCCCGTGTTCGCGTTCGCGAGCACGCGGTTGTGCGGCTGCGTGTGCAGGATGAACGAGTCGACGTTGAAGGCACCGATGAACACGCTCGTCGCCGAGCCGCGCACGCGTTCGAGCGCGAGCCCTGCGTCCTCGAAGGCCTCCCACGTCGATTCCAGCAACAAGCGCTGCTGAGGGTCGAGCACGGCCGCCTCACGCGGGGAAATACCGAAGGGGCTTTCATCGAACGAGCGCAGGTCGAGGTCGAGCCACGCCGCTTCGGCGACGTAGGACTTGCCGGGCCGGTTGCGATCCGGATCGAAAAACTCCCTCGTATCCCAGCGATCCTTCGGCGTCGGGCGGAGAGCGCTCTCGCCTGCCATGAGGAAGGACCAGAACTCGTGGAGCGAGCTTGCCTTCGGCGGAAGGCGGCAGCCGATTCCCACGATCGCGTAGCGCCGGAGCTCGGCACTCGAGGTCAGGGCATCCCCATCTTCCCCCCCTTGAGCAAGAATCGGACCCGATGGGAACAGGGAGGAGCGTTCGATGGTGACCGCTTTTTCGCGGGAATTGAGGCACGAGCGCTTCGCCACTGCCGACGCGATCGGACGATGCTCGCGCGGACACTGTCCGAACGAAACTGGTGCCGCCGCGGTTGACAAGGTTTTCCGGGACTTCGGCGAGCCCCTGGCGGGCGGGTCCACCCCGTTGCATACCGAAAACACATGACAGCGGGGGACACCACCCAATCGGCAGTGCGACGCGGGCCACCGGTTCTCGAGGAAACGCTGTGTCTGGTCTGGGTCTACCCCCAGATGGCGTTGACGCCGCTCTCTGCGAGTCCCGTGTCGCTCGGGCGTTCAGCGGAGTCGACCGTGCAGCTCCCCGGCAGCCAAGCGTCGCGGCGGCACGCCGAGATCGTACGCCGCGGCAAGCGCTGGATCCTCGTCGACCTGGAGAGCAAAAACGGCAGTTTTCAGAACGGGGTCCAGGTCACCGAGGCGCCGCTCGCCGATCAGGACGTCGTGCGCCTCGGCGAATGGCTCGCGGTCGTCACGTTCGTCCGGAATACGGAGCTCGAATCTACGCGGATCGTCCGCGAGATCCAGCCCGGCCTGATCGGCGGGCCGGCGCTGTGGGCGGCCTTCGAGCGGCTGCGCGCCGTCGCCAAAAGCGATCTGAACGTAATCCTCGTCGGAGAAACGGGCACGGGAAAGGAGTTTTTCGCTCGCGCTCTAAATCTGCTGAGCGATCGGAACCCTTTCGTGCCCGTCAACTGCGCCTCCATTCCGGAGCCGCTCGCCGATGCCCACCTCTTCGGTTACAAAAAAGGCGCCTTCACCGGCGCCGCGCAAGATCATGCGGGCTTCTTTCAAAGCGCTGCCGGAGGCACGTTGTTCTTCGACGAGCTCGAAGCGCTGCCAGCGAGCGTTCAGGCCAAGCTGCTCCGGGCGTTGCAAGAAGGCCGCGTGGCGCCGCTCGGTCACGTCGAGTCCGAGAACGTCGACGCACGCGTCGTCTGCGCACTGCAACGGCCGCCGCAACGCGCGGTGGAAGCCGGCGTGTTGCGCGCTGACCTCTTCGCACGTCTGAACGGCGCCCAGATCCACCTTCCGCCGCTGCGCGCGCGCCGGGAGGAAGTGCTCGCCATTTTCGAGCGCGCCATCGAAGAGAACTACAAGGGTACGCTGCCGAGCCTGGATCCCGATCTTGCCGAGTGGCTGCTCCTCTACGATTGGCCGTTCAACGCGCGGGAGGTCGTGCAGTGTGCGCGCCGCATCAGCGTGGAGCATCCTGGAGAGCCGGTGCTGCACACGGGCCACCTCACCGGCTCGTTCAGCGAGAACCGCGCGCCGCGGGCGTCGGTAGCCGACGGCGAGCCCAAATCCAACGCCGCCCGCGCCGCGGCGCCTTCGGACGAGCGCATGTTGGGACAGCTGCTCGAGGCCCTGCGCGAAACGTCCGGCAACGTCTCGCTCGCCGCGAAGAAGCTCCATATCTCACGCCAGCGCGCCTACCGCTTGATGGCCGGGCGCTTCGACGCCTGGGCTGCGCGTGGGAACGGCTAAGAAGGACTGCGCGGCCAGCGCGCGCGAGCCCCTCGAAGGGGCGACGCAAACGGCGGCTGTGCCCGTCCGGCGCAAGCCGCAGCCGGACGCCGCTCGTTCGGAAGCATCGCGAGCGGCGGTGAAGAGCTTCGCGCTCGAACGCGAGCGCGCGCTGGAGCAGACCGAGCACTCGGCGTCGGTGCGGCGGCTGCGGCAGGCGGTCGGAATCGGGATCGTGGTGTGGACCGCCACGGGTCTGCTCGACGCCTGGGTCACGAGCTTCGTCGCCGGGAGCCGCCTGCGCGATCTGCTGACACTGCGCGCCCTCGGTTTGGTCGCGGGCCTTCTGACGTGGTGGCGGCTCCAGCGACGGGACGAGCCTTCTCCAGGCGTCCTCACGTTCCTCGACCTCGGGATTTTCACCTGGGTATCGGTGCTCGTCAGCATCATGTGCATCTCGCTCGGCGGCATCACCAGCCCGTATGCCGCCGGGCTCAGCGCCATCCTCGTCGCGCGCGGCATCACGATAGTCGCTCCGTGGCGACGTGGCATCTGGCACCTGGGCGTTCCGGCAGCGTCCTTTCCCTTCACCATGCTGGTGGCTTCGCTCGCCGACGCGCAGCTGAGAACGCAGTTTCACGATCGAACGGCGCTCGGCCTGTTCGTCACCAGCCTGATCTTTCTCGTCAGCACCTGGGTGATGCTGACGCTGGGGGGACATTTCGCTTGGCGGCTGCGGCGCGAGGCACTCGAGCTGCGCAATATCGGCCGCTACGAGCTCGAACGCCGCGTGGGTGGGGGCGGAATGGGCGAAGTCTGGGCCGCCTTCGATCGCACTTTGAAGCAGCGGGTAGCCTTGAAAACGGTGCGCGGCTACGAGCCGGGTTCGTCCGCGGTGGTCCGCCTGGAGCGCGAAGTGCGCGCGCTCGCCGAGCTCACGCACCCGAACACCGTGCGCGTCTTCGACCACGGCGTGACAGAAGATGGCCTGTGGTACTACGCAATGGAGCTCTTGCACGGTGAGAACCTGCGCGAGCTCGTCCTGCGCGAGGGGCCGATCGACACGCGCCGACTTTTGCGCATCGCCGGCCCGGTACTGCGCGCGCTCGGCGAAGCGCACGACAAGGGCATCATCCATCGCGACATCAAGCCGGACAACGTGTTCGTGGCCGAGCTCGGAGGAGAGCGCGACGTCCCCAAGCTGCTCGACTTCGGCATCGCTCAACCCCTGATGGGCGACGAACCCGAGCTGACGAGCCCGGGCTGGCTCGTGGGAACGCCGGCCTACATGGCCCCGGAGGTCATCGCGGGCCGCCCTGCCGACATGCGCTCCGACATTTACTCGTTCGGCGCCACGCTCTACTTCGCCCTCAGCGGCAAGCTGCCGTTTCCCGACCTGAGCGGGGAGGCGCTGTTCGACGCGCATCGAGACCGCGTCGCCCCACCGCTCTCCAGCGCGGCGCCCGGTCCGATTTCCCCCGAGCTGGAGCGTGTCATCGAGCGTTGTATGGCCAAAAATCCGGCCGAGCGCTACTCGTCCGCACAAGTGCTCCACGACGAACTCAGATCCATCGAGGCGTGAGCTCGCCGCACATTCGAGCGCGCACAAATGTGCGGTCGAAAGCACAAATGTGTGTGAAGAATCCGGCGACGAGGCGGACAAACGAGAGTCTCCTCGACTTGGACGCGGGGACGAGGCGTGAGTGCGCCCCTCGGCTGCGCGGCACGTCGGTTGCTTGACGTGCCGACGCCCGCTCTTCGATTGCGTTCATTGGACGGAATGCCTCCGCGGCCGATCTGATGAACCCACTGGGGGGAAAGGATCCCGATGAAACTCTTACGGATGATCTCAATCGTCGCAGTAACGTCGGTACTGACAGTTTTCGTCGGAGGCCCGGGCGAGTCCATCGCCTGGGCAAACGCATGTCTCGATCAGTGGGCCGCCAATAGAGCCGCCTGCAAGGAGAGTGAACAACAAGACATCGCAACTTGCGACGCCAACCTGAACCTGACACTGTCGGATCGACCGGGTACCCCTGCGATTGGCCCGAGGCTTTGGTACACCCTCGGCCGGGCGCTGTGTGAGGCCCAGGGCGGCGGCACCAGCGACCCCGAAGAAGACGTGTGCGGGGAAATGGGGCAGGACTGGGGAGAAGCGGAATACCTGGTCGAGGCTTATGCCTCGTATTCCTATTGCAGGGCGCTTGCCTGGCGCAATGCCTCGAACTGTCTCGTCGACGCGAACGATGCATTGGACCGTTGCCGCGCCGCAAGGTGATGTGGAGAACCATCATGAGCAACCTCTCTTTCGAACGCCGCCTCGGATCGAGCTTCGGCTCCCGCTGCTCCTGGCGAATCGGCATTGCCGCCATCGTTCTTTTCGGCCCGGCATGCAGCGCTCGCCACAGCTCCGAGCGCACCGGATCGCAAGATCAGTCCTCCGTCAACGGCGTTTCGGCGTGTTCCGGAATCGCAGCGGCGAATACGGCGCTCTCACGGGCGCAGATAGACTGCCCTTCCGCCACGTGGAACGTCGGCTCTCACGGACAGGACTGTTCCTGGCTGGGCACAACGGACTGCACCGGCGCGTACGACGACTGCGTTGCCATCGGCACCGCGCCGAGCACTTGCGCCTCGCAAAAGACGGCGTGCCTCGCTCTCGTCCCGGGAGTCTGCGCGGAGGCTGGCGCTCAGGCCATCGCGGCTTTCGTCGACAGCCTCAACGATAGACAGCGAACCCGGTGCCTGACGAACGCGCTGACGACCTGGGAAGCGACCTACAACAATACCGTAGCCGGCAGTACGCTCTGTACGCTCACCACCGAATCAGTGTGTTCCGCCGACACATATACGATGGCCGTAACTGGCAAGTTCGACGCTGATGGGAAACCGGACGCATTCTACTACGACCCTGGTTTGGGAAACGCGCGGTTAGCGCTCTCCAGCCGATCGTCTCCGTGGACGAAGGGGTTCAATACCTATGATTTCATGAACTCAGCCGACAGGGTCATCACCATCGACTACAATGGCGATGGTTTCGACGACTTGCTCTTCTACCGACCCGGGGTTGGCTTCAACTACCTCCAGCGCGCCAACGGCGACGGGACATTCACGCTAGTCAGTGGTCAAAGCGGCATGGCGGGATACGATCTCGCCTCGCCGAACGACCGGGTCCACGCGTTCGACTACGACGGCGATGGAAAGCAAGACCTGATCATGTACAGGCCGGGAACGGGTAAGATCACGATCGCCCGATCGAATGGGGACAAGACCTTCAGTCCATTTTACGCGACCAACTCCATAGGGATCGGAGGTTTCGATCTCTTGTCCACTGCCGATAGAATCGTGCCGATCGACTTCAACGGGGATGGCAAGATGGACTTGTTCATTTACCGGAGGGGCCAGGGCGCGGTCTGGATCCTTCAGTCCTTTGGAATCGGCGGCTTCGTCACCGTCAGTGCGAACGCCTCCGGTGGTCTCCTTGGCGCCAGGTGGGATTTCTCGAATATGAGGGATGAGGTTCTGCCGTTCGACTTCAACGGGGACCACAAGACCGATCTCGTATTGTATCGTCCGAAGTACGGACTCATTCTGATCGCCCAGTCGAACGGAGACGGAACCTACAGCCGTGCGTTTCGTAGCACGACTGGCCTGGCCGGCTTGAACCTCGCGCACTCCGGCGATCGGATCGTGGCGTTCGACTACAACGGCGACCATTTCGACGACCTCGTGCTTTACCGTCCGGCGACGGCCTCCGGGGGCGGAGTCAGCAAAATTCTGGTCGTGGCCAAAGGCAATGGCGACGGGACCTTCACGCAGGTCTACTCCGGCACGGGGGTTTCTCCCGGCTTCGACCTGAGCTCGATGTACGACACGATCTACGCGCCGCCTACGCACGGCCAAGTGCAACCGCAGCTGTTCTTCGTCCGTCCGACGCAAGGAGTGGGACGTGTCGTGACGGTCAACGCGAACGGGCAACCGAAAGCGGGGCCGTGCGCGGCGGAGTGCGGCAACCAATGCCTTCTTTGACAGAGGCCATGCCCACCTAGCCGTACCACGCGTCCATCGCGAACCGGTTCGGGGTGAGAGCTTGGGGCCTTCCGCCTGCGCCTCGGAGGCTCTTCGTTGGCGGCGACCAGATCTTTTGTCGACCCCACCCGTCCGAGGGAATTGTGCCGCGATTCTTGGCCGATCTTCCCCGGCGTTTCTTCCTGGTCGTGATGCTGGCCGGATCGGCTCTGATCACGGTGACGAGCCTCGCGTACTTCGACTTCGAAACGCTACCGCCCTTCGTGATCGAGAAGCTTCCGGTGCGATTCGAATCCCTTTGGCTCGCTTCGCTGCGGGTTCACGTCGCTGCCGCGTCGCTGGTGTTCCCACTTTGCCTGTTGCTCATGACACGCGGGATCCAACGACGACCGGCGTGGCATCGTTGGATCGGCCGGCTCACCGGCTTCTTCGTTCTCTTCGCGCTCGTGCCTTCCGGCATCGTGCTGGCGTTCGATGCGAAAGGAGGAAAGGTGGTGAGCGCGGGGTTTCTCCTGTCCGCGGCGATCGTCGCCGGGTGCATGGTTCACGGCATTTGGGCTGCGCGGCGGCGCGATTTCGTTTCGCACCGGCGCGCGATGCGGCACGTGGTGGGCCAAATGAGTGTTGCGGTCACCTCTCGGGCGCTGATGCTCGCTCTCGATGCCGGGGGAGTCGACCCGGACGTGGCCTACGTGGTCGCTTTGTGGGGGCCCGTCCTTTTCAGCGCGGCAATCGCCGAGCTGGTTTCTTTGCGATCGGTGTTCGCTACCCCCGACCCGATCCGTTCCGTCGAAAGGATTTACCGTGAAAACTCGCTGCTCGCTGTTCTGGTGCGCGCTCGTTCTTTCGTCCGTCCAGTCGCTCGCCTGGGCCGATGAGCCATCGCTCGTGGATTGGACGCAACGCCGGGTCGAAGATGGGCTCGTGAAGCCGCTCGCCCAATCAGAGGATAGTCGCTTCTCACGCATGCGACCGCCCCCGCGTGAACGTCGCGTGCGGGTGCTTCAGTCCACGCTGAGCCGCGACAAGAACGGACGCGCTTTCGTGGGTTTTGCGATCGACGTTCGTTTCGGTTCAGAGTGGCGGCGAGACGACATCGTCGGTTGCGTCTACCGGGAAAGCGGCGACATCTTCGTAAAGAAGGGCGACGCCTACCGACCGGCGGCGTTCCTCTTGGGCAAAAACGTGGAGCCGGTCGCCGGCGTGTGTCAGGCAGCAGCGGCACGGTCGTAAGAAGCTTTACTCAGTCTTTTCCCAGATTTGCGCAAGTCCATCGCGCTCCCAGCGCAGCGAGCTCGCGCGCGTCCGCAGCGTGCAACGGAGCGCATCTGGGCCGGCGCTGTAAATTTGGGCGTCCGTGCTCGCGCCCCGGTGATCTGTTAGTACCGGCGATACAGGGACTGACCGAAATGGCTCACCAGAGCCGCTGACGGGGGTTGGACTCGCCATGAGCATCGAACGCGCCGCGTTGCCGAAGGACAAGCGAGCATTCCGCCAGATTCTCGACGCCGGAAAACCGGTCTTGTTCGAGGGAGCGATCGAGCACTGGCGAGCCACGCAAAACTGGACCGTCGAATACCTCTGCCGGATCGCTGGTGAGCGGGAGGTCAAGGTATCGACCTCGGAGAACCGCGTGTTCAAGGGGGATCCGAGCCGCGGCCACTACGTTCAGGAGGAAATGCGGCAGATGCGGTTCGCGGACTTCCTGCGAGCGATCGACGACTCCGCCGCGTCCGGCAACTGGCTGTACGTACACAAACACGAACTCAGCGAAGCACTGCCGGAGATGCGCGAGGACGTGCAGGTTCCCGAGGTTTTGAGCGATGTCGACGGCCTCCGGATCCTACTCTGGATGGGGCCCCGGGGAAGCGTCACGCAGCTTCATCACGGCCTCCAGGAGAACCTGTTTGCGCAGATCCGCGGTCGAAAAAAAGTCTATCTGATCGACCCGTACCAGGACCCACCCTACTATCGGTTTCCGATTCGATCGTTGGGTGCGCGTGCGAGCTGGCACTTGAGCCGCGTGCGGCCGCTCGACGACTACGATCGAAACGCTTTCCCCGGGTTCGATCGGCACGAGCTGCTCGAGGTCATCGTGAACCCGGGCGACATGCTCTACATCCCGATTTTCTGGTGGCACGAGGTGCACTCGCTCGATCAGCCGAGCATCAGCCTGGCCTATTGGTGGGGAAGCATCTCGCGCGAGCAGCACGACAAGGTGGTCCGCGCGATCACGACTCTGGCGGAGACGTTCGAGGATCTGCCACCGGACTGGAAGCGGTTCTGCGACTTCGTCGTACGGCGCCACGTGCTCGATGGTCGCGCCTGAGCGGAGGGTGAACGGGCACCCCGTCGGGATCGCAACCGACGAGCTCTACGACGGGCGCGGCACCGAAGTGGCAGAGCTGTGGGAATTCCTCGTCCGCAGCCGATTCCTCTATCCCGAAAAGCTTGCGGTCATCGATCCTGCGCGGACACAGGCGACTTGGGCAGCGTTGCTCGAAGCTCCCGGCAGTCTTGCGAAGACGTGCTTGCTGAAGAGGGATGGTGACATCCGCGCGCACGTCAGCGCAGTGCGCCTCTTCGCCAAGACGTGGACGCTGCAGCACCTGGCGGCTCTGCTCGATACCCGCAGCACGCTCACGCGCGGGCAAGCAGTCAGCGTTTCCATGATCGAGCTTTTGGACCGGGAGCCGGAAGCCGAATGGGTCAAGGTCTGGTACCGTCCAACGAGCGGCTTTCCGCTGCGCCTTTTCGAGTCATTTGCAAGACGGTTCGCCGATTCGGAGCTGTCGGAGCTCGCGACCTACGACTACTTGGTCAGCTCCACCGATCGAGACGGGGCAGCCGTTCCCGGCCTGGCTTTCGCGGCGAGTGACGTCGTGGTGACCGGCGCCGAGCCGGCGGACATCGAGCGAATCGGCACTTACTTCCTCGATCGTCGGACCGCAACCTGCGTTGCGGACGACCTCACGACCCCTCGCTTGACGCTTGCCGCGATGCGGGAGCCTTATGCGGCCCTGGGCCTCGAGCGCCGCCGCGAGGTGCTGGTCGCCAAGCACCGCGGGGATCTGCTGGGCTTCGCGCTCCTCGAAATCTCTTCCATAGGACTCAACTTGAGTGAACTGACGAGTGCATTTCGCGTTTTTCCACTGGCCCCGCACTCACAGGTCGAGCTATCGCTGATTGCGGCTGCGCGGCAGCGCTATCGGGAGCTAGGGCGCGCTCGCTGTTTCGCTCTGGCCGCATCCGCCGAAGCGGGTCACCGCACGTCGTACGAGCGGCTCGGGTTCTCGCGCGCGAGGCAGTACACGTGCTGGACCTGGCACCGTGCGCATTTTCGGGATTTCTGTCGTCACGTGCGCGAGTTCTCGCGGTGAAAACCAGGCTCGAGCAACCATCGGCGCCTTACGTCATGGAGAGCGCCACCGAGGCGGAGCGGCTGGAAAGCAAGACGAATCCCGACGAGACCCGCCGTCAGCTCGCGCTGGTCGGGCTGGCTACCGGGATGCACGTTCTCGATGCCGGTGCTGGCACCGGTGCCGTGGCGCGGGTCATGAGCGCGATCGTTGGGGTCGAGGGGAGGGTCGTTGCACTGGATCGCTCGCGTGCACGCATCGAACGTGGCAAGCGCATCGCGCTGGCCGCAGGGCTCGACAATCTCTCGTTCGCGGAAGCCGCCCTCGAGCAGCCACCCGACCCGGAAGGCGCGTTCGACTTGGTCTGGTGTCGGTTCGTCTTCGAGTACCTCCCCGATCCCGATCTCGTGCTCGATCACCTGGTGCGGCACGCACGTGTGGGTGGCAAGGTCGTGGTCGGCGATCTGGACGGCGCGATAAACTTTCATTTTCCTGCATCGCGAGAGCTCGAGGAGGGCATCGCCCGTCTGCTGAGCGCGCTCGAGGGCAAATTCGATCCCTTTTCAGGTCGGAAAATCTTCAATCGCATGCGTCGGCGGGGGCTCTCGGATCTACGGGCGCACGTGATGCCCTATCACCTCTTTGCGGGCACTGCTCCGAGCGCAGACATCGAGAATTGGAGCGAAAAGTTTCAAACGATTCGCGACATCGGCGTACAAGCGTTCGGTAGCTCCGGAGCTTACGATCGCTTTGCCGCATGCTATCTCGACCACTTGCGGGATCCGGACGTCTTCACCTACAGCACCCTGGTGCTGGTGGAGGGGATTCGCGGCGAGTGACTGGGTGCCAGTCGTGCGTTCGTCTACCGGGTGAACGGCGGGGAGTACACGGTCGAGAAGATCGCGTTAAGGCGCACCACCGAAGCGGCCACCTGCGCCCCCGAACGGACCACCCTCGGGGAAGCCGAAACGTCCCGCGGCTCCTCCGAACGGGCCGCCGTCAGGAAAACCGAAACGTCCGCCAGCTCCTCCGAACGGGCCGCCGTCAGGAAAACCGAAACGTCCGCCAGTTCCGCCGCGTCCGCCAGCTCCACCGCGTCCGCCGGAGCCGCCTATCGCACCCGTGCCGCCCTCTCCTCCCATGCCGGCATCCCCACCCATGCCGCCACTCCCACCCAATGAGCCGCCGCTCCCTCCCGAACCGCCGCTTCCGTCAGAGCC
>Ga0111539_10005222_pt1 | contig 16820 bp, 18 predicted proteins | sample RhiMethybrSRZTD1_FD_79667 | JGI IMG/M metagenome (GOLD analysis project Ga0111539, IMG submission 79667) | Populus rhizosphere microbial communities from Tennessee, USA - Rhizosphere MetaG P. TD hybrid SRZTD1 (version 2) (version 2) | ecosystem: Host-associated > Plants > Roots > Rhizosphere >... | reverse complement strand
CGTTCGACCGCACGCTCGAGCGCGCCATCGTCGTGCTTCTGGAAACACCGGTGCGCGACGGCCCGATTGCGGTCGAGCCGCATGGCATCGGGTACAGGTACGCCGATCCGCGCCTCGAAGGGTTGACTGCCGCGCAGCGACATCTTCTGCGCATGGGCCCGGCCAATGCGCGACTCGTCAAGCAGTCGTTGCGGGAGCTCGCCCTCGCTCTCGGCATTCCGGCCAGCCGGCTCCCGGCGCAGTGAGCCGGTATAATCGACCGACTGCTCCGGTCGGCCGGTCGAGTGGCCGGCGACCCCTTGATGCCTGAGCCGCTGCGTCTTGCCTTCCTCGGGTGTGGCTTCATCACCCGCGTGCACAGTCGCCACCTGAAGCGCCTTCGCCCCGACATCGTGTGCGCGTATGCGAGTCGCGAGGGCGCGAAGGCCGAGGCATTCTGCCGCGAGTTCGGCGGCCTGGCGAGCTATCCGGACTATCTGTCGGCGATCGACGATCCGCGCAATGATGGCGTCGTTGTCGCCGTTCCGCCGCGATTTCACCGCGACCTGACGCTGCGGGCGCTGCACGCCGGCAAGCACGTTCTCGTCGAAAAGCCGGCGTTTCCGGCGCTCGTCGACTACGAGGCGGTCGTTGACGCGCGCGATCGCGCTGGCCGGGTCGTCATCGTCGGGGAAAACGATCACTACAAGCCGTTGGCGCGGCGGCTGCGACGGCTCCTGGCCGACGGGAGCATCGGCGAGCTGGTCTTCGCCCACTTCACGACGATCGCCAAGCGGTTCAAGGGCACGGATGATTGGCGCAACGACGAAGCGATGGCCGGAGGGGATGCGTTTTTCGAGGAAGGCATCCACTGGCTGCACGTCGCCGGCAGCCTTGGCCCACGGATTACCAGCATCGAGGGCTTTCGCCCGACGCCTTCCCGTGACGGCGCCGATCGCCGGGCGAAGAGCATGATGGTGGCCTTTCGCTACGATAACGGCGCCGTCGGCTCGCTGTATTACTCGCGCGAAGTCCCGTCGCTCCTTCGCGGGCTGCGCCTGTCGAAGCTGTTCGGCCGCCGCGGCGTCATCACCTTCGAGTCGAACGGCCTCTTCATTCTGTCGAGAGGGACGCGAGGACCGCGCATGATCTGGCCCGGCCTGCGCGATCTGCGAGGCTACCGCGCCATGTACCAGGATTTCGCTGCGGCCATCCGCGAGCGACGCCAACCCGAGATGAGCCTCGAGCGGGCGATAGACGATCACCGCCTGATGGAGCAGGTGTTCGCGACGGCCAATCGGTCCATGCCTGTGGGCGTCGGCTAGATCCGATCTTCAATGGTCGACGATCGCTACGACATCATCATCATCGGCACCGGCGCTGGCGGAGGCACCGTGCTGCACGCGTTGGCCGGCTCCGGCGCGCGCATTCTGGTCCTCGAACGTGGCGACTTCGTGCCGCGGGAGCCGGAGAACTGGAGTCCGACGGCGGTCTGGAAAGAGCTGCGCTACCAGACGACCGAGACGTGGCTGGATGCGGAAGGCCGTTCGTTCCGGCCGTACACGCACTACAACGTCGGCGGCAACTCCAAGTTCTGGGGCAGCGTCCTCTACCGTCTGCGCCGTGAGGACTTTGGCGCCGTCGAGCACTTGGACGGCGTCTCACCGGCCTGGCCGATCGACTACGAGACGCTCGCGCCGTACTACGACCGAGCCGAGCGTCTTTATCAGGTACATGGCGAGACCGGCGCCGATCCCACGGATCCGCCGCGTGGTCCGTTCCCGCACCCACCTGTGCCGCATGCGCCGGCCATGGCCCGGATTGTCGAGCGCCTGCGGACCTTCGGTCTGCACCCGTCACCATTGCCACTCGGTCTCATCAATCCAGGTGAAGCCGGTGGGTGCGTGCTCTGCAGCACCTGCAATTCATTTCCCTGCCGAATAGACGCGAAGAGCGATGCCGACATCTGCTGCGTACGTCCCTCGCTGGATCGACCAACGGTCACGTTGTGGACGCACGCTGACGTGCGGCGGGTCGCCACCGATCCATCCGGCAAGCGGGTGACGGGCGTCGAGGTCGTGCGCGACGGACAGCGGTGCCGGATCGAAGCGCCGCTGGTCATCGTGGCATGCGGAGCGGTCAATTCGGCGGCGCTGCTGCTGCGCTCCGCGAGCGACAAGCATCCCGACGGTCTGGCGAACTCCTCGGGCCTGGTCGGCCGCCGCTACATGGCACACCTCGCGACCATGATGCAGGGGTTTCATCCGTTTCGAGTAAACGACACGGTGTTCCAGAAGACGGTCGCCATCAACGATTTCTATTTTCGTGGACCGGGGACGACGTATCCGTTGGGCCAGATTCAGTCTCAGGGCCGGACGCACGGGGTGATGGCGAAGACCGTGGCGCCGGCGATCCCGCTCTGGGCGTACGAAGCGTGGGTGGCGCGGGGCGTGGACTGGTTGGCGATGTCCGAGGATCTGCCGCGGGCCGAGAACCGGGTCACACTGGCAACCGGCGGCCGCATCCAACTGCACTATCAGCCGAACAACCTGCGCGCGCACCGCCGGCTCGTGCGCGAGATGAAGCGGATTCTGCGCCGGCTCGGTCTGTGGGTGGTGGTGACCCACTCACACCAGCACCGGAATACGACGCACCAGTGCGGCACGCTGGTCTTTGGCGACAACCCGTCGACGTCGGTCCTCGATCCCTTCTGCCGGACACACGACGTTGAAAACCTGTTCGTTGTCGACGCTTCCTTTTTCCCGTCCTCGGCGGCCGTCAACCCCGCGCTGACCATTGCGGCGCAGGCGCTGCGCGTCGCCGATCACATCAGGACCGAGTATCTGAACTAACGGAGAACATCGTGAAAGCTCGTTCGTTCAGCCATGTCGGCATCACCGTCTCGGATTTCAATCGCGCGGTCCAGTTCTATTGGAACGTGTTCGGCTGTCCGCTCGTCGGCGTGGCCGACACGCCACCCGAGCGTGTGCGAGCCTTCTTCGGCATCGAGGGCCCGGCACCGCGCTGCAAGATCGGTTGGATTCGGGTACCCGGCGGCGCCACGCTGGAGATTTTCGCCTTCGAGCCGCAACAGCCGCCGGTGGCGATTCCGTGGAACCGCGTCGGGCTCACCCACATCAGCTTCAACGTGCGCAATACGCAGAAGTGGTACGACCACCTGGTCAGCAAGGGTGTCGAGTGCGTGAGCCGGCCCGAACGATCGCCGCGCGGCCACACGTTCTTCTTCGCTCGCGACTTCGACGGCAACTCGATCGAGATGATCGACCTCGGACCGATGTATCCCGTGCTGAAATGGCTGGGCCCGCTTGGCGGCGTGCTCTTCCGCCGTGGACGCTACAAGGAGTATTACGGGGCGCCGTCGGCTACCCGCTGATCGACCGTTGTGGACGACGATGGCGACGATTGCGACACGGCCAGGAGGCGCGCCAGGTCGACGCGCGTCAAGTCGAACGCGCCATCTCGCGGATCGGCGATTTCGACCGCGCGGAAGCTCGCCCGCATCAGGCCGGAGTTCGAATGCGTCGGTCCAAGGAGAAAATGACCGATTTCGTGCGCGATGGTGCGTCCGAGCACTGTCCCCAGGGCGAAGTCTCGGCGCAGGTCAGCCCTGGCAAGGCTCTCTGGCGTGGGCACTCCGGCGACGGCGATGCGCAACGCCGCAGGTAGCGAGACCGTGATGTGATTATCGGCGCGACGAAACACGCCAAGCTCGAGACGCTGAACCGCTTCAGGCGGGCGGCTGCTGTCGCTCAACTCCACATAGAGCGTGATCGGTGAAGACGCCGGTTCTTCGAGGCCTTGCACGCGAACACCGTGGGTTTGCCAGATGGCCCGAACCTGCTCGGCGAGGCGGCGGCTCGTCACCGCTGGCAACAGCTCCCGCCCGATCAGTTCGATGGCGATGACGCGCGGCAGCATCATCGCTCCTGCCAGCAGCACGACGTCGCTCAGCGCGACGGCGGTGCAGGTAAACACGAGGCGACGTTTCCATCGGCGACGGCTCTGCACGGCCACGTTCCGTGCAGGTGAATACCGCCCGCGCGGGCGGTGGTTACCGTCATGAACCGCTGGGCCAACCTGAGGCGCAGGATCATTCGGTCTCGCGGACGGGATTCTTCGCGAGCTTCCGTTGCAGCGATCGGCGGTGGATGCCGAGGAGGCGTGCGGCCTGCGACACGTTGCCGTCGCAGTCGGTCATGACGCGTTGAATGTGTTCCCACTCGACGCGGGCGAGCGATTGGACGGTCGGCGGCGTGGCTGAAGGGGCTGAATCGTCCTGCGCGTCGAAGGCAGCCAGAATCTGATCCGCATCGACTGGCTTCGTCAGATAGGCACTCGCACCCAGCTTGACGCTCTGCACCGCCGTCGCGATGCTGCCGTACCCCGTGAGCACGATGATATTCGTCGTCTGATCGAGTTGGCGGAGGTCTCGCACCACGTCGAGACCGCCTCAGCCGGGAAGTCGGAGGTCGACCAGCGCAACCTCGGGGCTCTCCTGACGTGCGCAGGCCATCGCGCTGTCGTCGTCGGCGGCACCGTTGGCATCGAGACCGCGATCGCGAAGCGCCCGAACGAGGCGTGTCCTGAACTCCTCGTCATCGTCGACGACGAGGATCGTCCGGGCGTCTTTGGGAGCGGGCGATCGCAGCGTCATGCGGTGCCGGCGGTCTAAGTCCTGATGGGCAAGTCAAGTCGCGCGGTCGTGCCCTGGCTCGATTGCAGTGTCAGGGAGCCGCCAATGCGTTCGGCAAAAATTCGCGCAAGAAAAAGGCCGAGCCCGAGCCCGCGTCCGGCTTCCTTGGTGGTGAAGAACGGCTCGCCGGCGCGGTGCAGGACCTCCGGCGGAATACCTCTGCCCTGATCGCGAACGAGAACGGACAAGCGGCCCGCCTCCTGCGTGAATTCGACCACGACGGGCGATGGACCGTCGTTTGTGGCATCGAGCGCGTTTTTCACCAGCGAGAGGAGCGCTTGACCGAAGCCGGCCCGCGGCAGATAGACGTGAGTCACCTGCGGCGAGACGGTCACATCGAGTCGTGCCGACTGTTCTGCTGAAAGTCTCGATCTCACGTCGTCGTACGACGGTTCTGACATCGAGCACTTCGGGATCGTCCGCGGCCGCCCCGCCCGCCCGACCGCTCATTTGATCGAGGATCGCCCGGCAGCGATCGACCTCGGACCGAATGAGACGGGCGTCCTCAATCAGAGTGCCGGGGGCGCCGGCCGCCACCGCCGATCGCTCCAGCTCGCGCGACGCCAGTGCGATCGTGCCAAGCGGCGTCGACAGTTCGTGCGCTGCGCCTGCAGCCAGTGTTGTCATCGACATGAGACGCTCGGTTCGTGCGGCCTGCTGACGCAGGTCTTCGAGGTCGCGCTCGCGCTGGGCCAGCGCATTCGAGGCCCTGAGGACGAAATAGGCCACGAGCTCCGCGGTAATGGATATCGAGACCCACATGCTCACGAGATGCGTCGGGAAGTCGTTCAGGCGGTGATGCCCGGGGTCCACTTCGTGTGTGTGCCAGTACACGAGGAGGGCGTAACACGTCATCGCCGCGACGCCAACCAGGGCGCCCGGCCACCTGCCGAGCGTCAGGGCGGCCAAGTCGATCTGAATACCGAAGACGATGCTGAAGGGATTGAACGGCCCGCCGGTGAGCTCCAGGAGCCCTGTCAGCAGCGCGGCATCGGCCGCGATGCCGGTGATCTCGACGAGGCCGGGCACGGCCTGCCGCCGCGACAGCCACCAGGCGCGAACCGCATTCATCACGGCGGCGGCGGCTAACGCGAGGACGAGCCGCCGGAGCGGGAAGTCGAGCCGCGGAAACGCCCACGCCACGACGATCACGGCGAACTGTCTGGCTAGTGGCGACGGCGGCGGCGGCTGGTCAGGTTTCGGGAACGGTCCGCGACGAAACGGGCGGCGCGCTGCCTGGCGTCCTCGTCGAACTGCTGCGGGACGGCGCCGAGCCGGTGTCAACGACGACCGATGCGCGTGGTGCCTATCGCCTCGACGTGGCTCTTCCTGGACCCGCGCTCTCGTGTTCAGCCTCGTCAACTTCGCTGCCGGCAGACGTCAGATCGTCGTCCCGTCAAACGGCCCTGTCGAGGTCGACGCGACGCTTCATTTGTCGCTGAGCGCCGACGTCCTCGTGACGGGCTCGCGCACTTTTACCAATCTGGCCGATGCACCGGATCCTGCCCAGAACCTCGTCGGCATCGCGCAGGCGGCCAGCCAAGGTGCGATTACGGCGCGGCAGTTGGACACTCGCCCGATCATGCGATCGGGCGAGATCCTCGAAACGGTTCCAGGCGTGGTCATCAGCCAGCACAGCGGCGAGGGCAAGGCGAACCAGTATTACTTGCGCGGCTTCAACCTCGATCACGGGACCGATTTCGCCACGACCGTCGCGGGCATGCCGGTGAACATGCCAACGCACGGACACGGCCATGGATATTCCGACTTGAACTTTCTCATTCCCGAGCTCGTGAGCGGCGTGCAGTACTCGAAGGGTCCGTACTTCGCCGATCAGGGTGACTTCGCCACCGCTGGAGCCGCCAACATCAACTACACCAACGCCCTCGATCGACCGATCGTGACCGTCGGCGGAGGCGACGAAGCGTGGGGCCGGGTGCTGGCGGCGGCCTCGACTGCCGTCGGACAGGGAACGCTCCTCGGCGGCCTCGAAGTGATGCACAACGACGGCCCCTGGACGAACGATGACGACTACCGGCGCGTCAACGGTGTGATCCGTTTCAGTCGCGGCGATCGTCGAAACGGGTTCAGCGTCACTGGTCTCGGCTATCGCGCGATTTGGGATTCAACCGATCAGATTTCGCGCCGCGCCGTCGAGACCGGCTTGATTCCTCGTTTCGGCTCGCTCGACACGAGCGATGGCGGCGACACCTACCGTTACAGCGGAGCGCTCGACTGGCAGCGGACCCGCGGCAGCGCGACGACAAGGCTCACCGGCTACGGCATCGGCTACGACTTGAATCTGTACTCGAACTTCACCTACTTCCTGGACGACCCTGTGCACGGAGATCAGTTTCATCAAGCCGACCACCGCTTCGTGAGCGGACTGCGACTCAGTGACCGCCGCCTGCAGAAGTGGGCCGGCTTCATGATGCAGAACACCGTGGGTGCGCAAGTACGCAACGACGACATCTCGAGGGTCGGTCTGTATCACACGGTCGCGCGCCAGCAGCTGAGCACCGTGCGCGAGGACGGCGTGCTGCAGGCGAGCGCCGGCTTGTACGCCCAGAACGAAACGGAATGGCGGCGGTGGCTGCGAACGCTCGCTGGAATACGGGTGGACGGCTATCGTTTGAACGTGGACTCGATCGATCCGCTCAACAGTGGGACGGAGAAGCAGGGCATCGCCAGCCCGAAAGGCGGAGTCATCGTCGGTCCGTTTGCCGGCACCGAGCTCTACGCCAACGCCGGAATGGGCTTCCACAGCAATGACGCCAGGGATGCCACCATTACTCGAGACCCCTCTACTGGCGATCCGACCGATCGGGTCACGCCGCTCGTACGGGCGAAGGGCGCCGAGGTCGGACTCAGGACAGTAGCCCTCCCGCACGCGCAGTCCAGCTTGTCGCTGTGGTCGCTCAGTCTCGATTCAGAGCTCATCTTCGTCGGCGATGCCGGAACGACCGAAGCGGGCCGTCCGAGCCACCGCTATGGTGTGGAGTTCGCCAACTACTTCAGTCCGCGCCCCTGGCTGACGTTCGATGCCGATCTCACGTGGTCGCACAGCCGCTTCACTGACGACGACCCGGCGGGTCAAATGATCCCCGGCTCCGTCGAAACCGTCGTCTCGGGTGGCGTCTCGGTCGACGACGTCCGGAAGGTCTTTGCCAGCGCCCGCCTTCGTTACTTCGGCCCGCGTCCGCTGACTGAAGACGACTCGGTTCGCTCGAACGCGACGACGCTCGTGAACCTGCAGGCGGGGTATAAGCTCGCCCCGAACGTCCGGCTGGTCGTCGACGTGTTCAACCTGCTCGATGCCGAAGACAGCGACATCGACTACTTCTACGAGTCGCGTCTTCCGGGGGAACCGGCCAGTGGCGTGGCCGACATCCATTTTCACCCAACGCTCCCGCGGACGGCGCGGCTCAACCTCAAAATCGCCTTCTAGAAATTGCAGGATGGCAGAATTGCAGAATTCACTGCTGTAATCCTGCAATCCTTCAATTTCACTGGATCACAATGGAGCCCTGCAGTCCGGTGTTGGTGGGGTTGTCGTGGTCGTGGAATCCGCAGCGCCTGACGGTGTTGAGATTCCCGGTCTGGCGTTGTTGTCCAGGATTGAGCGGGCCGACGGAATTGAGCTCCGGGCAATCTTCGTGGGTGGGATGAGGATCGCTCGCCATGAAGTGAGGCCGGTTGTCGCTGTTGATGAACGTCACCTGAGTACCAGGTGAAACGGTGAGATTCTTCGGATTCACGCCGCTCGACGTGATGGTAATGGTCGGGCCGGTCGTCACCGTGCCACCGGAGTTCGACGGCGCCGAATCGGAATCACCGCAGGCGAGGCTCGTGGCGGCCAGGATCACGGCGAATGCGACTCGTGCGGTCACAGCTCGACCTCCAACCACTGGACTGTAGTTCAAAAGCGACGCGACTCGCACCTGCGGGTGTCTTGGCCGACGCCGGGTCTGGGGAATCCGGGAACCTGCCGGAGCATGTGGCAGATTCCCGGACCGGCCGGGGGAGGCCGTGGTGAGGCTAAAAAAACTTGCGCGAGATGGCGAAGCCCATGTACCAGTCGTCGTTGTTCGCTGCGCCCGTGGCGATCTGGTTACGTGTCGTGCCAATGCCGTTGGAAAAATTCAACTGGAACGTGTGCCCGCCGGCACGTTTCTCGATAGCGAAGCTGCCCTGGTTGGTGCCGGGCTTGTGGCCGGCAACCCGCGGCGTGACTTCTCCGACGAGGTAAACCGTCGGGCGGATGCGGATCCGCGCCGCCAGCCCGATCATGAACGTGTCGTTGTGATCGCTCAGTTCCTTCGGCTCCGGGTTGCTGTTGTTGACCCAGATCGGCTCGACATAGAAGGCCGCCCAGTCTGCGAACGTGCGTGACAGGATCACGCCGAGCGAGGGCGAATAGCTGGCCTCTTCTTCGTCGTTGCTGTGGAAGTTGTTGGTGCCGTCAATGGACGCCAGAATCGAGACATCCACCGGGAACTGCTCTTGTCGGAGCAGGCCGTACTGCCCAAAGAACTCGATCGTCTTGTCGCTGGTGCGGTGAATGCCGATTTGTCCGTTCCTGATGATGCCGAAGCGGTACTCCAGGCCGATCTGCGCGCCGGAATCGAGACCGAAGAAATCGCTCAGGAGGTCGCCGAAGTCGCCTTCGTTGAGCGGACGCAGAAACCGGTGCGTCACGCGAAACGCGCTGCCGAACTTAGGGAGCCTGAGCGCCGTCGGCAGGCCGACGAGCGTGAAATCCTGCTCAGCCGGCTTCAGTTCGGCGTCGTCCTGAGCGAACGCCGCCGGCGCACCAGCCAGCAGCAGCGACAGCACGACAACGGATCGAATCGATGAACGGGTCACAGAAATCTCCTTCGTAGAGTCACAGACTAGTTGCGCGGCGCGCCGAGCGCGATCCAGCGGCGGATGATGTCGATCTGGCCCTGGGCGAGGTACGGTCCGTTCTGGGGCATGCGCACACCGTTGATCCCAGGCGTGCCTTCGAGCTTTCGCACGATGTAACTTGCGTCCGGATTGCTCGGAGCCACGCGGTTCAGGTTCGACTGCTGAACGCTCGCGCGGTTGACCAGCTGGTCGTAGGCGGCGTCATGCAGCAGGACCAACTGGCCGGCCGGATTGCGGCCCACATTCGTATGGCAGCTCACGCATGCGGGCCGTCCAGAAGAATCGGCGGCCTCGAAGATGTTTGCCTGGATACTGGAAAACGTGGGCTCGAGGTTGGGTGTCGGGCCGGCGATGTTCGAGAGCTTCTCATCGCAGGCGGTTGCGCCCGCCGCCAGCGCCGCCACCGTCAGAATTCGAATGTAGTGTCGCATGTGCCTCCCAAGTCGGTCGAAGTGTTCGAGAGCAGCGGGCAAGCGAAGTGCCACGATCGCCGGTGAGGCTGTAGGCGATTTGCGCGCATTTTGTCACGGCGGGATACCTTTGCCTTACGGTGCCCGTAACCGGTTTCGCGCCATGTAAAGGCAACGTCAATCGTTGTCAATCGATGCGGTACTTGCCGAGATAGTACGAGAGGGCCCGCTGACTGATGCCCATCATCTCGGCCGCGTCCTTCTTCACGCCGCGGGCGCTCTCGAGTGCACGCCGGATCGTTTCCTTCTCGACCCACTCGATGTTCGCGCGAAGCTTGAGAGAGGGAAGGCCGGTGTTCTGCGATGTCACTGCGCCAAGGACTGACACGGCGCGCGCGGTGATCACCGGCCCGGTCGACAGGACGACGGCGCGCTCGATTGTGTTTTCGAGCTCACGGACGTTGCCGGGCCAGTCGTACTGCTGAAGAGCGGCGAGCACACCGTCGTCGATGCGCTCGATGCGGCGACCGGTGCGCTGCGCGTGCTTGCGGACGAAATGGTCGACGAGCAGCGGGATGTCTTCGCGTCGCTCGCGGAGCGGCGGCAGGGCGATCGGAATGACGTTCAGGCGATAAAAGAGGTCTTCCTGGAATCGGCCGTCAGCCACCATCTGACGCAGGTCGCGATTAGTAGCGGCGATCACGCGCAGGTCGACTTTTTCGCTGCGCTCCGATCCGAGCGGCTCGAATTCCCGCTCCTGCAGCACGCGCAGCAGCTTCGCCTGGAGGGTCGGGCTCATCGTCCCGATTTCGTCGAGGAAGATCGTGCCGCCGTCGGCCAGCGCGAACTTGCCCTTCTTGGTGGCGCTGGCGCCGGTGAACGCGCCGCGGACGTGGCCGAACAGCTCCGACTCGAGCAGCGATTCCGGGATGGCGGCGCAATTGACCTTGATGAGCGGCATGTCGCGCTGCGGGCTGCGGTCGTGAATCGCCCGCGCGACGAGCTCCTTGCCGGTGCCCGTCTCGCCGGTGATGAGCACCGTGCTCTTCGTGTCAGCGACTCGTTCGGCGCGCTCGATGATGTCCTGGACGGCGCGGCTCCGCCCGATGATGCCGTAATGGTCGAACTGTTCGTCGCGCTCGCTGCGCAGGTAAACGTACTCTCGGCGCAGCCGCTGGTGCTCGAGTGCCCGCCGGACGACGACGAGCATCTCGTCGATCTCGAACGGCTTCTGCAGATAGTCCAGCGCTCCCAGCTTCATCGCCTCGATGGCGCTCTCGACGCTGGCGTGCGCGGTCATCATTAGAATCTGCGCGCGCTCGCTTTCGGCCACCGACGCGGTGTACTCGCGAATGAGATCCAGCCCGCTCAGCTTCGGCATCACGTTGTCGACGATGAGAACGTCGAAGGTCCGCACCGCGAGTAGCCGTTGCGCCTCGATCGGGCAGGCGGTTTCGATGACCTCGTGTCGCGCCTCGCGCAGCGCGCGGCCGAGTGCACGCAGGATCTTCTCTTCGTCGTCGACGAGCAGGATTGAGCCGCGGGGGACAGACATCAGGACTCGGTTCTCCGGTTGTTCTCGGCCATCCGCGGCAGCTCGATGCGGATTTGCGTGCCCCGTTCGGGCGCGCTGACCACCGCCAGCGTACCGCCCAAGCCCTCGACGATGTTCTTCGCGATCGGCAGGCCGAGACCGGTGCCGCCACGCTTGGTCGTGAAATACGGGTCGAAGATCCGCGGCAGATCCACCGGGTCGATGCCGCGGCCGGCGTCGGCGATGGTGATCACGACTTGTGAGTCCGTCGCCTGCGTCGACACGCGCACGGGCGAGTCGACCTGTTCCACCACTCCGCCACTCGCCGTGGCGGCCACAGGCTGACGGGCGTCGACCGCCTGACGCGCGTTCACGATGAGGTTGACCAGAGCCAGCCGGAGGTGCTCGCCGTCGGTTGTCAGCGAAGGCACGTCCGGACTCAGGGTGAGCGACACCGGCGGACCGGGCGTGGCCTGGGCCGCAACCGCCGATTCCCGGCAGAGGGCATTCACCTCGACGGTTCCCAGCTCGAACCGGATCGGACGCGCGAAGTCCAGGACATCGTTGACGATTCGATTCAACCTTGCAACCTCTCCGTCGATGTCGGCCGCGGCTTCGCGGATAGCCGCCGATTGCACGTCCGGCTGCCGCAGCGTGTGGAGTGCGGTCTTGATGATCATCAGCGGATTGCGGACCTCGTGGGCGATGACCGTCGAGAGCCGCCCCAGAGACGACAGGCGCTCCTTCTGGGAGATCTCGCGCTGAAACCGCGCGATCGACTCGGTCAGCGTGTTGAAGGTCGTGGCCAGCAGCCGGGCGTCCTCGTCCTGCCAGCGGCGACTGCTGCGAAACGCGATCTTGCGGGTCAGGTCCCCGGTCGACGCGACGTCCCGCATCACAGCGGTGATTGCGGCCAGGGGCCGTGTGATGGTGCGGGCAACGGCGAAGCTCAAGAGTGTCGCAAGCAGCACGCCGACAACGGCCGTGACGACGAGCTCGGTGTTTATTTCGCGGAGAAACCGCGCCTGAGGTTCGCGCGACCGGAGAATCACCGCCGCCGCCGAGGAGGGTGGACCCTTGTCGCCCGGAGCAAGCGGCAGCGCCAGCGCGACGTACTCTTCGGGCCCGAGCGTCACGTTGCGCGGCGAGAGCGCGCTCAGCAGGCTGCTGGCTTCGTCGCGCAGGTCACTCGGTAGAGTGGACGCCAGGATCTTGCCGTCGAGACCGAACGCGACGTCCGTGCCGGTCACCGATTTCAGCTGTGCCGCCAGCTCGTCATCGAGGAGAAACCCGACGCTGAGGGCGCCGAGCACCTCCGGATGCTCGAGGCCAATCGACACCGGAACCGTGGCCAGTTGCAGCATGCCTTCCGACGCCGGCAACAGGTCGAACCCCTCGCCTCCTTCGAGTGCGGCCCGCGTCGAGGGGTGCGCCGCGATAAGCCGGGCTTCGGCAAGCGTGCCGCCGACCCACGCGAGCACCTGGCCCGAGCGGCTGGTGACCACCAGGAGGTTCGAGTGCAGCCGCTCCTGATTGTCATCGGCGACGTCCTGCACCGTCGGCGGGTCGTTGGTATCGACCGCCGCCTTCAACTTCGGCGTGTCGGCGAGCAGGCGGGCCATCATCGTGAAAGTGTCGGCCCGCGTCGTGCGCAGCTGGTCGACGAGCGCGCGCGTCGCGACGATGTCAGCCTGCAGCGAGCTCTCCGCCTCGCGGTTGACGCGCAGGCTGACGAGATAAATCGCCACGCCGATGGAGAGAACGGTCAGAAGCGCTGATGCGAGGAAAATGCGGCTCTGAAGCGATCGCAGCGGTCTCATCGAAGCAGGAAGTCGAGCTCGGTCGCGGCCCCATCCGGCACGACGGCCGGCTTCGGGTCGGACGTGACGCCTTCGTTCCAGGCGACGACCTGGTAGGTTCCCGGTGGAACGTCGTTGATGCGGTATTGACCCTCGCCATCGGTCAACGCGAAGTATGGGTGGCTGAAGACGAGGATGAACGCGTTCATGTGCGAGTGAATGTCGCAGAACACCCGCACGATGCCCGGGCGATCGAAGCGGATCGCGCGCGACCGGCCGACCGGATAGCGTCCCAGATCGAACTTTGCCGGCTTCGAGAGCGAGAAGACGTTGTGGTAGATGCGATCGCTATTCGGGAAGTCGACGATCGTGCCTGTCGTGATGGCCAGCACATGAGGCACGAACGTCTCGTTGCGTTGATCCATGACCGCGCGTCCGGGGTCGGTCTGCTCGAAGGCGCCGCGCGGCGCGCTCTGCAGATAGACCACCGACTGTTTCGGGATGGTCCGCTCACGCTCGGGCGGCGCCCCGAGGCTGGCGACCGTCGGCCGGCGGTCGCTGTTCGTCGTCGTGCGGCGGACCTCGACACGTCCACGGATGATGCCGTTGGCCATGCCGCCCGCGTGCAACTCGGTCGGGATCGCACCGTCTCCGAGCACCGCGGCGATCGTCACCAGCACGAAGAAGGGCAGAGTGCGCGGCATGTCAGAACCAGTAGACCAGTTGTGCGGCAGTGATGCCAAGCGTCGGCACGCGGCCGCCGTCGCGGTCATTGTGCTGATAGGCGACTTTGAGCAGGAGGTTGTGCATCAACGAATAACCGATGCCCGCTTCGATCCGCGTCACTGGCGCTTCCCACTCACGCCGTACGGTCGAACCCTGGATTTCGCTGAACCCGAGGTGATCCCAGCGCATCGCCCCGTACAGGCCTGGAACGACTCTGTAGCGGCCCTCGATTGATGTTGCGACGGCGCGGAGCGGCAGGTCGATGACCGGCGTGCGAACGAGGGGAACACGCCAGGCGCTCAGCACCGTTTCGGCCCGGACGAGGTAGTGGCCTCGCGAGTACTCGATGTCAGCACCCCAGGCCGTTTGCGTGATCGATCGATCGTCGGTGCTGAGGCCGGCGGTCACCGCCACGTCCCGAGCGGCGAATGGCCCGCGGGCCAGTGAGGTGCCGAGAATAAGACCCTGGACCGGCTGCACCGCCACCCGGCCAGAAACCTGTTTCCCGCCGTTGTTGTCACGCACGAGCGGCTTGGTCAACGTACCGGTGGTGACCGAGGCGGCAACGTCCACGAGATCCGTTGCTGCGTGCACCTGCACGCCGGTATCCCAGGACAGCGCGTTCACCAGCGGTAGACCGGCGCGCGGCGTTGGATCACCCACCGAGAAGCTCGACAGCCACCCACGACCGCGCATGCGGAGCAGTTCGTCGCTGTTGGCCGGCAATGCGTCGGATCTGAGCGACGTCAGATACTGATAGGCGAGCGGATAGCCGATGAGCATGTTGTCGGACGGGTACGGCCGCCGCGAGAACGCGCCGAACGACGGGGGAATGCGCCCGATCTGGATGTCGAAGCGGCGATCCCGCCACGGTCGGATGCGCGCGTACAAGGCGTAGGGCTGCGGAGTGTCCAGGTTATCGGTGCGAATCTCCGTGAGAAAGGAGATATGCTCGCCGGCCTTCACCGAGGCCGACAGGTCGATGCGGAAATTGCGAATCAGCGAGTCGTCGTAGCTCGTGTAGTTGAAGAACCCGACGTCCTCCCCGCAGCCGGCAATGCCCTGTCCGTGCGCGCAGCCGTAGGTGGCGGATACATCGCCCCCGAGGGTCACGCGACCATCACCAAAAACGATGGGCTCACCAGGTAACTGCGCGTAGGTACGCGCGCCGGTCAGAAGGGCCACGGCGGCGAGTACGATCACACGCGAGCGCCCGCGATACGGCTTGGGGGGCACCGGAGCCCGATTATAGCCCTCGGCGTCTGAGCGGTCAGGCTCAACGGTCGTAGCGGCCGATCACGATCATCGTCCCGGGTGCCAGCCGGGTTACCGCGTCGTCGGGCGGCGGCGCAACGAGCGTCACTGACTCGAGCCGTCCGGCTGTCGTGCGCCATCCGCGCACGACCTGCAGGCGTCTGCCTCTGTACAACAGCGCGAGCGCGCGGCGCACTGAAGGGGCGACTGCGGGAAAGGCGTCGTCAACCACGGCATCCAGGGTGGTCCATTGCGGGCCGGCCAGCGCTTCTATGGCCCGGGTGGACCGGCAGACGATGAAGCGGTCGACGCCGTCCGGGTCGGCTGGCGCAAAGCGGTGGCGCAGTTCGTCGGAACATGCCGCCCCGTCCTCGAGCGAAACCTGTGAGGTCCTGGGCACAACTGCCAGCGCGGCAATGGTCGCGAGCACGGCAAGGCACCAGAAGGTCCCGTTGACAGGGCCGCGGAGCCGCGGATACGATCTGTGGAGAAGTCTCGTATTTATATTCACTTAGCCACGTTCCAATGGCGTACATCATCTGCGAGCCGTGCGTCGGCACCAAGGACTCCGCCTGCGTCGACGTGTGTCCCGTCGATTGCATTCACCCCCGCAAGGACGAACCTGGTTTCGCCGCAGCCGAAATGCTTTATATTCACCCGGACGAGTGCATCGACTGCGGTGCGTGCGTGCCCGCATGTCCAGTCGAGGCCATCTTCGCCCTCGACGAGACGCCGCACAAGTGGACAGCCTTCATCGCGAAGAACCGGAACTATTTCAACGAGTAGCGACCATCGGACGGACCCACGGAGAAGCGCATGGGCTTGATCGACCACCGGTTCGAAGACAACTTCATCACCACCAGCATCGATCGCGTCCTCAACTGGGCGCGTGAGTCGTCCATCTGGCCGATGGGGTTCGGCCTCGCCTGCTGCGCTATTGAAATGATGGCGGCATCCGCCTCGCGGTACGATATCGCCCGCTTCGGCGCCGAGGTCTTTCGCGCGTCGCCCCGCCAATCGGATTTAATGATCGTTGCCGGAACCGTCACCAAGAAAATGGCCCCGGTGCTGCGGCGCCTCTACGATCAGATGCCCGAGCCGAAGTGGGTGATCTCGATGGGCAGCTGCTCGAACGCCGGCGGCCCCTTCCCGACCTACAGTGTGCTCCAGGGCGTGGACAAGGTCGTTCCCGTCGACGTCTACGTTTCAGGCTGCCCGCCTCGTCCCGAGGCGCTTCTCTACGGGTTGATGCGTCTGCAGGACAAGATCAAGAAGGAAGGCACGGTCCTCCGCCGCGAGCGGATCATCAAGTCGGGGGAGAGCGAACCGACGCTTATTGGAGAGCGGGCGTAGTCAATGAATACCCTCATCCGGTTCCTCAAGATGTTCCTGCGCGTCGACCTGTGGAAGGGGTTGTTCCTGACCCTTAACTACTCGCCACAGCCCGCGTTCACCTTCCACTACCCCGCCGAACGGCGGCCGACGGCTCCCCGGTT
>Ga0111539_10005218_pt1 | contig 16824 bp, 18 predicted proteins | sample RhiMethybrSRZTD1_FD_79667 | JGI IMG/M metagenome (GOLD analysis project Ga0111539, IMG submission 79667) | Populus rhizosphere microbial communities from Tennessee, USA - Rhizosphere MetaG P. TD hybrid SRZTD1 (version 2) (version 2) | ecosystem: Host-associated > Plants > Roots > Rhizosphere >... | reverse complement strand
CGTGGTGGGGGGGTGGGGCGTGCCCCCCGAGGGGGTTGGGGGGGGGGGGGGGGGGGGGGGGAAATGCTAGTAGGGGTTAAGGGCTCGGTTCGGCGGTGGGCAGTGGCGGTTCCGCGAGCGGAGGGGCGGCCGGCGGCGGCGCGGCGGCAGGCGCAACGGCTGCGGCGCGTCGCGACAGCGAGGCCTGGACGCGCCAGCCGATCCACTTGAACAGCCGGCGCGGCGCATCGAGCGTGAGCACGATCAGCACCGGATCGAAGGGCACCCGCATGCGCGGATCGCCGAGGAACAGGTAGAGCGTGAGGATCGCGCTCGAGAGCGCGAGCGCGAGCAGCACGCGCGGCGCTGCTTCGGGCCTCAAGAAGCGACCCGAAGCGAAGAGCCACAATATGTGCAGCATGGCCGGCAGCACTCCGAGCCAGAAAAAAACCTTCGCGTGGCCGGCGAGCAGCCTGTCGTGCCACGGCCAGCCCGGCCAGTAGTCCTGCTTGCCGGCTCCCGCGCCTTCGACGAGGTTGTCGAGGGCGCGTACGAGACGCGACGGCTTTTCGCGCAAGAGCTTGAAGCCGCGCTGGTAAAAGTACTGTTCGTTGTAGAGCGCGGTCCGGTGGATCTCGTCTTTGTCGTAGCGTATGAGGTTCGGAATCGGCGTGATGTGGTGCTCGCCCGCCTGGCTGACGGACTTCAGCGTGCGAATCTCGGCGAAGTTCAGATAGAAGTTGGCGCCGCCGTTGGTGGCGAGGCCGACCGGGCGCTTGGAGCGAATCGAGTTGTGGATGACGGCGGCACTGATCGGAATCAGCGCGCCGAGCACGAGCTGACCGCACAGAATCCACGCGCGGCGCTTCTTTTCCCCGCGCAGCGCCCACGAGAGAAAGAGCGGCAGGAGCGGGAAAAAGGCCATGAGATTCGAGCGCACCACCGTGGCCACGCCGAGCGCGACGCCGGCCCAAACCGCGCTTCCGAAGGTGCGCTCCTCGAGCGCGCGCAGGATGAGCCAGAGCGCGAGCGTGACCGCGAAGCAGAACGGGACCTCGGTCAATAACAGGCCGGTGTAGACGATCAGCGGCAGGTGCACTCCCACCGCCAGCGCCGCGAACAAACCGAGCAGGCTGCTCGACCCCACGCGCTGCGCGATTCGATAGGTGAAGACGACGGTGAGCCCGCCCATCAGCGCCTGGACGACGCCCACCAGGGTCTGGCTGGTGTCGCTGATCGAGTAGAGCAGCGCCAGCATCGCGGGGTAGCCGAGCGGCTGAAAGGTGTCCCCGAGATCGAAGGTGCCTTCCATCACGCGGTGGGCTCGCATGTCGTAGACCCACATGTCGCTCGTGACGTGCTTGCCGGGCGGGTGTTCCCAGAGCACGAACCAGAGGCGCAGCGCGGTGGCGGCGAGGAACAGCACCCAGAGCACACGCCGCTCCACCGTTGGACGGCGGATCCAGAGCTCAACGCGCGACAGCGCTCGTCCCACGGCCCTGAGAACTTTCATCGCCCGCCCGCGAGCGTAGTACGAAAGCGGGGTTCATCAATGGGCCGGAGCGCCCGGCTCGTGACCCGGACAGCGCAGCACCGGCAGGCGCGGGTACTTCGCGAACGCCGGCTCGCGATCGGCACGCCCACAACGCCAGAACTCGCTGCCCTTGCTCGAAACCACGGTCTTTGCGTGCCGGCAGCCGGCGCAAAGGCCGACCTTGCGCAGGCGTGCGGCGTCGGTCACGAGGGCGCCTCCGGCGTTTTCCAGAAGAAACCGCGTTCGACGCGGTCGCTGCGGAAAGCATCGAGCGCGCGGAAGTCGACCGGAAAAACGCGGATCGCCGCGTCGCCGACGGGCTGAAAAAAGAGCGCCGGATCGGTCAGCGTCGGATCGGCGAAGCCGGCGACGCCGCTCGCGAACAGCGCCGGCAGCTGGGAGGGATGACCCCAGTCGCTGACGCCGACGTAGCAGCCGAATTCGTAGGCGCGGGCGATTGCCAGGTGCCGCCACAAGCTGCGCGAGTATTCGGGGCCCGGTTTGCGGGTGACGCTGAGCGCCGGCACGAGCACCAGATCGGGCAGCACGCGGGCGCGCTGAAACACGTCGGCAAACCAGAAATCGGCGCAGATCAACACCATCACGTTGCGGCCGTCGATCGCGAATTCGCCGAAGGCGTTGCCGGGATGCGCCCAGAGGCGCTCGGCCGCATAGGGCCGGAGCTTTTCGTAGCGGCCGACGATGCTGCCGTCCGGAGCACAGGCGATCCCCGCGTTGATCAGCTCGCCGCCCGCGAACTCACCGTGCGAACCGCCGACGACGTGGCAACCGAGGTCTCGAGCGAGCCCTCGGATCGCTTCGAGGTAGCCGCTGTGCTCGACGTCGACGTAGAAGCGCTCGGGCAGCAAGAGCACGTCTTCCGCGCTCGGCGGCGCGGAGAGCGTGTCGACCAGGCGCCGGATCTCGGCGAGGTTTTCCGGGCCCGAGCCATGTCCGAGCTGGGGCTGAATGAGAACGAGCCGCACGCGGTCAGGCTACCGCGGCGGCTCGCTGCGAACGAAAGGAGTAAAAGGAAGGAAGCTGGTGAGGCGAGGGGCTTGTCAGGGTTCTAGGGATTCGAGACGGTCCGTGAGGCAGGGCCGGCGCTACTAGGTACGGGGGCAGCAGGTGCCGACCAGGCTCTTGGGGGAAGCCCGGTTCAGGCGAGCGCCGGAGTCGGGAGGAGGAGCCGTTCGAGAAGTTTTCGGAGTCGCCGCATGATTATTCGGTCTCTGGGCTCTGGATACCTACGTTGGGCATCCATGTGCGCCGATGTATGTCGCCTCCTTACACGAAAAGGCTTGGCTGCGTCAAGGGCCTGCGCGAAGAAGTCCCCATGGAGTCGATCGCGGGGCCCGTCCATAGTTCGGGCGGGAGCTCGCAAGTGCAGTCGGGGCCACGAATTTTGGTCGTCGGGTGCGGTGCGATTGGTGGGGTGATCGCCGCCCACCTGGCGGAGCTCCAGCACGACGTCACGGTGCTCACGACCAATCCCGCGATCGCCGCAGCGGTGCGGACGCACGGGCTGCGTGTGCGCGGTGAGTCGCCGCCCGTGCCCTCGGCGCCGCGCGGAGTGCTCGAAGCGCTCGCTCCCGACGTGGCGCCGTTCGATTACGTGCTCCTGGCGGTGCAGCCGCCGCAGGTCGAAGCCGCTGCAAAGTCGGTGCTCGGGTCGCTGAAGGGCGACGGCAAGCTGGTGTGCTTTCAGAACGGGCTGTGCGAGGAGCGCATCGCGGCGCTGCTCGGCGCCGAACGCGTGCTCGGCGCGGTCGTGGCCTGGGGTGCGAGCATGGTCGAGCCCGGCGTGTACGATCGCACGTCGGCCGGCGGTTTCGCGATCGGCCGCCTCGACGGAGCGACCGATCCGTCGCTCGAGGAAATCGGGCGCGTGCTCGAGGCCGTGGGTCCGGTGACGCAGACTCAGAATCTGCGCGGAGCGAGGTGGAGCAAGCTCGCGATCAATTGCGCGATCTCGACGCTCGGAACCATCGGCGGCGATCGCCTGGGGGCGTTGATGCGCCTGCGCTACGCGCGGCGGCTGGGGCTCGAAGTGATGACCGAAGTCGTCGCGGTGGCGCGCGCCGAACGCGTGCGGCTGGAGAAGGTCTCGGGCACGATCGACCTCGACTGGATCGCGCTGACCGACGCGGAGAGGGCCGCCAGCGGCTCGCCGAGCCTGGTCGCCAAGCACGGCTTGATGCTCGCGGTCGGGGCGCGCTATCGGCGCCTGCGCTCGTCGATGCTGGCGGCGATCGAGCGCGGGCGGGCGCCGGCCGTCGATTTTCTGAACGGCGAGGTCGTCGAACGCGGTAAGCGCCACGGGATTCGCGTTCCAGCCAACGCCGCGGCGCACGAGCTGGTCTGGGCGATCGCGCGCGGCGAAGCCAACCCCGCCCACGCCACGCTGCGCGACCTCTACGAGCGCACGCGGCGAGGATAAGTGCTAGAGCGCGGGCGATGTTACGCCGGACCGTGCTCGCGCTCGCCCTCTTGGTCCTCGCGCCGATCGCCGGGTGCAAAAAGCAGGCGGAGCTTCCGGAGCTCGGCCGGCTCGACGGCTTCGCGCTGACGCGCGAAAACGGCCAGCGTTTCGGCAGCGCGGAGCTTCAGGGTCAGGTCTGGGTCGCGGCCTTCATGTTCACGCGCTGCCCGACGGTTTGTCCGCGCATCACGCAGCGCATGCGCGACATCCAGCAGAAGGCCAAAGCGCGCGGTATCCCGCTCACACTGGTGAGCTTCAGCGTCGATCCGGACAACGATACGCCGGAGGTGCTCACCCGCTACGCGGCCGCGCAGAACGTCGATCTCGCAAACTGGCGTTTTCTAACGGGCGACTATGCGCTCCTGCAAAAGACGGCGGAGCAGGGTTTCAAGCTGACCTTCGAGGGCCGCGCCGACGCCGCCGCCGAGCACTACGGCATCACGCACGGCTCGCACCTGGTGCTGGTCGACACCAAGCTCACGATCCGCGGCTACTACCGCAGCGCCGACGACGATCAGATGGCGCAGCTCCTCGAAGACGCCAAGCGTCTGACTCAGTAATAACCAGCAATTCCCATCGAGAGGCCGAAGCTCGTGAGCTTGGTGTCGACGTCGTCGGGGTTGCCGCCCGTCGGCTCGGGATCGAGCTCCACGCTGCGCGTGCCGCTCACACCGAAGTCGACGAAAGGTCCGATCGTGATCGCGAAGTTCTCGATCGGGGAGATCACGACCGGCACCTCGAGCGTCAGCGCGAGCGTGTTGATGGTCGTAGTGGTCGTCGAGTCGCCGGTGGCGGGCGGGATCGCGGTCTCCGTTTGTTCGGTCTTTTCGCTCGCGTAGGTGATGCCGCCGCGCGGCCAGATCGCGAACGTCTCGTCGATCACGAACGAATAGCCGACGCGCGGCTCGAACAGGATGCCCTGGACGCTGGGATCGTCTCTCGTAACCGAATCTCCGGCGTCGGGCTCGGTCTCGGTATCTCCCGACCGGTGGTAGTAGATGAACGAGCCGCCGACGCTGAAGCCTTCGATGATGAAGTAATCGAGCGTGAGCCGGGGCGTCGAGTGCGCATTCGCAGCCGCCATGCCGAATAGGCCGATCTCGGTCGTGGACTGGGTGATCGTCGCACCTTCCGGCTCGAACTTCTGGCTGTGAGCAAACACGCCGGTCACGCGGTCCACGCCGAACACGAACTGCCCGTCGGTGCCGCCGATGTTGTCGGTCTGGGCGGGCCGCTGGTACGACGGCTGGTACGTCCCGCCGTACTGTCCGCCGGTCTGCCCGCCGTACTGCCCGCCCCCCTGAGCCGGGTACTGTGCGAGGGCCGCGCCGCTCATGAGCAGGATCGAGGAGCCGACAAGTAGAGTGATCGCTTTTCGCATTGAAACCTCCGACCTTCGGCGCCCGAGTCTAGGCGTCGAGCCCCGCCAGATCCAACTCTTTAACCTCGAGCGCTCGCGGCGAGGATCGCCTCGAGCTTTGCCACGCCGGCGTCACGGGTTACCGCGTCGCTGCCGCAGAAGGTGATGTGACCGAGTTTGCGGCCCGCCCGCGCCGGCTTACCGTAAAGGTGTAGGTGCGCGCCTTCGACCGCCAGCACCGCCGCGCGCTCGGGGACGTCACCGACCAGATTGATCATGGCGCTGTGGCCGATCAGCGCGGTCGAACCGAGGGGGAGCCCGGCCACCGCGCGCAAGTGATTCTCGAACTGACTTGTTACGGCGCCCTCGATGGTGAAATGCCCCGAATTGTGGACGCGCGGCGCGATTTCGTTGGCGAGCAGGCCGGCCGGCGTCTCGAACAGCTCGAGCGCCAGCACACCGGTATAGTCGAGGCGGTCGAGCAGCTTTTTCCCCATCGCTTCGGCTTCGGCCTGCAGCGCCGCCGTGGCGCGCGGAGCGGGAGCAAGGCTGAGCCGCAGGATGCCGTCCTTGTGCTGATTTTCGATCAGCGGGTAGTAACCGATCCGGCCGTCCGTGCCGCGCACTGCGAGCAGACTGAGCTCGCGCGCGAATTCGACGAAGCGCTCGAGAATCGCCGGCACCGAGCCCAGCGCGCGCCACGCGGGGACGGCGTCGGCCGCTTGGTGCAGGATGCGCTGGCCTTTGCCGTCGTAGCCGAGGCGCCGCGTTTTGAGCACCGCGGGCAGCCCGATCGCCGTCACTGCCGCCTCGAGCTCGCGTTCGTCGGACACGCCTCGGAAGGCGGCGGTGGGGATGCCGAGCGTCTGGCACAGCGTCTTTTCGTGCAGTCGATCCTGCGCGACGCTCAGCGCCTCGGGTGAGGGTCGCACCGGAACCCGGCCGGCCAGCTGCCGTGCGGCAGCTTCCGGAACGCTCTCGAACTCGTACGTCACGACGTCGGCGCGGGCGAGCTGCTCGAGCGCCGACGCGTCCTCGTACGGCGCGACGATCTGCTCGGCGAGCTGCCCGGCGGGCGCGCCCGCGTGGGGATCGAGGAAAATGCAACGCACGCCGAGCGGGTAACCCGCGAGTGCCAGCATGCGTCCGAGCTGGCCGGCCCCGAGCACTCCGATCAACATCCGGCGCCTCGCTCAGCTTTCGGTGCGCGGGTCCGGCTCGTCCAGCACCGCCTTGGTGCGCTCGGAACGATAGCGGCGCAGCGCCTCGCGATAGTCCGGATGCCGGGCGCCGAGGATCGCCGCTGCCAGCAGCGCCGCGTTGGTGGCGCCGGCCGGACCGATCGCGAGCGTGCCGACCGGGATCCCCGCCGGCATCTGCGCGATCGAAAGCAGTGAATCGAGCCCGTTCAAGGCCTTGCTCTGGACCGGCACGCCGAGCACCGGAAGCACGGTCTTCGCGGCCGTCATGCCGGGCAGGTGCGCGGCGCCCCCGGCGCCGGCGATGATCACCTCGATCCCGCGCTCTTCGGCACCCGCGGCGTACTCGAACAACAGATCCGGCGTGCGGTGGGCGGACACGACCCGAACTTCGTACCCGATCCCGAGCTCGTCGAGCACTTCGGCCGCCGAGCGCAAGGTTTCCCAGTCGCTCTTCGAGCCCATGATGATGCCGACCAGGGTTCTCCGGGTGTCGGGTCCGCTTTTGGCTCTGCTCATCGGGGGGCGGCGAATCTACTCACGGTGGGCCGGGCGCCTCAAGGCTTTGACGGCGGCTTCGGGCGGGCGCAAAAGAGCTCCGAGGTAGCTCCCAGTAGCTCCCAGGTAGCTCCCAGGTAACCATGGCGGGTTCGGCAACAGCGGAAGGATTCCTCGACGGCTCTTGCCGCGCGTTCGTGTTCGCGCTGGCGGCCGGATTGGGGCTCGGCTGCGGCGCGCGTCCGACCCCGGCGCCAGGGGTGCCCGCCGCCACGCCGGGCGCCGAAGCGGCCACCAGCGTGGGCACCACGCTCGCGCCGCTGACCGAGCGCGAGCGCAAGCTCGAAGCCGAGCTGCGCCGTGACGTCGAGCAGCTCTCGAAGGAAATCGGCGAGCGCAACACCGACAAGAAGTGGGAGCTGGCTTCGGCGGCCGACTACATCGCGAACGAGCTCGAAAACGCCGGGTACAGCCTCGACCGCCAGGGCTTCGAAGTGGGCGAGGTGCTCGCGCAGAACCTCGGCGTCGAGCTGCCGGGTGGCGATCTCGGCAACGAGATCGTGGTCGTGGGCGCGCACTACGACTCCGCCCCCGGTACCCCGGGCGCCGACGACAACGCCAGCGGTGCGGCCGCGCTGCTGGCGCTGGCGCGCGGGCTAAGCCGATCGCGCCACGCGCGCACGCTGCGGCTCGTGGCCTTCGCCAACGCCGAGCCACCGTACTTTCGCACGCCGCAGATGGGGAGCCTGGTGTGGGCCAAGCGCGCGGCGGCCCGCGGCGAAAAGATCGTTGCGATGATCAGCATCGACTCGATCGGCTACTTCTCGGACGCCGCAAACAGTCAGCGCCGGCACGCGCAGGGCGCCGCGGATTATCCGTCGACCGGCGACTTCATCGCGGTCGAAGGCAACCCGGCTTCGAAAGAGCTGGTCATGCGCCTGCGCGGAGCGCTCGATCAACACGCGAGCCTGCCTGCCCTTGGCGCCGCGCTCCCCGATGCCAGCGACGAAACTGGCACGAGCGACCACTGGTCGTTCTGGCAGGTGGGTTACCCGGCGGTGATCCTCACCGACACGGCGAAGCTCCGCTACCCGCAGTACCACCGCGCCGACGACACGCCCGACAAGCTCGACTTCTCGCGCATGGCGCGCGTGGTCGCGGGGCTGGAAGGGGCGCTCGAAGTGCTGCTCGCGAACGACAAGAAGGTCGTACAGGCGTCGTGCTCCGATTGCTGCGCTGGACGTCGAGAACTATGCTGCGCGGACGATGCGGGGAAAACCGAAGCCCAGTCGATCGGGCAGCGCCAGCGAGCCCACTAACGACGACCTTCCACACGCTACCCTGATGGCGCGAAGCATCGAGGAACTCGCCATCACTACGGCGATCTTCGACAGGCAGTTTCAGCTCGGTCAGGCTGCGTGGCAGCTCAGCCAGGGCTCCGCTGTGATCACGTTCACGAGCCCAACTGGCATGATCGCGTCGGCACCCGCTCAAATCGTCGGAACGTACGATACCGATGACGGCACCTGGTTATGGGCTTGGGACAACCCGACGATTCTGCCGAAGCTCGCGAAGCACGCGAAGCTCACACGGCAGTATGGAAAACGACAGCGCATCTCGGACCTCACTACTCCCAAGCTCACGATCGCGAAAAAACGGTGTTGGGAGTTTGCCGCACTCACCTGTAAACTCGGAGGGTTTCAGTGCGCATATCGCGGGCCCGCGGGCCGAACGATCGTGTTCATCACGTTCGGCGAAGTCGAGCTCGGCAAGTTCGCCTGGAAAGGCAAGCGCACGACAGCGCGCTAATCAACGCGCGGTGGTCAGCGAGTAGAGGGCGAGCTCGTCGCGCTCGACCGCGCCGATCGCGCGCCAGAACGCGTTGCCGCCGGCGTTGTTCTCGAACACCAGCACGTGACACTTGTCGATGCCGGCGCGAGCCAGGCGTTCCAGGCACTCGGTAACCAGGCGCGACGCCACGCCCTGGTGCCGGTGGGCCTCGGCCACGGCGAGGTGATGGATCAGCCCGCGGCGGCCGTCGTGCCCGGCGAGCGCCGCGCCGACGATGATGTCTCGATGCAAGGCGACCACGCTCGTGCCCGGGTTTCGCTCGAGGAAGCGCCGGACGCCGTCGGCCGAATCGGCTGCTGACAGGCTCGACGGCATGATCGCGTCCCAGAGCGCGCGGACCGCTTCGTAGTCATTGAACGCGAAGTCACGAAACTGAAACGAATCTGCGGCGTCGTCGCGGTGCGCCGGCGAAAACGGCATGCTAACTTGATTAGCATCATGCGGAGTCCTCTGCCTTACGACATGTTCGACATCGCGAAGAGCGCGGAGGAAGCGCGGCGCTTCACGCGCATGGAATCGATTTACCATCGCGGTCAGGACCTGGTCTGGAACGGCAAGGTCGTGCTCGACGAGCTCTGCAAGAAGCACGGCGGCCCGCGGCTCCGGCCCGAGCACCAGCAGGCGGCGGCGCGCGTGCTCGGATCGGTGATGTGGGGAGAGCTCGCGGCCTGGAAGATCGCCGCGCAGCTCGCCGACGTGCTCGAGCCGATCGAAGCGCGCATGGCGGCGACAAGCCAGGCTCACGACGAGGCGCGCCACTTCTACGTGCTGCACGACTATCTGATTCGAGCGACGGGTGATTTTCCGCGCACCATGAACAAGGCCGCGGAACGGCTGGTCAAAGCGGCGCTGTTCGCGGACACCGTGCCGAAGAAGATCATGGGCATGCAGCTTCAGCTCGAGGCCACCGCGCTCACGATCTTTCACGCGCTGCGCGACGCCGACGTGTGTCCGGTGCTGAGCGAGCTCATGGTTTACTACGAGAAGGACGAGGCGCGGCACGTCGGGCTCGGCGTGCAGCTCGTGCCGACGTTGATGAAATCGATGTCGATTGCCGAGCGCATCGAGTTTTCGGCCTATTCGTTCAAGGTCGGGTTCCTCTCGATCGGTTCGTTGAAGGGCGCGGAGGACGATCTTCGCACGCTGGGCATCGACCCGCGCAAGGTGGCGATCCTCGGCAAATCGAAGCAGATGCTGGTGTTCGAGGAGCTCTGGAAGCACGTGCCCAACGCCCGCAGCGCGATCGGCGAAAAGGTCGGCTTCGCGATGGACGCGATCGCCGAGGCGCTATGGCCGGACCAGAACGAGGATCCCGCGCTGACCGCGCGCGCGAAGCGGGTGCTGCGCACGCTGCGCGAAGGCTACGAGACCACCGCGACGATCCTCGAACCGGGAGGGGAGGAGCGCACGCCCGATCGCGCTCGCCGCCGCCCGGCCGACTCCACCCTGAACTGAGGGGTCTCCTGGGGCGCGCCGCGTGCTAGACACGGCGCGTGACCCTCGTCCATTTCACTCGAGCCTCGCTCTGGGCCGTCGTGGTTGGCTTGCCGTTCGCTGCGTGCGCGGCCCAGCACGCCGAGCCCGCTACGCCGGCAGCCCCGAGTGCCCCTGTTGCGACGGAATTGCCGCCGGGTAGCGCCGCGCCGATCGCGAGCGCGGACGCCGCCGCGCCGCCTGCCGCGAGCGCCGCGCCGGCGCCGGCGCCTGCACCCGCGGTCGAGGCGAAGAGCGGTGCGTGCCCCGCCGGCATGCAGCTCGTCGAAGGCGAGTACTGCACCGAGCTCGAGCGCAACTGTCTGAAGTCCTGGTACGACAAATCCAACAAGAAGACCGTGTGCGAAGAGTTTGCGCCGCCCACGCGCTGCATCGGGGCCAAGATCAAGAAGCGCTACTGCATCGACACCTACGAGTGGCCGAACCAGAAGGGCGAGCGGCCCGAGGTGATGAATCGGTTTCATCAGGCGGAGGTCAAGTGCGCCGCCGCCGGCAAACGCATGTGCACCGAAAGCGAATGGACGCTCGCGTGCGAGGGGCCGGAAATGAAGCCGTTTCCCTACGGCTACGTGCGTGACGTGAACAAGTGCCACGGCGACATGATGTGGGACGGACCCGACATGTCGAAGGTCGCCAAGCGCGATCCCGCCGAGCTCGCGCGGCTATGGAAGGGCGTGCGCAGCGGCCAGCTGCCGTGTGTCAGCGATTACGGCGTTCACGATTTGCCCGGCAATGCCGACGAGGTCGTGGCCAGCGAAACGACGAGCGACGACTTTCGCGGCAAGTTCGACAGCGTGCACAGCGGCGGCCCCTGGTACAAGGGCGTGCGCAACCAGTGTCGCCCGAAGATCTACACCCACGACGAGGGCTTTTATTACTACTTCCTGAGCTTCCGCTGCTGCGCCGAGCCCGACGGTAAACCGACCGAGCCGCGCACCCCGAAGCAGATCAAAGCGGGGTGGAAGTTCGATCGCGTCGAGCGCTCGGCGGGCTTCACGCTCGCGCAGATGAAGGAAAAGCTCGAGCTCAAATCCCAGGGCAAGTGCAGCTGCTCGCCCAACGACGTCCTGTGCAAGACGATGTGCGGCACCCTGCTCGGGCCGAACGCCAAGGACGCGCGCTAGCGTACCTTATCGCGCAACCAACCCCCCTGAAACGCCGATAGGAGGGGGATGAACCGCCAAGGCGCCAAGGACGCCAAGAATTTTGTTTGGCGTGAGCCTGGCGCGGCGCTGGACGACGTTGCCCACGACGTGATCGGAGCTGCGATCGAGGTGCATCGTTTACTCGGCCCCGGCTTTTTGGAATCGGTCTACGAAGAGGCCCTATGCGTAGAGCTTTCACTCCGGAACGTCCGCTTCGTCCGACAGGTTCCCGTCACTGTTTCGTACAAGCGGAGGATAGTCGGTGAATCGCGGCTCGATCTGCTCGTGGAGAACGCGCTCGTCGTCGAGCTGAAGGCGGTGGATGCGATTCTTCCGATCCATGTGGCGCAGGTGATCTCCTATTTGAAAGCTGCTCGCCTTCGCCTGGGCTTGATCATCACGTTCAACGTCGATCTTCTGAAGCGTGGCATCAAGCGCGTGATCAACACGCAATAAGGTTGAGGGGTGAGCTTTGCCCGTCGAACGGCGTCGGCGGGACGGCTTCACGCGTCGCAGATCGCTGCGGGCCGACCCGTTTGCCCGAGCGCCGTCCCGCCGACGAGCATCGACGCGAAGTGCTCACCCAATCAATCTCTCTTGGCGAGCTTGGCGCCTTGGCGGTTCAATCTCTCCGAACGAAGCGTGCGAGCAGGCCCGCGGCGAGTCCCGCCAGTACGTCGTCGGCCATGATGCCGACGCCGGGCGGCTTCAGGCGCTGAACGTCGTCGATGATCCAGGGTTTGATCACGTCGAGCGCGCGAAAAGCGGCGAACGCAAGGACCTTGCCGCCAAGACCCCGGGCGAAATGCAGCGCGAGCAAGGTGCCCACGACCTCGTCGATCACGATCGATTGCGGATCCTCTTCGCCGAGCTCGCGGGCGAGCCGGTCAGCGGACCAGGTTCCGAGCGCGGTCAGCGCCGCGATCGTGACTAGACGCGTGCCGGGTGAGAGCACCCCGAGCACGACGTGGAGCGGGATTGCTCCGAGGGCGCCGACCGTTCCCGGCGCCACCGGCGCGTTCCCGCAGCCGAACCAGGTGGCAATCCGCCGCGCCCAGCGCGCGCGTTCTTCCATCGAGGCGCACTCTACCACGCCGCGATGGACGGCTCTTTCGGCGCGCGGTAGCTTCCGGGGAATAATGCGTGGCTTCGATCGAACGACACTCGGCGCCTGCATCCTGCTCGCGGGAGCCCTCTTCGCCTGCAAGAAACTGAAGGGCGGTGAGGAGACTCCGGCAGCGTCGGCATCCGCACCCGCCGGGAGCACTGCGGCCGTCAGCGCTCCCGCATCCAATGTCTGCAAAGTGGAGGCACAACAAGTCTGGGCGAGCGGCTTGAATCAGCGCGCCGGCCTGACCGCGACAGCGCTCGGTGATCGCACCGCGATCGGGGTCGCAGTCGGCTATCAGCCCGCGGTATTGGTTTTCGATCGCAACGGCCAGGGTCGCTTCACCCGGCTCGGCGCACCCGTGGGCTCTCCGCTCGCCAAGGGCGTGCCCGCGGCCGAAGGCGATCGCGACTTGCACCGGATCAGCCCGAGCTCCGACGGCGCCGGCAACGTCTTTGCGTACGCCGATTATCGCGACGTCTACAAGAACAAGCAGCGCCGGATCGCCTGCGAACCGGTGGGCAACTCACCGCCGTTGCTTCTGTATCGGGGCCAGCCGCTGATCGATCCCGACGCCAAGCCGGGGCCCAAGCCGGCACAAAGCGCGGTGGTTGCGGCAGCGGCGCCATCGAGCTCCGCGCCGCCGATCTGGTCGGGACCCGCGGGTTTCCCTGGCTTCGGCAAGATCAAGCTCAAGACACCGTCGGGCGTGCAGGCGCCTGCGCCGGCGAACACGAGCGCGTTTGCCAAAGTCGAGAAACTGCACGAGATCCGCGATTGCCGGAGCTTCGTCGACGCCGGCGGTAAAGACGTCTGGGCGATCGGTTCGGAGCTCTACGGCGAGCGCGGCGCCGGCAACAAGGTGGCCTGGAAGATGCGCTTTCTGGTGATGCCGGGCCCTGGTCAGGAGCCGATCGTCTTTCACGAGATCAAGCTGCCCGATCCGCCGGGCACCCTGTACACGCTCGAATCGCCGGTCGCCGAGCGCCTGGCCGACGGCTCGTATCTGGTCGCTGGCCGCTATCGCGGCGCGCTTTACGCCTGGACGCTCGCCTCGAACAAGACCAAACGGAGCGGCCCGCGCGTGTACAGCGGCGGCTCGCCGACCCTGCCGCACTTCATCCCCGACGGGCTCGACTTCTTGCTGCTGGTCTCACAGGAGGCGAGCGACGATCGCTACGAGCTTCGCTACGGGCGCATCGACGGTCAGAAGGCGTCCCTGCCGTCGACGTTGGTGCGGCCGGCGATCGAGGGCGCGGCGTCGATGGCCGAACCCACGATCGGTCGCATCGGAAACCAGCGCTGGCTTTCGTATCACGGCGGCAAACGCCGCGAAGGGCAGCTCGTGATCCTGCCGGTGAACGCCGAGCTCGCGCCGATGGGCAAGCCCTACACGGTGACCGCCGCGGATCAGACCGTGTATGAATCCGGTCTGTTCGGCCTCGAAGGCGGCCGCTTGCTTGCCGTCTTCTTGCGCAACGCGGCCGGCGGAGCGGAGCTCGTCAGCGAGACGCTGACCTGCGAAGTGAAGCAGTAACTAGTTACTCGTCCTTCAGCTTGCACGAGGTCGGCTTGGCCACCCAGGCGGCGCCTTCCTTTTGCCACTGTTGCCCGGGCCCCCAGCGCAGCTTCGACTCTTCGATCTTGCCGAGAAACTTCATCTCGCAGTCCACGACGAAGCGCGCGAGCTTCTTCTCGGCGATGACGTAAGGCGGTTCGCGGTGCAGGCGCATCGCGACCACTGGATCCGCCCACAGCCCGGCGACCAGCACCAGCTTGTTGTCCGGCCAGGTGCGGTACGGCTGGATGACGTTGCGCTTGTTGTCGTCGAGTGGCGCGCTCGGATCGCGCGGCCAGGCTTCGCTCTCGCTCTTGTACTGGCAGTGGTTGCCTTCGAGCTCTTTTTCGGCGGCGCAGGTGAGCTTGTTGTAGTCGGCGGTGATCAGCGTGATGCGCACGCGCCCCGTTCCGCCCGGCGTCCACGCTTCCGTGTTCGTGCCTTCCGGGCCTTTGGGCTCGGCGCGGCCGATCGGCGAAAACGGGATCAGGATCATCAGCATCACGAAGCCCGCGGCGATCAGAAATCGACCTCCGATGACGGGGATCGGTTCGTCCGCTGCCGCGGCCTTCGGTTTCTCGCGGTGGGCGCCCTTCGAGCGTCCTTCGGACTTGCCCCCCGCGCGCACACTTCTCGTTCCAGTCGCTGCCATTTCCCGCCCGTAGATAGCGCAGCTTCAATGGATTTCCCAAGGCATCTCGGAAACGTCATGCCGCGGGGCGCCATAAAACGGCGGGGCGCGGGCCGCGGAGGTCGCAATCGCCGAGAAATCGCGATAGAAACCGGGCATGGGGTCATCGAAGTCCTGGGTGCCCGTTCTGGCGGCTCTGGCCGCCGCCACCACCGTCAGCCGCGCCGGCTGGGCCGATTCGCTGGCCACTGGCGCTCCACGGGATAATTTTGCGCTGACCGAGTACGTCGGGAACGTCTCGCAGCCGACGAGCTTCGCCTGGTTGCCCGACGGACGCATGGTGGTGACCGAGAAGGGGGGCACCGTGGTGCTGCGAGCCGCCGACGGCAGCACGAGCGACATCGGCACTTTTCCGGTCGACACCACCTTCAACGAGAAGGGCCTGCTGAACGTCCTGGTCGACCCGCAGTTCGCGACCAACAAGCGCCTGATTTTCTACTACTCGCGCTCTTCGGCCCAAGGTGGGACCAATACCGACCGGCACCGCGTCGTGGCGGTCACGCTGGACGGCAGCGATCACTTCAACGCCGCGAACGAGCAGATCCTGGTCCGCGGGCTGCGCGGGCCTCTCAACCACGATGGCGGCGCGTTGGCCATCGGCAGTGACGGCAAGCTGTACATCGGCGTGGGCGACACCGGCTGCAACTCGCAGCGGCGGGCGGAGCCCGCGTACACACCGACCAACTTCTTCGCGACGTGTTTGACCAACGCCAACGGCAAGATCCTGCGCATCAACCTGGACGGAACGATCCCGACCGACAACCCGCTAGCCAACGCGACGTCCGTCACGGCTTGCGGGGACGCCTGTGGGGACGACCCTGGCACCACCACGGGCGCGCCCCGCAAGGAGATCTGGGCGTGGGGTTTCCGCAACCCCTGGCGCTTCTGGGTCGACAGCAAGACCGGCAACCTGTGGGTCGGCGACGTCGGCGAGATCAGCTACGAAGAGATCAACGTCATCAAGCCGAATCTGACGTCGCGCCACTTCGGCTGGCCGTGGCGGGAAGGGACGTTCGGGAACCCGATCAACAGCTGCGCGCGGACTCAGGTGGGGTCGGGCAACTCCGGCAACTGTGTCGAGCCGACGTATTTCTGCAAACACGATGGGCTGCCTGCCAGCGTCGACGCCGGCTGCACTTCTATGACGGCCGGCCAGATCGTGGATAGCTGCAGCTGGCCCGATACCTTTCGCGGCCGCTTCTTCTACGGCGATGCAAACAAGAGGATCTGGTCGCTCGGTGTGAACGCGACCCGGGACGGCATCACGGGCATGCGGCAAGATTTCGCCACTGCCACCGGAGAGGTAGCTCACATCGCCGTCGGTCCGGACGGCGCGCTGTACTGGGCGTCGCACGACGGGCACGTCACGCGCGCGGCGCCGCGCAGTCCGATTCAGTGCACGGAGCCCGACGCGGGGAGCGGCGGTGCGGCCGGCTCGGGCGGCGCAGGCACCGGTGGCAGCAGTGGCTCTGGAACGGGCGGCTCGGGTACGGGCGGCGCGGCGGGCGGTGCCGGTGGTGCCGGCGGCGCTGCGGGCGGTGCCGGTGGCGCGGGAGCCGCGGGTGGAGCGGCCGGCGCGAGCGGTGCCTCGGGCGCGAGCGGTGGCAGCGCCGGAGCCGGTAGCGCCACGCCGGGTGCCGCCGCGGAAGACGACGGCGGCTGCGGTTGTCGCACGGTCGGTCGCGGTGCGAGCGCGGGTGCCCTGCTCGGGCTATTGGGCCTCGCCTTTGCTCTCCGGCGCCGCAAGAACCGATGCTGAAATACTGGCTCGAACGCTACGATCGCTCGAGCCTCGTCGCTTTCGGTTTGCTGGTCGCAGTGGGCGGCCTCGTCGGCTACCGCTTCAGTGATCTGATCGACACCAGCGGCGGCATGGACTGGCTGCTCGCGGGCACGTGGGTGGGGATGGCCGCTCTCTTGTCGTG
>Ga0111539_10005216_pt1 | contig 16826 bp, 15 predicted proteins | sample RhiMethybrSRZTD1_FD_79667 | JGI IMG/M metagenome (GOLD analysis project Ga0111539, IMG submission 79667) | Populus rhizosphere microbial communities from Tennessee, USA - Rhizosphere MetaG P. TD hybrid SRZTD1 (version 2) (version 2) | ecosystem: Host-associated > Plants > Roots > Rhizosphere >... | reverse complement strand
TCCCTTCCCGCCTTCCCGCCTTCCCTTCCTGCCTTCGCGCCTTCCAGCCTTGCGGTCCCGCCTTTCCGCCTTTCCGCCTTCCCGCCTTGCGATGAACATCCTCATCGGCGTCATCAGCCCGGTCGCGGCCTGGGTGATGCCGAAGCGCTTCGTCGACGAGCTGCGCCGCGACTTTCCACAGCACTCCTTCCACGATGCCTGGGACCGCGACGCGATCCGCCGCCTCCTGCCCGAGGCCGACGCCGCGTTCACGCCGTTTGTCGATCGCGACATCTTTCCGGCGGCCACCCGCCTGCGGTGGGTGCAGAGCCCCGCGGTCGGCGTCGGCAGCCTGATGTTTCCGGAGCTCCTCGCCAGCCCGGTCGTCGTCACCAGCGCGCGCGGCATCCGCGCCCGGGCGATGGCCGAGCACGTCCTCGGCGTCACCATCGCGCTGGCGCGGAAGCTGCCCATCGCCATCCGCGCGCAGGTGGAGCACCGCTGGGCGCAGGAGCAGCTCGAAGGCGCCGCCGTCGACATTCGGACGTTGCGAGGCCAGCGGCTCGGCCTCGTCGGTCTCGGCGCGATCGGCGTCGAGCTGGTGAAGATCGCGGCGCCGTTCGGCTTTCGCATCACCGCCATCCGGCGCCGGACGAACGAGCCCAGGCCGGAAGGGGTTGACGAGGTCTGGCCGCCCGAGCGTCTTCACGATCTCGTCGCGCAGAGCGATGTCGTGGTCCTCGCCGCGCCGCACACGCCCGAGACCAGGCGGCTCATTGGCAAGGCGGAGCTCGACCGCATCAAGCGCGGCGCCCTCCTCGTCAACATTGCCCGCGGCAAGCTCGTTGACGACGACGCGGTGATTGCCGCGCTCGGCGACGGGCGGCTCGGTGGTGCGGCGCTCGACGTCTTCACGACGGAGCCGCTCCCCTCGAACAGCCCGTACTGGGACCTGCCGAACGTGATTGTCACGCCCCATACGTCCGGGGCGATGCAGGATTACTGGACGCCGCTCGTGGCGCTCTTCTCGGATAACCTGCGCCGGTTCGAGCGCGGCGAATCGCTGCGCAATGTCGTCGATAAAGTGGCAGGATACTGACGAGGGCAGGTAGGGCGGGCAGGGCAGGTGGGTTGGCTGGGCGGGTTACGGGGCTGGTAGGTTACAAGGGATCGACGATGAGGCGAGTTGCTGCGACGATTACACTGGCTGCGCTCATCATGGCGATTGGGTTTTACCGCACGCCCGGGTTCGCGCGCTGGCGGCAGGCGCCGTCGGCCGGCGACATGCCGATGTACGGCTACGAGATCGTGCGCGTCTACCCGCACGATCCGCGCGCGTTCACGCAGGGGCTGCAGTATCTCGACGGCTTTCTCTACGAGGGCACCGGACAGGTCGGCGAGTCGTCGATCCGCAAGGTCGAGCTCCAGACCGGCAAAGTGCTGAAGAAGCGCGACGTGCCGCGGCCGCATTTCGGCGAGGGGATCACGGTCTGGAAGAACGAGCTGATCGAGCTCACCTGGCAGACCAACGTCGCATTCGTCTACGACAAGGAGACGTTCGAGCCGCGCCGCACCTATAAGTACGCCGGCGAAGGGTGGGGGCTGACCCAGGACACAACGCAGCTCTACATGAGCGATGGCAGCGACGAGATCCGCGTCCTCGATCCGGCCACCTTCAACGAGCGCAAGCGGATCAAGGTGACCGCGCTCGGCGCGCCGGTCAAGAACCTCAACGAGCTCGAATGGGTGAAAGGCGAGCTCTTCGCCAACGTCTGGCAGACCGACTACATCGTGCGCATCGCGCCCGCCAGCGGCAAGGTCGCCGGCTACGTCGACCTTCGCGGCCTGCTCTCGGCCGGCGAGCGCGCCAACGCCGACGTCCTCAACGGTATCGCCTACGATGCCAAGGGCGATCGTCTCTTCATCACCGGCAAGTGGTGGCCCAAGCTCTTCGAGATCAAGCTGGTCAAACGGGGCGGGCCCTGACGGCCCGTAGTTGGAGGCGATTCAACAGGTAAGGAGCAGGTGCTCGAACACCACTCCCGCATCCACACCGGTGCCGTGCTTGCGGACCACGGTCTCCGTCCTCAGCGCCTTCGAGTAAAAGGGTGTGTTCGGCTCGCCTCCCGACCGTGCCGATGTCGTCAGATACAAGTCCTGAATCAGCCCCGCGTCGATGAGGTAGCCGGCGAGAGTGCGTCCGCCGATGCACGAGACGCGGTGGATGCCACGTCGAGCGAGCTCCGACAACGCCCGCGGCAGATCGTGCTCGTGCTCGATCACGATCGCCGCGATCCACGGCCGCGCCGCGAGCCCGTCGCGCATCGCTGACGCGCCGGGCGGTGTCGTGATCAGCATCACGCGCAGCGCGGGCTCGTTGAACATCAGCGCCTCGTCCAGCCGCAGGCCGCGGTTGGTCGCGATGATCTGCGCCGGGTGCCGCGTCAACCCCAGCGCCCCGCGCAGCGCGACCAGCTCCGGATGCCAGATCGACAGCACCAGCTCGCTGCCGCGGATGGTCGCGGCGCCCGCCAACACGCCGTCAGCCGCCACGCGCGACAGCCCCTCGTAGACGAGATGCTTGTCCGCTTCGCCGCCGGCGAGCGTCGACGGGTCGTCCGCGCCGGTATTGCCGTCGCGCGACTGCACGAACACCAGGCTCGCCGCCGGCCGATCGGCCGAGCGCCCCGGCGACATGTAGAAAGGCCCGTCGAACCGCTGCTCGGTCCAGGCGTTGCCAATCGACCGCAGCGTGCCGGTGTGCTGTTCGAATTCTGTCGAGAACGGCTCGATGACCGCCGCCAGCGCTTCCCGAGTCCTGCGCGCGGCGTAGGCCTCGAGCCGGGTCATGATGCCCGCGGCCGGAACCCTCTGATGCCGCTGCTCGACGGCGGCTTGTCGATCTTGCGATCGGGCGGCGGCTCGATGTGGATCACCGCATCGGCAATCTGCGGGTACTTCGCCATCAGCCGATCCTTGACCACGTGCGACAGATCGTGCGCTTCGGTGAGCCGCAGGTCGGGCGGCATCCACACGTGCAGGTCGAGGAAGACGTGATCGGCGGCGCCGCGGGTGCGGATCGCATGGCAGCCGAGCACACCCGGTACGCTCATCACGACGCGCTCGAGGTCGGCGTCGGAGATGACGATGCGATCGCTCAGGATGCCGGTCGTCGCCCGCGCAATCTGGTAGCCGGCGTGGCCGATGAAGCCGGCGACGACCAGCGCCGCCAGCGGATCGAGGATCGGCACGCCGAAGCGCGCGCCGACCAGCGCCGCGATCACGGTGAGCGACGTCCACACGTCGCCGCGCGTCTGCATCGCGTCGGCGTGCAGCACCTCGCTGCCCAGCCGCACCGCCTCGCGCGACTCGTAGGCGACCACGAAGAGGTTGATCGCCACCGTCACCACCATCACCGCGAAGCTGGCGATCGAGATGTCGAGCGGCTGCGATCGGCCGGCGAGGTTGTTGAACGCGTTGCGCAGCACCTCGACCATCACCAGCAGCAGGAACACCGTCACCGCCGCGGCCGCCACCGTCTCGTACTTGCGGTGGCCGTATGGATGATCGGCGTCGGGCGGCTGGCCCGCCGCGTGCACGCCGACCAGTCCGACGACGTTCGAGGCGCCGTCGGTGAGCGAGTGGAACCCGTCGGACAGGATGCTGATCGCGCCGGTCGCGTAGCCGAACGCGATCTTGGCGACCGCGACGACGAGGTTGAGCACGAGCACGCGCAGGAGGACTCGGGAGACCGCCGCGTTGCGCGCCCGCATCGCCGGCACCGGCTTCAGGCCCATCGGCTTCGACGGTTCCTAGAAGACCCGTGCCGTCGGCACCGGCCACCACCGCAGCTGCACTTTGCCGATGATGTACCGCTTCGGCACCATGCCCCAGTGCCGGCTGTCGGAGCTGTTGTTGCGGTGGTCGCCCATCACGAAATAATAGCCTTCGGGAATGACTTGCGGCCCCCAGTCGTCGTGGCTGCGATACTCGTTCGAGACGTAGTCGTCCTTCAACGGGATGTCGTTGACGTAGACGCGGCCGTCGACGATGCGGACCGTGTCGCCCTCCTCGGCAATCACGCGTTTGACGAACGACTTGTCGGGGTTGAGCGGGTAGTAGAGCATGACGATGTCGCCGCGCCGCGGCTCGCCGATCCGGTACACGAGCTTGTTGACGATCAGCCGGTCCTGATCCTCGAGCGTCGGCGCCATGCTCTGGCCTTCGACGCGCGCCACCTGAAAGCCGAAGGTGACAATCAGCACCGCATAGACGGCGGCCGAGAGGAGCGTCTTCACCCACGCGACCAGTTCTTCCTTCACCTGGGCGATGCGGACGCCAGGGCTCGTCAGCCGCGCCTCGGATGGAACGATGGCTTCCTGCAACGGGCGCGCCTCTCCGGCGGGCGCCGCCGCGAGCCGTATCGCTTCGGTCGGCGTGTCGAGCCCCAGCGGCTCGGCCGCCGGCGGCGCCGACGAAGGCAGGACCGGCGGCTGCGGTTCCGCGCGGTCGATTCCAGCGGCATCGACCGGCTGCACCGCCTCGACCATCGGCACCGACTGCACGAAGACGTCCTCGGCCCGCCGCGGCAGCCCGCTCGGGTCCGGGTCGTTGGTCTCGCGCTCGCGCTTCTCTTCGTCGATCACAGCTTGAGATACTCGCGCAGCCGCCGCGTCTGCGTGCGGCTGACCGGAATTTCCGTCGTCTTCTCGTCCTTCATCCGCAGGATGTAGTTCCGGCTGAACCAAGGGACGATCTCCTTGATCTTGTTGATGTTCACCAGATGCGACCGATGGACGCGCCAGAACACGCTCGGGTCGAGCCGATCCTGCAGCTCGTCGAGCGTCCGGTAGTTCGACGTCCCGCTATGCTGGCTGGTCACTACCGTAATCCCTTCGTCGGCCAGGGAGGCGTAAATAATTTCTTCGGCCTGGACCAGCAGGAAGCGCTCGCCGACTTTGATGGCGAGGCGCTCGCGCCGGCTCTGCCGCTCGGTGACCAGCTGGATGATCTTCTCGAGATCGGCGGGGTTGACGTTGGCGCCGTTGCCGTTGCCTTCCGCGGGACGCTCCGCGGCCATCCGCCGCCGGACGCGATCGACCGCCACCTCGAGCCGCGCCGGATCCACCGGCTTGAGCAGGTAATCGACCGCGTTGACCTCGAAGGCTTCGATCGCATGCTGGTCGAACGCCGTCACGAAAATGATGTGCGACGGCGAATGGTTCTGAACCATACGCCGTGCCACCTCGAAACCGTTGAGCCCGGGCATCTGGATGTCGAGGAAGACGACGTCCGGCTGGAGCTGCTCGATCGTGGTCAGCGCCTCGTCGCCGTGGCCCGCCTGGCCGATGATGTCGACCCCGCCGACCTGGCCGAGCAGGTAGCCGAGCTCGTCGCGGGCCAGCTGCTCGTCGTCCACCAGCACGGCGCGCATGTCCATCGTCAGGCCGTCACCCGCTCGGGGATGGCGAGATTGGGGATCTCGATGCTGGCGCACGTGCCCTGGCCGGGGACGCTCTGCAGGCGCAGGTGATAGTTCGCCCCATAGATGGTGCGCAGGCGCTCGTTGACGTTGCTCAACCCGATGCCCTCACCGAGCGCATGCTCCAGACGCTCCTCGCTCATGCCGAGGCCGTCGTCGACCACTTCGATCAGGGTATGGCCGTCGCGCGCGAGCGTCCTGATGGTGATGCGCCCGCCGCCGACCTTGCGCGCCAGCCCGTGCTTGATCGAGTTCTCGATCAGCGGCTGCAGCAGCATGCTCGGCACGATGACGTCGAGCGTCCGCGGCGCGATCTGTTTCTCGACCTTCAACTGCGGCCCGAACCGCACCACCTCGATGTCGAGGTACTCGTCGATCGAGTCGAGCTCCTCGCGCAGCGTCACGAAGTGATCGGTGCTGCGCATCAGGCGCCGCAGCAGACCGGAGAGCTTGGTGATCAGCATCCGCGCCGTCTCGGGCTGGGTGCGGATGAGCGACGAGATCGAGGTCAGGGTGTTGAAGAGGAAGTGCGGGTTGATCTGGTTGGCGAGCGCCTCGATCTTCGCCGCCAGCAGCAGCTTCTCCTGTTCCTGCAGCCGGTGCTCGATGCGGGCGTTGTTCCAGATCTTGATCGGCGTGGCGACACACAGGATCGTTGCCATCAGATCGGCGAACATCAGCCACGGCGACCCGTTCGGCGCCGGCAGCGAGAACAGCCGGTGCGTCCAGCGCACGCCGACGCCCTGGCGCAGCATCTCGAGCGCGACCGGCGCCAGGAGGAGCACCACCTGCCAGTCGACCTGGCGGCTGCGGATGATGCGCCATGCGCGGCGATGCAGCGTGGTGAAGACGAACGGCGAGAAATGCCAGATCGCCTCCTTCGGGCACAGCTCGCGCAGGCCGCCGCCGGCAAAGCCGCAGCCGACGGCAAACGGCAGGGCGCCCCATTCCCCGGCGCCGAGCGGCGGCACGCCGGCCATGATGCCGACCAGCGCCCCGGCGTACGGTCCGGCGATGAGCCCCGCCAGGTACGAGCCTTCGAGCGTGAGGTCGGCGGCGTTGTAGTTGAGGAGCAGCCGCGCGGCGACGCCGGCGGACAACGGAATGCCGAGCGCCAGGGCGAACGTCAGCCGGTCGGGCCAGGCGCGCCGTTCGAAGATCAGGATGTGGCGGAAGCGGCGGTAGCGTACGAGCATCGTCGCCAACGCGGCGACGGCGGCAAGCTTGACGACGAGCGTGGTCAGCAGTACCTGCTCCAGCGAGAGGAACTGCGGTCCTGTCATCATTTACATTGATCTTATCGGGCGTATACACTGAGGGCAATGGCTGTGATTCGACCCTTTCTGATTGGCTTCGCGACCACTTTAAAGCACCTCTTCAAGAAGCCGATCACCGTCAATTATCCCGACCAGAAGTTCCCGATGTTCCCCAAGTACCGCGGCAAGCAGGTGCTGATGCGGGACGAGAACGGCCTCGAGAAGTGCGTCGCCTGCGGCCTGTGCTCGGTGGCGTGCCCGGCGGATGCGATTTACCTCGAGGCGGCGGAAAACGACGGCACGGTGCAGGCCGGCCCGCGCTACGCCTCGGTTTACCAGATCCACAAGACCCGCTGCATCTTCTGCGGCTACTGCGAGGAAGCCTGCCCGGTCGGCGCCATCTTCATGGGCAAGGACTACGAGCTGGCGGTCTACAGCAAGGACGACTTCGTGTGGGACAAGCAGGAATTGCTTGTCCCGGCGTCGACGACGCCGACGACTGGCGCATGAGGGGCAGGGGCTGGATGCCAGGGGCTGGATGCTAGATGCCGGGACTCGGACCTCCAGGTCGGACCAGGACTGCTAGCAACTAGCCCCTAGCAACCAGCCTCTACTCTGATGCAGATCGGCGCTTTAGGCGACATCCACGGCGAATTCGACACCGTTCACACGATCATGGCCCGCCACCCCGAGATCGGCGTCTGGGTGTGCGTCGGCGACGTGGCGAGCAACGAGGGCGAGTATTTCGAGCCGCCGGCGCCGCTGTATTTCATCAAGGGCAACAACGAAGACTTCGACGTGCTGGCGACGGCGGTCGACGGCAAGACCCCGGCGCCGACGCTGCACTACCTGCGCAACGGCGGACCGCATCTGGTGGGGCCGTGGCGGGTAGCGGCGCTGGGCGGGACGTTCGCGCCGAGCTGGTACAACACCTCGCCCTCGGCGCTGCCGCCGTCCAAGGGGCGCAAGGCCTCGGGCGCGTCGATCAAGCTGGGCAAGGCGCGCGACGACAAGCGGCGCCACTTCGTCCGCGAAGAAGTGATCACGTGCAAGGCGCTGACGAACATCGACCTGTTCATGACGCACGAAGCGCCGCGCCCCTTCTATCCCGCCGGCCGGCGCATCGACGCGGGCAAGACGGTGCTCAACGACGTCCTCGCCGCGCTCAAGCCTCGACTGCACCTGTTCGGCCATCACCACGAGTTCACCGACACGGTGCGGCAGGGCACCCGGTCGATCGGCCTCGACATCGTCACCAAGTCGTACCTGCTGGTGGACGCGACGACCTTCAAGACCGAGCGGCTGGATACCTAAAGTAGAATTGTGAGTTTGAAGCCCTTCATCGACGCCTTGGACGAGCGCGTGCTGGTGTGCGACGGCGCGATGGGCACGATGCTCTACGCCAAGGGCGTCTTCATCAACAAGAGCTTCGACGCGCTCAACCTGACGCAGCCGGATCTGGTTGCGGAAGTGCACCAGGAGTACGTCCGCGCCGGCGCCGACGTGGTCGAGAGCAATACCTTCGGCGCCAACCGCATCAAGCTGGGCTCGTTCGGGCTGGCCGATCGGCTGCACGCGATCAACGAGCAGGGCGCCAGGATCGCGCGCCACGCGGCGCGGGAGCAGGCCTACGTCGCCGGCGCGATCGGGCCGCTGGGGATCCGGATCGAGCCATGGGGCAAGACCGGCGTCGACGAAGCGCGCGAGTACTTCCGCGAACAGGCGCAGGCGCTGGCCGACGGCGGCGTCGATCTCTTCATCCTCGAAACCTTCCGCGACCTGAACGAGATGGGCGCGGCGATCGACGCGGTGCGCAGCGTCTCGGATGTGCCGATCGTCGCGCAGATGACCACCGAGGAAGACGGCAACACGCTCGACGGCACGCCGCCGGAGCGCTTCGCGCCCGAGCTCGAGCGGCGCGGCGCGACGATCATCGGCGTCAACTGCGCCGTCGGCCCGGCGCCGATGCTCGACACCATCGAGCGGATGTCGGCGGTCACCAAGCGCCGGCTCTCGGCGCAGCCCAACGCCGGCCAGCCGCGCGACGTCGAAGGGCGCAACATCTACCTCTGCTCGCCGGAATACATGGCGTCGTACGCGCGGCGCTTCATCATGCACAACGTGCGGATGGTCGGCGGCTGCTGCGGCACGACGCCCGAGCACATCCGGCAGATCAAAGCTGCGGTGCGGGCGATGGCGCCGGCCGTGGTGCGGGCGTCGGAAGCCGCGGCAACCGCCGCCGCGAAGCGGCCGATGGTGCGCGTCGAAGGGCCGCCGGTGGCGCGCGAGCAGAAGTCGCGGCTCGCCAACGCGATGGCGCGGGGCAAGTTCATCGTGGCCGTCGAGCTGCTGCCGCCGCGCGGCTACCAGACCGAGCAGGTGGTCGAGCGCGCGCGCCGGCTCAAGATCGACAACGTCGACGTCGTCAGCATCCCTGATGGTCAGCGCGCCGGGGCGCGGATCAGCGCGCTGTCGCTGGCGGTGCTGATCGAGCAGCAGGCCGGCATCGAAACGCTGCTTCATTACGCCTGCCGCGACCGCAACCTGCTCGGCATCCAGTCGGACCTGCTCGGCGCGCACGCGATGGGGGTCCGCAACCTGATGCTGGTGACCGGCGATCCCGGCCGCGTCGGCGACTACCCCGACGCGACGGCGGTGTTCGACGTCGATTCGATCGGCCTCACCAACGTCGTCTCCCGCCTCAACCACGGCTGCGACGTCGGCGGCCAGCCCATCGGCGCGCCGACCGGTTTTCACATCGGTGTGTCGATCAACCCCGCCGCCTCGAACCTCGAGGAAGAGCTGCGCCGCTTCGCCTACAAGGTGGAGGCGGGCGCCGAGTATGTCGTCACCCGTCCAGTCTTCGACCTCCGCGGCTTCGAGGCCATCCTGAAGCACATCGAGAGCGCGCGGCTACCAGTTGTGGCCGGTGTCTTTCCCTTCGAGAGCGCGCGAAATGCAGAGTTCATGGCCAACGAGGTGCCGGGCGTCCGCGTCCCCGACGCGCTGCTCGACCGGATGCGCCGGGCCGACGGCCAGGAGGCGGCGGCGGAGGAAGGGATCGCAATCGCCCGGGAAATAGCAGTCAACTTACGACAGGTGGTCCAGGGCGTGCTAGTGTCGACTCAGTCCGGCGACATCGATGCCGCCCTGGCAGTCGTTGATGGACTTCGCTGAACCACCAATGTATAGTCCCTCGTCGATACCGTGCGGGCATACAGCTTGAACGCTATCAACTGGTTAGCCCGTTTCGGGCGCCGCTGCTGAGGCACTGATGGCCTTATTTGAACCGCATCAGACGCGTGAGAGCGACGAAATTGTCGGATCGGACGCCGCGACGCGCGCCCTTTCCGTCAGCGTCGTCGACAACAATCTGGTTGCGGGCGTCTACGAGAACATCGCCTGGTTCTACGACATTACGTTCGGCCCGGCCTTGCATCCCGGCCGCGTCGACGCCATCCGGCGGATGGCGATCAAACCCGGCGATCGCGTGCTCGAGGTCGGCGTCGGTACCGGCATCAACGCGTCGCTCTATCCGTCGGACTGTTCGGTGACCGGCATCGATCTGTCGAGCTCGATGCTCGAGAAAGCGCGCGATCGGGTGGCGCGCAAGAGCGTCCGCAACGTGCGGCTGCTGCAGATGGACGCCGCGAACATGAAGTTCCCCGACGAGACCTTCGACATCGTCTACGCGCCGTATGTCATCAGCGTCGTGCCGGATCCGGTGGCGGTGACGCGCGAGATGGTGCGCGTGTGCAAATCGGGCGGGCGCATCGTCATCCTCAACCACTTCCGCAGCAAGAGCCGCGTCGGCGCGTGGCTCGAGCGGCTGATCGCGCCCATCACGCCCTATATCGGGTTCAAGTCGGATCTCGATCTGCCGGCGTTCCTCGTTCAGGCGGGACTCAAGCCGATCTCGATCGACAAGGTGAACTTCCCGCGGATCTGGTCGCTGGTGACCTGCGTCAAGGATTGATCCGTCGCCCCTACGTTGAAAACGGATCCTCGATCGACGGGCTCTGCGGCGTGAACAGCTCAGCGCCGTCCGGCGTGATGTGCATGTCGTCCTCGAGCCGGACGCCGAATTCCTCAGGGATGTAAATCCCCGGCTCGTCGCTGAACACCATTCCCGGCTGCAGCTTCAGCGCCTTCTCCCACCCGAACATGTTGTTCTTCACCAGGTACGGCCACTCGTGGCCGTCCATGCCCATTCCGTGCCCGAGCCGGTGGGTGAAGTATTTGAAGCCTGGCCCGTAGCCGGCATCGACGATCACCTTGCGGCCGGCGGCGTCGATGTCCTCGGGCGGGATGCCGGGCCGCGCCGCCTTCAGCGCCGCGGTCTGCGCCTTGTGAACGATGTCGAAGACCTGCTTCATCTTGTCGGTGGCCTTGCCGAGGACGTAGGTGCGGGTGATATCCGACTGATAGCCTTCGGCGCTGCAGCCGTTGTCCATCATGATGATCGTGCCTTCGCGGATCGTCTGCGGCGTCAGCGACCCGTGGGGCAGCGCCGTGTACTTGCCGACCTGGACGCTGGCGCCGCCGGCGAACCCGACGCGGCCGAAGCCGGCCGAGAGCAGCGCGCCGACCTGGTCCTGCGTCATCCCCGGCGCGAGCGATCGATAGACGGCCTCGTAGACCTTCAGCGTCGCCTCGCACGCCAGCCGCATCAGCGCCACTTCGTGGGCGTCCTTGATCATCCGGCAGCCGGCGGTGATCGGCGTGGCGCTGGTGATCTTCAGCGCCGGCGCGGCCGCGCCGACGCTGTCGGCAAACACGAACTTGGTCGTTTCCTCGACGCCGAGGCGGCCGGCGCCGATGCCGCGGTCCTTCAGTCCCTGCGCCACCCGCTCGAACGGGCTCTCGTCTTCCTGCCACGTGCCGACGTCGGTGTGCGCGAGCGGTCCGAGCGCGAGCTGTTCCCGGGCGCGCTCTTCTTCGAACGCGGGGCAGACGACGTAGGGGTTGCCGACCCGCGGGATGAGAATCGCCAGCAGCCGCTCGCTGCTGCCCCAGCGCAGCCCGGTGAAATAGACCAGCGAGGTGCCGCCGGTCAGGAGAATCGCGTCGATCTTGTGCTCCGCCATCAGGCGGCGCGCCTTCTCGATTCGCCCCCGCCGCTCGTCGTTGGTAATCGGCCTGGCCCGGTCGCGCATCGAGGTCAGCGCCGCAATCGCCGGCGGCAGCGGACCGGCCGGGGCGGCAGCGCGTCCGCGCTGCGCCGCGACGCGGGTGACGGAGAACCCGGCGGCGGCGCCGGCGATCGACAGAAACGTGCGGCGGGAAAACATGGGATCTCTCCTCAGAAACGGAATCGAAGACCGCCGCCGACGTGCAGGCCACCGGCGTCCACGGTCACGTTGTCCAGCGGCACGCGCGCGCGGGAGACGCTGACCTCCAGGCCGACGCCGACGTGCGGCCGCAGGATGTAGCTGAGATCGGCGGCGGCGTTGAAGCCGGCATGACTGCCAGTTTGCCGCGCGCTCGTCGCGCTGGCAAACGTGGCGCTGTCGAACGGGTAGGTTTGCGTCACGGCGACGGTGGTGACCAGATCCTGTTTGACGTCGATCCAGGACGGTCCGCCGGACAAGCCGAGCTGCAGGCGCTCGCGAATCGGCACCATCCACAGCAGCCGGACGTGCACCGCCGTCTCGTCGTGGGCCAGCGTTCCGGCATCGCCGGTGACCGTTCGCGGCTGCCTGAAGAACAGCGGATGCGGGATGCGGGCGTCGACGCTGGCGCTGCCCGATTTCGAGAACCGCGACACCTGCGCGCCGATCGCCAGGTTGCGCCACACGCGCACGCCGCCGCCGACGTCGAAGCCGCCGGCCGAACCGGTATCGTACTCGGTGTCGATGTCGGCCGCCTCGACGTCGATGATCGGATGCACCTCGTCGGTGAACGTCGTACCCACCGGCTGATACCACCCGCCGATCGCGACATAGCCGCGGTCGCGCCACGACGGCTGGGCGCGAGCCGCAGCCGGGAACCCGGCAAGCAGGATGAGAACGACGACCGATGGATGGAATCGCATCATCGTCTCTCCTTATCGAGGCGCGAGCAGCGGAACCCGCGGTGTCACGAACGTGAGATTGGCGCCGCCGTCGTCCAGCGCCGTGAAGGTGATTTGAGCGCTGCCGCTCTGCTGCCCGAACAGGCCGACGCAAATCGCGGCGCAGGCGTCGGCTTGCGCGACGATGGTCGCGCTGCCGGGCCCGCACTGATTGAAGAACGTACTGAAATCGACGGCATTCAGGGTGCCTCGGCCAATCACGCGGTTCGAGCGGTCGAACAGCTCGGCGACCCACTGCGTGACGCGCAGGTTGCTGGCGCCGGCCGACACGGTCACGCCGAGCGTCCAGCTCGGGCTGGTGCCGCCGCACGGTTGCGTGGTCCCCTGCGCCGGGTTCGGCAGCAGCGTCGCGGTGGGCGTCGTGCGCGGCTGAACGCCGACCGCGTCCCACGCCTGCGTGATTGCCCGCACCGCCGCGCTCCCCGCGCCGAACAGATCCTGCGCCGCCTGGATGGTGGCGGTGCGCGTGAGCGCGAACGTCGCGCTCGACGGCAACAGCGACGTGAGCGCACGGAAGAACGCCTTCTCGATCTGATCGCGGTTGGCGGCGCCGACGCCGGTGACGGTTTGCCCGGAGGTTCGATTCGTGCCGCCTTCGATCGCCAGGAAGAACGCGTGGCTGACGATGGTGGAGTTGAAATGCGGGTCTGCGCCGGTAATCCGCTTGGTGTAGTGATCGGGATCATCGAACAGCGCCGGATCGGCCATCGATCGGCCGAACCGTCCGGGCGGGATCGTCAAGTCACGTCCGCTCGTGTAGCTGGCGTTCAACGGCGCGCTGCCGGCAGGCTGGAAGAAGAATGCGGTCGCCGCCCCGAGGATGTCCGAGAACGCCTCATTCAACGCGCCGGCCTCGCTGAACGGGAAGCCGTTCAGGTTGGCTGAGTTCGCCGTCACGCCGTGCGTGAGCTCGTGCGCCACAACGTCCAGCGCGGCGGAGAACGGTTTTACCTCGATCCCGGGCAGGAAGTTGAGCGGCGCGCCTTCGCCGAAGACCATCGCGCCACGGCCGTCGGTGAGGCAGGTGCGGCAGAAAAACGCGTTGAGATAGAAGAGGCCGATGACATCGGGCGATGCGCTGCCGATGTCCCGCTGGAGGACCGGATGGGTGAACATCGGCATCCGCAGATCGCGGTTGTCGAGGCCGCGGCGTGCGAATCGCTTGAAGAGGAAGTCGTAGTACCAGCCGGCGTAGACGTGGGCGTCGACGACGGTCGCGTCGGTCCAGTCGTTGTCGGTGTCGGCCGAGATGTCGGAGGCGGCGACCGGCGTGACCCGGTTGAGGATGCTGGTCAGCCGGCCGAGGTTGCCGCGCATGTCGTAGGTCGTGATCGCGGCCGGCCGCAGCGGATCGTCGGTCACGAAGGTGCCGCCGACGCTTCGCGCGCTCACCTTCTTGTCGTCGCCATACGCGCCCTTGCCGTGGCCCACTTCACGGATGAAGTCGCTGAACTGCTGGAGCGGCGCGCCGGTGTGGGCGTCGACGAAGACGTTCTGGATGTCGAGCGCGCTGGTCGCCTGGCCGAAGTAGGCGAGGTGGTACCCGTCCGACAGCGGCAGGACGACGAGCTCCGGCGTGCGGCCGAGCAGTTCGCCGCCGGCCGCTCGCGCGATCGCCGCCGCCGCCTCGTCGCGTGACAATCCCGGTGTCAGGCTCAGCGCCAGATCGCCGTGGAGCAGTCCGAAGAGCGAGACGGTGCCGTCTGTTCCTGTCTGCCGCGTGATATCGCCGCCGGCGATGCGGAGCCCGCGCACGTACTGCTCGAAGCGTTCGTGCGTGCGTCCGCTGACCAGCGGATCGGTTTCGATCGACGTCGCCACAAGCGCGCGGTCGCGGATCAGCTGGTCGACGAGGCGATCCGCTCCGCGCAGTTCAGCGGGCGAGCTGCGCGTCGCGTCGAGCAGAGTGGGCCGCTGCGCGCGCGCCTCCGCGGCCGCGACGAGGAGAACGCCTGCCGCGAGGGCGGTGGTAATGCGGTTCGAGCGCCCGAACGTCATCGACCCTCCATTTGCGTCCGAAATCGTGACGATCGCGCCCTGGGCGATCGTCGCGGCGTTCAGCCGCCAGGGATCTGCAGGAGGTGGTTCGCGGCGACCTCAGCGCCGTCGATCCTCGGCTGTTCGGGCGGCGGCGGCTGGGCCAGCAGGGCATCGACGCCGTCGGCCCAGCGCCCGGCCAGCAGATCTTCCTGCGAAATGTAGCGGCACCGCAAGACACGCGGCATCTCGGCGACGAACAGATCGTACTCGATGAACCGGCCGCGCGAGGTGTAGAGCAGCGCGCTGTCGTTGGCGAGACACTCGGACACGATCCCGTAGCCGGGCTTGCTGACGACGACGTCGGCGGCGGCAACCAGATCCTGGTAGACGAAGCCCGGCGGCGGCTCGCGGCGCGGATCGATGAGGGTGAACCGATCGCTCGCCAGCAGCCGGTCGACCGGCAGATCCGCGCCGTAGGCGCCGAACGACGCGACGACGACCGGGCGCGTGTCGCCGACGCCGAGCGCCGCTCGCGTTTCTCCGGGATCACGCTGCGACCGCCGGGCGATGAATGGAATGTCGCGCGTCACCGCCGCCATCGCCTCGAAGCCGCCGTGCAGCGGCAGCCGCAGCGCTGCTGTCGCCGCAGCGTAAGCGCGTCGTATCGTCGGGACGACGTTCGGCGCTGAGCGCTCGAACCCCGGGTAGATGCTGTAGATCCAGTCCCAGGTGAAATTGCCGACCGCGACCGACGGAACCGCGGCGCGCGCCGCGGCGGCGAAGGCCAGCGGCGGCACATCCCCGACGACGACATCCGCGACGGCTGCCCTGATGACCGCCGCCTCGCGCTCGACGTGCGCATCGAACCGCGCGTAGAACGCTGCCGCGCGCCGGACCGTGTCGTCCTCGTCGATCGTCAGGCTGTCGATCTGGGTGATGCCGGTGTCGGTCTCTACCCGCTCGATCGCGACGTCGTCGAAGCCGGCCAGCGGCGCAAAGAGCCGATCCGCGACCGACGTGCGGACGAGGATGTAGGCCGGCGGGCACCGCGCTTTCAGCGCGAGGATCAACTCGATGGCGCGCGCCGCGTGGCCGAAGCCGTGGCCGGAGATGTAGAAGACGGCGCGCATCAAAAAATGTGGCGCCGGAGTGGGCGGGTGGGGCAGGTGGCCCCACCCGCCCTACCTGCCCCACCCGGCTACGCGCGCAGCGGCGACACCGCCTGCGCAGCAGGCAACGAGACAGCGAGCGCTTCGAGCAACGTCGCGACCGGCACGAACTCCATCGTCTGCCGCACTTCCGGCGGGAGCTCGGCGAGGTCGGGTTCGTTGCGCGCCGGCAGGATCAACGTCTTGATGCCGTGCCGCCGCGCGGCCAGCGCCTTCTCGCGGATGCCGCCGACGGGCAGCACCAGCCCGCTCAGGGTGATCTCGCCGGTCATCGCCACGTCGTCGCGCACCGTCTGGTTGCGCAGCGCCGAGACGATCGCCGTCGCCATCGTCACGCCCGCCGACGGCCCGTCCTTCGGAATCGCGCCCGCCGGCACGTGGACGTGCAGATCGTGGGCGTTCAGGAAGTCGGTCGAGACGCCGAGCTCGTCGGCCGACGATCGGATGTGGCTCACGGCGGCGCGCGCCGACTCCTGCATCACGCTGCCGAGCTGGCCGGTCAGCGTGACGTTGCCGTGCCCGGCGGGCAGCACGCTCGCTTCGACGAACAACACGTCGCCGCCGGTCTCGGTCCAGGCGAGGCCGGTCGCGACGCCGGGCCGCGAGACGCGGAACGCCACCTCGTCGTGAATCTTCGGCGGGCCGAGATACCCGACGACATCGGTGCTGGCGACGGTGAACGATGTCGCCTGTGCCGGGTCGTGGTCCTGAATCATCGCCACCCGCGCCGCGATCTTGCGCGCCACCGCGCCGATCTGCCGCTCGAGGTTGCGGACGCCGGCCTCGCGCGTGTACTGCGAGATGATGCGCCGCACCGCGCCATCCTCCAGCGTGACCTGTGACGGCGACAGGCCGTGCTCCTCGAGCTGCCGGGGGATCAGGTACTG
>Ga0111539_10005214_pt1 | contig 16829 bp, 12 predicted proteins | sample RhiMethybrSRZTD1_FD_79667 | JGI IMG/M metagenome (GOLD analysis project Ga0111539, IMG submission 79667) | Populus rhizosphere microbial communities from Tennessee, USA - Rhizosphere MetaG P. TD hybrid SRZTD1 (version 2) (version 2) | ecosystem: Host-associated > Plants > Roots > Rhizosphere >... | reverse complement strand
TCGAGATCGGGATCGGAGTCGGGATCGGAGTCGGGATCGGGATCGGAGTCGGGATCGGAGTCGGGATCGGAGTCGGGATCGGAGTCGGGATCGGGATCGGAGTCGGGATCGGGGTCGGGTCAGGCGGTGGGGTAGAGGTCGAGCTCGTGGTTCCACTTGCCGGCGTTCGTCACCCGCTGAGCGGAGGTGGCGGCGACCGGCAGGGGTCGGCGGCCGCGGCCGTCGAAGACCAGGCCGACGACGCCGCCGCGCACGTCGCGCTCGAGCCGCTGGCCGGGGCCGGCGCCGACGTTGACGCCGCGGGCCGGCTGCACCACCAGGTGCGCGGTCTGGTCGGGGCCGAGCTCCACCTTGCGCAGCGCGCCGGCGGTCAGATCCTCGCGCAGCTTGTCGCCGCCGGGCAGCGTGAGCTCGATGCTGCACAGGGCGCCGCGGGCGCGGCCGACCGGCGCGATGCAGGTGCCGAGCCGGACCAGGCAGTCCTTCTCGAACACCTCGGTGGCGGCGGCGGCATGCACGGTGGAGAGGACACCGAGGTGCGGCATCATGAAGATGGAGTCGACCGCCAGCTCGGTCACCCCCTCGACCTCGAAGGCGTCGATCATCATCATCATGCTCTGCACCCGGCGCGGGGCGTGGCTGAGAACGCCGCCCGATCCGACCAGCATGTCGAGCGCCATCATGTCGACCAGCGTGTCCTCGCTGGCCTGGGAGAACGCGTCGGAGATGCTGCGCTCGGTCTGCACGCCGCGCAGCTTGACCGCGAACTGCTTGTGCTGGATGAAGGACAGCCGCAGCGCCTCGCGCGCGATGGCCTGCTCGATCTTCAGCTCGTCGAGCGTCTGCGGGATGGTGGTGGGTCGGATCATCTTGTTGCCGATCCGGTCGCGCAGCTCGTGCTCCTCGAGCGCGAAGGGGACCCAGCGCTGGATGTTGCCGATGCCGGCCTCGGCCAGCACGTTCGACACCGAGTAGCTCATCCCGAGGTTGGCCGAGACGGTGCGGTTGAAGACGCCGCCGAACACCGAGAAGACGTCGGTGGTCGCCCCGCCGATGTCGACCCCGACCACGTTGACCTTGTCGCGCTCGGCCAGCGCCTGGATGATGAGCCCCATCGCGCCGGGGGTCGGCATGATCGGCACGTCGGTCCAGGTCATGAGCTTGCCGTAGCCAGGTGCCTGCGCCATGACGTGCTCCATGAAGAGCTCGTGGATTGCGTCGCGCGCCGGGCCCAGGTTCTCCAGCTCCAGGCTGGGCCGCACGTTGTTGACGAACTGCAGCGCCACCTTGCCCTCGAGGAGCTTCTCGATCTCCTTGCGCACCTCGACGTTGCCGGCGTAGATGACCGGCAGGTCGTAGCCCGAGCCCAGCCGCGGGCGCGGCTGCGCCGCCGCCAGCATCTCGGCCAGCCCGATGACGTGCTTGCGGGTCCCGCCGTCGGTGCCGCCGGCCAGGAGGATCATGTCGGGGCGCAGGTGGCGGATGCGCTCGATCTTCTCGTGCGGCAGCCGCTTGTCGTTGGTCGCCACCGTGTCCATCACGATGGCGCCGGCGCCCAGCGCCGCGCGCGCCGCCGACTCGGCGGTCATCTTCTTGACCACGCCGGCCACCATCATCTGCAGCCCGCCCCCGGCCGACGAGGTCGAGATGTAGAGGTCGGTGCCGCGCTCGCCCTGCTGCGGCCGGATGATCGTGTCTCCCTCGAGGAACGGCCGCCCGCGCAGCTCCTGCACCTCGCGCACCGCGTTGAGCACGCCGCGGGTCACGTCCTCGACCGGCGCCTCGACCGTGGTCGGCGCCTCGCCGCGGGTCACCAGGCGGTACTCCCCTTTCGCGTTCTTCTCGATCAGGATCGCCTTGGTGGTGGTGGAACCGCAGTCGGTGGCCAGGACCGAGCGCACGGCGGCCGGGTCGATGGACGGGTACTCGATATGCGCAGGCGCGGTCGTCATGGGTCCTTTGTCAGGAGCGAGCCTCGAGGCGCCGGAGGAGCAGCTCGATGGAGCCGCGGCGCTCGAGGATGCGGGTGAGCCGGTCCCAGGTGTCCGGGCTCGAAAAGACGACCGACACCAGCGGCCGCAAGACGATCATCGCCTGGCTGCCGAGGAAGCCGAGCGGCTTCATCGACTCGAGGAAGAACAGCGCCACGGTGGTGAGCCGGCGCCGGGCCAGGCCGTCCGCCACCTTGTCGAGGAACGCGCGGTCGTCGTCGGACAGCGCCGACTCGAGCTCGGAGACCCGGCGATCTTCATCCCGCACGGCCGGCTCCCCCCGCCATCCGCCGGCGCAGCTCGTCGACCACCGCCTGGCGATCCGCCCCGTCGAACAGGAGCAGGAAGCCGCGACTGCGGTCGAGCCAGCTCTTCCGCGCAAAGGGTGACACCAGCGCCGCCCCCGGCCCGATTTCCAGCCTGCGGAGATCGGCCCAGCGACGCGCCCGCCGCACCCCGAACCGCCGCTCCTCCACCCCCTCGTCCGACAGGCGGTAATGGGTGGGGAACAGGAACGAGGCGATCGACACGACCACGATGACCGCGGCCAGGGCGGTCATGAAGAGCGACTCGAACGCGACCAGGACCGCCCCGGTGGTCAGGAACAGGACCGCCGCCACCAGCGCGAGATCGCGCGGACGCCGGCGAGCGGGGTGGGCGGTCCAGGCCAGGGTCACGGACCTGCCGATCTAGCAGAACCCGGCGTCCAGAACCAGGGATCCCCGGTCCGCTGCGCCGCGTCACGATGGCATGGAGTTCCCATCCACCTGAGGGCCGCGGTCCCCTCCCTGCAGCAGCGTTCAGGGGTGTTACAGGTGAAACCGGGTGGAACGCCCCGTGCACAACAGCCGGGCGCCGCTGGGAGGAGACCCGATGACGACGCGTTCGATCCGTTCACCTGCCCGATTCCTCGCCCTCGTGATGGCCCTGGCCGGGTGCGGCTCCGACGAAGGGGAGGAAGCGGCACCGGGCGAAGTCGCGGTGGATCTCTCCATCGACGACGCCGGCGTCCGCATCACGCGGGTCTACCCGGCTGCCGAGTTCCCGATCGCGAAGTTCCACAACTACCAGAGCAGCCTCCACTACGAGCTCATCGACACCACCGGCTACCGCGTGGTCTCCGGCCAGGTGCCCGACTGGCGGATGGCTTACGCCGAGGGCATGCCGGACGGCAGCATCCAGTACGACCCGCAGCGGCTCGGCTTCGGCAGCGGCAGCATCCGGTTGCCGCTCACCGCCGGGACGCTGGTCGTGCGCGAGCGGGCCTCCGGCACCGAGCTCGGCCGCGTCGAGTTCGACCCGGTCGCCTCCCAGTCGGGCTCGATCGGCTCCGTGCACCGCGGCCTGGCCAACGACGACGACATCCTGGGCGAGCCCGTCCTGTTCGACGGCGATCTCGACACCGACGCAGCGGTCGACCTCCTCTTCCTGGGCGACGGCTACCTCGAGGATCAGATGGACGTCTTCGAGGAAGACGCCAAGAACATGTTCAACGCCTTCATCGCGCTGCACTACTACAACTTCTTCGGCGCCCGCTTCAACGGCTGGTCGCAGAACGTCCGCTCGCGCGAGGAGGGGATCGACGACCCGGACAACGGCGTCATGAAGGACACCGCGTTCGACTTCGGCATGGGCGAGGGCGACGGACGCCGCTGCATCTTCTTCAAGACCCCCGAGGGCATGGACCTGGCCAAGAAGCTCGGCGCCGCGGCCAAGGCCGACGTCGTGGTCGTCGTCGCCAACACCACCGAGTACGGCGGCTGCGCCTCGAACGGCGTCTTCAGCGTCTCCAAGAACGAGGCCGGCGCCGAGATCATCGCCCACGAGCTCGGTCACGCGCTCTTCGGCCTGGCCGACGAGTACGACTACGGCGGCACCCCGCCCTGCGCCGCCGATACCTCCGCGCCCAACGTGACCAACCACGGGACTCGCGACGGCGTCCCCTGGGCCGACCTGGTGACCGCGAGCGAGTTCCCCACGCCGGCCGGCTCCGCCGGGGTCGGCGCCTTCGAGGGCGCCCAGTACTGCCCGGAGGGGATGTACCGGCCGGAGGACAACTGCCTGATGCGGGCCCTGGGGGTCCCGTTCTGCGCGGTCTGCTCGCGCGAGGTCAACCGCTACTTCGAGAACTTCGGCGAACCGTCCGGGTCGCAGAACGACTGTCCGCCCGAGTGGTACGACGACGGCATCTGCGACCTCTGCCTGGGCAACGATCCCGACTGCGCCGCCGAGGTCTGCGACTACGACGGCTCGTGCGACGTCGAGGACGGCGAGGACTGCGGCGACTGCGAGGCCGACTGCGGCAGCTGCGGCCACTCCGAGGCGGGCTGCAGCTGGTGGGACCTGGTGGTCTGCAACGTGGTCGGCGACTGCGCCGAGCGCTGTCCGGTGTCGGACGGCTGCGGCGACGGCGTCTGCGACGGCGCCGAGAGCGACGGCAACTGCGGCCAGGACTGCGGCTGTACCGCGCTCGGCCAGTGCAACGACGTGGCGCCCATCGGCTGCTGGTGCGACCCCTATTGCAGCGACTACGGCGACTGCTGCTCCGACATCGAGGTCTGCGGCTACTGACGACGACCCGCGAAGAAGTGCCGGACATCACGGGCCAGCTGTTCCCCTGGGGCCAGCTGTTCCGATCGGATTGAGGGTTCCGACCCCCGAAACGACGCGCGAACGCGTGGGCCCAGGTCCGTCCCGGTTGGAATGATCCCTGCACCGCGGGGAAGGGCCCCGGGACGGGCACCGAATGAGGCGCCGCGCACCTGTCCGATGGTCCGGACTCGCTGGTCTCCTTCTCGCGCTCGCGGGCTGTGGGTCGGACGACGCCCGCACCGCCACCCCGGGCGAGCTGGCGGTCGACGTGTCGGTCGACCAGCGCGGCATCACCGTCACCCGCGTCTACCCGGCCGCCGACTTCCCGATCGCGAAGTTCGAGAACCGCCAGGCCAGCCTCCACTACGAGCTCATCGACACCGCCGGCGACCCCGTCGTCGCCGGCCGGGTGCCCGACTGGCGGATGGCCCACACCGAGGCCATGCCGGACGGCACCATGCAGTACGCCGCCACCCGGCTCGACTTCGGCAGCGGCAGCATCCGCCTGCCGGCCATCGCCGGGACCCTCGTCCTGCGCGAGCGAGCCTCCGGCGCCGAGCTCGGCCGCACCGCCTTCGACCCGACCGCCTCCTCGCAGTCCGGCGCGATCGGCACCATCCGTCAAGGCCTGGCCAGGGATGACGACATCCTCGGCGAGCCGGTCCTGTTCGAGGGCGCCTCCGACAGCGACGGCGCGGTCGACCTCCTCTTCCTGGGCGACGGTTATCTCGAGAGCGAGATGGCCACCTTCGAGGAAGACGCCCGCAACATGTACAACGCCTTCATCGCGCTCCACTACTACAGCTTCTTCGGCGCCCGCTTCAACGGCTGGTCGCAGAACGTCCGCTCGCGCGAGGAGGGCATCGACGATCCCGACGGCGGCGTCGTGAAGGACACCGCGTTCGACTTCGGATTCGGCACCGGCGACCTGCACCGCTGCGTCTTCTTCCGGACCAGCGAGGGCAAGGAGCTGGCCAGGCACCTGGGCGCCGAGGCCAAGGCCGACGTGGTCATCGTCATCGCCAACACCACCGAATACGGCGGATGCGCCTCGAACGGCGTCTTCGGCGTCACCAAGCAGTCGGACAGCGCCGAGGTGGTGGCGCACGAGCTCGGCCACGCCCTCTTCGACCTGGCCGACGAGTACGCCTACGGCATGAGCCCGCCCTGCGCCTACGGCACCGACGACCCCAACGTGACCAACGTCGGCACCCGCGACGGCGTCCCCTGGGCCGACCTGGTGACCGCGACCGAGTTTCCCACCCCGGGCGGCTCGGGCGGCGTCGGCGCCTTCGAGGGCGCCGGTTACTGCTCGGTGGGCATGTACCGGCCGGAGGACAACTGTCTGATGCGGAGCCTGGGGACCCCGTTCTGCGCCGTCTGCGCCCGCGAGGTCAACCGGTTCTTCGAGAACCTCGGCACCCCCAAGGGGCCGGAGGACGACTGCCCGCCCGAGTGGTACGGCGACGGCATCTGCGATGTCTGCTTCGGCGAGGAGAATCGCGATCCCGACTGCGGCACCGGTGAGGTGTCGGGGTGCGGCGACGGCATCTGCTCTCGCGACGAGACCGACGAGAACTGCGGCGAGGACTGCGGCTGCGGCAAGCTCGGCGAGTGCACCGGGGTCGCGCCGTACGGCTGCTGGTGTGATCCCACCTGCACGACCTTCGGCGACTGCTGCGCCGACCTCGACGACGTCTGCGGCGGCTGACCGGGTGAGCTGCTAGCATCGGGCATGGCCCGCTCCCCACGGGGCGCCCGCATCGGGCGCCTGCTCCGGCTGGCTCGCCCGGAGGCGGGCCTGCTGGCGGCCGGACTGGTCTTCCTGGCGATCGGCTCGGCGGCGACGCTGGTCTATCCGCAGGGGGTGCGGGTGGTCATCGACGCCGCGCTCGGCAGCTCGCCCGAATGGGCCGGCCAGGTCGGGCGCGCGCGGCTGCTCGAGCTGGTGGCGCTGGCGATGGCGGGCATCGCGCTGGTCTCGGCGGCGGCCATGGGCATCCGCTTCTACCTGTTCGTGCTGGCCGGCGAGCGGGTGATCACCCGCCTGCGCAAGGACCTCTTCCGCGCCATCCTCGACCAGGAGGTCGCCTTCTTCGACAAGGAGCGGACCGGCGATCTCATGAGCCGGCTGGCCTCCGACACCGCCACCATCCAGGGCTCGGTCAGCGCCAACATCTCCTTCGGGCTGCGCAACGTCATCCAGCTCATCGGCGGCATCGCGCTGCTCATCTACACCTCGCCCCGGCTGACGCTCGTCATCCTGGCGGTGGTCCCGGCGATCGCGGTCGGCGCCGTGGTGTACGGCCGGCGCATCCGGCGCCTCTCGCGCAAGGTGCAGGACGCCATCGCAGAGGGGCAGGCGATCGCCGAGGAGAGCATCGCCGGCATCCGCACGGTCCGGGCCTTCGCCGCCGAGGAGGCCGAGCACGGCCGCTACGACGGCGCCATCGACCGCGCCCTCGCCCTGGCGCGAAAGCGCATCCTGGCCTCCTCGCTGTTCATGGCCGCCACCAGCTTCGCCGGCTACGCCAGCGCCGCGCTGGTCTTCTGGTACGGCGGCAAGCTGGTGGCGCGCGGCGAGATGAGCGCGGGCGACCTCACCTCCTTCCTGGTCTATACCCTCCTGGTCGGGTTCGCGCTCGGCGCGCTGGCCGACCTCTGGGCCGACTTCCTCCGCTCGCTCGGCGCCGCCGAGCGGGTCTTCGAGCTGCTCGACCGCCGGCCGACCCTGGCCAACCGCGGCGGGCGCGCGCTCGACAGGCTGGAGGGCGCCGTCGAGCTCGACGCCATCGACTTCCGCTACCCGGGACGGCCGGACGTGGCGGTCCTCAGCCGGCTCTCGCTCGCCGTGGCGCCCGGCGAGGTGGTGGCGCTGGTCGGGCCGTCGGGCGCCGGCAAGTCGACCATCGCCGCCTTGCTCCTCCGCTTCTACGATCCCGACGCCGGCGCCATCCGGGTGGACGGGGTGGACCTCCGCGAGCTCGATCCCTTGTGGCTGCGCCGGCAGATCGGCCTGGTGGCCCAGGAGCCGCTCCTCTTCTCCACCACCATCGCCGACAACATCCGCTACGGCCGGGCCGACGCCAGCGACGAGGAGGTCGCGGCCGCGGCGCGCGCCGCCAACGCCGAGTCGTTCATCGCCCAGTTCCCCGACCGCTACCAGACCCTGGTCGGCGAGCGCGGCATCCAGCTCTCGGGCGGCCAGAAGCAGCGCATCGCGATCGCCCGCGCCCTCCTGGTCGATCCGCGCATCCTGGTGCTCGACGAGGCGACCAGCGCGCTCGACGCCGAGAGCGAGCACCTGGTGCGCGAGGCGCTCGAGCGCCTGATGGAGGGGCGGACCACACTGGTCATCGCGCACCGCCTCTCCACCGTGCGCGGCGCCGATCGCGTGGTGGTCCTCGACCACGGCGCGATCGTCGAGTCGGGGCGCCACGACGAGCTGGTGGCGCAGGGCGGACTCTATCGCCGGCTGGTCGAGCGGCAGTTCGCGGTCGGCTGAGCTGGTCGGCGGCGCGCGGCTCGGCTAGAGGCAGGCGCAGGTGTCGTCACCGGTGCCGCACCAGTGGGACCCGCACTCGTCGGTTATGCAGCCTCCGGTCGGGCCACCCTGGCAGCCGCTCACGCCGTAGGTACAGAAGATCAGCCGACCTCCGGCCACCCGGTTCAGGTCGTTGGTCTGAAGCCGTCGCAAGGTCTCCCGCTTGATCGCCAGCCGTCTGCGCTCGCCCGTTCGCTTCATGGATCCCCCCGGATCAGCAGCCGTCTTCGCAGTCCTTGCTCCAGTCGCCGTTCCCCGGGGGAGCGCATTGGTTGGTCTGCGGTACACCCTGGCATCCGCTGAGCTTGTAGGTGCAGCCGGTGAGACGCCCGCCGGCCACATGGGCGAGCTCGCCAGCTCCGAGCCGGCGCAAAGTCTCCCGGTTGATCGCCAGCCTGCGAGTGCTCGTTCGCTTCATCCGGCCGTCCCCCCGCTCGAGTAACCAGCAAGCGGCGCGCCATCTCCTCGGCGCTGCATCCACGCAGAACGTTTCGGGGATGTCCATCGGGTCGTGCGGCTTACATTGCGCGAATTGTGAAGGGCTGCACATCGTGTATCGGTCAGCGACACAACCGGTCGGGCGAGGTGGCGACCAGCGAGCGCCGCGAGGGGTCGAACCTGACCGGAGACCGACAGCGCAAGAACTCGTCGAGCTCGGCAACTCCGAGCGGACGCCCGTCGAGTTGCCAGACATGTACGGTGCCCTCCCAGTCGCGCGAGACCAGGCGGGAGTCGCTCGCGAAGCGTAGCTCGACTCCGGCGACCGCGTGCGCGTGGAGCTCCCAGAGGAGATCGAGCGATGCGGCGTCCCAGAAGCGGATCACGCCGTCGCCTCCGGTCGCGGCCACCAGCTGACCGGAGGGGGTGAAGGCGGCGCTGGCGCTGAACTGGGCGCTGCCGGTGAGCTCGCCGAGCTGCGCCGCGGTGCGCGCGCTGTAGACGCGGACCACGCCGTCGCCCGACGCGACGACCAGGCGCTCATCGTCGCGATCGAAGCCGGCGTCGAGCGAGGCGCCGACATTGCCGGCGAGGTCCCCGATCCGCGTCCGGCCGGCGAGATCCCAGAGCGACGGCATGGCGCTTCCGATGGGCGGCAGCACCACCACCAGGCCGCCCTCGTGCGAGAAGCGCAGCCCCTCGACGCTGGCGCCGACCTCCAGTCTGGCGATGGGCGCACCGCTGGCGGCGTCGAACAGGCCGAGCGATCCGCCGCGGTGGCCGACCAGCACCGTGCGACCGTCGGGCGTGAAGGCGGCGGCGGTGACCGGCTCGCTGCCATCGCGGCCGAGCTCGCGGGTGGCCTCTCCTTCCCGCCAGAGGTGCGCCGCCCCGTCCTCACCGGCCGACAGCGCCGCGTGCGCGGTCGGCGACCAGTCGACGGCGGTGATGGTGCCCCGGTGGTCGAGGCGGCCGAGCGGCCGGCGTGCCGCCAGGTCCCACAGGGTGGCGGAGCTCCCCGAGGCGGTGATCGCCCGCTGGCCGTCGCCGCTCGCCTCGGCCAGCTCGGCGCCGGGAAGCTCTGCGATCGGGCGGTTCGCCTCGATGTCCCAGATGGCGGTGCCCTCGGCGCATGGGGCCACCAGGTAGCGCGACTCGCGCGCCGATCCGCCGGAGAAGGGGCAGGCGCCGCCCGGGCGCGGCGAGCGCGCCTCCAGATAGGCGTCGTCGACCGACCAGACCACCGCGGTGCCGTCCCACGAGAAGGTGGCGACCCGCGACCCGTCGGGGGCGAAGCGGGCGTCCGACACCGCCGCCGCGTGCCCCTCGAAGAGCGCGCTGCGCCGGCCGCCCGACCGCTCCCACAGCGCCGCCGCGTCGTCGCCGGCGGTCACGATGTGCTCCGCCGACGGGTCGAAGCGGGCGCGGAAGACCGGCCCGCGGTGACCGCGCAGGACAGCTTCCATCGCGCCGGTCGCGGCATTCCACACCCGCGCCGTGCCGTCGCGGCCGGCCGTGACGATCCAGCGCCCGTCGCGCGAGAACTCGGCGCCGTCGACCTTGTCGCCGTGCCCGACCAGCGTGAAGAGCAGGCGTCCGTCCGGCACCTGCCACAGCTGGGCGACTCCGCTCCAGCCCGCGGTCACCAGCCGGGCCTGGCGGTCGAAGTCGAGCGAGGTCACCGCCGCGCCCAGCTGGCGAGTGGTGACGACTCGCCGCTCCGCCATGTCGATGATGTCGACCTGTCCGCTGCTGCCGCCCACCGCGGCGTAGCGGCCGGCCGGATCGATCGCGGCGACCCGCTCGCCGGCCGGATCGCCGGTGACGTGCGCGAGCTCGCGCCCGCCGGCCGGATCCCACAGGTGGGCGCCGTCTTGCCCGGCGCTGAGCAGGACCGCGCCGTCGGGTGTCCAGCCGAGGGCCTCGATCCGCCCCTGGTGACCGCGCAGGGTCGCCAGCGAGCGGCCGCTGTGGGCGTCCCACAGGCGGATGGTCGAATCGGCGCCGCCGCTGGCCAGGCGGCTGCCGTCCGGGCTGATGGCGGCGGTGTAGACCGCGTCCGTGTGCCCGCGCATGCGAACCAGCTCGCGGCCGCTGTTCGCATCCCACAGGCGAACGTCGCGGTCGTCGGTCGTGACGAGGGTGCGCCCGTCGGGGTTGAAGCGGAGATCCCACACCTTGCCGGCGTGGCCGCCGAGCGTGAAGACGCGCGGCTCGAGCGGGCGCATCGCCCGGCGGATGAGGAACGACAGCGACGGCGAGTCGGCGCCCATGCGGCGCGCCTCGACCAGGTAGGCCAGCGCGCGCGCGTGGGCGCCGCCGAGCAGCGCCCCGCGGCCCTGCTCGATGTAGCTGTCGATGAGCAGGCCGCGCACCTCGCGCGCCTTGTCCTCGGCCAGCTCGCGGGCGCGGCCGGTCTCGCGGTTGGCCCAGGCGAAGAAGAGGGCGAAGGCGGCCAGCGCCGCGAAGGCGGCGAGCACCAGGGCGCGGCGGATGCGGCGGCCGCGGGCCGCCTCGGCGGCGCTGGCGGCCGCGAAGGCATCCTCCAGCTCGGTGCGGGCGCCGAGGTAGCGGACCCGCCAGATCTCGTACTCGGCCCAGGCCTCGTCGCGCCAGAGCAGGCCGCGCGGCCGCCCGCGCTCCTCCCACTGCCGGGCGGCGGCGCGCAGCTGATCGCGCATGCGGGCGCCCTCGGCGTCCTCGCGGCGCCACTCGACCAGGCGCGGCCAGCCGCTCAGCAGCGCCTCGTGCACCACCTCGATCGACTGCTCGCCGGCGGCTCCGCTCTCCGAGGCGACCAGGAGCCGCGATCCGATGAGGCGCTCGATCACGCGCTCGGCGCGCCCGCCGCCGCCGAGCAGCTCCTGCAGCTCGGGTCGGGTGAGGACGGCGCGGGTGCCCTCGGCGGTGACCAGGTGGCGAAAGGCCTCGCGCACCAGCCGCTGCTCGTCGGCCGCCATCTCGGCGAGGGTCGCCTCGGCGTGCTGCGCCAGCGCGCCGGCCACCCCGCCGAGCGCGTCGTAGGCCTTGCGGCCGAGCTGCTTGAAGTGGCGGTCGCGCAGCTCCCACAGGCGCGCGGCGGTGAAGGACAGGAGCGCGAGGGCGCCCGGCCGGCCGGCCACCGCATCGACCATGTCGGCGGGCAGCTCCTGATCCTCGAAGTCGTAGCCGTGCCGGCGCGCCGGCGTGGTGAGGATGCGGATGAGGTCGGCCTGCGACGGCATGGAGAGCAGCTGGATGCCGACCGCCAGCCGTTCGCGCAGCGCCGGCAGCTCGTCGGCGCGGACCAGGAAGTCGTCGCGCAGGGTCAGGACGACCCGCACCGGATCGTCGGCCGAGCGGGCCAGGGAGGCGATGAGCTCGGCGAAGGCGATCCGCTCGGCCGGATCGAGGCAGAGGGTGAACAGCTCCTCGAACTGATCGATGACCAGGAGCACGGGGCGGCCGCCCCGGGCGGCGTGGGCGCGCAGCGCGGCGCCGAGCTCCTCGTCGCTTGCGACCGGCACGCCGCTGCGCTCGAACAGCGCGGCCAGGGCGGCGCGCGGGGCCGGCCCGGGCCTGACGATCATCGCCTGCCAGGTCTCGCCGATCGCCGGCACCACGCCGGCCTGGACGAAGGAGCTCTTGCCGACGCCGGACGGGGCGACCACCGCCAGGAGCGGCTGGACGCGCAGGCGGTTGAGGAAGGCGTCCACCTCCCCCTCGCGTCCGACGTAGTCGGCGGCGTGCTCGGCGGTGAAGGGCAAGAGGCCGCGATACGGGGCGGTCTCGGCCGCCGCGCCGCCGGTGGTGTCCTCGATCGAGTCGATGAGGTGGAGGCCGAACCACTCCCAGAGCGATTCGTCGTGCCGTTCGAGCTCCCCGGGCAGGGCGACGAAGCGGGCCCCGCGCCGGTCCTTGCCGACGAACAGGAACATCTCCTCGGCGGCGCCGGGCGAGGGCCGACCGACCTGGAACAGCGGCCACAGCATGACCACCGGCCGCCCGTCGCGATCGATCAGCGCCGGTCGGTCGACCGGCAGCGGATCGCCGCCGGCGCGAATGGCGGGGCGCCGGGCGCGGCGGAGCCCCATCCACGACTCGGCCCGGTTGTCGCGCCACACCACCAGCGGGTAGCGGTCGAGGAACGCCACCGCGCGCAGGAGGCGAGCCAGGCGCGGCAGCGAGCGCTTGAGCTCGGCGTGCGCCTGCTCGGAGTTCATCGCGCGCGGCGCCGCGGCCGGCAAGACCAGGCTGAAGTCCTCCGGGTCGCCGGTGAACAGGCGCACCATCTCCGGCATCGGGTGGGCGTCGGGCGCGGCGGCGAAGGGGCGGCAGAGATCGCGCGTCAGGTCGCGCCACTCCTCGTCGTCGAGGTCGCGGCGGCGCAGCGCGCGCAGGGCGTCGAGCACCTCCGGGGCGTCGCGGGCGGTGGTCGAGCCGACCCCGGCGCCGGCCCGCGAGCGGCAGGCCAGCGCGACCAGCCCGAGCATGCGCGCCACCACGTGCTGGCAGTCGCGCACCGCGCCCTGCGCCTCGTGCGGCGTGCGCGCCGCCGCCAGCGCGGCCACCGCCTCGGCGATCGGCTGCGGCGCCGCGGCCAGCGCCGCCTCGCGCACCTCGTCCTCGAGGCTGGGCATCTCGACCGCGACCTCGATGAGGCCGGAGGCGATGCGCACGGCGGCCGCCAGCTCCAGCGCGCTGGCGAAGCGGTCGTCCGGCTCCTTGGCCATCGCGCGCGCGAGCACCGCGTCGAGCGCGGCCGGCAGGCCCTCGCCGACCGGCGGCACCGGTTCGTTGGCGTGGGCGCGGGCCAGCTCGACGCGGGTGCGCCCGCGGAAGGGCGGCAAGCCGGTCAGCGCCTCGTAGGCGAGCACGCCGAGCGCGTAGATGTCGGTGCGGGCGTCGGCGCTGGCCAGGTCGCGCCACTGCTCGGGCGCCATGTAGTGGGGCGAGCCCATCACCGCGCCCTCCTCGGTGAGCCCCGTGGTCGGGGTCGGCCGGCTGCCGGTCGAGGGGGTGTTGCCGACGATGGTGTCGCGTTCGCCCGACGGCAGCTCGACGGCGACCTGCATGGTCGCGGCGGTCGGCAGGGCATCGCCGGCGGCGGGGCCCGAGCCGGTCGGGATGCGCGGCTGGGCGGCGACCGCGCCCGGATGGGCGAGCAGCTTGGCGATGCCGAAGTCGAGCAGCTTGGGGAGGAAGCGGCCCGAGCGGGTCAGCACCATCACGTTGCCCGGCTTGATGTCGCGGTGGACGATGCCCTTCTCGTGCGCGCTGTGGACGACCTCGCAGATGCGCTCGAGCAGGGGGACGAAGCGGTCGAGCGGCAGCGGCCCGCCGGCGTCGAGCAGGTGGCTGAGCGGGGTGCCGCGCACCAGCTCCATGGCGATCCACAGGAGGCCGTCGCGCTCCACCCCGAAGGCATAGATGTGGGCGGCGTAGGGGTGGTCGAGGCGGGAGGCGACCCGCGCCTCGAGCAGGAAGCGCTTCACGCTCGCCTCGCTCTCGAGCTGCTGGCGGTGCAGGACCTTGATCACCGCCTCGCGCTCGAGCAGCGGCTGCTCCGAGCGATAGACCGCGCCGAAGCCGCCCTCGCCGATCTTCTCTCGCACGACGAAGTCGCCGAGGGTGCGGCCGATCAGCGGGTCGCGGGTGGCAGCCAGGCTCACGCCGCCCGATTGTCCCAGAACGGACGGCTCAGCGCCCGCGGCGGTGGGCCGGCTTCTCGCGGCGCAGCCGTCCGTCCCTGCCGAGGCGGTAGACGATGGGCTCGGCGTTGGAGACGTCGAGCTTCTCGAGCTCGGCGGGTGACAGGCCCTCGAGGTGGCCGACCAGGGCGCGAATGGTGTGCTTGTGGCTGGCGATGAGGACGTTCTTGCCGGCCGCCAGATCGGCCATCACCTGGCCGTCGAGGAAATCGACCGCGCGGCCGGAGACGTCGGCCAGGCTCTCGCCGCCCGGCGGCCCCTCGCTCCAGCTGAGCCGCCAGCGGCGCAGGCGCTCGGCGCCGTAGGTGCGCTCGGCCGCGCTCCGGCGGCGCCCCTCGAGGATTCCGTAGCGGCGCTCGTTCAGCGCGCCGGACTTGACCCGCGGGGTGGCCGGCTGGCCGGCGGCGCCGAGCGCGAGCCGGAGCGTGCTCGAGGCGCGATCGAGCTCCGACGAGTAGGCCCGGTCGAAGTGGATGCCGCGCAGGCTGCGGCCGGCGCGCGCCGCCTGCGCCCTGCCCTTGCGGGTGAGACGCACGTTGCGCCGGCCGGCGAAGCGTCCGCTCCGGTTGGCGGTCGACTCGCCGTGGCGCATGATGACCAGCCGCCCCCCCCGAGCGGTCCCCTCCCGGGCGCGAGACCGGATCACGGGGGATGACCCGGTGGGCCCAGGCTGGGGCTTGCCCTTGGCCGACGCCGGTGCGGCGGGCAGGAGCGCGACCGCGATCGCCAGGAGGAGCGCGCGGGTCACCGGATGAGCCCCTGGTCGAGGGTCTGGCCGTCGGCCGACACGGTCTCGAAGCGGAGCCCGCCCTTCACCCGCTCGAACAGCACCAGGTGGTGCTCGGGCACAGCGACCTGGCGCGGGTGCGGCGCGCGGCGATCGGGCTGGACCAGCTTCGAGCCGCCGCCGCCGCTCACCATGTGGGTGACGCCGCCGATCGGCGCGGTGCGCTCGTAGTAGTGGTAGTGGCCGGCCAGGTAGAGCGCGACCTTGTTCCGGGTCAGGATCGGCTCGAGCTGTTCGCGCAGGGGCGCGGTCTGCTCCGGGTCGCCGGCCCGGATCGACGTGTACATCGAGTGATGGCCGTAGACGATCTTGTAGCGGGCGCGGCTCCGGGCGAGCTGTCTGTCGAGCCAGGCGAGCTCGCGGCGGCGCAGCGCCTCGACCCTGGCGCCGTAGAGCTCCTCGCTGCCTTTCTGGAACAGCGTGGTGTCGATGGCGAACGCGTCGACGCCCGGCGCCGGCCTCACCCGGTAGTGGCGCGGCACCCCGAAATGCCGGCGCTGGGCGCGGGCGCGCGCCGCGCCTTGCGACACGTCGTGGTTGCCGAGCACCGGGAAGAAGCGAACGCCCTGCTTCCCGAGCTTGCGGTACGGGCGATCGATGGCGTCCTTGAAGCTCCGCCCCTCGTGCGCGTTGTCGCCGAGCAGGAGGACCGATTCGAACGGGTGGTCCTTGTGGACCCGCCGGAGCGTCCTGGCCACCCGGCGCTGGCCGGCGCGATCGCCGCCGCCGTCGCCGAGGACCGCGAAACGGCTGCCGCCGGCTGGACGCGCGAGCGGCCGCTTCTGGAACGGGCGGGCGTCGGCAGTCGCTGCGCCGGCAGCGATGGCCAGAAACGCAACCAACCCGCGGATCCACCACCACATTCCCGGGTCGGCAGGAGCAAGAACTCCGCCGCGCGCAACGCCGCGATCCTCCTGGCGGCGCAGCGGCAACGCCACTTGCCAGGCAACTGGGGGGCGCTGCGCGCGCTCAGCGAAGGTAGAGCGCGAGCGCGATGATCAGGGTCGACAGGGCGGCGGACAGGCCGATCGGCAGGAGCCAGGAGTTCCGCCTTCTCTTGCTCTCCCGCGGGGGCGGCGCGATCTCGGCCCGGTAGATGCGACGGGCAACGACCATCGTGCGGTCCTCGGGAGGCGGCGGAGCGACTCTGGGCGGCGGAGAGGCGAGTGGCAGATCTGTCTCAATGAGGCCAAACGCATCGCTTCCGTTCGGCACGCGCGACGGGCGAGCCAGCGGTGCGCGCGGGCCGATCACCTCGCGGCCGCGCGCCGGCCGCATCATCTGATACGTGCCCAGACCCGCGATCGGACTCGACTCCGAGAGCCGTCGGGCCTCGAGCTGGCGGCGCCGCAGCGACTCCATTGCCGAGCGGGCACGGCCGTTCCTGTGTTCCATGGCGAAATTGGCCAGCACACGGCGTGCCAAGTTATTGAGAACACAACGCGTTTGCTTTTCCGGGAGTTTCTGTCCTTACGCAAAAATTTCGTGGTGGCTGGACTCGCCAGTGCAGGGAACTCCCCCCACCGACGTCCGAAGGCGTCCTAGCGACCCTTCCACTCCGGCTTTCGCTTCTGCAGGAAGGCGGAGATTCCCTCGGCGGCGTCCTCGAGGGCGAGAACCCGGCCGAGCTCCCCCTCGAGGAAGCGGAGAGCCGGCAGGAGCTCCATGTCGGCGGCCCGGTAGAACGCGCGCAACCCGAGCGCCAGGGTGGCCGGGCTCTTCTCGGCCAGCTCGGCAGCCAGCGCCATGGTCTCGCTCTCGAGCGAGGCGGCGGGCACCGCGCGGTT
>Ga0111539_10005213_pt1 | contig 16832 bp, 13 predicted proteins | sample RhiMethybrSRZTD1_FD_79667 | JGI IMG/M metagenome (GOLD analysis project Ga0111539, IMG submission 79667) | Populus rhizosphere microbial communities from Tennessee, USA - Rhizosphere MetaG P. TD hybrid SRZTD1 (version 2) (version 2) | ecosystem: Host-associated > Plants > Roots > Rhizosphere >... | reverse complement strand
GAACACGTTGCTCGGCGTGATCACGCCGACGCCGCGCTGCCCCGTCTGCATGTGGATGTAGCCGAGCATCATGGTGCGGAACGCGCCATAGTGAAACCAGTCGTCGCCCATCCACGCGTCGACCACCGGACCCTGCGGCACGGCGGCCTTGAGCGCCGGATGCGGGTCGATCAGCGCCATCACCGTAGTGAAGCCTTCGTATGACGAGCCCATCATGCCGACGCGACCGTTCGACTCGGCCACGTTCTTGACCAGCCACTCGATCGTGTCCCACGTATCGGTCGAGTGATCGACCGGCCCGGGATTCAGCGGACCGCGCAGCGGCATGGTGACGATGTAGTTGCCTTCCGACCCATGTTTGCCGCGCGTGTCCTGGTACACGCGGATGTAGCCGGCCAGCAGGAACTGGTCCTCGCCGACATGGGGCTCGTAGATGCCGATGTTGTACGGCGTGCGGTCCATCAGGATCGGCGCGTTCTTCGCGCCCTTCGGAATGACGATCAGCGTGTTGAGCTTGACGCCATCCCGCATCGGGATCATCTCCTTGCGCTCGATGAAGTCCTTGTCGAGCTCGCGGACCTTGAAGTCCTTCGGCACGTCGCCGACGTTGACATCGATGTCGTTGGATGAAGCGGCCACCGCGCATGCGGCGACCGCGAGCGTGCACACGAGTGCGAATCCGCAGCGGCGTTTGTTCATGGGCGGAAAGTGTAGGCAGGCCGTCCGCCGCAACTTACAAATGCTTCTTATGGCCGCCATAAGCGCCGCTACTCGCTGCGCGCCAGCAATGTCCTTAATGGATCGCGGGCGAGCGATAAGGTAGCTTAATGGCCCATGAGCACCCAACTCGACATCGATCTGCTGCGGAATTTCGCTGCCATCGCCGAGGCCGGCGTGATGAGTCGGGCCGCCGAGCGCGTCGGCAGAACGCAGGCGGCATTGAGCCAGCAGGTGAAACGCCTGGAAATGGCGGTGGCGCAAACGCTCATGATCCGCACCGGTCGCGGCATCACGCTCACGATGCACGGCGAGCGGCTGTTGCTGCACGCCCAGAAAATTCTGCGCACGCACGACGAGGCGATCGCCGAGCTGCTGGGCCAGAGCCTGTCGGGCAACATCCGCTTCGGCTGCCCCGACGACTATGCCCGCCTGTTCCTGCCGCCGCTGCTGCAGACCTTTGCCCAGCAACATCCGCAGGTGTTCGTCGAAGTCATCTGTGCGCCGACGCCGCGGCTGATGGAGAAGCTCAAGGATCACGTCCTGGACATCGCAATCGTCTCGTATCCGGACAGCCCGCAGCGCGATCAATTCCTGCGCCGCGAGCCGTTCGTCTGGGTCGGAGTCAAGGGCAGCGACGCGTACAACCGGGATCCGCTGCAACTGGCGCTCTCGGATCTCGATACGCTGGATCACCAGGCTGCGACGTCGCGGCTGGAGCGCGCCGGGCGCAAGTATCGCATCGCCTATGCGAGCGGCAGCATGACCGGGCTCACGGCGGTCGTTCGCTCCGGCCAGGCGATCACGGTGCTGACGCATGCAGCCGTACCGCCGGATCTGATCATCCTGCCGCCGTCGACGGGACTGCCCAAGCTGCCCTCGGTCGGCATCAGCGTCCGGACGGAGCAGCACAACACGTCGCGACTGTTGCGCAGCTTCGAAGCTCACGTGCGCGCAATACTGCCGACTTTGTAGGTCGGACTTCAGTCCGACTTATGGCGGCCATTAGAACCTTTAGCTTCCGGCCGCGAATTATCGGTGCCTAGAATCCCCCGTGCTCTCGTGCGCGGACCGCTGGTCCGCGCGCTGGCAGCAGACTGTTGTCTCTACAACAGGGCAATGGACTGCGAAGGATCACCAGGGGATGCCGATGATGACTCGTGACTGCCTCCGCTCTGCGAGAACGCCGATCGGCGCGGCCGTGCTGATCGCTCTCTACGGCGCGCCGCTCGCCGCCAGTGCGCAAAACCAGCCCGACGCCAAGCTGCAGACGCTCCAGGAGGTCGTCGTGACCGCGAGCCGGCGCTCGCAAACCAGCGAAGAGATCCCGTACAGCCTTTCCGTGGTGAGCCCGACGCAACTCGCGAACAGCGGGACGACCGATCTCCCGGCGCTGGCGCGTCAGGTGCCGGGCGTCAGCAGTTCCGACAGCGGCGCTCGCAACAGTGCGACGACGTTCCCGATCATCCGCGGACTCAACGCGAGCCCGGGCGCAGGCAGCTTCCGCACGTTCGAGCAGGCGCCAGTCGGCACGTACATCGGCAACTCGCCGATCGACGGCTACTTCCAGTTCAACGACATCGAGCGCATCGAAGTCCTGCGCGGCCCGCAGGGCACGCTGTACGGCGCCGGCGCGCTCGGCGGCGCACTGCGCATCATTCCGGCAGCGCCGAAACTCGGCGAGTTCTCGGGCAATGCCGATGTGAAGCTCGGCATGGTCGATGAAGCTAGCGATCCGAGCTACACGACGGCTGCGACCGTCAATCTGCCGCTCGGAGAAACGTTTGCTCTGCGCGTTTCGGGAAACTACGACTACGAGCCGGGCTTCATCGATGCGCATGGGCTGATGCGACTCGACGAAAGCGGCGCCCCCGTGCGGGCCGATCCCTCGGATCCGAACAGCTCGGGTGTCTACTACAGCAAGGACGACTGGAACGATCAGAAGACATTCACCGGGCGCGCGAGCCTGCTGTGGCAACCCACGGACAGCTTCAACGCGACGCTCGCGTACATGTACTCCGATCTCGATGGCAATTCCGGCCGCACCGTCAACCGCACCTTCCCGGGCGGTGCGTTCGTCGGAGATCCGCGCATCATTCTGCCGCCCGGCGGCGACAACACGCGCTTCTCAGCCATCGAAGAGCCGTTTTCGCGCCAGACGGATCTCACGAGCCTGGACCTGAGCTACGACGCGGGATTCGCCACTCTGTCCGCGACGAGTTCGTACTTCACGACCGAAGGCGACACGACGCTCGACAGCAGCTACGTGCTGTATCGCATCCCGCAGTACCTGGGTTACTACGTCGGCAACACGCTGAACCCGCGCTTCATCCTGCCGCAGGTGTACGGCGACAAGTCGCACACGTTCACGCAGGAAGTGCGCCTGGTCTCGAACACGGAGCCGGGCAAGAAGTTCGACTACGTCGCCGGCGTCTTCTACGAGAAGCAGACGCGCATCGGCTCGTGGCTGGTCTCCATTCCGGGCTCGCCCGAGCGCTCCGAGGAGCTGGGATGCACGGGAATCTGGTTCCCGGGCGCGAGCTTCCCGGACTGCCTGGTGCTGATCGGCCCCAACGACGTGAACGTCGACCAGCAAGACAAGCAGACTTTCGAGGACAAGTCGATCTTCGGCGAGCTGACGTGGCACTTCAGCGAGCACGGCGATCTCACCGTCGGCGTCCGGCATTTCGAGCAGGACTTCAAGGACGTGCAGTCGCTGGAGTTGTACTCGTTCGGGCTGTCGGTGCCGGAAGAGCCGCGCACGTCGAAGGCTTCGAAGACGAAGTGGAAGGTCAACCCTTCGTACGAGTACGCGGACAACCATCGGGTCTACGCGCTGTGGTCGCAGGGCTTCCGCCGCGGCGGCTCGAACGCGATTCCTCTGGTCGGCCCGTTCGGCGACAACCCGGCGCTGATCACCTACCAGCCCGACGAAGCCGACAACTATGAGATCGGCCTGAAGGGTCACTTCGAGAACGGCCTGAGTTATACGGTCGACGTGTTCAAGATCTTCTGGGACAACCCGCAGATCGGCGGCACGACGCCGACCACGAACTTCGCCGTGTGGAATGCCGACGAAGCCGAGTCGAAGGGTTTCGAGCTCGATCTCAACATACCGTTCGGCGACACCGGTCTGAGCCTCGCCCTGAGCGGCGCGTATTCCGATGCTGCGTTCTCGAAGGACTACCTGGTGCCCTCCACCTTCGGCGACATCGTCGGTTTCAAAGGGCAGCAGCTGCCCGGCAGTCCGAAGAAGAGCGGCGCCGCAACGCTCAACTACGAGCGCGACATCTTCAGCGACCTGCGCCTGACGGCGTCGCTCAACGGCACCTACCGCTCGGAGGTCGTGCTGTCCAACTTCGGCATCCTCGGCCAGGCGCCGCTCACGGCCGACGAGCTGAAGCTGCTGAACGCGTCGGTCGCGGTGGTGAAGGATGCTTGGCTGTTCGGCCTGTACGCGACCAATCTGACGAACGAGCGCGTGCTGCTGTCGCCCGGCAATCCGGATCCGTCGACGAGCGACCTGAGCACGAGCAGCCTGATCAACCAGCCACGCGAGATTTCGCTGCGCTTGAACTACTCGTTCTGAGGCGGTCCTGCCGGGGGCCGACTCATATATATGTATGGCGCCTAGCGCATAAAACGCAACGTATTGAATTTGCGACGAAATTGCGTGACCTCGGGCGCCAGGCGCTCGGCCGTGCCGGTCCCCGACAGCGCGCCCACGATCAACGAGCCCAAGGCACCCATATGCGCGGGCGTCATCCCCCAGCGCACGATCTCTGGCGTGCCGAAGCGCAGTCCGTTCATATCTTCCGGGACTGCTGCGCCCGGCAAACCGATGCCGGATGTGAGCAGATTCGCGCGGCGTAACAACTTCGCAGCGGTCTGGCCGCCGCCATAGCGCGCCGCTTCGACGGCGAACTGATGCGACGTCGTGAAGCCGCGATCGGCGGCGAACATCGGCACGCCCGCACGATCGAGCGATTGCGCGAGCGCCCGCGCACAGTCGCGCATGGTCTGTGCGTACGCGCGACCGAACTCTCGCCAGTCGAGCAACGTGATCGCAAGCGCGGCGGACTTCGCCACGTCGAAGTTCGCCGTGAGTCCGGGGTACGCGATCTGCTCGATGCGCTGAGCGAACACCGGCTCGTCGGTCAGGATCAAACCTGACGGCGGACCGCCGAGACTTTTGTAGGTGCTCATCGTCATGATGTGCGCACCTTCCGCCAGCGGGTTCGGCCACACGCCGCCGGCAATCATCCCCGACAGGTGAGCGGCATCGAACAGCACCGCCGCGCCGACGTCATCGGCAATCGCGCGCACACCGCGCACAGGGTGCGGAAACAGATTGAGACTGCCGCCCACCGTGATGAGCCGGGGCTGGATCTTCGACGCCAACGCTCGCAAGCCATCGAGGTCGACGGTGTAACCGGAAGCATCGACGGGCGCTTCGTGAATCTCCAACCGGTACAAGCCCGCTGCGCCGGACTGATGATGCGTGACATGCCCACCGATTGCGTCCGGCGGGACGATGATGCGGTCGCCGGGCGAGCACGTCGCCATGAAAGCGTAGAGATTCGCCATCGCGCCCGACTGCACGCGAATCTCGGCAAAGCGTGCGCCGAAAATTTCCGCTGCGAGCTCTGCAGCGATGACCTCGATCTGCTCGACCGCCTCCAGTCCCATCTCGTACTTGTCGCCCGGATAGCCGAGCGAGACGCGCGTGCCGAGGCCGCTGGCCAGCAGCGCCTCCGCTTTCGGATTCATGACGTTGGTCGCGGGATTCAGATTGACGCACAGCTCCTCATGAATCTCGCGATTCTCCCGCACCAGCCTGTTGATCCGGCCTTCGAGCAGTCTTGCGTCGGCAGCGGCCGTGTCGCCCGCGAGCCGCTGCACCAGCTGTTCGCTCGACTCCGGCACCCACGATCTTCGCTGCAAACCTGCTGCCATGATTCCGTCCTGTGTGGGTCAGGCTTTGGCCTGACTCTGCAACGCCTGTCGAGTCGCTCTCGAACGCACGCGCCACGCCACGAGCACCACGGCCGCCGCGAGCAAACTCGCATACAGTTGCGTCGCGAGAGATCGGGTAAACAACATAGCGATCATCGCAGCGGCGATAGCGCCGATCGCGGCGAAGCTCAGCCAGGGGAACAACCACACCCGGATCGCGAGGTGCTCCGGCTGCTGACGCTCGATTTGCCGCCGCAGTTTGATCTGCGCGAAGCACACCATGCCATAGACCATCAGCATGATCGCGCCCGACGCGTTCACGAGGAACGCGAACAACACCTCCGGCGCGATTATGGAAGTCAACACTGTCAGGTAGCCAAACACGCTGCTGATTAGAATCGCGCGAACGGGAACGCGACGCTTGTTTAGTGCGATCATCGACTGCGGTGCATCGCGATGCGCGGCGAGCACGAACAGCGTGCGGGACGCAACGTACACCCCAGAGTTCAGGCACGACAGCACGGCAGTCAGAACAATCAGGTTCATGATCGTCGCCGCAGCCGGCACGTGAGTCCGTGTCAGCGCCGCCGCGAACGGCGAAGAGCCCGCCTTGATCTCTATCCACGGCACGATCGCGACCACGAGCAGCACGGAGAGCACATAGAACAGCAGAATGCGCACGACGATAGTGCTGGTGAGCCGCGACATCGTGCGCGCGGATTCGCTGGATTCTGCAGCTGCAATCGTGACGATCTCTGCGCCGCAGAGGGAGAAGATCACGGTCGTCACGCCCGCGAGCACAGACACGAGCCCGAACGGCGCGAAGCCGCCATGCTGCGTCAGGTTCCCGAACGTCTGGCCATTGGGCGACGTCAGCCCGAGCGCATAGGCACCGGCGATGAAAATGAAGATGACGATCGCGGCCACTTTGATCGACGAGAACCAGAACTCGAACTCGCCATACGAGCGCGAGGACAAGAGGTTCACCGCTGTGAGCGCGAGCATCAACGCCAGCCCGATCTGCCACACCGGCAGATCGATCCACTGATGCAGCAGCGATGCGCCGGCGATCGCTTCGATCGCGACCACCACCACCCAGAAGTACCAGTACAGCCAGCCGCTGACGAAGCCCGCCCAGTCGCCGAGCCCGAGGCGGATGTATTCGGTGAACGAGCCGAGGCCCGGCGCCGCCGCGGCCATTTCGCTCAGCATCCGCATGATCACCAGCACCACCAGGCCGGCGAGCAGATAGCTCGCGACCACCGCAGGTCCGATGGCCGCGATCGCCGAGCTGCTGCCGACGAACAGACCGGCGCCGATGATGCCGCCGATCGAGATCATCGCGACGTGGCGCGAGCGCAGGCTCTTGGCGAGTTCGGTGGTCACTGCACGAGCACTCCGTGCTTCTTCAGGAGCGCGCGCACCTCGTCATGCGGCAGGCCATAGACGCGATGGCCATCGCGGCCGGTCATCGTCTTGGCCGCCACCAGCGCATTGAGGATCGATTCTTCGACTGCCTGCACCGCTCCCTCGAAGATCGGATTCAGCATACCGTTGGGATAGGCGTCGAGCGACATCTTGTCCTTCTGCTCGCTCACGATCTGCGAGTTCGCGGTCGAGAACGCGATGAAGATGTCGCCGGAAGTCTCCCGTCCGGTGTCGCCCAGACGGCCCATCGCATGCGCCGGTCGCTTTGCCAGGCGCTTGAGCTGATGCGGCAGGAGCGGCGCATCCGTCGCAATCACGACGATCATCGAGCCGTCGCCCGGCTTCTCGCCCTTCGAGTCCGGACCGCAGGTTCGGATATTGGGGTACGGCGAAGGCGGCATGGTCGTGCAGGTCGAGTAGCGGTCCTTCAGCGCCTCGCCGACCTTGATCCCGCCGACGCGCAGTGTCTGCATCAAACCGAAGTTGCATTGGACCAGCACGCCGACCGTGTACGTGCCGACCGGCGTCGTGATGACACGCGACGACGTGCCGATGCCGCCTTTGAAACCGAAGCAGACCATGCCGGTGCCGCCGCCGACGATGCCCTCCTCCACCGGGCCGGTTTTCGCCTTCGCCAGCGCCTCCAGGGCGTGCTCCTTCGTCACGTGCATGCCATCGGTGTCGTTGAGATAGCCGTCGTAGGTTTCCGCCACCACTGGCGTGTACCAGCTCCTGGGCCACTTGTGATCCACGATCCAGCCGACGACCGCGTCACGCACCACGCCAACGCTATGCGTATTCGTGATCATGATCGGGCCGTCGAAGTACCCGCGCTCCTCCAGCCACGTCGTGCCGGTCATCTCGCCCGCGGCATTGCTCGTTGCCCAGCCTGCAAACACTGGGTTGATCGAGTTCTTGCCTCGCGGAATGATCGCAGTGACTCCCGTACGCACCGGCCCTTCGCCGCGCTTGAGCGCACCATCGCCCCTGATCAACGTCACCTGTCCGACTTCGACGCCGGCCACATCGGTGATGGCATTCACTGGACCCGGCTTGCCGTCCAGAGGAATCCCGAGGTCACGAGCGCGAGGCGTTGCTGCGGACGCAGGTAATGCGGCGAGGAGGCAACTTGAGGTCACTACTAAGACCGAGAAAATATCTCTCGCCAAGATCACCAAGGCCGCCAAGGTAAGAGGTGGGGAATTCGGGGTGCGGAATGTTGAAACTCGGAACACAGAATTCTGCTCCTTCTTCCTTGGCGATCCTGGCGATCCTGGCGATCTTGGCGAGAGACATTCTTCTTCTTTCTCTTTTCTTTCCGCAAACATACTTAACTCCTGAATCTCTTGAATCTCAGTGCCAGGCTGCAGCAGCGATCCGCAGGTGATTGCCGCCGATGATCTTGAGAATGGCCTCGCGCGGATAGCCGCGATCGAGGAGCAGATCGATGAGCGGCGGGATCTGCTCGGGCGGCACGAATTGGAAATTCTCGCCGTAGCCTTCGTTGGGAGGAAAGCTCTCGGGATGCGCCGCGAAGTAGTCCTGCAGCTCCTGCATGTCGAACACATAGTCGAGCGCGAGCCCGACGTGATCCGGCCCTACGAGCTGCACCATGTGATCGATGTGCCGGACCATTGCCGCAACCGGTCCGTCCTCGCCTACTCCCAGGAACGGACCGACGCCGTTGATGCCGATGACGCCGCCGGTCGCGGCGCAGGCTTTGATCAGCTCGTCCGGAATGTTGCGAGGATGCGTGTGAACGGCATGGGAATTCGAGTGCGAAAAGATGACGGGGCCGCCGACGTGGTCCATCACCTGCATCGCCGTGCGCCAGCCGGTGTGCGAGCAGCACGGGACCATTCCCACGCGCGTCATTTCGTCGAGCACTTCGCGGCCGAACGGCGTGAGACCGCTATCGTTGTCCTGACATCCGCCGCCGACTGAGTTATTGCGGTTGTAGGCCATCAGCATCCATTTGACGCCGAGCGAGTGAAAGAACTCGACCCTGCTCAGCTGATCGCCGAGCGCGCGGGTGCCTTCCAGGTTGAAGCAGATGCCGAGCCGCCCGCTGCGCTGGGCCTCGTGAACGTCGGCGGGACTGTGCACCAGCAGGTAACGGTCCGGATGCTGCTGCACGAAGTGGCGGAAGTGAGCGAGCACCCGCAGGTTCTGTTCGAAGCTCGTCAGGTCGAAGCCGATGTTGAGCGTGACGACGGTCAGCCCGGATTGCCGGCAGCGCTCGAGCTGCGGCAGGAACGCGTCGTCCGCCCGCAGCGGCATGCACGCGTGGTTGTCCCAGACCACGGCGTCCGCCCACCAAGCTCGAACCGGCTCGTTCACCGGGCGATTGTGAGTCAGCAGGCCCCCGCGGTCGAAGTTAATTCCTCTCATGGCCTCCATAATCGTTTCTTAAGGATTGACGCTGGCCGCGACTGTCCGCATCCTTGGCTCGCGTCGAGTTCCCACGAACGTGGGATCGCAAGGGAACCGGGTGCGAGTCCCGGGCTGCCCCCGCAACTGTAAGCGGTTATCCGCGCCGAAAGACCACTGAGCCTCTAGGGGCTTGGGAAGGTGGCGCCGGAGCCAAGCCGCGAGCCAGGAGACCTGCTCGGCGCCGTCGTCTTTCGTCGGCCGGGGTGCGCCGCGCGAACGGGAGTTCCCGAGTGACGACCGGTGCAGGGGTCGTGCTCGCCGGTGAGGCGAACCCTGTGTGTTCGTCGTGTCCAGGAGCTCTCGATTCCTCATGCGTCTCGCGCTGTGCCTCATGGCCCTGCTGGCGAGCACCACGGAAGCTGCCGAGCCCGGTCCGCAACGCATCGTGTCGATGAACCTGTGTCTCGACTCGGTGCTGGTCGAGCTGGTGCCGCGGGAGCACATCCTCGCGCTGAGCCAGTATTCGCGCGATCCATGGCGCTCGACCATCGCTTCCATTGCCAAGGACCTGCCGTACACGAACGAGACAGCCGAAGAAGTCGTGGCGCTCAAGCCGGACCTCGTGATTACCAGCCGCCACTCAGCCATCGCTACCCGCAGCGCGCTCCAGAGAGTCGGCGTCCGTTTCGAGCTGTTCGGAGTGCCTGAGAGCATCGAAGAGAGCCTGGCCCAGATCAGGCAGCTCGCCGCACTCTTGCAGCGTCCGGAGCAAGGCGAAGCGCTCATCGCGCGGATCGAAGCAGCGATCGCGCGCGCTCGTCCGGATCCAGGCGCACGCACGGTGACGGCCGCCATCTATCAACCGGGCGGACTGAGCGTAGGCGGCGGCACGGTCATCAACGAGTTGATGGGGATCGCGGGCCTGCACAACGTCGCCGTCGATTACGGCCTCGAGGACTACCGGCCCCTCCGGCTCGAGCAGCTCGTCAGTGCGCCGCCGGAAGTTCTGCTCGTCGGCGATACCTCGCGCGGAGCGCCGACGCATGCCGAGCGAGTCGTGCATCACCGTGCATTGCGCGCCCTCGAGTCGCAGATGCGACGCGAGCCGTTTCCAGCGCGCCTGCTGTATTGCGCCGGACCGGCGATGATCGATGCATTGGACGCGCTGGTCGCCGCCCGGGGTTCGCCATGATCGTCGCGCGTCGTTGGCTGATGCCCTCTTTGCTCGCGCTCACTGCGCTGCTCGCGTTCGGCTCCGTGCTCGTCGGCAAGGTCACGCTGACGTGGGACATGTGGGCGAGTCACGATCCCACGACGCGCATCGTGTTCATGGAGCTACGCGTGCCGCGCGCCTTGCTTGGCATCGTGATCGGCTTTGCGCTCGGCATGTCCGGCGCAGCGATGCAGGCGTACCTGCGCAATCCGCTGGCCGATCCGGGTACGCTGGGCGTGTCTGCGATGGCCGCGTTCGGCGCGGTGCTCAGCATCTTCTTCGGCGTCGCGGGTCTGCATCCGTGGGCACTCCCGCTGTGCGGTGTCGCCGGTGGCGTCTTGGCCATGGCCGCGTTGTTCCTGCTCGCAGGGCGCGCCGCCAGCGTGCTCACGCTCGTGCTTTCCGGCGTCATTCTCAGTTCGCTGGCCGTCGCCGGCATTTCAGTGATGCTGTCGCTGTCGCCGAGTCCGTGGGCGGCCACCGAGATCATTCGCTGGATGCTCGGCGCTCTCACCGATCGGAGCCTAGACGATCTAACGCTTGCGACGCCGATGATCGCCATCGGCGCCACGCTAATCTTTCTGTGCCGCGAAGATCTGAACGCCCTGACGCTCGGTGAAGTCGGCGCGCAGTCGCTGGGCATCAACATCAAGCGCACGCAGTGGATGCTGTGCCTGGGCATGGGATTGCTGGTCGGCGCGAGCGTGGCGGTGACCGGCATCATCGGCTTCGTCGGACTGGTAATGCCGCATCTGTTGCGCCCTCTGCTCGGCGCGAAGCCATCGGCGCTGCTGCTGCCTAGCGCCATCGGTGGCGCGGCGCTGGTGCTGGCCGGTGACATTCTCGTGCGCGTCCTGCCGGGCGGCTCGGAGCTGCAGCTCGGGGTCGTCATGTCTCTGATCGGTGCGCCGTTTTTCTTTGCTCTGTTGTATTCGCTGCGACGTCGAGTCCTATGAACACGATCAAAGTTTCGCAACTGAGCTTCAGCCGCGGGCCGCGTCCGATCCTCACGGACATCGACCTGACGCTGCAGCCGGGGCGTCTCACGGCCATCCTCGGGCCGAACGGCGCGGGCAAGTCCACGCTGCTCGCCAACATGGCGGGGCTGCTGAAACCCAACCGTGGCCATATCGAGCTGGGCGGCCTGGAGTTGCGAGCGCTGAGCAGCCGCGAACGCGCGCAGCGCATCGCCTATCTGCCACAGTTCCCCGAGATCGCGTGGCCCATCGACGTCGAGACGCTCGTCGGGCTCGGTCGTATTCCATTCGCGGGCGTCGCAACCGAACGGGAGGATTGCAGGGCTGTGCTGCACGCGATGGAGATGACGGCAACGTCGTCGTGGGCGCGTCGCATCGTGACCGAGCTATCGGGCGGTGAACGTGCGCGAGTGTTGCTGGCGCGCGTGTTTGCCGGCACGTCGCAATGGATTCTTGCGGACGAGCCTTTCACGGGCCTCGACCCTGCCCATCAGTTCGAAGCAGTCGAGTCGCTGCGACGTTTTGCCGCGGAAGGCGGTGGTGTCGTGCTGACCGTTCATGACCTGTCCCTCGCGGCGCGTACCGCCGATCGCGTCGTGGTGCTGAATGATGGCCGCATCGTGGCCGACGGCACGCCCGAGGAAGCACTCGATCCAGCGGTCTTACGCAGCGTCTACGGCGTGGAAACCGAGTGGCTGGTGGCTGGCGTGCGGCGCACTCCCGTGATCGCGATTCACGGCCGGCACTTCGGGTAGTCCGCGCCATGCCGGCACTGATGATTCAAGGCTGCGGCTCCGACGTCGGCAAGTCTGTGCTCGTCGCGGGCCTGTGCCGCCTGCTCACCAATCGCGGCCATCGCGTCAGGCCTTTCAAGCCGCAGAACATGTCGAACAATGCGGCCGTCACCGTCGATGGCGGCGAGATCGGGCGCTCGACGGCGCTGCAGGCAATGGCGTGCCGGGTTGCGCCAAGCTCGGATATGAATCCGGTGCTGCTGAAGCCGCAGAGCGACATCGGTGCGCAACTCATCGTGCAGGGCCAGCGCGTCGGCGTGCTCAATGCGAAAGATCATGGCCGCGACAAGCGGCAGCTGCTGCGGCTCGCAGTCGAGTCCTATCGACGGCTCGAGCGCGAATGCGACTGGATCGTGGTTGAAGGCGCGGGCAGTCCTGCAGAAACGAACCTGCGTACGCACGACATTGCCAACATGGGGTTCGCACACGAAGTGGACCTGCCGGTCGTGCTGGTCGGCGACATCAATCGCGGGCATGTCATCGCGTCGCTGGTCGGCGCGCACACGGTGCTCGATGCGGCCGATCGCGCTCGCATTCGCGGGTTCGTCATCAACAAGTTTCGCGGCGACGAGACGTTATTCGCGGAAGGCCTGGCGACCATCCGCTCGCGGACCGGATGGCAGAGCCTGGGTATCGTGCCGTGGCTGCCGACGGCGGCGCGTTTGCCGGCCGAGGACGCTGTGCCACTCGAGCAGGTTTCTCGCTCAGCCGCAGCCGGCGGCGATCGCGTGAAGATTGCCGTGCTGCTACTGCCGCACATTGCCAACTTCGACGACTTCGATCCGCTGCAACAGGAACCCGCCGTCGACCTCGTCTACATCCGGCCCGGGCAGCCGTTGCCGCTGGATGCGCAGCTCATCATCATCCCAGGCAGCAAGACGACCATCTCGGATCTCGTTTTCATCCGCTCCTGCGGTTGGGAACATGACATGCACGCGTATGTGCGTCGCGGTGGCCGGCTGCTGGGTATCTGCGCCGGGTATCAGATGCTGGGCTCAGCGATCCACGATCCGCTGTGCATCGAAGGCCCGCAGCAGAGCATCGCCGGCCTGGGACTGATGGGTCTAGTCACGATCATGGAGCCGCGCAAGGTGCTGCGCGATGTATCAGGCGTCGAAATGCAGACGGGCGCGCGCATCCACGGGTACGAAATGCATCTCGGCTCCGTCAGCGGGTCAGACGGCCGGCCGATGGTGCACTTCGACGATGGAACCTACGACGGTGCAGTGAGCGCGGACGGACGCATTGCCGGCTGTCACGTGCACGGATTGTTTCAGTCGACGGAGTATCGTGCGGCGCTGCTCGCCTCGCTGGGGGCTCAGTCCGCTCGCAACGATCATTCGTCGCGAGTGCATGCGGCGCTGGATGAGATCGCCGCGACGCTCGAAGAGGTGCTCGACGTCGACATGATGATTCGCATCGGCAGCGGCGGTGAAGCCGCTCACCCCGCGCCGTCTGCGACCAGGTCGTCGAGCTCGCAGTTGAGGCCGATCCGATAGCCGTCTTTCCCCTGCAGGCAGAAGCACACGCGCGCTTCGACCGAGAAGAAGCCGCCCGGCGCCAGCGACGGTATTTCCAGATCCAGCCAGCAGGTCGTGCCGACTTCGAGCGCTCGCAGCAGCGTGAGGCAGACGCCATGCGCAGAAATGTCGACGGCTTCCGCGCGCAGCTCGCGGCGCTGAACTCTGACAAGGGCATCGCCGCGAACTGGTAGTCTGCGCTGCTTGCGCCGATCTGCGACCCGCGACTGCAAGTCCTCAGCCGGATCCTCTGCCATGTCGACCCTCCATGTTGGAAAGGAGCGGATCAATCCGACGAGGTGCACGACGGGGGTGACGTTATCGCAGGGTCCCGTGAACTGATCCGCAAAGGTTCTAGTTCATTTTGCGCCGATCTTAGCGGCTTGCGCGCAGAAACCGACAGCAAATACCCCTAATGAGTCTCATAAGAGGAATTTGTCGTACGGCCCGCGAACATGGCGCAGCAAGATCGCCGAGTACGCCTTTTTCTTCGGCGTCTCCTTCCTGTTCGTCGCAGTTGTCTGCTGGGTAGCTATTTAGCCCGGCGCTGCTTCTCAACCGGTACGACTGCGACGTCCGTCGCCTTGGCCACCAGCACCGGCGGATCGAGCACGTTCGCCGCCGAGTCGTCCGGGCGCACCAGCTCGATGAGCTTGTGCGCAGTGAGCTCGATGGTTCGCGAGGACTTGCCGACCGAGACGATCTTGCCGCGAATCTCCAGGTAGTCGCCCGCCCGAACCGGCGCCAGGAACTCGCTGTTCAGCACGCGTGACAGCCCCTCGTCGCCATCGTGTCGGATCAACAGCTCGGTCACCGCATCGCCAAACAGCTTGAGAATCAGCGCGCCGTCGACCAGGTCGCCCGCATAGTGAGCGTCGTGGCTCGACATCCGCACTCTGATCACACTCTCGAACGAATCCGTCACGTGCAGCACTCCAGAAGGGTAGATTCTCGCCGGGATCGCGGAAGGAGGGAGAGGAAGAAAATTACTCTCGCCAAGAACGCCAAGACGCCAAGCAGAGGTCGGAAAAATTCAAAATTCAGAATCTCTTCAATTCCGGATTCTTCCTCCGTTCTCCGCTTAAACGATCATCGGCTCGTCGTAAGCGCCCCACACATCCCGAAGAGCTCCGCAAATCTCGCCCAGGGTCGCGCGGGCTTTGGCCAGCTCGATGGTCTTGGGCAGAAGGTTCACATCATCTCTGCGCGCTTGCTCCTGCAACTCCTTCAGCAGCCTCTGCACCAGCTGCGAGTCGCGCTTGGCGCGCACGTTGTTCAGCCGGTCGATTTGCAGCTGGGTGCACTGCTCGTCATAGGGATGGATCTCGACTTTGGTCGCAGTCGCCTGCTCGTCGACGTAGCGATTGACGCCGACGGACACCTTCTCGCCGGAGTCGATCTTCTTGAAAGTCTCGTAGGCCGAGTCCGCGAGCTTCTGCTGGAACCAGCCCTCCTCCACCAGCTTGACTGCGCCGCCGCGCTGGTCGACTTCGTCGAGCGTCTTCCAGATGGCCTGCTCCATGTCCCAGGTCAGGCGCTCGACGAAATAAGAGCCGCCTAGCGGATCGACGACGGACGTGACGTTGATCTCGTCGCGAATGATCTGCTGCGTGCGAATCGCCAGCTTCATCGCCTCTTCGGTGGGAATGGCGAAGGCTTCGTCGAGACCGTTGGTGTGCATGCTCTGGCAACCGCCGAGCACGGCGCCGAGCGCCTGGATGGCGGTGCGCATCAGGTTGTTGTGATGCTCGACTTTCGTCAGGCTCATCGCTGCCGTCTGCGTGTGGACCCGCAGACGCATCGATTCCGGTCTCTTCGCGTGAAAGCGCTGCGACATGATCTTCGCGTACACGCGCCGCGCTGCGCGGAACTTGCAGATCTGCTCGAAGAAGTCCTGGTGGCTGATGAAGAAGAACGACAGCCGCGGCGCGAACTCGTCGATGTCCATGCCAGCCGCGATGACTTCCTCGCAATAGGCGATCGTGAAGGCCAGGATGAATGCGACTTCCTGCACGGCGTTGCCGCCGACGTCGGACAGGTGATAGCCGCTGAGGCTGATCGGGTTGATCTTCGGCGTCGCCTTGGTGCTGTAGACGATGAGATCGCGCAGCAACCTGACGGCCTGACGCACCGGATAGATCCACTCCTTCTGCGCGACGTATTCCTTCAGCGGATCCGCCTGCAGCGTGCCGGCGAGCTTGCGCAGATCGCAGCCGCGCTGCTCCGCGACGCTGACGAACATCGCGTAGATGACCCATGCGGAAGGGTTGATCGTCAGCGAAACGGAAATCTTCTCGAGATCGATGCCGTCGAACAGCCGGTCGACGTCCTCGATCGTGTCGATGGCGACGCCGACGCGTCCGACCTCACCAAAGGCCTTCGGGTCGTCCGAATCGAAGCCGAGGAGCGTGGGCAGGTCGAAGTCGGTCGACAGGCCGGTCTGGCCGGTTTCGATCATGTATTTGTAGCGGCGGTTGGTGGCTTCCGGATTGCCGAACCCGGCCACCTGGCGAATCGTCCACGGCCGTCCGCGATACATCGTCGGATAGACGCCGCGTGTAAAGGGATAAGCTCCCGGAAATCCCAGCTCGTCGGCGGGGATATCCGCAACGTCGGCGGCCGTGTAGACCCGCTGCAGCGGAATGCCACATTCGGCTTGATACGCAGAGTGCTCTTCCGGCCGGCCGTTCAGCGCGGCGGCGAGCTCCTTGCTCTCCCACTCGGCTTGTTGCTTGCGGATCTCCGCGATCGCCGCTTCCGAGAATAGCTTCACTTCTGTCTCTCTTTGTTCCAGCCAAGCAAGGCATGGGCGGCGGCCTGAGGATCGGCTTCGCGCTTCACGACTGCCTGGAGG
>Ga0111539_10005212_pt1 | contig 16834 bp, 12 predicted proteins | sample RhiMethybrSRZTD1_FD_79667 | JGI IMG/M metagenome (GOLD analysis project Ga0111539, IMG submission 79667) | Populus rhizosphere microbial communities from Tennessee, USA - Rhizosphere MetaG P. TD hybrid SRZTD1 (version 2) (version 2) | ecosystem: Host-associated > Plants > Roots > Rhizosphere >... | reverse complement strand
GAATCGATGCAAACGATCAGGCCACGGGCCAGGCGTTTGCCACCACCGGCAACGCGCCGATCGACGCCATTCAGGAATTCCGCACAGTAACGGCGAATCCGGCGGCGTCAGAAGGTCGCAGCAGCGGCGGCCAGATCGAACTGATCACCAAGAGCGGTACGAACGAGTTTCACGGTTCGCTCCGTGAGTACAACCGCACTGCAGCCACCGCTGCCAACAGTTTCTTCAACAACAAAAACGGAGTGGAGAGACCGCAGCTTACGCGTAACCAGTATGGCGGCAGCATCGGTGGACCAGTTTACTTGCCACACTTTGGCGAAGGTGGTCCAGGCTACTGGAGCGGTAAAGACCGGATGTTCTTCTTCTTCGATTACGAAGCTCGACGCGATGCGCAGGGCCAGTCCTACACCCGCATCGTTCCACTGCCACACCTTCGCAACGGCAGCCTCGCGTTCGTAAACAGGAATGCAGGTTGCACGTCGCAAGCGCGGCTCAACAGCGATCCACAATGCATCACGATTCTGACGCCGCAACAAGTGGCGGCGATCGATCCGCTGCATATCGGAGGAAACCAGGCGCTTTTGGATTTTATTAATCAGCGGTATCCGCTGCCGAACGATTTCACAGTCGGCGATGGCGTAAACACTGCGGGTTTTCGATTCAATGTGCCTTCACATCGCGCTGATAACAACTACACAGGGCGTGTCGACTTCAACGTCTCAAACGTACAACGGTTGTTTGTCAGGGTAAGCAAGATCAGTGCTGTTCAAACAGACACTGTTAACTCCGTAGCCGCGCAGTTCCCGGGCGATCCGGAAACATCTCAGATTCTTACCGGCGACTACGCTGTTGCTGTTGGCCACAACTGGACACTCACCCCGAACTTTGTGAACTCGGCAACAGTAGGAATAAGTAAATCCGTTTTGGATTTCCCAAACTTCTTCCACCCGACCCTGCCTCAGTCGTACACGTTCACGCCGCTATCGGCGCCCTTTGCCGATTTCCGGACTCAAGCTCGCGACGTTCCTGTCTGGACGTATCGCGATGACGTGACCTGGAATAAGGGCAGTCACGGGTTTTCATTTGGCGGTTCTCTCAAGACCATCAATCAGCAGACAGTTCTGACGAGCGATTACAACTTCCCAGTGGTGGGTCTCGGTGGTGGCTTCCCAACCAGCCTTGGAACCAGTTCTGCTGCGAATGCGCTTCGTCCGAGCACTCTTCTGAGCAACACGACCGCGCGTAATAATTACGACTCTGGGTTGACTTTCCTGTTGGGCACGATCCCAACGGTTGGTACCAGATTTAATTACGACGCTGCCGGAAACGCCCTGCCGTTGAATACAGGAAGGATTCGCGACTGGCGTTATGTCGAATACGAGTTCTATGCTCAGGATAATTGGAAAGTTCGGAGCGATCTCTCGCTGACTTATGGAGTTCGTTGGCACCTCTATCCTGCGCCGTATGAAACACAGGGACGCCAGTCAATTCAGAATCTGGATTTTGAGACTCTGTTCCAGACCCGCATTGCCAACGGTCTCGCTGGCATTGCAAACGCGTCGTCCGAACCGTTTTTGGTATACGACCGCGGCGGTAAGGGAAACAATGCGCGCGACTTTTATCCGACTGATCTCAATAACTTCGGACCGCGTCTGGCTTTTGCCTGGAATCCTTCTGTCACGAGTGGTTTGTTAGGCAAACTGTTCGGCGACCGGAAGACAGTGATTCGCGGCGGCGGTACTGTTACTTACGATCGGCCGGGTGGTGCAATAACATTCCTTCAGGATCAAAACTCCTACATTCTGGACAACTTCGTAACTAACAATTTCCCCGCAACGAATGGCGCACTCGCGCTTCAGAACTTCCCGCGTTTCACGAGCGTCAACACGGTGCCCGTTCAAAACGTCGCACCTCCCGTGACCGTTCCTTTCACACCAAACGTAACCAACGGCGTTGGAACTGGAAGCCAGACTCGAGCTACGAATTATGCAGTTGATCCCAACTTCAAGATCCCGTACTCGATTCAGTATACGTTTGGCTTCCAGCGTGAATTGCCAAGCGGCTATATCTTTGAGGCATCGTATGTGGGCCGTCAGGCGCGAAAGCTATTCACGCTCGCAGACGCCGCCCAGATCGTGGACTTCAAGGATGCCGCCTCCGGCCAATTCATGATCCAGGCTTTGAATCAGCTCCAAGATCAGGTCAATGCTGGTGTTACTGGAAATTTCGCGCCGATCGCGTGGTTCGAAAACCAGATGAATGCACAATCGATCAGTAGGTTTGGCGTGCCCTGTTCAGGTCTCGGTTTGGGTCCAAACTGTACCTCGGTGGTGGGTAACTTCACTGGCTTCGAAGTGTCCATCGGCGACACGGCAGATACCGTCGAGGCTCTCCGTCGCAACGGTCTGCTTGGTCCTAACGTCGGACTCAGTTCCCAGTTTGCTGTGAACGCTTTCGTCACCAACAAAGGCTCGTCAAGTTACGACGGGATGTTGCTGAGTTTGCGTAAACGGTTTTCGAAGGGCTTCCAGTTTGACGTGAACTACACGTGGTCACATTCAATCGATAACCAGTCGACGGTTGCCAACACGACGACCGCGGGTGGCCTCATTTGCGATGCGACCGACCTTCGCGTCTGCCGCGGAAATTCAGATTTCGACATTCGTCATCTGCTGAATGTAAACGGAATCTGGGAACTGCCTTTCGGTCGTGGGCGCATGATTGGCGGCGATGCGCCGGGCTGGGTGAACAGCGTCATCGGCGGCTGGGAACTTTCCGGCATCTTGACCGCACGTAGCGGACTGCCATTCAGTTTGGCTAGCGCTTCGTGGCCGCGGACATTCATCTTCGACGGAGCGAACGGAGTTCCCGCGATGCTCACTGGAGACCTGAGTGTTCTGCGAGCTTCGATTCACGACACGGCCAATGGCCAGATCCAGTTCTTTGCGGATCCGAATGCAGTTCACAATCTCGACACTGGAACGGGCGTTGGACAGTATCCGCGTCACGGCAATGCTGGTAGTCGAAACATTCTTCGATCGCAGCCTTACTGGAACGTTGATGCGGCGCTGCTGAAGAACTTCAGACTGCCGTGGTCTGAGACCCAACGCATACAGCTCCGCGCTGAGGCGTACAATCTGTTCAACCACAATGTCTTTGGCATTCCTGACATCGACATTGGCTCAACAACCCTCGGCAGCATCACGACAAGTCAAAGCACGGCTCGTGTAATGCAGTTCGGGATACGTTGGGAGTTTTAGCCTCAACTTCACTCTTCAATATGTTTGTGGGACTCCCGAAATTTGGGAGTCCCTTTTTTTGTTTGTAAAACTATTGCAATGTCCGCGGTTTGATGGAAAATACGCACATGAGACTGCGACCCCTGCTGGTGCTAATAGTATTGATGACTGCGCTGCCGGCAATGAGTCAGAGTGGCTACACGCTCTGGGGCGATGTAAAGATCGACGACAGTAAGGCAGAACACGCAGGCCCTTCGAGCGTCACAGTGGTCTTGTACGATCAGTCGACGAAGATCGTTGGCCGTCAAACAGTCGGCAGTGGCGGACGCTATCGATTCACAAATCTACGCGCCGGAGACTACGACGTCGCAATCGAAGCTAATGGTGGCGAGATCACACGCCAGCGTCTGACGCTAACCGGCAGCACGACGTCGGATATTCGCCAGGACTTTGAATTTGAATGGAAAGAAAAACCTGCCGCGCGGACAAATAACGCCGGCGTCGTTTCGGCTGCAGATTTTTATGAGCGATCTCCCGCTAACAAGTCGTTGTTCGAAAAGGCACACGCGGCGACGGAGAAGAAGGATTACGCAAACGCAACCAGGTTACTCACCGAGATCGTTGCGAAAGATCAGAACGATTTTCAGTGTTGGACTTTGCTGGGCACACTCTACCTGGTCCAGGAAAAACCTGAAGATGCTGAAAAGGCTTACCTGACCGCTATCGAACTCAAGCCCACGTATGCGCTCCCATTAATTAACCTCGGCAGGTTTCGGATAACACAAAAGAAATTCGAAGAAGCAGTGGAACTGTTAACGCGTGCCGTAGATCTGCAACCGCAATCAGCGGACGCGAATTTGCTTTTGGGTGAGGCTTATCTCCGTTTGAAAAAAGGATCCAAGGCGATTCCATATTTAAACGAGGCAGGGAGGCTCGGGAAGGTAGAAGCCCACCTTGATCTCGGCTGGCTCTATAACGCAGCCGGACTGAAAGAAAAGGCCGTTGTTGAATACGAAGAAGTGCTCCGCAAAAAACCTGACTACGCCGATCGAAAAAAGCTGGAGCAGTACATCAGCGAGAACAAGAAGAATTAAAGCCGCAGATTTACGCGGATAAACGCGGATCAGAGAAAACTATTAATGTCTTTTCTGATCCGCGTTTATCCGCGTAAATCTGCGGCTAATAATCTTAGTTTTGTCTTAGCGCCGGCATCGGGATCGGAATGCCGTACGTCGTAGCCCCGACTCCCACCCCACCTTCGCACGAATTAGGAGGCACGGTACAAATGCGCCTTGTCGCTGGACATTCCGCGGCCCAGAACATGTAGCCCAACATACCGCCGGTCGTGCCCGCACCGTTTGGCGATACTGTCTGCACGTATGCGCCCGTTGAGTTGATCAACGAACTACTAAAGCTGACGCACTCCGGCGCGGGTTTACTGCCGGTAACGATGTACAGAGCGCCGGTAAACTTCGCGGGCGCCAATGGCAGTATTGGAGGCGCAAACTGCGGCTTGCCGTCTACGTGTTCCTGCCAGTCAGCCGTAGCTGTTGCCGCGCTGTTAGGTTGTCTGCTCGGAACCATTGCGTTCGCGTAATCCAGCACAGGCGTCGTCGTGTTCAGCCAATCAGCAGTTGCTTTGCGCGCGATGGCGATCAACCAGCGATCGCCGGCAGCGAGGTCGATCGTCAAACGTGCGGCATGATTGTTTCCGGATGGATCGTACGGCAGAACTGAGCGATAGGCATCGATGAACGCCTGTAGCCCCGTCAGGTTTGCGTTCGTATTTTCTTCATAGTCGATCTCGATCCCGACACCCAAACGTTGCGCGGCTTCCGCGGCGTTCAATCCGAACTGGACCGGGTTGGTTGCGAGGGCCTGATTCCATGCATCGGTATAAGTGATGCCACCGATTGACAGCATCACGCGGACGCCGCGGCTCTTGAAGTAATCAACCACAGCTTGATTCATTCCGATAGGGATGCCTTGCGAAGTGCTGGCATCGTTTGTTTTGTTCAGCAGTCGCATTGGATGAACAAAACTCAACACCACGAGGTTGACGGATGGTGTGCCATCACCACGATCAATCATCCACCGGTTGCGGGTGTTGAAGTCGGTCATGTTGCGAACTGTGGACCAGGTGCAGAAGTCATTTCCGCAGTGCCACGCTCCATAAACGGAAATGGGGTTAGCGGCAGAAACTGCCCTCGGTTGTGAAGAGAACCCGCCGAAGAGTGCGGCGAATACAAGTAAACTCAGCGCAAGCATCTTTTTATACATCTCAGTCTTCCTCCCACGAAGTTTTGAGATCGATTGATTGAAGGGGGTTGTTGCAGGCAGGCCGAATCTTAGACCATTGGTTGGGAATGATCAAAGTTTTTCCAGTCGAGAACCTCCTTGGAGTGCGGCGGCCTGGCGCCGCTTTGTTATCGATCACGTTTGATCGAGGCCAAAGCGGCGCCAGGCCGCCGCACTCCAAGGTCAATAACCAAACTACTTTGGACCGGAGACTTCCGACTTGAGTTCTGACGCGCGTCTCTTTTCAACAGACGTTCGCAACTCTTCGGGTGTAGCGGGGCGGCCGTGGACGCCGTAGATCTTATCGACCTGCAATCCCAACTGTTGCAGCTTCTCGCTGAAACTGACTGTCGTGTCCTGAGCAATCGGGATCGATCCATTCGCCGCCGGATTCAGCATATCCGCCTGAAACAAAATCTTCTCTTTAGGCAAATACGCCACGAGCATCTCGTTCGCGTGCGGATTCGGGCCGACGTCGTACAACTCCACGACATGCTTGTCGTCCTGAAACACGCGCTTCTTGTTTTCAACGATCTCGACCTTCAATTGGTTTTGCAGTGAAAACTTCGGCAGCAACGTCGATTGAACCGCGACCGCTTTTTCAAGAAAACTCTTATTGCCCGCCGTGGTTACAATCGTCGCACCTTCCGCAACATACTCGCGAAATCCACCCGCGTGATCGGAATGATGATGAGTGAGGACAAGGTACTTGATCGGTTTGCCAGGCACCGTCTCCTTGATCTTGGCCAGTGCCTGCACTGAATTGCTGTTGTAGAGAATCTGTTCCGGTGCTTCGAGCACGAGAATGTAATCGTTGAAGGCCACGAACATGATGTTATGCGTGCCGCCCGCTAATCCATTCAGCATGTAAACATCTTCGGCGATCTTCGCGACGGCCGGGGCGGTGGATTTGCCGGTCCGGCTTCCAGCTTCTCAAATCCATCGGGTCCTTTGAATATACTCTCCGCAGGTTTCGTGTTGATTTGAATCTCGGTGTAGTCAGCTTCCTGAACGACGCCGCCTGAGTTGTACAGAACACGCGCGCCGGGCAGCTTCAACTTTCCGACTGTGCGATAGTTTGAATAACTCTGCGCGATTTCCGAGTCGCCCGTGATCGGATCGGCGTAAAGATAACCGTACTTGGTCAACAGGTTGGTTTGCGCGTCGAACGAAAGCGCGAGCTGTTGATTATCGGGCCGGATGACGCTGATAACTTTCTGCTTCCTGCCCGCAATTTCCTCTTCACCCAGGTAGCGTAGAGTTGCGGCTCGGTCCAACGCCTCGAGTAAAACGAACGGCGGCAAGCGACGCATCTGTGGCCGGAAGTTGTTCGCATTAGCATTGGCGATCGGCGTTTCCGTCCTGGACCACATATCATAGTTTTGACCCTCCGTACCTTTAATGACCGTGCGGTTCCAGTTGTTGAAGCCTGCATTAGTTGTTTTCAGATCATCGAAGACAAATCCACGTTCAGTATCGACGATCAGAGTTTCCTCCGAGGTGCCGACAACAAAGGGCGGTTCCGCCGCGGGGCTTTGATAGCGCGCGTGGAGTTTGCCCTTTTCTTTGAGAGTGAAGTCTTTGACCTCGCGTAACGCTTCGACTCCGCCGTGCGCCGTGATTGCGTCGTCGAGCACGCGGCGCGCTTGTTGGTATGAACGTTGTGAAGCGTCGAGTTGCTGTGCACTCGCAACAGCAGATGTTAACAGAGCTATTATTGTGGCAACGACAAACAATTTGAGCTTCATCGCGGTGCTCCTCTCCAAAATCTGGCAGGTATTCCGAAAATTTCGGAATAAAGGTGTGCGTGGAACGTCCGGGAAGACTGTCTGTCTAATACTTAAAAATCGATGTAAATGTTCTGTGAGATCGCGCGTGCAAAATAATGGAATTGGACCATTATTTTGGTGACGCCGGTGATTGTTTATTGCTTTGTCGCCTGGCGAGGAATAGACTAGCCGGCACCGCAAAGCGTAGGTGTTTCGAGATGCCATCTTCACAGATTTGATAAGGAGGATCTGGCAATGACGGTTTTGCGACTACTCCTGTTAATTTCGGTGCTGGCTGTGACCGCAAGTGCTCAGCAGCCTTTTTCACCGCCAGCCTCATGTCCGGTTACAGGTCCACCCGAGCGACGATTCATACCTCCCAGTCCTTTTGAGTCGGATGAGGGAGAGAAGAGTTTTTTACTGGGGACAGAAAAGCTATGGGTCGGCCTTCGTAAATCAGGAGTCTGGTACTGGGCGCCGCACCAACGAGGACACGAGAACGAGGTCCAGCCGTTGACGGAAAAGACTTTTTGGGCGAGCGTGGATTTCAAGTGGGACAAGGAATGGCGTCCAAAATTGAAAGTCACGGGACGACGGCTTGATGGACCAGCTCCACCTCTTCTGACGTTGCCGACGACGAACGCATTTCCGGGCCCTGCCGCCGCGATGCTGGTCGGCGTCTACGTCCCCACTCCGGGCTGCTGGGAGATCACGGGCGAGTACCGAAACGAGAAGTTGAGTTTTGTCGTCTGGCTCGAGCCCGTGAAGAGAACGAACCAATAAAGGATTTGCTCCTCGGAACGGACTGTAGGGGCGGCCCTCCGTGGCCGCCCCTTCATGGAAATGAATTACCGTCGAAAGCCTCGCCGCCTCTCGTGCGGCAACGACCCTCCTTCAAAGATTGAATGTCCGGACAAGGGGCGGCCACGGAGGGCCGCCCCTACAGTACGTTCCGAGGATCAATCATCAGCGGGCATAATGTGAGTCCAGTGGAGCGGCGCTTTGGTTTATCAAAGCGGTGACAAGTCACCGCACTCCAAGGAGGCGCACAATTCCAACTGCATCTATGGTAGCCATCTTCTAAGCAACATACGCAGTAGGCTTGGGCCAGAGAGCCAGGTGTGCTTCAATTTTAATACATGAGATTCAAACGAATCACGACTTCGTTAATTGCCAGGCGAGAGGCGCTTCTCGAGTATCGCAAGCGAAACCTTGTATTTTGGAGTCTCTTCCTCAGCGGGCTCCCCGTCATTGGGTTTGTTGCGGTTCCTCTCGGACGGCGGTTGAATTCGGAGAGTGTGGCTCAAATCGTGGCTACAGGATGGTTCATGGCCATAGTCGCTACCGGCATCTGGCGATTAAATTGGAAGTGCCCTCGTTGTAATAAGAATTTCTATCGAAAGTGGTGGTATAAACACGCATTCGCGATGAGGTGCGTTAATTGTGGCTACCGACCTGGCGAATAGACGATCTTCTTCAAGGTTTCGCCTTGAGATCCCGACCGTGCATACTCTCATAGCATGACTAGGCAGCCACCTGAACGGTTCCACGTCTTCGTGAGTTACACCACGCGCGCAGACGAGGTGCAGAGAATCAAACCGCTTGTCGATCACTTTTTACTAACGGTTCTTGGTCCTATCATCGAACAAACAATCGGAGAGCCCCCTGTCTTCTACGACGGCTATACGCTTCACACGAAACATTGGTTCTCTGATGCTGAACTTGAAAGAGCCATCAGGTTCGCTATCGAAGAGAGTGAAGTCCTACTGGCGTTTCTAACACCTGAATATTTTGGGTCGCATTGGTGCATATTCGAGTTCAGTACGATGGCTTTCAAAGAACTTCGGCCATGGTTCGACTTATGTCGCGAGGCTCCGATCTCTGAACTCCAAGACAAGCGTCCGGTTCCTCTGCGTCCTGGTTCGTGGGAGTGTTTCAAGTTCAGAGCTCGGATGCATCACTGGCGCGCAACCAATCCACGTCGGGAACCGGGTGGCGAGATTGTGCCAATTGTGGTGAAGGGCGAGATAACTGTTCCACCGGAAATACAGCAATCATCAATAACACAGTCATTTGACTGGAAACCTTGTTTGAGTACGCCCGACGCGGCTGCGAAAGTCCATTCCCAATTGTTTCTTCAGGCTCAGATGCTGGACCCACGATGCCAGGAACGAATGACCGAGACCGCGCTCGCGGTCGCTGAGATTCTGCGACAACGTCGCTTGCGATATGCTCAGTCGAAGAGATAGTTGTTTCTTTTGGATTAGGCGCGGCGGCGGACGGGCCGTAGATGAATTTATTGTGGCTGGGAGGCAGGGACTCGAACCCCGATAGCCAGATCCAGAGTCTGGAGTCCTACCATTGGACGACCTCCCAGCACGAGATTTTGAATTTACGTATCGTGGCTATACTTGTCAACCGAAGCCAATTCTTGCGGCAATGGATAAACTAAGTGCTGATGCCATTGTTAGAAGTGATCGTGTGTTCGGTCGCAGATGCTGTTGAGGCTGAAAGGGGCGGTGCGGGCCGGTTGGAGATAGTCAGGGATTTGCAGCAGGGTGGCTTAACTCCATCGCTCAATCTGGTACGCGAAATAAAGAGGGCCACGGAACTGCCCGTTCGAGTGATGCTGCGCGAGAGTCCCGGGTATCAGACAAACGGTCCGGAGGAAATTGAGCGTCTGTGTCGAGCCGCAGAAGAGTTTGCAGTGCTTGATATCGATGGTTTTGTCCTCGGGTTCTTGAACGATGGCGAAGTGGATATCGAGCTGACGCAACGGGTGCTTGCCTGTGCTCCGCAGACACGAGCAACCTTCCACCACGCGTTTGAGGACGCAAACGATAAGTTACGGGCGTTAACTGAGATCAAACAACTGCCGCAAGTGGATCGAATTCTTAGCAGCGGCGGAACGGACCAACTCAGATCAAGAGTGCAACGACTCGCCGAGTATGAACACGCGGCCGCTCCGGAGCTAACGATCCTTGCCGGCGGCGGCATCGACGGCTCAGCAATCGTGGAGATCAAACGCGCGACTCGGATTCGCGAGTTTCATGTCGGGCGAGCGGCGCGTTTGAATTTCCAGGCTGACGGTGCCGTCCAGGCTTCGCTTGTCACTGATCTAATTCAGAGAAGAAGTTCAAACCCCCAAAATTAAATGCTTGAACTCTTGTGCTCACAGAGGCACAATGTGCACGTCTGTAGCAGCATTTTGCGGCACACCTATCGAAAAACAAAGACAATCGCTTTTATCTTCAGTTTCCCGGAGGACACGACGGAGAGTCGATGACTGAACACGAAGACCAGATTGCACAATATCGTCTGAAGCTCGAGGAGACTGCCGCACTCGTGGCGCGTATTCGTCACGAAATTAATAATCCCCTGACCGGTGTGTTGGGCCAGGCCCAACTCCTGTTGCGAGAAGAGTTGAGTGAGCGATCGCGAAAGCGAGTGCAAACGATCGAGGACCTCGCGTTACGCTTGCGCGATATTGTGGCCCAACTGCGCGAGGTGCAACGACCCGGCGGCGACGGCGAAAGCTAAGTCAGGTGCGGGAGCAGATTGCAGGAGCAGGTTACTTACGTCTCTGGTTTGCCTGCTCCTGCAGTTTGCTCCTGCATCAACTGACCATTTTACGGCGCCGCGCTTATTTCCGCTGGCTTGCCCTTGATCTTCGTATCGCCTGCGACAAACACGCTGTAACGATTGCCCGCCGGTATGATCGCCGGTTTGCCTTTCTTGAGACCCCACAATAGACCGACGGGTCCAAGCAACACTGTGGTCGCCACTGCCGCCACCGCCACCGTCCCGCCTTTGCTGTCGCCAACCTCTCGTTTCGTAAATCTCGCGGGAATCCGGTTGCCGTCAGCAGCCAAAACATCCTGCATGGCCCACTCCAGCTTTCCTGCATGGCCCCAGTGACCAGCTCTTTTCGCCGTGGTGATACGAGCTCTGCCTGCTGCTTCCTTTTCGAAGATCGTCAGCCCGTTTACCTGGACCGGCTTCACCACGAAAAAATCGACAATGTCGCCAACTTTGAGTTCTTCTCCGGAGGCATTGTTTTTCAACTGAATCTCGATCTCCATTCCATCCGGCACCGTGATGATGCCGTCGGCCGGAGGCGCTTCACCAGGCTTCGCTGGTCCATTGACCATGGCGAGAATGACTGCGTCGGGAACGCTTGCGGCTTTGAGTTCGGCCAGCGCCGCCGGACTCGTATCAAAGCTCCGCGCCGATGACTTAACCTTCGCCACGATGATGTCGGCAGTGAGTCCAGCCTTGACCATGTCCAAGACGTCCTTGTTGGTTAACAAAGCCGCGACTGTTTCTGGTTTTGGATCCTGAAAGGTTGGAAGGGCAACTACACCCATGCTGATCGTCAGCATGAGAATTACAGACAAGAGTTTTTTCATGGGGGTTATCTCCGTCAAAATAGACAAACCTACGGGCGCTCTAAATTTTTTAAACCAGAAAAGGGGAGAGTGAACCCAGGGATAGGACAGATTACAAACTGGAACAATCGTAAGTGGGCTACGCTAAACAGAAACCGTCTCTTCGTCTCCGACCAGATAAGGACTTACATGAACCGGCTTGTCTTCGGCGTCTTCCGCCAATACAGCCTGAATAACCGGCAGACTTAAGGAATGTTTGGTGGTTGTTAACGGCACCGGCTTGCCCGCGGCATAGACCTTGTGCCGGCCATGCTCTTCATACCACTCGGCGAGGCCCGCGGTCTTATGCATGTTCTCGATGATCTGGCGCCAGCCAACGCCCGTGTTGTATGCGCAGAAGGAGATCTCGCCCTCCTGAGTGCCGTAGGGGATTACGCACATCTCGGTACGACGAAAATCGTAGTTAAAGAGATCCTGGAACCACATTCCCTCGACGCAGAGCACGCGCCAGTTGTCGCTCGCGTCAGCACTCTTCTGCGCCATACGATCGTTACGATCGGAATTGGAATTGGTTGATGACGGCTTAAACAGGTTGATGATCTGCGAGATCGGAAATCCCTGCGGCGCTCGCTCGGCGTTGAAGTTTCGCATGATCGCCATGCCGAGTTGAGCGTAAGAGAGTTTGCGGCCGCGCGCCGTGTCGGTAATCACCGCGACGTCTTTCATGAACTGTTCGTAGTTGAAGAACTCAAACAGCGATTTGAATTCACCTGTTTGCTTGTTGACTACCAGCAACGTGAAGATGCCGCAGTTCGGGTGACAATTGCACGACGACCAGCCCCACGGCGCATCAGCGCCCTGCAACATGTCCATCACGCTCGTGAATGCGGAGTACGACGAGAGCGGGAACCAGTCGCGCAGTGGTTGAATGTGGCCACCGAGTTGATTTTTCAGATCGTGCGTCATGCCCGCGAGCGTGTAGCGCCACTTCTTGCGCAGATCGTCCGAAATATCTTCGTCGCGTCCGGTGAAGGAGACCGGTTGGAACGCGATCGTCTGCACCTTGTCGATGTTCTTCGCGGCAAACTCGACGATCTGTCCGATACCGTCGTTGTTGAGATTGTTCACGATAGTCACGACGAGTGTAACTTTGATACCAGCTTCAGCGAGATTCTCAATCGCGCGCAACTTCACATCGAACAAGTTGCCGACGCCACGATGCTTATTCTTTTCTTCGCTAACGCCGTCGAACTGTAAGTAGACGCCGTGCTGTCCGGCAGCCTTGGCTGCTTTGCAGAATTCGAGATCTTCGGCGAAACGAATGCCGTTGGTCGCGGCGAGAATTCGATAGAAACCGATCTTCTTCGCATAAGCGACAGCGTCAAGGTAGTAAGGCGAAAGCGTCGGTTCGCCGCCGGAAAAGAGAATGATTACTTGTCGTCGTGGTTTAAAGGAGACAGCACGATCGAGAATCGCTTTGGTGTCTTCAAACGTGGGTTCGTGAACATAGCCAACCTGGTTCGCATCCATGAAGCACGGATTGCACATCATGTTGCAGCGGTTGGTCAGGTCAACAGTCAACACAGCGCCGCGACCAAACTTAATGTTCGAGGTCCCGTGCTTGTGTACGTCTTTGTCTTCGGCAGCGCGGAAGTCACGACCAAAGAATAGTGATTCGATCCTTTCCAGAAACGCCGGATCGGTCGACATCACGTCTTCGAACTCTCCGTGCTTCGGACAAGTCTTTTTCATCACGACCTGTCCGTTGTCTTCGACGATCTGCGCTTTGATTTCACCGGGATGCTCGTGCATCAGCGTTTCGAGCGGCACCGCGCCGGTGATCACCGCATTGCGAACTTCTTTTACGCAGGTTGGACAAAGACTGTCGGTTTCGCGTGGGAACCCAAGCGGTGGAGCAGTACGTTCGTAGGATTTCAGAAGCGGACCCGGCGCCCAGTTGGGCCGGATCGCTTCACCTTCCGGCAGTCGCTGGTTGACGGACTGAAACGCGCGCCAGGCGACATCTGAGAGACCGGAGATCAGACGGGAGCTTTTTACTCCCGATAACTTGCTTTTATCTGACTCCCCGCGGCGAAACTGATCACTAAACAACGGCTTTTGGTCCCTCCAGATACTAAAACCCACAAACAGCCGAGCATCATAAACAGGATTTGCAGGATCCACAAGACGCGATTATCCTGAAAATCTTGTAAATTCAGTAAATACTGTAAAGAAATGTCAATTCACCCCAGTGCCATCATCGAGGATAACGTCGAAATCGGCCCGGATTGCGAGATTGGGGCTTATGCGGTCGTCAAGCGCAATACGCGTCTGGGCGCCCGGAATCGCATCTTCGAGCACGCAGTGATTGGCGGCGAACCTCAGGATGTGAAGTTCAGGGGTGAGACGAGTTACCTCGAGATTGGCGACGACAATATCATCCGCGAGTTTTGCACGTTTCACAGGGCCAATGGTCCAGATGAGTCGACCCGGATCGGTTCCCGCAACTTCTTTATGGTTGGAGTGCACGTCGCTCACAACTGCGTGATCGGCGACGATAATATTTTTGCCAACGAAGTGGCGCTCGCTGGTCACATCACGATCGAGGATCACGTTTTTCTTTCCAATGGCGTGGGCGCGCATCAGTTTGTGCGTATGGGCCGTCATGCAATGATTGGCGGGAAGTCGAAGATCGTGCAGGATGTGTTACCGTTTTTTATCACTGACGGTAATCCGCCGCGTGTGCGTGGTGTGAATAGTGTCGGGTTGAGACGCAGCGGGTTCAATGAAGACGAGAGACGCGCGTTGAAAGATGCGTATCGCATTCTGTTTCGATCTGCGTTGCCGCTTCAGAATGCTTTGCAAACGCTCGACGAACTTGAAGACGAGCATGTAGCACACCTGGTGAATTTCATTCGTGGCTCGAAGCGCGGATTCGTGAGAGCTGAAAAATGAGAGTACAGGAACTCGCTAGTGTCGTGAGTGGTCGTGTGGTCGGCGACGCCGGAACACAGATTGAAAGGATCGCCGATCTGGATCACGCGCGTGAGGGCGAGATTGCGTATGTCGATAATGAGAAGTTGTTTGCTGCGGCTGCGGAGAGTAAAGCGTCGTGCTTGATTGTGCGAGATGGGGTTGAGTTACCGGATCGAACGTTGATCGTAGTTGCTAATCCGAAGCTTGCGTTTGCTTTGGTGGGGGCTGCGCTTCATCCGGCGGTGCGTCGGGAACCAACGATTCATCCTACGGCTGTTGTTGCTGAAAGTGCCGACATTGCGCTCACGGCTTATGTTGGTCCAAATGTTTGCGTCGGTGAGCACACGCATGTGGGCGCTTACACGCGACTCGAGGCGGGTGTTGTTCTGGGAGTGAATGTGACGGTTGGTGACGATTGTGTGCTGCATCCGAATGTTGTTTTGTACGACGGCGTATCGATTGGAACTCGTGTGATATTGCACGCCGCTGTTTGTCTTGGTGCGGATGGATTTGGCTATGTGCGACACGATCTCGGGTATCAGAAGTTTCCGCAAATCGGAACTGTGGTGATTGAAGACGACGTCGAGATCGGCGCGCACAGTTGTGTAGATCGCGCCGCGCTCGGACGCACGCGCATCGGGCGCGGCAGTAAGCTCGATAATATGGTCCACGTCGGTCACAACTGCGACATCGGCGAGCGCGTCGTCATTGCAGCGCAAACAGGGATCAGCGGCAGCGTGGTGATTGAAGACGATGTCGTGATTGGCGGGCAGGTCGGCTTTGGAGATCACACGCGAGTGCAGAAGGGCGCTGTGATCGGCTCGAAAGCAGGAATCTTACCGGGCAAGATCGTGCGACCAGGCCTTTGGTGGGGAATTCCCGTGCAGCCACTCGATCAATACAAGCGCATGAACGCCCACCTCAACCGGCTTCCCGAAATGCGCCAACATCTCAAGCGCCTCGAAGGAGAGATCGAAGAATTGAAAAAGAAATCCAAAGATTAATCTGCGTAATCTGTGGATAAAAACCTGGTGATGAACCCTGCTGCGCGCTGAGAGGCGCCAGGCTCACCCAATCGATGGGCCACGTCGCGCAAACTCTCACGCATCGCTTTATTCGTCTCAGGTTCGAGCAGCTCCAGCAGTCTAGCCGACAGATTTTCCGCGGTGAGCTGATCCTGCATAAGTTCCTTAGCAATTTCTCGGCCGGCCACGAGGTTCACCAGGCCGTAATGCTCCACCGTGATCAAGCGCCCGAGCGTGTGCCAGTTGATCGGCGACTCTTTGTAAACAACCACCATCGGCGTTTCCAGCAGTGCTGCTTCGAGTGTCGCTGTACCACTCGCGACTGCCGCAGCGTCCGAAGCCGCAAGTGCCTCGGGAGTTTGTTGTTCGATTAGTTTGACGTTGGTCGAGGTGATCTCTCGAATCTCTGTAGTGCTACGGCTCGGCGCTACCACAACAACAGCCTGAACGTCAGGTCGCGCGTCGCGAATGCGTGTGATCGACTCGATCATCGGCGGCAGAATTCGCTCCAATTCCTTTATCCTGCTGCCGGGCAGGAAAGAAACGATTGGTCTCGCTGGATCGAGATCGTTGCGACGGCAAAACTCCTCGCGTCCAAAACGCGCCTTAAGCTCTCCTGATAATGGATGTCCGACGAATTCGACGTGGTCCACACCGCGAGCTTTGTACCAGTCAGTTTCAAACGGCAGGATCGATAGCAGCAGATCGACGTCGCGTTTGATATTACGAATACGACGCGGCCGCCAGGCCCAAAGTTGAGGACTGATGTAGTAGATCACTTTCAAGCCGCGACGGTGCAGACTCGAGGCGAGCCGGAGATTGAATTCCGGCCAGTCAACCAGGACAACTGCGTCTGGTGATTGTTCGATAGCCGCGGCTTTGAGTTTGCGAAATGCTTTGATGAACTTTTGGAAGACGCGGCCGACTTCGACGATTCCCATGATGGCGAGTTCGTCCGAGTTGACGATTGTCTCGACATCGGCCTCACGCATCAGAGGTCCGGTGGCGCCGAAGACATCGAGTTCGCCGTATTCGCGGAGCGCTTTGACCAGCGCCGCAGCGTGAGCATCACCCGATGGCTCACCGGCAACAATCATCAGTTTGTGTCGCTTGGGCACGGCGCGGATGATAGCAAGTTT